>Ga0208125_100104_pt1 | contig 83321 bp, 69 predicted proteins | sample LakWasM128_HOW14_2_FD_183938 | JGI IMG/M metagenome (GOLD analysis project Ga0208125, IMG submission 183938) | Freshwater sediment methanotrophic microbial communities from Lake Washington under simulated oxygen tension - Sediment Metagenome... | ecosystem: Environmental > Aquatic > Freshwater >...
TATCATATCGCTGAACAGGCCCCAGATGCCGCTTTGCGTACCTTTTAAAAACTCGGCAGTAGCAGGTCGCTGCAATTGATGTTCGACTGCATGCCTTAATTTTTTGAGCATGCTATCTGTAAACGGAAACTGGCTTTCAATGATAATAGGCATGAGCAGTATGCTTGAACCTTTTTTTCCGGATTCAACATCACTGGCTAAAATACGCTGCATTGCACGGTCGTTGGCTAGTGCATATATTTTTGCCACACTGAAATACATGACCGCCCAGGTAATAGGCCCGGTAAAGTCCAGGTAAGTATTGGTCAGGTTAATTGCGGTGTATGAGAGTGCCAGCAGCGTGATCTGGCTGCTGCTGAAAACAGTAGTCAGTTTGTCGCGATCCATATTGCGGAAAAACGCTAGGGCAGTCAGCCAGATCAGTATCAGGCTCATTAGCACATAGGGTATTTTGCCGCGCCACACTTTCAGGTCATCATTGTGCCTGACGTTATCAATAGCCGTTGCCAGAATCTCTACGCCGGGGTGCGCCTTCGCCATAGCCGTTGCCTTGAGATCAAATAAAGAGGGTGCAGTAGAGCCGATAATGACAATCTTGTTTTTGAACTCATCTGCCGGGCGCTTTTTAACTTTACTTGCCATGTCTGCATACACGTCACTGAATGACACATATTGATAAGTGAATGGCTTGCCGCGCCAGTTGATGAGAATACTCTGTGCTGGTGATGACGGGATTACAGGTGCAAAATTGCCTACGGCTAATGGCAGTGATGGCAGTATCCAGCCATTTTCATCATGCCAAAGTCGATACTCGCGCACGATGCCATCTTTATCCGGGTAGATATTGTGAGTCCCTAGGTGCTTGGTGTTCAGAGCCGCTTCAAAATGCGGTAATACAATTGCAATCGGCTGCTTTTCTTTTGTTGCTGCACCGTTTTCTGGTTGTACATATTTAATGCCCGGAATCATGTCCGGCGTGATGGTGCTTAAATGGTCGCTTTCCTGCGCCAGACGCAGCATGGGGAAGAACGTATTTTCAGTGCTGGCAATGACCTCATTAAAATATGCATCGCTGTCCGGGTTGTATACATCTGCGTCGCTGAACAATATGTCAAATACGACCGCTTTAGGTTGCTGTGCCTCGATATTTTCCAGAAACTCACCCAATACTTGACGGGGCCATGGCCAGCGCCCGTATTCACCAGCCATTGCGCTAAGTGAGGCCTCGTTGATGTCGACGATGACAATGTCGGGGTCAGGTTTGGGTACTATGATGCGATTTTTGACCATGAGGTCAAAAGCCTTGTCGCGCATGTTTTCACCGATATGCAGCACGCTGGCATCAACTAATACAAACACTGTCAGCAATGCGCTTAAGTAGAGATAGAAGTTGTTGTGCAGCTTGCGCGTGATGCTGGCAAGCCATTGATTGATGAATAGGACTAATTTGTTCACGGTGTGCCTATGTATTTAGTTTGGTATACGCAAGTTTGGCATAAAGTGTAGCATTTTAGAAATAGTCTAACAAAAAAAGGGATAAATTTCCGTAAATTAACAGTCGCGTGACGATGCCATGTGGCGCGCGCCAATGCCACGGCATAAGGTATAATCTGTAGCTATGATACAAACACTAATTTTAATTGTCGCAATTGCTATTCTTCTTCTGCTGCTATGGAAAATCTGGCGTGATAACCAGCTGGATAATAACATCGTGATTCTGCAACAGCTGGAAGAAAAACACCGCGCCATGCTAATGGATTTTAACGATGGCTTGAACAAGCTCGGTGATCGATTGAGTAACGCGTCCAGTGAGATGAGCGAGCGTCTGCGCAGTAGTGTGGCAGCAGAATTACAGGCCACGCGCGATGCGATGCAATCTTTGCAATTGACACAGAGCAATAGTTTGTCGCAGACGCGTGAAGCTGTGCTGGAAAAGCTGCATACAACGTTGGCCGAGCAGGGTAAAGCCGAGCAGGAGCTGATTCAGAGCACCATGCGCAATGCGACTATTCAGTTAACTTCAAGCATTGAAGCTTTGACTAAATCAGTAGATGGTCGGCTCGAACAAATCGGCGGCAAAGTATCAGAGCGACTTGATGAAGGCTTCAAGAAAACCAACCAGACTTTTATGGATGTGATGGCGCGGCTTGCAACGATTGATGAAGCACAAAAGAAGATTGATGGCTTGACGACTAATGTAGTGAGTTTGCAGGAATTGCTCGGGGATAAACGCTCACGCGGTGCCTTCGGTGAGGTGCAGCTGGAAGGGCTGGTACGCAATGTGTTGCCGGTGAATTCTTTTGCCATGCAGCATACGTTTGAAAATGGCACACGTGCTGACTGCGCATTATTCTTACCAGAACCAACCGGTACCGTTGCCGTAGATAGTAAGTTCCCGCTGGAAAACTACCATCGTATGTTTGATAAAAGGCTGACTAATGCTGAAAAGTTGTTAGCCGAGAAGCAGTTCAAGCTGGACGTTAAAAAACACGTAGATGACATTGCTAGCAAGTATATTATTTCAAATGTAACGTCTGATGGTGCGGTGATGTTCATTCCGGCAGAGGCGGTGTTTGCAGAGCTGCATGCACACCATGCTGATGTGATTGAGTACGCGATGAATAAACGCGTATGGGTGGTATCTCCCACAACCTTGATGGCTGTGTTGAATACTGCGCGCGCAGTGCTGAAAGATGTGGAAACACGTAAGCAGGTACATGTGATTAAAGAAGCGCTGGGTAAACTCAGTAAAGATTTTGGCCGCTTTGATGTGCGCATGAAGAAACTGGCCGATAATATTCGTCAGGCACATGAAAATGCGCAGGATGTGCATATTTCCAGCCAGAAAATTACGCAGCGCTTTGCACAGATCGAGCGTGTAGAGTTGACTAATCAGCCAGCGGATGTGCTGGATATAATAGATGATAAAGAAGATTAAATAAATCTTAGTAACTATATGAAAATTAAATTATTTTACTTCGCAAGGCTTAAAGAAACGCTCAAGTATTCAACTGAGGATCTTGAGCTTGCCGATGCAGAAGGCCCGTGGACAGTGTTGAAGCTCAAAGCTTTGTTATCTAAGCGCGGCGATGTATGGGGACAAATGCTGATGGGTAAGCTGAAAGTGCGTGCTGCTATCAACCATGAACTGGTGCATGACAATGCAACCATTGCCAATGGTGACGAAGTGGCATTTTTTCCGCCCGTTACCGGTGGTTAATTCATACCAGTATTGATATGACAGTTCGTGTACAAACAGAAGATTTTGATGCTGGCTTTGAAATTAACCAGCTGCGTAGTGCGCGTAAAGATGTTGGTGCAGTGGTCAGTTTTATCGGTCAGGTGCGTGATGTCAATGAAGGCGATGAGGTTTCTCAGCTAACGCTTGAGCATTATCCTGGCATGACTGAAAAGTCATTGGAAGCGATTATCACGCAGGCCAAAACGCACTGGAATATTATGGATGTGCTCATTATTCACCGTGTAGGTACCTTGCAGCCTTGTGACCAGATTGTACTGGTCGCAGTAAGCGGCAGCCATCGCGGTGAAGCCTTTGCCGCCTGTGAATTTGTGATGGACTACTTGAAAACAGAGGCGCCATTCTGGAAGAAAGAAGCGACTTCATCCGGAGAGCGCTGGGTAGAAGCCAAGTCATCCGATGACGATGCAAGAGAGCGCTGGAATAAAACGACGGAATAAATCCCGTTGCAAAACAATTAACTTACTCATCATGTGAACAGCATGATGTAAATACAATAAATATGCAAAATACACTGACACCTCAACAACTTACATTAAATATTGATGCCAAGCAATTTAGCTTTGCAGATACATCAGAATTGATTGTTGATGGTCACAATAATGCCCAATATCAGGCTTGGGTAACGCAAGCTGAAGCTAAAAAAGCTGCTGAATTTGGATTAAGTATCCAGCATCCGGGCTTTAACCTGCTGGCATTGGGTGAGCCAGGCTCTGGCCGCACTACCTTGATGCTAAACATGATGCATGAAGCTGCGGCAAAATCGCCGGTGACTACTGATCTGGTGGCTTTATATCAGTTTGATGCTAACGGTAAGCCGTTGTTTTTGAAATTGCCGGCCGGTGCCGGAACGCAACTCAAACAGGCTATGGATAATTTTGTACGCATATTTGCCAAAGACTTGCCAACCCTGCTGGAAGCGAAAGCGCAGCAGAACTCCATGGCGCCGTTACAGATATTTATTGAAGGCCAGTTAGCTACGGTTAAAGCCAGCCTGACGCTGATTGCTGATGATAAGATTCCTGCACATTACTTTAATGCACTGCAGCAGGATATTCTGGATACCCTCGAGGCATGGCAACCTAACTTGGGCGCAGAGGGTGAAACCAACCTTGAAGCACTCATGAATGAGAGTTTTTTCGGGCGTTACCGTACCAACTTACTGGTAGAGCATCACACTGGCCAGCATGCGCCTGTTTTGTATGACAATGACCCTAGCTTGCAATCTTTGTTCGGCGGCATAGAAAGCGCCAGCGAGGCCAGCAACATTCCTGATTTTATGCGTTTGCGTGCCGGTAACCTGTTGCGTGCCGATGCCGGCACTTTGCTTTTGCACCTGCGCGACATTCTGGCGGATGAGCAAAACGGTTCGCACATCCTTGAAAAACTGCATCGCTTTTTACGTAATGGCGCGTTGCAGATTGAAGACCTCACCAGCAGCAGCAGTCAGGGCAGCAGCTTGATCAATGCGCAGGCGGCAATACCGGTTTCTGTAAAAATTGTATTAATTGCAACGCGTGAAGATTACTACGAACTGCTAGGCATTACGCCTGATTTCTTTGATTACTTCCCGATCAAGATCGAGTTTGCTGATCAGGTAAAAGCCAATGCAGAGCACTATGCTGCCTACGCTTCTTTTATCGCATACAAATGTCAGCAGCACCATTGTCTTCACTTTACAGCCGAAGCAGTGGCAGGCTTGCTGCAAGCCATGCACCGATTGATTGAAGACCAAACCAGACTCAGTACCAAGTTTGGCGTGCTGGAAAAATTATTGCTTGAAAGCTCGGTGGCAGCGGAACAACGCGGTGCTGCATTAGTGGGTATTGAAGACGTCAAATCAGCCATTCAGCGTAAATATGCACGCCATAGCTATATTGAATCGCATATGCGCGACTCAATTATTGATAAAGAACTGATTATCAGTGTTTACGGCGAGAGTATCGGGCAGATTAACGGCCTCACGCATATCGACCTTTCAGAAGCGAGTTTTGGTTCACCGGTGCGTATTTCAGCGAACTGCTACGCGGGTAGCCGCGGTGTGCTCACCATTGATCGTGAAGTCAGTATGAGCGGCCCTACGCATGATAAAGGCGTGATGATTCTGCAAAGCTGGTTGCATAGCAACTTTGCACAATTAAACCCGTTGAATATGACTGCATCTCTTGTATTCGAGCAAGAGTATTCTGGCGTGGATGGTGATTCAGCCTCCTGCGCGGAGCTTTTTGCGCTGTTATCGTCCCTGGCACAATTACCAATCAGGCAGGGTATAGCCGTAACTGGCGCATTGAATCAGCATGGTGAAGTGTTGCCGATTGGCGGTTTGAACGAAAAAATTGAAGGTTACTTCAGAGTATGTAAAGAAATCGGCCTAGATGGCAAACAAGGCGTGCTGATTCCAGAACGTAATATGCGACACCTGATGTTAAGCGATGAAGTGATTCAGGCAGTCAGCAGTGGTCAATTCCATGTAACTACCATGAATAATGTCGCCGATGGTATACAGCACCTCACTGGCCGTAGTTTGCAGGAATTAAATGGATTAGCTGAAACAGTGCTGCGGGGCTTTAAACAGACGCTGGAAGCTAACTTACCCAAAAGAGATCGTTAATTTTTAGCTAAATAAAACAGTAACCTAATTAAATTCGCTATGGCAAACGATGACGACATAAAATGCAGGCTGGATAAATGGCTATGGGCTGCACGTTTTTTCAAAACCCGCAGCCTGGCTACAGCAGCCATAGAAACCGGTAAAGTGCATGTAGATGGTGACCGCGTAAAACCTGCAAAAGAAGTGAAAACGGGGCAGATTGTGCATATTCGTAACCGCGACTTTGAAATTGAAGTCAACGTGCTGGCACTATCAAATATACGCAAAGGCGCACCTGAAGCTGCGTTACTGTTTTCAGAGACCCAAGCCAGTATCAGTAAGCGTGAAAATGCAAAGATTACTGGTGAAAACGAGTTTGCCCAGCGGGATAGAGGATTGGGACGACCGACTAAAAAACAGCTTAGGGATATCAAGAAGTTTACTGGTGGGGTTTATTAGAAGTTTGTTTAGCGTTATTGCTATTCAAATTTAGATGCCTGTTATACACTTCCACCTATTGTTCAATGGTTGAACGCTACCAATATTCATAATGCTGACAGACGAGTATCGTTACAAAATACTAAAGTTAATTCAAGAAAAACCTGAAATCAGTCAGCGCGAGTTGGCTGAAAAATTAGGGATTAGCTTGGGTAAGGTAAATTATTGCCTTAAAGCATTGATAGAGGTTGGGATATTAAAGGCAACCAATTTTCGTAACAGTAAAAATAAATCTGCCTACATGTATTTGCTAACTCCAAATGGAATTGAAGAAAAAGCAAAAGTAACAGTTAGGTTTTTGAAAAATAAAATTCAAGCATATGAAGCGCTTAAGTCTGAAATAAATATGCTGACTGATGAAGTGATGAAAGTCACTAAGTAATTATTTTTGATCGGTAATAAATGGATAAAATTAGTAAACCTATTTATGTTACTCAGCCTAACTTGCCACCGCTGCAAGAGCTAATTCCATTTTTGGAGGAAATATGGGCAAATAAAATACTTACTAACGGCGGCCCTTTTCATCAACGATTAGAGAAAGAGCTTTGTGAGTATCTGGGTGTTGAGCATATTTCGCTATTCACTAACGGTACAATAGCTTTAGTAACTGCCTTGCAAGCATTAAATATTAAAGGTGAAGTGATTACTACACCTTATTCATTTGTTGCAACTTCACATTCTTTATTATGGAATGGTATAAAACCAGTATTCGTTGATATTGATCCTGATACATTAAATCTTGACCCCTTCAAAATTGAAGAAGCCATCACACCTCAAACTACCGCCATTATGCCTGTCCATTGCTACGGGCATCCTTGTGATGTAGAAGCAATTCGTAAAATTGCTGATAAACATCAGCTCAAAGTTATTTATGATGCCGCTCATGCGTTCGGCGTAAAGGATGCAGGCGGCAGTATTCTCAGGCATGGTGATCTTTCAGTGCTTAGCTTTCATGCAACTAAAGTATTTAATACTTTTGAGGGGGGGGCAATTGTAAGCCCGGATGCGGAGACTAAATTACGAATAGACCAATTGAAGAATTTTGGATTTGTTGATGAGGTGACGGTGATTGAACCTGGCATTAATGGGAAAATGAGTGAGTTTAATGCTGCTGTTGGATTGTTACAGCTTAAGAATGTAAATGCCATGATTTACAAGCGAAAGGAAATTGATAAGAGATACCGGATGCAATTAGCAAAGGTTAATGGTATAGAGTTTTTGGAAGCTGATAAGGATGTTGTATTAAATTATTCATATTTTCCAATATTAATTCAAGCCGGCTATCCAAAAACAAGGGATGCTCTTTATCAAATACTTAAGGATCATGGAATTTATTCGCGTAGATATTTTTATCCGTTAATTTCTAATTTTCCTATGTATCAAGATATGGCCTCTGCAGATGTAAGAAATTTGCCATTAGCTAATGACTTGGCATCGAAGATACTTTGTTTGCCAATATATCCTGATCTTGATTTTTCAGTTGTAGATGAAATTTGTAATGTTATAAGGTTGGTACGTTGAACGATGAATAGAGTCCTGTTGATTGATACAAACTTGTCTTCAGCCCCCATATATGATTACTTGATTAGTAAAGGCTATGAGGTATATGTGGTTGGAGGAAATCCAAGTGATTATTTGGCAAAAAAAGCTAAAAATTACAAAAATGTTGATTATTCTCAAATCCACCTGATTCGTGAATTGATAGCTGATCTCCATATCAATTTTATTGTGCCAGGGTGCAATGACCTATCTTATTTGATTAGTGCACAATTGAACGAGAGTATTGGTTTTTTTGGAATCGAGTCATTAAGAAACACTCAAATAATAAATAATAAAGAAGAGTTTAGGGAGTTCGCAAATGAAATTGGATTGCCTGTACCTAAAACTTTTACTCGTGAAAGTGTCGGTAATGATTGGCCTTTAATTGTAAAGCCAGTAGATGCTTTTAGTGGACGAGGCGTGACGGTTGTTCATGAATCAGAGCGGAATAATCTTGATGAATATATTAATCACGCAAAAAGTTTTTCTAAGTTAGAGAAATATATTATTGAAGAATACGTTGAAGGACAGTTGTACAGTCATTCTGCTTTTATTGCTCAAGGGAAAATAACCACTGACTTTATTGTTGAGGAACATGGTACTGCAAATCCATTTGTTGTGGATACTAGTAAAGTTGATTACAAATTTTCGCAAGAAATGCTTACCCAGATTCGTCATTCAATAGAAGCTATGGCTGCAAAACTAGCTCTTGTTGATGGTTTGATTCATACGCAGTTTATAAAAAAAGGCCATGAATATTGGCTGATTGAAGTTACTCGACGCTGCCCTGGCGATTTGTATAGTCAACTCATTGAGTTTTCTACTTCGTTTAATTATGTTGAATCTTATGTTTTACCATTCATCAACCGAATATCACCATCAACTAATTATCAAAACAAGAAGTCTTTGGTGATAAGACATACAATCTCTCAGCCTGTAGATGGTTTTTTTGGATCAATTCAGTTTAATCGTGCAGTCATCATTGAAAAACTATTTCCAATTAGTCTCGCCGGTGATTATGTTAAGGCGAGTCCATTTGGAAGAATTGGAATCTTATTTATAAAAGAAAATTCACAAGAGAGTTTTGATGACTGTTACTCAAACACGTTAAAACGCACGCTTTATCAAATACATCATTAATTGAGTAATTATGAATAAATTGGAACTTAGTAAAGAGGAATTTTTTTCAACAGTAGATTCTGCAATTAATCTAGAAAGCAGTAACCAGAAGCTCATAAATTTATTTCTAGGTAATCATAATGTTGCTCGTTATGTTGTTGGTAAGAATGAACAGTCAGAAGAATTAATAAGGCTCGTGAACATTGATGGTTTAATTGATGATTATGAAACTCATAGCAATAGCTGGCACGGTGTGCCGATTCTTAAAACATCAGATGTTCTAGCAGAGTCAATAGTTGTGAATTGTTCAACTTCAATAAGCCCTGTTGCTGTGCAAAACAATTTAGAAAAAGCCGGATTAAAAAACGTAATTGCAATAAGCGAGCTTTTAATTGCTTTAAATGGAAAAATTTCATTACCTTGGTTTGTAAAACAGCAGCGTGAAGACTACCAAAAATTTAAAAATGAATGGTTTAATCTTTATCAATCAATGTCAGATGATGAGTCTAAAAAAGTATTTATGGATGTACTGCGATATAGATTAAATCCTAATCCATTTTATATGCATGAATATGAGGTTCGACTTAAAGATCAGTATCTAGAGGACTTCATGATGTATAAGAACGAAGTCTTCGTTGATGCCGGTGGGTTCGATGGGGATACTACTGAAGAGTTTTGCCGAAGATATCCAGATTATAAAAAAGTATTTCTGTTTGAACCTTCAGTTCGAAATATGCAGGCAGCAAAACTTAGATTGGCTAAACTGCAGAATATAGAGTTTTTAGAAGTTGGATTGTCAGATAGTGTCGGACGTTTATATTTTAACTCAGATGCGGGTTCAGCTTCTGCAGTAAGTAATGTTGGTAGTGAGTCTATTGATGTAACTACGCTTGATAAAGCAGTGAATGAGCCTGTGTCTTTTATTAAGATGGATCTTGAAGGCTGGGAAATGAAGGCACTAGCTGGCTGTAAACGACATATTGTGGAAGAAAAACCCAAACTTGCAATTTCTGTTTATCATGGAGCATCAGATTTTAGAGATGTACCACGTTATATTCTGTCATTGAACCCAGATTATAAGATTTACTTTCGTCATTACACTCAAGGTTGGTCTGAATCAGTAATGTATTTTATTTAAGAAGCTATATATATAGTTTTCATATTAAATTTTAGAAAAGCATTCATTACTTTTTAGTGAATGAATGTAATAGAGGTCTCTTCATCATGACATTTGAATCGATTGAACCATTGCGTATAGCATTTATAGGCGGGGCACTTAATTCAGCAGTAGGGTACACGCACTTTAATGCAAGTCGTTTAGATGGTCACTTTCGTGTTGAGGCTGGTTGTTTCAGCCGAAATACTAATCATAATGAGCTAACAGCCCAAACATACGGGGTCTCAGCTGACCGTATTTATAATAACTGGCAACAATTATTTGATGAGGAAAAATCAAATCTTGATGCGATTGTTATTTTAACGCCAACTCCTAGTCATGCCGAGATTGCAGTGGCTGCTTTAGAGGCTGGTTATCCCGTTATTTGTGAGAAAGCGCTTGGTAGGTCAAGTGAAGAGTGCCGTTTAATAGATGCAGCAGTAAGTAAGAATAAGGGTTACTTAGCTGTAACTTATAATTATTCTGGTTACCCTATGGTGCGTGAGCTGCAAACCATGATATCTGAAGGTCGCTTTGGTAAAATCCAGCAAATTCATATTGAAATGCCTCAGGAAGGCTTCTTGCGTTTAGGTGCAAATCCACAAGACTGGCGTCGAAGTGATGCTTTAGTTCCTACTGTATCATTGGATTTAGGAGTGCATATTCATCACCTAGTAGATTTTCTAACTGGGGGTAACAAGCCACAAAGAGTTGTTGGAGACCAGTCTAGTTACGGTCAATTTGAGGATTTGATAGACAATGTTTATTGTCTAGCACAGTATCAAGATGAATTAAGGGTACAGGCTTGGTGGGGGAAAACAGCATTAGGACAGCGCAACGGATTACGTATACGTGTCTTTGGTAGTATAGCCAGTGCTGAATGGTATCAAATGCAGCCTGAAGATCTCCGATGGGCTGATAATGATGGTCATTATTACGTGTTAGATCGTGGGTCAAGTGAAGCAAAGACCGCTCAAGAGCCGAGATACAATCGTTTTAAAGCCGGACATCCTTCTGGTTTTATTGAGGCATTTGCTAATTTATATGCAGACATCGCTGATGACCTGAGATCTTATAAAAAAGATAAAACGAGAAGTAATAGATACGTTGATGGCACAAAGGTTGCACAAGAGGGTATTAGTTTTTTAGAGAAAGTTAGTGAATCAGCTCTGATAGGAAAATGGATTAATATTTAACGATTAAAGCATTTAACTGCTTAAATGTAGTTTAGTAAAGTTTTTTACTAAACTACTCAAAATGAAAATTGCAGATGTGAATAAAGTTACTAATCAATAACTGCCTAAAGGTACTTATTTTTCATAAAAATCCATCTCATAGTTAACTTGACTGATGGAGAATATACAGGCTAAAAGTGTCTTTATCTAAAAAAACAACAATTGGCGTCATATGGAACTTTTCTGAGCAACTAGGCCGACGTGCTATATCCTTAGTAGTTACATTATTACTTGCTTACTTTTTAGTACCCGAAGACTTTGGTCTATTAGCAATGATGGCTTTATTTCTAGCGTTAGCTACAAATATGATGGATTCTGGGGTTAAGGAAGCACTTATAAGGCTTCCTGATGTGTCGGATGCAGACCTGAGTTCGGCATTTTTCTTAAATCTAAGTCTAGGTCTTATAGCATATGTAATTTTATGCTCCGCAGCACCATGGATTGCTGATTTTTATCATGAACCTAGATTGATAAGGCTACTTCAAGTATCTGGTTTGATTGTTGTGATTAATGCTTTTCAAGTGATTCAAGTTGTAATCATGACGCGAAAGTTAGATTTTAAAGCTCAACTAATAATTACATTACCAGCCACGTTAGTTTCTGGACTTATTGCAATTGTAATGGGTTATTTTGGATTTGGAGTCTGGGCTTTAATCGGACAAATGATCTCATCATCGTTATTAATTACTGTTTTCTTTTGGACTAGATTTACTTGGCGACCAAGATTTATTATTAATTACTCATTTTTTTCAGAGATACTTAATTTTGGATACAAGTTATTTATTTCTGGAGTGTTATCAATATTAGCAAAAAATATTTTTTCGGCTGTAATAGCAAAGTTTTATAGCGCATCAACTGCTGGATTATATTATTTGTCTGAGAGGATGCTGGATGTGTTAATGGGACAACTTGTGTATGCCATTCAAAATGTAACATATCCTGTATTGTCTTCTATTCAAAATGACACTTCCCGATTAAAGCTAGCGTATAGAAGAGTTCTAGGTATATCTGTTTTTATTGTTTTCCCTATTATTCTTATTATGGCCGCATTAGCAGAACCATTATTTAAATCTATTTTTTCTGAAAAGTGGTGGGCTGCTTCTAGTTATTTCCAGATTATGTGTTTAGGTTTTGTGTTGTATCCACTACACGCAATCAATCTTAATATTTTAAAGGTTAGAGGCAGGTCTGATTTGTTTTTGAAGCTTGAAATAATAAAGGTTTCGATATCTGTATTAATTCTAACAATGACATTAAATAAAGGGGTAGAGGCAATCCTCCTCGGTCAAGTTCTATCATCTTTCATTGCATACTTCTGCAACAGTTACTATTCTATTAAGCTTATTAATTATTCATTGGTTGAGCAATTTATTGATTTTGCACCTAGTTTTATGCTTTCAACTCTAATTGCTTTAGTTATTTATTTTTCTCAAGACTTATTACATTGGCACTATCTGATTGAAGTCATTTTATTTGCAATTCTAGGTGCTGTATCGTACTTGTTTTTTTCTTACTATCTGAAGTTAAAAGCTTTTATTGATTTTAAATCCTTTATCCTTGCGAGTATTAAAAGAGAGTAATTTAATGAAGTTTATTGTTTTTGCGCCATCTTATGATGAAAATTCTGGAGGAGCCATTCTTTTACATAAGCTTTGTTCAGTTATAAATCAACTAGGTTATGAATGCTATTTATATCCTTACTTTGAAAATTTACAAGTAAATAAATTTAATGTAGTAAATGTAATTTACACTTTATTAAAGTCATTTATAAGATCTAAGTTAGTTGTTTATAAAACAAATAAAAACTTTAAAACCCCTTTATTTAATAGGGCTCTAAATGATATCAAGAATGATGATTATGTTGTGATTTATCCTGAAATAGTATTTGGGAACCCACTAAATGCAAGAAATGTAGTTAGGTGGTTTTTACACAAGCCAGGTTTCCATAACAGTAATGTTTTTTTTGGGTCAGGTGAGTTTTATGTCGATTATAATAACTTCGCAGATGGTTTTAACTACCCAGGGTCCGTTGTCTCTAAAAACAGACTTAATATAACGCATTCGCCGTTAGATATTTATAACTTACAAGGTGCCTTACCATATGAAAGCAGATATGGCTCTGCATACTGTTTAAGAAAAGGAAAGCACAGAAAAATTGTGCATGATTTATCTGATTCGGTTCTTATTGACGGTAAATCACATGTGGAAATTGCTCAAATTTTTAAAAGAGTTAAATCTTTTTATTCGTATGATATTTACACTAACTATTCACAATACGCTGCACTTTGTGGCGCAGATTCCATCATTATTCCCGAAAGTGGTGTTTCAGAAAGTGAGTGGCATCCTAATATTGAAAACAGGTATGGTTTAGCTTATGGAATTGAAAATATTGACTTTGCAAGAGGCACTAAAGACAAAGTTTTAAGTTTAGTCTTAAAAACACAGAATGATGAGTTGGACATGGTGAGAAAGTTTGTTGAAGATGTATGTGTTTTTTTTAAAAGTAAAACTTAGTCTATGATGTTAAGTGCTTAAAGACACAGTTTTCAAAGACTTACATTTAGATTGATATCAAGAATGAATTTAATAAAGTTGATCAGGAATTGAATGAATATTGTAGGGGTAGTAATAACTTTTGAGCCTGACATTGATTGCCTAGACGCACTTCTTGATGCGTTACTTCCACAAGTAAACAAGATTGTTGTGGTTGATAATTGCTCAAGCAACAAGCTGGAGGGATACGTCATTTCACGCAATATTGAGTATATTCAATTAGCCGAAAACTACGGTATTGCATACGCACAAAATATTGGCATTGAATGGGCAGAGGGATTTGGTGCCACTCACGTGTTACTTATGGATCAAGATAGTGTTCCTTTTCCTAACATGGTGAGCAAACTGAAGTCGGCATTAGTTGCAAATCAAGAAAAGTCTACTGATACACCTCTTTTAGCCGCGGTGGGGCCTTCATATGTAGATAGCAGAACCAATAAAAAATCCTTTTTTGTCGTTGAAAAGAATCATTTACCTGCTCGTTGGTTCCCGGATAACACATCCTTGGGTAGTGAGGCGGTGGATGTAATGTTTCTAATATCTTCTGGTACATTGATCCCAGTAGAAGTAATAAAAGTATTGGGTGGTATGCGTAATGATTATTTTATAGATCATGTGGATACAGAGTGGTCATTTAGAGCAAAGCAATTAGGTTATCGTATTGTTGGAGTTCCTTCTGCCGTAATGGAGCACTCTTTAGGGGATGAAGTAAAATCAATATGGTTTTTCGGTAAACGTCAAGTTTCATATCATTCTCCTTTAAGAGATTATTATATGTTTAGAAATACACTCTTAATGATAAGGGATACATCAATGCCTATCGTTTGGAAGTTACATTTTGTTTGGCGTATTGTTCAGTTCGCAGTATATTTTCTAATTTTTTCATCTTCAAGATTAGAACGGTTGTCAAAAATGAGTTTAGGTTTCTATCACGGTCTAAGAAATATACGTGGCAAGCTCGATTTGGTGAACTTATCATGCCGTGTAATTCCAGCTACCCTTATTGATCCTAAATGAAGAGAGTGGCTATATTGTTAGCCACCTACAATGGTGAGGTCTGGTTAGCAGAGCAGTTAAGTTCCTTACAGGGTCAAACTGATACTAATTTGGATATATATATATCTGATGATCTATCAATTGATAGAACCTGTTCTATTGTAAGGACATACACAAAAAATCATCCCAATATAATTTTGTTGCCAAGTAAAGATAAGTTTGGCTCCGCAGCAGCCAATTTTTTTAGGTTATTACGTAATGTTGATTTGACGCAGGTAGATTATGTAGCTTTATCTGATCAAGATGATATTTGGCAAGAAGATAAACTCTCTTATGCAGTGCAGAAAATTCAAGAATTTAGCGTTGATGCTTATTCTAGTAACGTTACGGCATTTTGGCCGAACGGAAAACAAAAGCTGATTAATAAAGCACAAACACAGCAGCAGTTTGATTATATTTTTGAATCTGCAGGCCCCGGGTGTACTTTTGTTTTTACGAAAAGGTTCGCTTTGGAATTGCAGCAGTTTTTAATTACCAATCAGGGAGAATGTCAGCAGGTGGCTTTACATGATTGGTTTATTTATGCATTTGCAAGGTCAAAAGGGTTTAAATGGTTTATTGATCGTGAATCGCATATGCTTTATAGGCAGCACGCCGATAATGTAGTTGGTGCAAATGTAGGTTTAAAAGCCAAATTAGTTCGCTGGGGTAAGTTACGTGAGGGGTGGTTAATCAAGCAGGCGTTGTTAATTGCAGACATTTTGGGGTACACGGATGCTTGGCCTATAAGCAAGTTAAAACGCTATAGTCTTTTAGATAGATTGGTTTTAATTGTAAATGTTAGAAAACTTCGTAGACGCTTACGCGATCGTGTTGCTTTAGCATTATTTCTATTATTGCCATTAAGAAAATGAAAACCTTAATTACTGGTGCCAGTGGATTTGTTGGGCAAGCACTTTGCGTTGCGTTGACGGCTCAACAATATTATGTCATAGCCGCAGTAAGGTCTGATATTCATGCTAATGGATATCAGACCTTAATAGTTGGTCATTTAGATGGCCAGACAGATTGGTCATTAGCTCTGACTGATGTCAATGTTGTAGTGCATCTTGCTGCGCGCGTGCATGTGATGAATGATACATCGGTTGATCCGCTGACTGAGTTTCGTAAAGTTAATGTCGTGGGTACGCTTAATTTTGCCCGGCAGGCTGCAAAAGCCGGTGTTAAACGCTTTATTTTCGTTAGCTCGGTAAAGGTGAATGGTGAGCATACTGAAGCTGGTAAGCCATTTGATGAAAACTCTGTCACTGACCCTCAGGATGCTTACGGCATATCTAAACTTGAAGCCGAGCAGGGCTTGTTAAAAATAGCGCAAGAAACGGGGATGGAGGTCGTAATCATTCGGCCACCTTTGGTTTACGGTGCTGGCGTGAAGGCTAACTTTGCAAGTATGATGCGAGCTGTCAGGCGTGGTATTCCTTTGCCTCTGGGTGCTATTCATAACAAACGCAGTTTTGTGTACGTGGGTAATCTGGTAAGCATGATTATGTGCTGTATTGATCATCCGGCAGCAGCGAATCAAGTATTTATGGTTTCTGATGGGGATGATTTATCAACTACTGAGTTGCTGCGGTGCTGCGCAAAGGCACAGGGGGTACAGGCAAGGCTTTTACCTGTACCACAAAAAATGCTCGAGCTTGGTGCTGCCTTGTTAGGCAAGCGTGATGTTGCACAGCGGTTGTGTGGTAATTTACAGGTGGATATTACCAAGGCACGTACAATGCTTGGCTGGACTCCGCCTTTTTCAGTTGCAGATGGATTGAAGGCAACAGCACTTGGTTTGTTTAATCTGGATAAGAAATGAAGCGTTTTTTTGATTTATGTTTGTCGCTTTTTGCACTGTTGGTTTTGCTGCTGCCGATTTTGCTTGTCGCGCTGTTGGTGCGCATCACTTCAGTTGGTCCTGTCATTTACTGGTCTGATCGGGTAGGACGCAATAACAAAATTTTCAAAATGCCGAAGTTTCGCACGATGCGTGTCGATACGCCGGCAATAGCTACGCATTTACTGGATAATCCGGATCAGTTTTTAACGCCGATGGGGTCTTTTTTACGTAAATCTAGCTTGGATGAGTTGCCGCAGTTATGGAGTATTGTGCATGGCGATATGAGCTTTGTTGGCCCGCGGCCTGCATTGTTTAATCAGGATGATTTAATTACGCTTAGAACACAGTATGGTGTACATAAGCTGGTGCCAGGCTTAACAGGCTGGGCGCAGGTGAATGGTCGCGATGAGTTGCCGATACCGGAGAAGGTCAAGCTGGATGCGGAATATATGCAGCAGCAATCTTTCTTGACGGATATTAAAATTATTTTTCTTACTTTTGTAAAAGTTTTGAGAAGTGAAGGTGTGCAGCATTAAAATAGATGGCAGATCCAAGTTAATCTAATAAGCAAGTGTTGCGTGATTGCTGTGCAAAGGCTTTAATAAAGAAACTAAATGAATAAAACACCGATTAACCCCCGTACATTTCTTGCATTGCTGCATGATATTGTCGCAGCTATGATTGCCTGGTTTAGCGCCTATCTGCTGCGCTTCAACTTTGCCATTCCTGAAGAATTTATTACCAGTATGCTGCAGTCATTAAGCTGGGTAGTTTCTCTGCAAGCCTTCATATTTATTGTATTTGGTCTTTACCGTGGCGTGTGGCGCTTTGCGAGTGTTTCTGATCTCAAGCGTATTTTCCTGGCAATAGCGGCGGCAACTGCGCTCACAACTGCAGCATTATTTATGTTGCAAACCGATATTGTCATCCCGCGTTCTGTCATTATTCTGGATCCGTTATTACTGATTTTGATGATGGGCGGTAGTCGTTTTGTTTATCGTGCATGGAAAGAGCATCAGCTTTACGGTACGACTCTGAAGCAAGGTAACCCGGTGATTGTATTGGGCGCAGGTGAAGCGGCGGTAGCTTTAGTGAAAGACCTGGCACGAAGCCCGCAATGGCAGGTAGTAGGGCTTCTGGATGATGATAGCAGTATGCTCGGCCGTGAAGTATTTGGTGTAAAGGTCAAAGGTAAAATCAATGATCTTGCAGCCGTTAGCAAACGATTAAATGTGGTGCATGTGATAGTCGCCATGCCGTCTGCGCATCATCAGAAGCGCAGGCAAGCGATTGAACTGGCCAATCAGCTGGGTCTCGAAGTATTAACGGTACCTGCGATTGATGATTTGATCAGCGGCAAGGTCAGTGTGTCACAGATTCGCAAAGTGGACGTTGAAGATTTGCTGGGGCGTGATGCAGTAAAGCTTGATTGCTCAGGGCTGCAGAAACTAATTGATCATCAGACTGTAATGGTCAGTGGCGCAGGTGGATCGATAGGCTCTGAACTCTGTAGACAAATTGTAAAGTTCAATCCAAAGATTTTAATTTGTCTGGATATCTCCGAGTTTTCACTTTATCAGCTTGAGCAGGAACTGACGGCTCAAAAGTTACCGACCAAACTTGTGTATGTAACTACAGACGTTAAAAATAAGATGAGAATTGCTAATTTGCTTGCCGAATATGCGCCATCTGTGGTGTTTCATGCGGCAGCTTATAAACATGTGCCGATGATGGAAACCGGCAATGTCTGGGAAGCATTATCGAATAATGTAATCGGCACACATACTTTAGCCCAGGCCTGTAAAAAGGCTGGCGTGGCAAAGTTCGTTTTAATTTCAACAGATAAGGCTGTAAATCCTACCAATGTGATGGGCGCAAGTAAACGTCTCGCAGAAATGGTCTGCCAGGGATTGCAGGATAATCTTGCAGAAAACGCAACAGGTACCCGTTTTGTAATTGTTCGCTTTGGTAATGTACTAGGTAGTAGTGGCAGCGTTATTCCAAAATTCCGTGAGCAGATTGCGAAGGGAGGCCCAGTCACCATTACGCACCCGGAAATCACGCGTTACTTTATGTCGATTCCGGAGGCTGCACAGTTGGTCATGCAAGCTGGTTTGATGGGTAAGGGTGGCGAGATTTTTGTGCTGGATATGGGCGAGCCGGTTAAAATTGCCTCCCTCGCAGCAGATATGATCAGGTTATCTGGTCTGCAGCCGGATGAAATTAAAATTGAGTACGTAGGATTGCGCCCAGGTGAGAAGCTCTATGAAGAACTATTGGCCGATGACGAACATACCATGCCGACACCGCATGAAAAGCTGCGTATTGCACAGGCGAGAAGATCTGATGCAGCTTGGGTGAAAAAATTGCTTGAGTGGATTGAAAGCTCGACTAATGCTGATGAGAATCTTTTGAAAACAGAATTGGCAGTATGGGTAGAAGAATATAGTCCACAAATTCAAACGGATATACCAACAATTAAGGAAAAGCTGATTTATTTATAAGGCCATCATTACGAGCTCGTAGGGCTTGGCAATCCATGGGTTTTAAGTGTTTGATAATGAGGCTTCTCACTATAATATTTTTAGCTGGATTGCTTCGCAACGCTCGCAATGACATCATGAAAAATGAACAGCTGATTTATTCATAAAGCCGTCATTGCGAGCCCGTAGGGCGTGGCAATCCAGAGGCCTTCAGTGTCTGTTAATAAGGCTTCACTCTGTAATATTTTTAGCTGGATTGCTTCGCAATGACTGATTAAATCTGTGTTTCTTTAAATATGCAGGGATCGAGTAGTTTACTTTTTACTAAAACATTTCTTGGCAGGCGATCAATTGAGCACAGCACATCCACAGCAATTACTTGAACAAGCAGAACTGATCCATTCATCTGAAATCATTGACGCTGCGATCAGCAGGTTGGGTGATGAAATATCCAAAGTTCTTCAACATGAAAACCCGATAGTTTTATGTGTAGTGAGTGGCGGAATTGTATTTACAGGGCAGTTATTAACAAGGTTCGATTTTCCTCTGCAATTGGACTATGTACATGCCAGCCGTTATCGGAACGCAACCGTAGGCATGTCTTTGGTTTGGGACGTATTGCCTAAATTGGATCTGACTAATCGCACTATATTACTTGTCGATGATATTTTGGACCAAGGTATTACCTTGAAAGCGATTCAGGATAAGTGTTTTGAGTTAGGTGCTACAAAAGTATTCAGTGCTGTCTTAGTAGAAAAGCTCCTTACGCAAGCAAAACCAATTACTGCTGATTTTGTAGGCCTTGAAGTGCCTGATCGTTATGTTTTTGGTTATGGTATGGATGTGTATGGATGGTGGCGTAACTTACCTGCGATCTATGCTTTAAAATCAACATAGAAAAACAACATAGCTCAAAATACACCAAAAAATGCTATCTTTCCAAGAGCTGTCATAAAGCTGACACAACGGTCAATTAAACAACACCTGCATGTCGTTTAATTAATAATAAAAATATGTAAATTATTGTTAATTAACATATTTTTATTCTGGCATCTATTTTGCGAGTACTTAACCAATGTGCGTTAACGCTAATTGGTGAATCAAAATGGACATAGAGGTTAAAAGTTACTATCTAGACAGATTGTTTTCGGCTATCCAGCGTTCTAATAAAGTAAAAAAACATATCGATTTTTTTATCTGGTTGCAAAATTCTGTTGCAGAATTTATTCCTCATGACGCACTGCTCGCCATTTGGGGTAATTTTAACGACGGTGTTGATAATGCAAGGCTGCAATATGATGTTGCTTCCAATGTAGATGGATTTAATACTCGTGCGTTGATTGGCGCTTCTAAAGAGGTGAATCAGTGTATGGTCTACTTATACCAATTGTGGCTGGATAATAATCGTCATTTTTATGCGCTCAACAACTTTGGTAGCAGTGAGTTTGATTGTAAGTTCCGTAAAGTACTCCCTGATTTACCGCATGAACTTAACTCATTGCTGGTGTTCGGGGTGAGTGACCTGCGTGGCGGTAACGATTGCCTGTACGTATTTTTTAGTAAATATAACAAGTTTCAGATTAAAAATACCGTGATGGATTTTATGATGCCGCATATTGATCATGTATTAAGAAAGATTCAGCATTTAGGCCAGGAAAAATCTGTTTCTAAAGTAAGCTTGCCATTCAATATGGGATCATTAACGGATAGGGAACTAGAGGTGATAGAGTGGGTTAAAGCAGGTAAAACCAATCAGGAAATAGCCACAATTTTAACTATCACTCAAAACACAGTAAAAAGCCATCTCAAAAGAGTTTATCAAAAATTAAATGTAAGTAAGCGTGCGCAAGCTGTAGCTTTATTGGCAAAACATTAACTTTTAAAATGATTTAAGTTTTTTTCCAATGTAAGTTTCTGTACTTAATATCTTTTTCAAATCTTGATCTATTCTCATAACAGCCTGATTCTATAAATATAACTTATAGATATTTTTCCAGGCCATCTAGTCATTTTTCAGACCTTTACTTACTCACCTTTAAGTTGCAGCCTGTTTTTCGTAATTGTTCAAAAGGTGATTGCTCAACTCACGGTCTTAGCATAGTCACAGGTGCTTTTTATTCAGTCATATAAAGCTTTGTGTGCGTTACAATGCGTTCTAACTATTCCAGTTAATTTATAAGGACTTTCAAAATGAAAAAAGTAAATATCACGATTACCTTGGGTATGGAAGTTCCTGATGACTGGGATGTCGTAGAGCATTCTGATGGTATTCTGGCGTTAGATATGGCAAATGGTAAGTTCATGGATATGACTTTTACACCAGTCGTAGCTGATAGTGCAGATGAAGATGCAACGTGGTCTACTGATTACGAGGATGGTTTTGCTGACAAAATTTTAGATATGGTGAAAGAGTACGATACTGAAATGGAAGTAATCGAAATACAGTAGTGATTAAGAGCTTTAGAAGCAATCGGCGTTAAGTCTAAGATTTAGATTTAACTCAAAGTATATATTAGGTGCTGTTAGTATTGATTAACTTCAACGCCTTACCTTTATACGGTGAGTAATCGTTAATACTTTTCCGCTCAGTCTGGACTGGATTATCCAGTAGCACTCTGTCTTTATTAGACATACCCTTAAATTATTAGAGAAAATAATATGAAAAGACTGCAAGTAACAATCAACCTTGATATGGATATACCTGATGAATGGACGCTTATAGAGCACCCAGATGGTGTTCCAGTATTAACACTTGGTGATGGCCGCTATATGTACATGAGCTTTTTACCAATGTTTACCAAAGAACTAGAACCTGAATCCGAATGGACTAGTGAATGTTCTGCGGAGTTTGCAGAAGAGGTTGTAGAGATGGTGCAGGATGAAGAAGTTGATATGAAAATCATTTCTAATTAAAAGCCTGTATTGTAATTTTTTACGTCACCCGTCAAATTGCCGTTTTATCTTAACAAATAAAAGCGGCACAATTGCTCTTTAGTTACTAAATCAATCTCCACTACAAATAAACCAGTGCCTTTATAGTCGCTGACTTGTTTTACATCAACTCGCCATCGTCCTCTGTTTGCTATAAAGTGACTATCTGAGCAATTATTATTGTTTATTCTTAACTATCTATAGTTTACATAATGACTAAACTCTTCGTTGTCGGAATTGGTGCATCTGCAGGCGGGTTTGAGGCATTAAAGCCGCTACTTAAAAATTTAAAAAAAACGGGGCGTTTTGTATTCATTATTGCTCAACACATGCACTCTGGGGCGCACACCGAGTTAATGGCAAAGTTGTTGGCTGTAGAGTCCGCATTGACTGTTTCTATAGGCGTTGATGGGGAAGTGCTGAAGCCGGATCAGATTTATCTTATACCCGCAGGTTATGACGGCTTTGTTGAGGGTGGCAAGCTGCATTTGGCACCTCCGTCTAAACTGAGTTATACCAAACCATCTGTAAATATATTATTTAACTCAATAGCAACTGAATACCATAGTCGTTGTGCAGGCATAGTGCTATCTGGTGTTGGTGTCGATGGGGCTAAAGGTTGTTTGGCTATTCAATCAAAAGGTGGGCTTACCATGGCTCAACAGCCGGCTGATGCTCAATTTGATGGTATGCCGGCTGAGGCTATCAGGATCGGTGCTGTACAGCATGTAGTCATGCCTGAAAAAATGGGCGCGCTGCTGGTTTCTTTGTTGCAAGAAAGTAATGTGATTGCACTACAGGGAACTGCACCTATTTTAAACTTAAATGGCAGGCAACTTGAAACACTTACACAGATGGTGCTGGGCATTACGGGCGTTGATTTTACGAGTTACAAGCAGGAAACACTTATTCGCAGAATCAATGCACGCATGGCTTATTTAAACCTGAATGCTGTAGATGATTACATTGAGTTTTGTGTGAGCCATCCCGACGAGATTCAAAGTTTACAGCAAACTTTCTTGGTTTCAACATCTCACTTCTTTAGAGATCCGTTATCGTTTAAAGCGCTCGAGCCCATGCTTGAGGAACTGGTTAGTAAAAAGACATCAGCAGATACAATTCAAATACTTGTGCCCGCCTGTGCCACAGGTGAAGAGTGTTACAGCTTGGCAATTATGTTTTGTGAGATATTTAAACGGCGTGAGCATAATCCATCTTTAAATATTGTTGGCTGTGATCTTAATATCAGGGCGATTCATAAGGCAAAGGAGGCACGGTATCCGTCATCTGCTTTAAAACAGATAGATCCAGCTTTACTTGATAAATACTTTACCAAAGAGGGTGATGGTTACAGGGTTAATCATAAACTTAGAAGTTATTGTCAATTTGATCAGTCAGATATTTTTAAAATAACTACAGAAAAGCATTTTGATATGATTAGCTGCAGAAATTTATTGATTTATCTAAATACTGATTTACAGAATTTATTATTAAAAAACTTTTATCACCAGTTGAACCATGATGGTTTGCTCTTTGTTGGTCAGTCTGAGAGCATTAGCGAATCTGCAGGGCGTTATTTTAAGGTATTAAGTTATCTGCACAAAATATTTCGTCGCAGATAAGAAACTAAAATATGAAAAAAATGAAATCATAAATAGCGTATTTAAAAGATAATGTATGATGTAGTTAAGTGAGATGTCTGCAAAAATTACCTGGTTGAGAGCACATTATGAAGCAATTTTTATTGGCACTGGAAAAACTGAGATTCACGCCTAAGCTCGTTTTTTCTACTTGTGTAGGTCTGGTGCTTAGTCTGGTGTTAGCGCTAAATGGTCTTCAGGGTATGACTGTCATCAAGAATTACAACGACACTCTGTATTTTAAAGAAGTTCAGGGCGTGTCTGAATTTTCCAAAGCGCATATTAATTATTCGCGTATGGCTCGAATCGTCATGCAGGCAGTGCTCGCGCCTACAGCCGAAATAAGAGAAAAAGCCAGAGCTGAATTACTAAAGACTTCAGCAGAGCTGCATTTAAATCTTGATGAGGCACGCAAAAGTATTCATCAAGAAAATAATCGCAAGCTGATGAACGAGTTTGAGCCGGTGTTGGCGCAGTACTTGTATAACATTAACCGCACTTTCGAGTTGCTGGATAGCGATCACAATAATGCAGGAAGTGCTGCAGCTTTTGTCACGAGTGATGAATTTAGGAGGGTTGGATATAAAGGCAATCAAATACTGGATCGCCTGGTTCAAATCAAGATAGAGTCGGCTGCAGAAGCAACTACGACTGCAACCAAGCTTTATATCGATTATCGGCAATTAACTTTCATTTTACTAATTGCAGTGCTAATGACGGGTACTGTGGTAGGAGTTCTTGTTGCAATTTCCATAATGCGGCCTTTTAACCGTCTACGAAGTTTTGTAGAGAGTCTGGCAGGTGGCAATTTAAATTTAGCAATTCCGCATATGGATTACGATAATGAAATCGGCGCCATGGCCCGTTCTATGCGGGTGCTAAAAGATGTCTACCATCAGCTTGAATCAGAACGTTGGGTAAAAACACACGCTACGGAAATTTCGGTTGATCTGCAAAAAGTAAATGATTACGCAGAGTTATCACAACTGGTATTGTCGAGAATAAGCCCTTTGCTTAACGTTGGATACGCTGCTTTTTATAGATTCGATGATAATAAAAATACGCTGCAATTATTATCTGGCTATGGCTATAGCGACAATAAAGCACCATGTCGTGAATTTGCTTTGGGAGAGGGGCTGGTTGGGCAATGTGCTTTGGATCAAAAAGCAATCACGCTCAACAATCCTCCTGAACATTACCTCAATATCAGTTCCGGTTTGGGTGAAGCGACACCTAGATATATCAGGATGATTCCGGTCATTAATAACAACCGGTTATTAGGTGTGCTGGAATTAGCCTCTTTTAACGCATTCAGTGATCAGGATAACGCTTTAATTGACGAAATAGATCCGATTCTGGCAATGAGTCTTGAAATACTGGAACGCAATATACATACGCGTCGTCTGCTAACTGAGACTCAAGAGCAGGCTAGCCGTATGGAGATGCAAGCAGCACAACTTGAAGAGCAGGCTGTAGAGATGGAGGCGCAGCAAGCTGAAATTAAAGACACAGAAGTCTGGTATCGCGGGATTATTGAAGCAGCCCCTATCGGGGTATTAGTCGTGGATAAAGCCGGTATTGTGATAATTAGCAATACTGAAGCTGAGCATGAGTTTGGTTATGGCAAGGGTGAACTAATCGGCGAGTGTGTTGATAATTTAGTGCCGCGTGAAATTAAAGAACGTCATCCTGCCATGCGTGAAGGTTTTATGAAACAGGGGGGCTCAAGGCAGCTCAAGTCTGGTGTTCAGCTTAGTGCTAGACGTAAAGACGGTAGTGAATTTCCGGTTGAAATTGCATTGAGTATGCTACCCAGTATTGGTATGCACGACGCTTGTGTCTGTGTGTCAATTCGGGATGTGACTGACCGTAAAATTGCAGAAGAAAAACTCGTTAATTCAGAAAAAAACCTAAGAACCATATTAGACAATAGTCCGATTGCAGTTCGTTTGCTGGATGGTGAAACCAAGCATGTTATCTACACCAATGATCGAATGTCAAAGCTGCTAGGCGTTGAGGCTGGGCAGATTGTTGGATATGATCCAAGTCGCTTTTATGTGCATGCAGAAGAGTATCAGCAGATTGTAGTCGAGCTAGAATCCGGCTCAGAGGTGATAGACCGTACTGTGCAAATGCTAAAGCCGAACGGTGAACCTTTCTGGGCGATGGGTACCTTTAATCACATCATATTTGATGGTAAACCGGCACTGATTGGCTGGATTTACGATATTACTGAACGTAAAAAACTGGAAGATCGTATTCTGGCGAGCGAACGCCAGATTCGCTATCTGCTCGATTCCAGCCCGATTGCAGCAAGAATGACCAATCTGGATAGAAAAACAGTCGTCTATCAAAATCAGGCCTGTGCAGATATGTTTGAAATATCAAATGAAGAAGCCATTGGTCTGCCGGTGGATCAGTTTTATAAGCTGCCGCATACTCTGGATGAAATAGCTTTGATGATGGCGAATGGTGATTCGGTATTAAACTTGCCTATGGATGTTTCAACAAAATCAGGCAAGAATATTTCCGTTCTAGTCTCATATTTGATGGTGACGCATGAAAGTGAGCCATGTATTCTGGCTTGGTTCTTTGATGTAACAGAACTTAAGCGTGCAAAAGAAATGGCTGAAGAGGCGACGCAAATGAAGTCTGACTTTTTAGCTAATATGAGTCATGAAATCCGGACACCAATGAATTCAATTATTGGTATGTCTTATCTTGCTCTGAAAACTGACTTAACGCCTAAACAAAGGGACTTTATCAACAAGATCGAGAGTTCAGGCAAGCACTTGTTAGGGATTATCAACGACATTCTTGATTTCTCAAAAATTGAGGCTGGCAAACTTAATATTGAGCATATCGATTTCAATCTTGATGATGTATTCGATAATGTGAATACTCAAATTAGTGACAAAGCTGTAGCTAAAGGCTTGGAGCTGATTTTTGATATTAATCAGAGTGTGCCAAAAGCTTTGAATGGGGATTCGCTGCGGTTAGGGCAGATTCTGATTAATTACGCCAGTAATGCGGTTAAGTTCACTGAGAAGGGCGAGATTATCATTGGGGTGAGCGTTGTTGAAGAAACGCCAACAGCGGTTAGTCTGAAATTTACTGTAAGTGATACCGGTATTGGCCTGACTGAAGAGCAGAAAACCAAACTCTTTCAATCATTTCAACAGGCTGATACTTCTACCAGTCGTAAATATGGGGGCACCGGTCTTGGCCTGGCAATTTCCAAACAGCTGGCAAATTTAATGGGTGGTGAAGTCGGGGTTGAAAGCGAGCTGGGCAAAGGCAGTACGTTCTGGTTCACTGCAAATTTCACCAGGTCAAAAAGTAAACAAAAAATTCTGATGCCGGCACCTGATTTACGCGGGCTGCATGTTTTAGTGGTGGATGATAATGAAACAGCACGCATTACTATGGAAGTAATGCTTACCAGCATGTCGTTTAAAGTGAGCCTTGCCAAGAGCGGAGCGGAGGCTGTTCGCCAGACTCAAAATGCGGAGCTTAATGGTTATCCTTATGAAATCATATTTCTTGACTGGCGTATGCCCGATATGGACGGCATTCAGACGGCACAGGCAATACGCAAGCTGGCACTTAAAAAACAGCCGCATATGGTGATGGTTACGGCCTACGGTCGTGAGGAAGTGATCAATCAGGCACGAGAAGAAGGGCTTGAAGATATATTGATTAAACCGATTACCGCCTCTATTCTTTTTGATACGGCGATGCATGTGATTGGTGCAAAGGTTGAAGAAAAAGCGGTTGAATCTATAGACTATTCTGATTTAGAGGAAAGACTCGGTATTATCAATGGCGCATCTGTGCTGCTGGTAGAAGATAATGCGCTTAATCAGGAAGTTGCCGTTGGGCTGCTTGAAGAGGCTAATCTTAAGGTTGAAATTGCGAAAAACGGCCAAGAGGCATTAGATATGCTGGATAAACATAACTACGATGTTGTGCTGATGGATGTGCAAATGCCGGTAATGGATGGATATACAGCAACGCGCGAGATACGTAAACAGCAGCGTTTTGAAAAACTGCCGATTCTCGCTATGACTGCTAATGCCATGCAGCAGGATTTTGATGCATGCATAGCTTCCGGTATGAATGATCACATCGCCAAACCGATTGATCCGAGAGACCTGTTTGGCAAGTTGCTTAAATGGGTGCAGCCAAAATCAGGTAAACAAATCACTGCGGGTACTAAAAAGCCTGTAGCGTCCAAGGTCAAGGTTAAAGTCGCTTTGCCCAAGATTGATGGGGTCGATGTTGAGTTGGGGCTACGCAGGGTACTGGGCAAGCTGCCGCGCTACATGAAGATGCTAAATAGTTATGTGGTTACTCAGGAGCATGTTGCGGCTGCAATCCGGGATGCATTGAATGCTCGTGATTATGAAACTGCTGAGCGACTTGCGCATACAGCTAAAGGCGTGGCTGGCAATATAGGCGCGACTGAGTTACAGGCAATTGCAGTAACTTTAGAGAAGCTGATCAAAGAAAAATCTGATGATCATTTAATTGAGTCGCAACTAGTTATATTTGCGAATGCGCTTGCTGACGTGATTGAGCATATTAAAATTGTGTTGTTGCCTCAAGAGCATAAACCTGGTTCAGAAGTAACTAACTCTGAGAATACTAACAAAGTGTTAACTGAACTTGCTGCGTTGTTGATTAACGATGAAAGTGAAGTCCTCGATATTCTTGAAGAGAATCTTGATCTATTGCGCTATGTATTCGGTGATGAATTATTTGTGAAATTTGATCAAGCTGTTCGATCTTATGATTTTGAAAAAGCACACCAGTTACTCAGAATGATGGGACCTAAATTAAATATTTCATTACCTTGAGTTAGTAAACCAAGTAAGCAGGAAGCCAGGTTTTATCCTGGGAAAACATAATCTTAACGCTGTAAACTGAATGTATTTGTAGGAGTTAATGTGACTGAAAATAATGGCATGATTGAAAAAGCCACTATTCTTGCGGTAGATGATACCCCAGATAATCTTCTGTTAATTAGCGGTTTATTGAAGGACGATTATCATTTGAGGGTTGCTAACGGTGGCGAGCGTGCCATTAAAATCGCGCAGTCGGATAACCCACCTGATCTTATCCTGCTTGATATCATGATGCCGGATATTGATGGGTATGAAGTTTGCAGAACACTTAAAGCTGACAAAAAAACCAGTTTTATACCCATTATATTTCTCACAGCTAAATCAGAGATTGAGGACGAAACCAAAGGTCTGGAAATGGGCGCGGTAGATTATATTACCAAGCCACTTAGCCCGCCGATTCTGTTGGCTCGAGTAAAAACACATCTCGCCCTGAAGCGGATGCAGGATTTTTTGCGCGATCAAAATGAATTTCTTGAATCAGAAGTAGATAAACGTACCGAAGAGATCGTAGCGATTCAGGATGTAACAATTCATGCGATGGCTTCTATGGCTGAAACCCGCGACAATGAAACCGGTAATCATATTCGCCGTACTCAGCAATATGTGAAGGTGCTGGCAGAAAAGCTTCGTACCCATCCTCGCTTTGAGAAGTTCTTGAATAATGACAAAACGATAGAAATTTTATACAAATCAGCGCCGCTACATGACATTGGTAAGGTGGGCATACCAGATGCCATACTGCTTAAGCCTGGCCGCTTGACTAATGAAGAGTTTGAGGTGATGAAGTCTCATACTACCCTTGGTAGAGATGCGATTGTGCATGCTGAGAAAAGCCTGGGTTTAGAAGTTCCATTTCTTCAGTATGCTAAAGAAATCGCTTATTCACATCAGGAGAAGTGGGATGGCAGTGGGTATCCGCAAGGTCTGTCTGGAGATGATATCCCCGTATCAGCGCGCTTGATGGCTGTTGCCGATGTGTATGATGCTTTAATTAGTCGCCGGGTTTATAAGGAACCTATGCCGCATGAAAAAGCAGTTCAAATTATGCTTGAAGGTAAAGGCAAGCACTTTGATCCTGATATGATTGATGCGTTTATAGTGTGCCAGGATCAATTTAAGAAAATTGGCGAGAAATACGTTGATAGTGAAGCTGATTTACTCAAGAAGGCACAGATAACAGGGTGATGGTAATTTTGCCTTGGATAACAACGCTGATTAGAAAGTATCTTTTTGTCTGAAATCCGAGGCTGCTTTATTTAATTAACAACCCTTGAGACTGCTTCAGCTTGGCTAAGCGGGCACTAGCCATTGTTACCAATCAAGCAGTTCATCGTAGCTAAAGTTTTCCTTATTGTTGCTTACAGGGGGAACGATAAACATATCTCTAGATTCCAGAGAACTGACGACGGCATTAAGTTTTTCTGGGGAGAATGGTTTTTCCAGGTAAACAGCTACGCCTAAGCTTCTTGCTTTTTCAATCTGTTCATTAGATTTAGCTCCGCTTATGATGACGACTTTTGTTTTTCTAAACCTGATATCTGTTGCAATTTTTTCGTAGAGTGATAATCCGTCGATTGATCCTTTTAATCGAATATCAAGCAAGATGATTTCCGGACAAGATGAATCCAGTAATTCAAGTGCTTCATCGGCATTGCCAGCTTCTTGTATTTGGCGACTATCTTGGTCTAAAGCATATCGAATCACATTTCGTGTGTCTTGATCATCTTCAATAATCAAAATATTTGTATGACGGTTCATGTTTAGCTAACATCCTCAGGTTTTTAATTAAGCGAAGCTTTTAACGACTACTAGCTTGACCATAAAAGTAAATAATATAATACTTTTTTATTGTTAATACATTTATCATATTTAGGGGTAATAATATGATAAATAAATAAAAAATGATACTTTTATGTGCTGAATTTTGATCTTGGGATATTAAAACGTGCGAATTATTACTAATGCACTATAATGCTTTGCGTGGAAGAACTGGTGCTGTCTGCAATCAAGTTAAGTTTGATTGGGATTTTTAGTCAGTGCATGAAAATTTAATCAGAATATCTTGAAACCCTTGAGAAATAAGGGTTTGATGGTGCCCAAAAGAGGACTCGAACCTCCACATCTTTCGATACTAGTACCTGAAACTAGCGCGTCTACCAATTCCGCCATCTGGGCTTTTGTCTGCGAAATAACTATACTGCAGCAAAGAGACGCAATTTTATATTAAAGGCAGGCTTTGTCAATGACAAAACATAAAAATAAAAGTAATAGAAGTAATGATCCACACGCAGCTCGCGAAGCAAGTCGCTATGAAACGCCGCTGCCAAGCCGCGAATTAATTTTAACCACAATGGCAGATCAAGGTGTTCCGCTGAGTGTAGAACAACTATACCTGTTGCTGGATATCAGCGACGAGGAACGTGAAGTTTTCAATCGGCGCCTCAACGCCATGGAGCGTGAAGGCCAGATTATCCGCAACAGAAAAGGTGCTCTGTGCATTACTGATAAGCTCGATCTGATTGCAGGCGTAGTGCAAGGCCATCCTGACGGTTTCGGCTTTTTGATCCCGGATGACAAAACTAAAACTAATGGTGAAGACTTATTCCTAAGTCCTAAGGAAATGTCTCAGGTGATGCATGGCGACCGCGCCATGGCACGCATGAGCGGCCTGGACAGGAGAGGGCGCCCGGAAGGTAAAATCGTTGAGGTGCTTGAGCGCCGCACGCAAAAACTGGTTGGCCGCGTCATTCAATCCAGTGGCGTGACGATTGTTGCAGCAGAAGATAAGCGTGTTAATAAAGATATCCTGATTCCATATCACTTGGATATGGGCGCTAAAACCGGTCAGGTCGTGATGGTGGAGTTAACCGAACAGCCATCAGCCCATGCACAGCCAATGGGTAAGATTACAGAGATTTTAGGTAATTATGCTGATAGCGGCATGGAGATTGAAATTGCCTTGCGCAAGCATAACCTGCCGCATGAATTTAGTGCTGAGGCGGTAAGAATTGCCGAATCATACCCAAAACTAGTACAAGAGGCTGATTTTAAAGGGCGCATTGATTGCCGTGAGATGCCTTTGATTACGATTGATGGTGAAACCGCACGTGATTTTGATGACGCGGTATTTGCCGAGCCGCAGGGCAAGGGCTGGCGTTTGGTGGTGGCAATTGCCGATGTTAGTTTCTACGTGAAACCAAAAGATGCATTGGATAAAGAAGCTTACGACCGTGGTAACTCAGTATATTTCCCGCGCCGCGTTATACCGATGCTGCCGGAAGCATTGTCGAATGGCTTGTGTTCATTGAACCCTGACGTTGAGCGTCTGTGCATGATCTGCGATATGCAGATTGATGGTGCTGGTATTGTTAAGCAATATAAATTTTACCCGTCTGTGATGCGCTCCAAAGCGCGTATGACTTACACCAAAGTTTATGACATTCTGCAAAACCCGGAAGGTGAACTGGCTAAAGAGTTCGAATGGCTCAACCCGCATTTGCAGAATTTATACAGCGTTTACCAACTGCTGCTCAAGCAGCGTGAAAAACGTGGCGCTATTGAATTTGAATCTTCAGAAACCATCATGGTATTTAATGACCAAGGCAAGATTGAGCGCATTGAGCCAAGTTTGCGCAACGAAGCACATCGACTGATTGAAGAGTGCATGCTGGCTGCTAACGTTTGTGCTTCTGAGTTCCTGAAAAAACATGAACATCCGGCTTTGTACCGTATCCATGAAGGCCCTACGCCTGAGAAACTGGAACTGTTGCGTACCTTTATGGCTGAATTTGGCTTTGGTGTTGGCGGCGGTGATTCTCCGCAAGCCAAGGACTATTGCAAGCTGCTCGACCGTATTAAAGACCGGCCTGATGCGCAACTGCTGCAGACAGTATTGCTACGCTCTATGCAGCAGGCTGTTTACAGCCCTGACAATGTCGGCCATTTTGGCTTGGCATATGAGGCCTATGCGCACTTTACTTCACCGATACGACGTTATCCTGATCTGCTGATACACCGTGCGATTAAAGCCGTGTTAAACGGTGATAAATATAAAGCTGGTGACTGGAACGAGCTTGGTGTGCATTGTTCAATGACCGAACGCCGTGCAGATGATGCAACCCGTGATGTAACGAACTGGCTCAAATGCTTCTATATGCAGGATAGAATCGGTGAGGAGTTTGAAGGTACTGTGGCAGGTGTTACCAGCTTCGGTTTGTTTGTAGCACTGGATGGTGTGTATGTTGAGGGCTTGCTGCATGTCACAGAGCTGGGTAATGATTACTTCCATTATGATAAAGCGCGCCATGAAATGGCCGGTGAGCGTACTGGTGTGCGTTACCGTTTAGGTGACAGATTGCGCGTTAAATTAGTACGTGTTGATCTTGAAACTACCAAAATAGACTTTACTTTAGTAAATAAAAACAATGATTTGGATTCACAACCTAAAGTAGAGTCTGGAAAAAATTCAGCGCCAGTTAAAACGAGCGTTAAACCCCAAACTGCGGTAAAATCCATCCCTAAATTTGAAGGCGCTAAATCTGATACAGCTTTTGGAAGAAAGCCGGCAAGCAGGTCAGCAAAAGGTCCCGCAGGATCGACTTCAACAAAACCAAAATCTACAATTAAATCAGGTTCTGTCAATAAACCAGGCTCTACAAATAAACCAGGATCTGAATCTAAACCAGTTAAATCTAAAAAAGTGGTTAAGAAAACCACGAAACGCAAGGTGAAAAAATGAGTGATGCACGTATTCTATTTGGCTTTCATGCTGTATTGAGCCGTTTACGCCAACATAGCGCGAGTGTGCAGGAAATTCTGATAGACCGCGACCGTGTAGATGCGCGTATGAAAGACCTGCTCAATATGGCTGAATTAGCTGGCGTGCGTACCATGCAGGTAGAGCGCTCGCGTCTGGACGGCATGGCCGGTATCAATGGCCGCCACCAGGGGGTGATTGCACGTGTGGTGGACACACCTATCCCATACAAGGATATTCACGATATTCTGGAATCTGACCTCAAAGAGCCCGCCTTTTTTCTGATTCTGGATGGTGTTGAAGACCCGCATAACTTAGGCGCATGCCTGCGTGTAGCTGATGCCATGGGTGTGCATGCAGTGATTGCACCTAAAGACAGGGCGGCAGGCCTTAATGCTACCGTGCGTAAAGTCGCTTGTGGTGCTGCTGAAACTGTGCCGTTTATTGCCGTGACTAATCTGGCCAGAACCATACGTGAATTAAAAGAAGCCGGCGTTTTTGTCGTTGGCACCACGATGGATGCACCGAGTACGTTATTGAATACAAAACTGGAAGGGCCGATTGCGCTGGTTTTGGGTGCTGAGGGTGATGGTATGCGCAGGTTAACGCAAGAGACCTGTGATGCGCTGATTACGATTCCGATGTACGGCTCAGTTGAAAGCCTTAATGTGAGCGTTGCCAGCGGTATTTGTTTATATGAAATTCGCCGCCAGCGCGAGTTAGCATAGCCGAAAAAAAAGGCTAGACAGTCTTTTTCTGCCTAGCCTTTATTGTGTAAGCAATGCGCGCGAAGTATTCCTTGCGCGCATCCTGAATTGACTTAATTTGGTTTAAAAACGTAAAGCAGGTTGGGCTCGCTGATAATGTAAATCTTTTTATCAGGGCCGATCGTTATTCCTTCAGCTTGTGGGACAGCTTTTGACAAGCCGTGAAAACCTTTCCAAAGCAGCATGGCGCTGACCGCTTTACCTTCACGGGTATATTCTTTGACCAGCTTTGATTCTTCACTTAATAGCACAAGATGACCGGTTTCATCATCAACGGTGATCGACGCTAAATCTCGCATGGAATTAAGAAAAGGGTAGATGGGCGTCAAGTCTTGTATGCTGATATTCCTGTTATTAGGGCTGCCATTCCCGTTTACAAAGCCTTTAATTTCCAGCAGCTGTTTAGGGTTTTTTTCCTTAACTACCAGAATGCGGTTGTTGGATTCATCCCATGTAATGCCTTCAAAATTCTTATTGCGATCAGTTAGATCTATACTCAGTGTGAGTTGCGGTTGTTGCGAAGCATCGATTTTTTTCTTATTTTCATCTATCTCAACCAGTATCAGCCTGTTTTTACTTTCTTCAACAATAATAAATTGATTCCCATGCACATGGGTGATGCCTTCCATGTCTTTTACGCCAACGACTTCGATCGTGTTCAGTATTTCACCATCAGTACTCAGTTGAACAATTTTTGGTTCCTGATTCAGAACTGTGAATAGTGTATTCGACGGGCTGTGGTAAGTTAAACCAGAGGCATCATCAAGTCCGGGTAGAGGTTTTGCATCAATACTGGCAGTGTAATTAGCCAGATGGAGTTCTGAGGATTTTGTGTTTGGGCTGATGTAGTTATGCCATAAATACCAGCCTGTTGACTCCGCCCTCAATAAATAGCCTGTTAATAAAATACCGATTAGTACTAAAGCAAAAAGATATGTTGTTTTTTTCATTAAGAATCATTTGTGGAGAGAAAGCCGGCATGTGTGGTCATGCGAAGCACAGTATGATAGCGCAGTAACAGAATGGTTCTTATCTAATTACAGTAAAGTAGCTGAATTAAAGCTAAAAAATTATTTATTATCCGGGCGTGAATAGGAAAGTCTACTGAGCGCTAGATTTAATTGCTGTTAGTCAGGTTTTTAAATCGATATCCAGTGTTTTTAATGTGCGCTCACGTACCTGTTTTAACAGCGCTGCATCATCAATCAATGATTCGCCGTAGCTAGGTACTAATGCTTTTAGTTTCTGCTGCCATTCTACAGTTTCCAATTTGGCTTTAAAACAGCGTTCAATCACATTTATCATTGCCTGTACGGATACAGATGCGCCAGGAGAGGCGCCTAGCAGAGTCGCAATACTGCCATCTGCAGAGCTGACGATTTCGGTACCAAACTCAAGCTTTCCGCCTTTGCTGTCGCATGTTTTGATGATTTGTACGCGTTTTCCGGCATCCTGTAGTTGCCAGTCGCTATCAATTGCTTGCGGATAAAATTTTCGCAATGCCTGCATGCGTGATGCATGCGACTGCAACGCTTCACCTACCAAATACCGTGTCAGGTTAAAGTTATGCCGGGCTACCCCTAGTAAAGGCTTCAGGTTATTCGAACTGATAGATTTGAATAAGTCCAGATATGAGCCTTGTTTCAGGAACTTGGTAGTAAAACCCGCATATGGGCCGAATAGTAAGGCCGGCTTTCCATTAATGATGCGCGTATCCAGGTGCGGAACTGACATCGGTGGTGCCCCCAGGGCAGCTTTTCCGTAGACTTTACTATGGTGCTGTTTGATCACTTCCGGATTACGGCATACCAGCCATTGTCCGCTAACAGGAAATCCGCCATAGCCCTGACTTTCCGGGATGCCTGATTTCTGTAGAAGTTTTAATGCACCGCCGCCCGCACCGAGAAAAACAAAGCCTGCATCAATGCTTACTGTAGTGCGATCGTTTATGTTGCTTAATTCAACCTGCCAGCGTCCGGTATCAGTTTGCTTTAACGCGCTGACCTCAGTGCCGAGGTTTAGTGTGAAGTTGTTCTTGGCTTGCAGGGATGCAAGCAAGCTGCGGGTCAGGGCGCCGAAATTCACATCGCTGCCATAGGTTATACGTGTAGCAGCAATCGGCTGTTGGACATCTCTTTGCTGCATCACCAGAGGCATCCATTCTTTTAGTGTTGCTTCATCGTCGCTGAAAACCATGTCATGGAACAAATGATGTGCTTTAAGCGCTGCATAACGTTTACGCAAAAAAGCAACGTCATCCTCACCCCATACAAAACTTAGATGTGGTACCGCATTGATGAAGTTTTGCGGGGCAGGCAATACATTCTTTTCAACCAGTGAAGACCAGAATTGCAAAGAAACCTCAAATGAAGCATTGATGGCAAGTGCGCGGTTGATGTCTACGTTTCCGCCACCATCAGCAGGTGTGTAGTTTAATTCACAGTACCCGGCATGACCTGTACCGGCATTGTTCCATGCATCGGTACTCTCAGCCGCAGCGTCAGGCAGACGTTCGATCATCATGATATTTAATGATGAGTCCAGCTCTGATAGCAGGGCGGCCAGCGTTGTACTCATGACACCGCTACCAACTAATAATACATCTACTTTTTTTTCATTCATATTGTGATTGCCGGCTAAATTACTGATTTGGTTCTTTCGCTATTGATAACAGGACATCAACGTCCTTGCTATCTAGTTTAGCGCTTGGGTTAAGACCATCGGCATAATGCGAATGGTGAAAGTTGTGACAAGACATGCAATTGCTTGCGATACGTTTATGCTTGGGTTTGTTGCCGGAGTGGCATTGCAGACAGGATTGGCGATCCGGTATTGCGACCTCTGCACTGCTTTCAGACTCTTCAACTTTATGGCAGCTTATACATTGCTGCGTCTGGTGTGCGCCATGGTTAAACTGCGCTTTACTGAACCAATCCTGATTGATATTTAGTGGTGCTACTCGCCATGGCAAGGTGTCACCTTCTTTTGATTCTATTATGTCGTGACAGTAAGCACAGCCATTTTTCTTAAGGTTATCAGAATAGCTTGAAAACTGCTTAGGTGCATATAACTTCAGCATGTTAAATACATTTTGCTCATTGCCGTGCGGTACGGATAGCTTGAGTTCTTTCGGGCCTAATTCCAGCTCCTTGCTATGGCAGGACAGGCAGTTGTTTTTAAAAGTAAGCGGCTTGAAGCGCATTTCTTTGCCTTCTGGCGTGTGACAATTGGTGCACGAAAGCTCGCGTACATCCCAGATGCCATTGGGGCCTTGTACTTTACCTGTATGCTGGTAGTGCGGAAATTTTAAACCGGACTTTTCAACCAGCCGCGCTTTGTCTGATTGTGGAATTCTTTCGATATCTTTTGCATCTGGCCCGTTTTTAAATGTGAGCTTGAATTCGGGATGATCGCGGTCAAAATCATGCACATTTGACAGTGTTGTTTTTGGATCGATGGCTTTGATATTGCCATGACATTTTACGCACATGCCGTTATCCTGTTTGGCAATGGGGTGCGGGGCTTTGTGCTCTTCATGACATTCAGCACAGCGCGTAGTGCCGACAAAGCGGTGTTTTGAATTGAATACATTTTTTTGTAATCCGGGATCTGCTATGTGTGGTCCGATACCCTGATGACAGCTCAGGCAGGCTTTGTCTGAAACTTTCTGTAATGGCACCTGATGGCAATTGAAACATTGAGAGCCGAAATGCATATGAGAAGGCGAAATGCGTCCTGGACTCCATACCCGATCAAAACCAAACGGTAATTCTGCCATTGCCGTATGCACAGAAGGCATCAGATTCTGCGCTAGAGGTAATATCAGCGCAAATAAGGCAATCAGTCCTGCCAGAAAAAAGGATAAGCGTCTTTTAAATGAGGATGCGCCAGCGAGGGGCTGATGGGTGCGTGCTTTAAGGTCCTGAAAGTCATCAGGCAGGCGATGTGCCAATGCCAATGAAATAGCTAGATTGACATCTGGCGGCGCCGGTTCTACTTTTAATTCATAAGGCCCCACCATGAGTCTGGTGCCATAGCTGAGTTCAGTCCCTGGTATCAGGGCACCATCAATTTCGAGTTCACCGTTTAATGCCTGTACAACAAACTGACCTTCTTCATTTTGCTTGATAACCGCATGGTGCATCGACAGGCGAGGGTCGGGCAGATGTACGTTACATTCCGCACCGCGTCCAAGCATAAGCTCGTGTGCCGCGATGGTGCGGTAGCTCTTGACTGGCAAGCCACGCGAGTTGTAAGTGATTTTTATTAAAAGACAATTAAACATAAGTGCACTTCTGTAAATTCAATATTTGGGCGCATTACTGCGTTGCGCGGTACTCGCAACCTCGCTGTATAACTCATACTATCTCGGTTTCTGCGTTCCGTGCGCCTTGTACTGCAACCCAAATCTTGCATTTACATAAGCACACGTAAGATAACTTTAGTTGGTTCATAGTTACCAATAAATAAACACGGCAACAATATGCGCCGTCATTGCTACTAGCAGGGCGATAGTAAAAGGAACGTGCAGATAGAGCCAAATGCCTAATCTTGCGCGATACATGAGATCCTGACGAGCCCGTTTCACCAGTGATAAACGGCGCACCATAATTGTATATAGTTCGCGGTGTAATTTGCGTTGCTCAGGATTCAGCTCGTTAGCCATTGCTGTAAGGTCATCAACCGCTTGTGCCGATGGACAGTTAGGTTGATAGCCGCGTAGCTGATCAATGAGTCCTAGACCTATGGACGTTTCGCGACAGGCGCGTGAAACTGTGTTGTTAATGTCGTCAGGCATTACCAATGCAATCTGGCGTGCAAGCTTGTCGGCTTCAGCTATGCGCATTAACAGGCTATCAAGGCTATCTTCACCCATGTTTTCACTCATCTGGCGCGGGTAAATCATGTAGGTATAGTTGCCAAAAAAGCCACTGGCAACTACAACCAGCAGCAGTCCATAAGCGAGCGTGTGAATATTCATGCCATAATGAAAGCCGCTGTGCAGTGTTACCAACGCGGTCATGGCTGTGCCCAGATAAATATGTGCGGATAGCCAGCCCTGGGTTGAGCCACTGCTGCGATAGCGTCTTTTGCGAACCCCGTACCATGCCATCCACAATACCATCAGGGCGGAAATCGTACCCAGGCCATAGCCTAAAAAGCTGCCGCCATAATGACCAACCGCAGGCTCAAATATCAGATAGGCAGCAAACGCTACCAAAATAATCACCACTGCGATTTTGAAATAAAGATAATTTTTGTAATCGAAAATATTACTGCGCTGCATCAGTTGTACTTTCCAGAGATTATTGTGTGAATGTTCATTTGACTAAGCCTCATTAGCGCCAATTAAATTCACTTCACCAGAGGTGCCGCTTGCGTATCCCAACAGACCTTCCGGATTTACGCGCAACGCAGCGCCAACAGGGCAGGCGCGCACACATACCGGGCCTTCTTTGATGTCTTTACACATATCACATTTCACTGCGACTTTAGTACCTTCTGTATCATCTGGTATTTTTGGTTGAATGCCGAGCAGCATTTGCCACAGGCTGCGCTCAGGCTGCTCATGGATAACAGCCATCTGGATCACATCATAAGGGCAGTTCTGCTGGCAATTGCCACAGCCGATACAGCTATCATCAATGTAAACTTCACCATGCGGGGCACGATGAATCGCGTCCGGCGGGCAGTCTTTCATACAGTGTGGATGCTCGCAATGACGACATGATGTAGGCACGCGAATGTTGGCAAAAATTGGCCCAGTGTCACGATCCAGCCGTGATGCGCCACCGTGAGTATTGGCACAGGCATCTTCGCAAAGATTGCAGCGCACACAGAGCGATTCATCAATCAGCAGCACATCAGTCGCTTCGCCCACACCTTGCTGAATCAGGAATGAGATTAAATTGGATTGTGTAGACTGGCTGGTTAATGAGCCGCCACCACTTGGTGCGTTTTCCAGCTGCTCTCGTTTTTCCTGATCCTGCAAGTGTTGCAGATAGCGAGTATCAAGCGCGCCGCGGATTTCAGGGTTGCGCGCAATAATCTCACGCATGCGGTCAGCTTTAATCATGACTGCATCGGTAGCTACTGCTGCACGCACCGTTGCGTATCGTGGTTCGCCCGAAACCAGCGACATTTCGCCTACATAATTACCTGCTGCCACATAAAACAGCACCACTTCACGACCGGCTATCATGCGTGAAACAGTGACAGAGCCACTTTGAATCAAATACAGCCCATCAGCGTCGTCGCCTTCATGGAATAGTTCTTCACCTGCCTCAAAGCTCTTCAGTATTGCATGGCTGGCAACATCATTCAGCTCTTCTTCGTCTAATGAAAGACCAATACATATTTGTACAACGCTCTTGATTGCGACTTCATTCAAAATACGGCGCATTGACTGTACCGAGTTAATGAGCTTCTGCATGAGTCGTCGCGGGGTTTCGATCAGTACACATTTTGTACGCGCGCGCACCGTTCCAGGTCTGCGACGGCCGGAAACCAGTGCCATTTCACCAAAAAACTCTCCGGTTTTAAGGTGGTCGTCCGGGTGCTCATCATCGTCAATCAGTACATCCAGTTCACCTTCGACGATAAAAAAGAAAGTTGTGCTGTAGTCGTTACGCCTGAAAATATAATCGCCAGGCTCACTCAATACAATGTTGCTTTCCAGCACCAATTCACGTAACTGCAGTGTGCTTAGCATTGCTAGCAAAGGTACATTTTTCTGTATTTTTACTAATACATCGTCAACGCCACGGTCATCACAGAAGCTCGAAAATTTCTCGCGCAGCAGTTCATTGTCCGCTGACTCTACCGGATTGCCGAGAATGTGCTCAATGACCTCATAACCCTGGTTAATGCCTTGTTTAATCAGCGGGTAACCGGCTAGGGCACCAATAATATACAGTCCCGGCACATTGGATTCATAGCTGGCAGAAAGCATGGGCAGGGCGCCGGCATCCGCAGTCGGAAAGGCTACACCGAAATTCTCCAATACAGGGCGTGAAGGCAGCGCACCTAGACGGGCGATGATTCTGTGGCAGGGAATGCGCTCAATGCCATTAGGTGTACTTGCGAACAGTGTGATAGGAAAATCACCGCTGCTATTTCTTTCAATCGATTGTGGTTTGGTTTGCAGCAGCCAGTCGATAGCGCCTTTTTGCCTGGCTTCGGTTAAGTGGTTAAGGTTGCTGTCTTTAAGGTTGCTAAAATCTTCAGCACGATTCAGTATCATGACCTGATTGCGGCCAGTAAGCGCCAGTGCATTTTCTACACCGGTATCACCGCCGCCGACGACGACAATAGTTTCGTTCTGATAGGCATCAGGATCATCCAGATGATATTGAACCTCAGGTACGTCTCCGCCCGGAATTTCCAGTTTGCGCAAGTTACCTTGAACACCAATAGCCAGAATCACATTGTCTGCGGTAAAGCTTTCTCCGTCTTCCAGTTGTATCTCAAGGTGTTTGGCTGTACGTGAAATGCCGCTCACCTTGGTGTTGTAGCGTATATTGATTTTATAATCCGCTATTATTTTTTCCCAGGTTTCCAGTACGTTTTCACGCAGCGAGGCGCTAAAAGGCAGGGGGCTGCGCAACGGCAGGGCGCGGGGTTCAGCCATCACCAGTTTGCGGCGCTGGTAATGACGTATAGTATTGGCCGGTGCGGACGCGGCTTCAAGCAGCAGGTAATCTGCACCCTGTTCGGCAGCACGGGTTGCAGCGGATAAGCCGCTCGGACCCGCGCCGATGATGATAATATTGTAGTGTTTACGCATTTAACCCAATTATACTTTTATACCGCGATGAAGTGGTGCCCTGAGCATCATTTTATGATGGCAAAATGTTGCTGCAGACCTAGATCAGTTTTGAGGGTAAATTTTGAGAATACATTATTGATATCATGATGATTGTTATTGATGTAAGTGAAAAAAATCATTGATTGAGGGAAGATCATGGATAAATTCATGCAGGCAGCAATTGAGGAAGCGCGCATAGGTCTGGAAGAAGGCGGCATTCCTATAGGCTCGGTCATAGTACATAAGGGCAGTATTATCGGTCGTGGCCATAATCAGCGCATACAGCGTGGCAGTGCTATTCTGCATGGAGAAATGGCTGCCTTTGAGAATGCAGGCCGCCAGCCAGCGAGTGTTTACAAGGAATCGGTGCTTTATACGACATTATCACCATGTTCAATGTGTAGCGGTGCCATTTTGCTGTATGGCATAGCTAAAGTTGTTATTGGAGAAAACAAGACATTCATGGGTGAAGAGGCCTTGCTTAAATCCAGAGACGTAGAGGTTGTAGTCGTTCAGGATGAAACCTGTATAGCATTAATGCGTAATTTTATTGCCGATCAGCCTCAGCTATGGAATGAAGATATTGGTGTGATTTAGCCTGTCCTGCTTATCTTGAATATTTATATGTTTACAACGGGAGTGTAAATGAATCGGATTTATGAGTGGTTAAATCTACGGCGATTTGGCTTTATTGTAATTTTTACGGTGTTATTTATTGCTATCGTTCTGTCTGATCCTGATTATTTCTGGCACCTGAGTGCCGGTCAGTATATTTGGGAACATAAGGCACTGCCCTTAACCGATATATTTTCATATACTTTTGCAGGTAAGCCCTGGGTGCTGCATGAATGGCTATTTGAGATCATACTGTTCGGCGTATATAGCTTTTGGGGTGGTCTTGGTGTAAAACTGTTTACTGCCACATTTGCCACGGCTACAGTCTTTGTAGCTTACGGTATTGCAAAGCGTCTATTAGGAAAGCCTTACTGGGCTTTTTTTCTTGCACTTATTCTCTTTTATCAAATAGTTCCCAATGTTTCGCCGCGCCCGCAATTGTTCACATTCCTGATATTTGCTATTTATTTGCGAATTCTGGTCAATTTTAAGTATTACAGTGATGTGCGCAAGCTATGGCTGCTGCCAGCGTTAATGGTGATATGGGTTAATTCGCATGGTGGCTATGTAGCTGGTTTAGTACTGATTCTTTTGTTTGTTGCTTGTGAATGGCTCATGTTAATTCTTTCACAGCAGAGGGATGCAATACATAAGCAGCGTTTAAAAAAATTGACAATGATTGCTGTGGTTACGGTTGCTGTCACATTGCTGAATCCTTACTTTATTGACCATTGGATTTATCCTTTTACCGTGATGAATATGGATGCATCGCAAAATATTATTACTGAATGGCGCAGCCCGGATTTTCATACTTTCCGCTGGAAGTTCTTTTTGTTATTGGTTTTTGGTGCATTAACAGTAGCAATATACAGTGAGAAACGTCCTGATTTTACAGAAATTGTATTGTCTGTATTCTTTATTTCAGCTGCTTTTATTTCTGTACGCCATGCTCCAATATCGGTATTGGCAATCGTATTTCTAACTTCAGTAACACTTGCGCATGTGCCATTTGCCAAAATATTTTCATGTATAAAATTGGATCGGTTCGCATTGCATTATCGCCGGTTAGTTGGCAATGGCAGTGATTTAGGTAAAAAGGAATTCCTGTTTAACTGGATGCTGCTCGCGATAACACTGACAGGCTGCCTGTTTTATTATCCGGTTTTTCATGCGAAAGATGAAGATAAGATCAATAAGACCGTGCCGGTTAAAGCCGTTAAATTCATCAAGGATGCGGAAATTAAAGGCCGTGTGTTTAGTGTTTATCATTACGGCGGCTATCTGATTAATCAATTTTATCCAGAGCAATTGGTATTTATAGATGGGCGTGCAGATCTCTATGGGGATAAGTTCATACAGGAGTATTTAGAGATCGTAGAGGCGAGAGCAGGGTGGAAAGAAAAGCTGGAAAAACACCATATTGATTATGTTATTGTTACTCGAAAATCTGCATTAGTAGAGCTGTTGCAGACTAGTGCAGATTTTAAGTTGATTTACAAGGATGAGGTGAATGCTGTTTTGCTTAAGAATGATGTCAGATATGCGTCAATCATTTCAAAATATGCCCAATAAAGATATCTCAAATAAAGATATCGGTAACTACCACAAAACTACTATTAACTTTTATGGTAGTGATATTGCGCCTTTACGTAATAACAGTTCAAAGTCTTTAGCAGGCACAGGCTTGCTAAACAGATAACCTTGAATCTGATCGCAATGATTCTGGCGTAAAAACTCCAGTTGTGGTTCGGTTTCAACGCCTTCTGCTATGGTTTTAAAAGCCAGACCTTTGGCCATGCCGATAATGGCAATTATAATCGCTGCATCTTCTGGGTAGTGCTCCATGTCACGTATGAATGACTGGTCAATTTTTAGTTTGTCGATTTTGAATCGTTTTAAATAAGTCAGTGACGAATAACCGGTACCAAAATCATCAATTGATAGCTGGACACCAAGTGCACTTAACTGATCCAGTACGCGAATAGTACGCTCAGAGTCTTCCATCGCAACGCTCTCTGTCATTTCGAGCTCAAGCATGGCTGGATCAAGTTTTGTTTCGCGCAACGCGTTGCAAATCGACTCGAAGAGGGAATCTTGGCGGAACTGCACGATAGATAGATTGACGGCAACAGGTACGATAGCTATTCCTGCAGCTTGCCATTTAGCTAATTGCTGTAAAGCTGTAATCAGAACCCAGCCGCCGATTTCATTAATAAGGCTACTTTCCTCTGCGATTGGTATAAAGTTTGAAGGCATGACCAAACCTCTCTTTGGGTGCTGCCAACGTATCAGTGCTTCTGCACCAATGATCTTCGAACTGATAGCATCCACCTGAGGTTGGTAATAGAGTTCGAATTCATTCTGCTCTAATGCCTGCCTTAGTTCATTTTCTATTTGCAGCACTTTATAAGCCTGCTCATGCATCTGTTGCGTGAAAAACTGAAAATTATTGCGGCCGGCTTGTTTTGCACGATAAAGTGCTGCGTCCGCGGATTGTGCGAGTTGTTCAAAACTATCACCATCTTGTGGAAACTCGGCAATGCCAATGCTGGAGGTCATAATGACGCGCTGCTCTGCAAACATGAATGGTTTTGACACAATATCGAGTAATTTTTTTGCCACATGTGCAGCACCTTCGGCATCAGTCTCAGGTAGCAGCATTATAAATTCATCGCCACCTTGCCGGCTTAGCGTGTCTTCAGGGCGCAAACTGTTCAGCAAACGCTTTGCAAGTTCTTTAAGCAGGGCATCACCAACACTTGGACCTAATGATTCATTTACAATTTTAAAGCGATCTAGATCAAGATAAATTAGTGCCATTGCCGTTTTATTGCGTTTTGCAGCTGCTAATGCCAGTTTTGACCGGTCACGAAGTAAATTGCGGTTTGGTAGCTGTGTTAATGGATCAAAGTTGCTGAGAAACTCAATGCGCTGCTCTGCCAACTTGTGTTCGGAAAGGTCACTGATGATACCTATGTGCTGAGTGATTTTTCCATCTTGATCTCGTACTGTACTGATTGAAAGCCGCTCTGAGAAAAATTCGCCATCTTTACGTCGATTAAGTACCTCGCCTTGCCAATATCCTTTATCAATAATCTGCTGCCACATGTTTTTGTAAAAGGCTTTGTTGGTAGTGCCTGATGCCAGTATGCGCGGGTTTTTACCAATGACTTCTTCCGCTTTATATCCGGTAATCTCAGTAAAAGCTTTGTTTACAGTAAGAATTTTATTGTTAGCATCCGTAGTGATAATACCTTCACGGCTAAATTCAAAAACTTGTGCATTGACGCGTAAAAGCTCTTCTGCAATCTTGTCGTCCGTGATGTTCAGCCAAGCACCTACAGCTTCTGCAGGTTTGCCTGAACTATCACGAACAAGCATGACCTTATCATCAATCCATATTACACTGCCATCAGCATGTAAGAAGCGATATTGGTGACTCAGCGAACCGTTTTCAATCAGGCTCTTCTGGGATTGCAGCACAGCGGCTCTATCATCGGGGTGCACATGATCAATCCAGAAATGGGGCGCACGCCAGTCCTTTGTAGTAAAGCCCGTTAACTTCTGAATATTGTGACCGATAAAGTCAACAATAAAATCGTCACCGCCAGGCTGGGGTTTTAATGAGTAAATAATTGCAGGACTAACATTCAGGATATGTCTGATTCTGTCGTAGGCGTCTTTCAAGTCATGCATCAGATGCAACCGTTGCGCTTCATGATCGAAGTTGTTCAGCGCAAAACTGACATCGGTAGTCATTTCCCTCAGCAAGTTAGTTGCTTCCTCATCAAAACCCTGATGTACCGCATTGTAAACATTGAGTACAGCATATGGTTTGCCGTTGCGTTGAATAGGGAAACTAGCCGCAGACTTCCAGCCAAATGCTGCGGTACGGTCATGCCATTGATTGGTGAGTGGGTCAGACAGGTAGTCATTGATAATGACGACTCGATTCTCTCTCATGGCTATGCCTGTCGGGCCTTGCCCATCCGGCGAGTTTTCCAGAATCGAGAACGTCAACTCATTAATGTACTCAACACCGCTGCCATATACCGCAGCCGGCAATATTTGAGAGGTGTTTTTATCCAATTGGCCTATCCAGGCCATTTTCATACCGCCAAAATCTACTGCGCACTGGCACACTAACGGAAATAAATCACTTTCATTTTCCATGCGCACAATTGCCTGATTGACCTGGCTCAGCGCCTGATAAAGTCTGGTGAGCTGTTTAATACGATCTTCATTTTTCTTTCTGCTGGATAAGTCGTGTACATTCAGGAAATAATTATCATTTTCCAGCTTCTGGCAGCTGACTTCGACCATAAACTCTTCGCCGTTATTGCGGACGAACGTACATTCTTCATGTAAGGGTTTACCCGCCATTACTTTTTTTACACTAGACACCAGGCGAGGGAGTTCGTGTTCTGCCAGAATGTCGTACATGTGCATATTTAAAAATACATTACGTTGGTATCCGAGCATTTTCAGTGCTGCATTATTGGCTTCTAAAACGGCATGTTCGCAGTTCAAGACCAGAACGCCATCCCCGGCCTGATCGAATAGTTTTTGATAGCGTGCATCGGCGCTTTGGCGGCTTCTCATCAGGAACCAGGTCAGGAGTCCTAAAAGCAGGGTTAACGCAATGCCTGTCAGGGCAACAAATATTGATTTGTCAGTAGATAAAACACGCGCTTTAAATGCAGGGGTTGTACTTGATAATATGGTCCACTGGCTACCGGCAATATCCAGAACCCGGACTGCCTGTAAACTGCCTTCGACGCGCCTTTGCTCGTGGGTTACTTTGTCTGAATGATATAAACGGGAAGCATCTGTTAATTTGTCGCTGTCATGAATTTCTATATCGATATCAGGATCAATTTCGCCGCTTAAACCTGCCATGAGATCATTTAGCCGAAAAGGAACATCTACCCAAGCAGTAATCGATGCTCGCCTTTCATTTAAAGTGTTTAGTGAGGCATTTTTTTTATAGATCGGCAGGTACATAACAAAGGCATGCGCCATTGGCTTTCCTTCATCCTGTACCAAGGTGAAGTGAGAGGTAATTCTAACGTCATTGTCATCCCTTGAACGCGCCATGGCTATACGTGCAGGAGCTGCCGTTGATGTGTCAAAACCTAGTGCTTTGGCATTCTCGTCATCGAACGGTTCAATTACAGTAATGGGGGTGTAAAAGTCGCGATTGCCTTCGGGGTGAATGTTGTAATGCGGGAAACCCTGTTTACGGTTTTCTGCAATATGGTTTTCTTTTTCAGCGTGTTTGACCAGCTTCACCAAGGCCACGCCTTTTAAGCCAATATGTGTGTTAAGCCGAAGTGATTGAATATAATTGTGGAACTCATTGGCAGTGACATTCTCGGAACCATCTATATATCCCTTTACGCCAAGCATCAGAACTTGAAACGCATTTACGCGGCTGAGGATATTATTGGCAGTTACGTCTGCTGAATACTCTAGCGTTGAACGCAACTTTCTATTGTCATCTTGCTGTGCATCAAGCCACAGGGTGTAGGTGAGTAATGATCCGGTCAACATGACTAGCCCAGACAAAAGCCAAGGCATTAACTTCATGCTGACTAATCTGGCAACATGTTTTTTAAGTGACGATAACAGGCTCATCTGATATCCGTTTTTTTTATTGCTATTATTAGTTCTAGAGTTTACACCTAATTAAATTTACATTGGGATTAAATCTCTTTTTTACATCTGCACAAAGATAGAGTGTGTCTTGAATATTTATGCTATATCTACAGGATATATAAAAATTGAGCTGAACGTGATTTACGTGTTTGTCGTGTATCTATAAGGTTTTATTCTTGTAGAAAGTCATGTTATTGAAGCAATGAAAGGTAGACTATGAAAAAGAATTTTGCCGTTATGATTGCTGTCTTGATGGTAGCGCTGGTTTTATGGGGGCTGTTTTTTGAGAACAGCTCAACAATTATTGTAATCAATGGCCAGGAGATTGAGGGGCCATTAAAGGGTGCGCTAGGGGCGGGCGGACTTGTGGTGGCTTTGATTGCTTTAATTAGTCTGGCTATTCTGTTGGCATTAGCATTTGCCGGCACCGGCATCATTATTGCAGGCTGTATTGTTGTCGCGATAGGCATTTTTAGCGCCTTTGTATTCCCATTCCTATTTCCGGTATTGATTCCATTAGCTTTAATTTGGGCTTTTATTGCGCTGATTCGCAAAAAATAATCTGTTAGTTGTGCTGCACAGTCTTACGCACCTTGAATGTTGGCGTTGATCGATATCTACAACGCTATCAATAATTCAAATTTCAATAAATATCCCATTATGTATGCTAGCGCACAGATTTAAATCAAAGTTCGTTTTACTCTTAAACTAAGGTTGATTCTAATAGCCATACAAATGAGTGACGATTACACACACTTTAACCTTAGTTACGATTGCTTTGACAATTAGTGCAGCGTGAATTGCAATCAATAAGAATATTTTTGTTAGGCATTCAAGGCATTGGATATTGATTAACAGCGAATAGTCTTAGTAACTCGGAAGTCATGAGTGAAAACGTTTTTCTAACCAGGCTATGCTACCTACAACAATGTCTGTTTCAGGTTTGCTACCCTTAACGCAAGTTAACATCGGGAGATCTACCATGATTAAAAGAATTTTTTCACTAATGCTCACGGCATTATTTTTGGCGGGTACGGCAGCCGCAGTAACTGGCTGCAATACTGTTGAAGGTGCAGGCAAAGATATAGAGCAGGGCGGTAAAGCTATTAAAGAAGAGGCAAGTGAGCATAAATAATCATTTACTCTTGTATTGCATGCTTGTGTTACCTGGCCAATTTTAATTCAGATGGCAGGCAGATGCAGCCATGATTTAACAATATTCATAGAAGGATTTTTGATGAAAAAATTATTATTAATATTTAGCTTGGTTGCGTTTGGATTAAGCGGCTGTTATGTCAGGGGGTATCATGATAATGGATATCATAAAGGTCATGATCATCATAGGGGTGATGGCGGGCGTGACGGAAAACATGACGATAGGCATTGATAACTAGTATTTGCATCAGGTGTTTTATCCTGATGCATTCAAGCCCTCTTCAATACTGGAGGCCATTTTAATCGCGACTATATGACACGATAGCAAAGTGTATTGCCAGTTATATAAATGCGCCGATGCACGCCGCAGCTAAAACGTCTGTAGGCCAATGAACACCTAGCGCTAGACGTGAAAAGCCAACAAACATTATCCATAATACAGCGATCACCATAGTAATATTGCGATATGCTGGCCTGAGTTTACCAACACATAAAACGATAGCAGTAGCAAATGCCGCAACGGCCAAAGTATGCCCACTGGGGAAGCTTGAACCCCAGTAAAGTTCAGTGTCCCATAATTCTGGCCTGTTACGGCTGGTGATTAACTTTACAGCGTATATGACAAAAGCCGCACTAATGACCGAAGTGGACACAAGTAGGGCCTCAGCACGATGTCTGGCATATAGAAGCGTCATTGTGACAATGGCAGCAATTAGAAACAGAACTTTTGATGATCCTGTCAGTGTAACTATCTTAAAGAAATTGATTGATGTTTCCGGAACAATACTATGTACAAAAAGTAAGATGGATCTATCAATCAGGCTTGATTCTCCGCCAATGACATCTTCGCTTATTTTAATGATGGACACTGCGAGAATTAACAGTAACAGGATGCCTAACCGTCTTTTTTGCATCGGTGCAATATATCCCGGCTGGCTGTAGCGTATATAGGTTACAAGGATCAAGTAAATACAGGCGACGCTGATAGTCAGTTCTGCTATTTCTTCAATCAGTTTTAAAATCAAATGCGCTCCGGATGACGCAAGCATAATATTTTCATATCGAAACTATTAAAGCAGTGATTATTTATTTTGCTTCATCTACCATCAGTATTGTCTTTTCTTCAACTTCTTTTGCAACTTCGAGCATTGCTGGATCTTGCGAGAGTGCTGCAAGCATCTGAACAGGTCTGATCAGACCTATTTTAGTTTTGCCTGACTCTGTAAATACAGAGATACGACATGGTAACGCCATGTTCAGTCGCATGTCAGCGGCAAGAACTTTTGCTGCCTGAGCAGGATTGCATACCTCAAAAACTTTGCACTCCTCATCAAAGGCAATGCCTTTGCTGCGCAGAGTAGCTCCCAAGTCATGTATATGCAGTACACCGAAGCCGTGATGCTTAACAGCCGACTCAAGGTCAGCTGCTGCCTGGTTAAATGATTTGCTGGTTTCTATAATGTAATACATATTATTACCTCTAAATTTGTTAAATTTATATCAGCATCAATAGGCTCATTTATTTACTGTTGACGTTTATATTCGTCGCGTTTCATAGCCAGGTATTCACCTAGCTCAACCTCATGCAATTGACGCGGGTATTCTTCCGTCGAGCGATACCAGGACTGTAATCTTTGCTCAAATTGTTGATTGGCTGGGGTATTCAGCTCGGCAAGGTAAGCATCAATAGCCAGATAATAGCGCATGGTATTTCTCTCAACTACGCCTCTAACGCCTTTAATATAGCGGGTATCCCCATCAGTCGATTTTCCGGTCACGGTAAATCCGACCTTGTCGCTACCTGCGGTTGCCAGATAACCCTGCATGGCCAGACGACCGGCAAGGCCAAAGGAGTAAGCATAGGTGAAATGCAGAAAGGTACGTCCACCTTTGATGGGCGTTGCTTCAACCCAGATGCGATAATCACGCGTGTTCAAGGGGCCATTTTCAGCATTAAGTTCTATTGCAAAATAATCTGACGTGGTGATAATTTCACGATAATCGAAGTCTACCTGATAAGTATCAGTCAATGGCTGCGCATCTTTTTTACCGAGGTTGACGGTGAGCGTTGAGCCGGATCTATTTTCGTCAGCATGACAGTACTTGATATTAATATGCAGTATTAATACGTCACACCAATGCGCAGGGTTATTGAGGGCTTGATTGACTTTAGCAAACGGATAATCAACTACAGCATAGATTTCACCTTTTAAATCGTGCGAAGATTCCATGGAGTTTAGATAAAGCGCACGTTTAAACTGATTGTTGTTCAGCTGTTTGGTAAGTTCCGTATATTTTGCTCGGAGCGGTATATTGGATGCAGCTTTGTCAGCGGCAAAAGCATTAGCAGACCAAAAACTGCAAATCAGCATTAAAGCCGTTATAAAGCGCATGTACTTTAATCCTGATTTCAAAATAGACACCTGTGAATGTTAAAACTTACAATAAACGTGCCCATAAGCGTGCTGCCCTTTCTTTAATTCGAACGCTGATTGAGCGACTTCTCCATGCTTCCAGCGTAATGACTTTGGAAGATTCCAGATCTTTTTCGAATAACGCCTGCATTTTTGCACCGAAGTCCTGGCCCAGCATCACGGCGTTAATTTCCTGATTGTTAACGAAGCTGCGCCAGTCAAGGTTGGTTGAACCTATCGTTGACCATACGCCATCTATAAGTGCGGTTTTTGCGTGAAGCAATGCGTGCTGTCGTTCATAGATTTTCACCCCTGAACTGAGCAGCTCGTCATAATAAGAACGTGATGCGTAAAATACCAGGGCAGAGTCTGTTTTTCCGGGTAACAGTAACCTTACATCTACACCGCGCTGACTCGCTTCTTTTAATGCGGCTAGTAGTTGCGGATCAGGGACAAAGTAGGCATTTGTCAGAAAAACCTGAGTTTCTGCACTATTAATAGCTGAAAGCAGGGTGGCATATATCTGGCTAAAGGGTTCTTCTGGAGAACTACCTATTGCCCGTACAATTTCATTGCCTTTACTGCTGATTTCCGGCGAGTAATTTTTAGCCGGCAGTGGTGCACCTTGTTGTTGATCCCATGTTCCTATGAATAGCTTCTGGAACTCTTTCACTACAGGCCCGGCCATGCGCAAGTGGGTATCACGCCATGGCACTTTACCTTCACCAGACTTGGATTTGCTAAATGCACCACTACCGGGGGAGCCGCTGGAGTAAACACTGCTAATGTTGATACCGCCGACAAAGGCAATTTCACCATCTACGATTAATAGTTTGCGGTGATCACGCTGGCTCACTTGCCAGCTTTTACGTGCATAAAGCGGGTTAATCGGGTTGAATTCAAGCACGTAGCCACCATTTTCTATCAGTGGCATGAAAAACTCTTTTGGCGTATTCATCGATCCCACGCTGTCGTAAATCAGGTTAACCTGAACACCGCTACGCTGCTTTTTGACTAACAATTCTATAAAGCGCTTTCCGACTTCATCATTCTCAATAATGAAAGTTTCCATATTGATGTGGTCTTTGGCGGCTTCTATTGCGGCAAACATCGCGTTATAAGTAGTAGGACCGTCTATCAGCAGTTCTACCTGATTACCGACGACTAACGGACTACCGACGATCTCGGCTTCTAATGCAAGATGTTTGTCGAAAATATTGGTATCGTCGCCGTTCTTTTTAAGCTTGGCTAGAATCGCTTTGCTTTGCTGAGGCGATAAGGGACCGCCAGCACCATCCAGTTGCACCGGTCTTTCCGAGTGCATGGCCATATCCGGCACCATAGTCGGTATTGAGCTACAGCCTGATATAAGAACTAAGGTAAATATAACTGCTAATTGTCGGATATTGAGATATCCAATTCTATTAATCACTATCAGCACCTTTAGCGGGAAGCGACTTTTGACCTACTCATTATGACCAATAGGAGAGAAGAAGCATTAAAACTTGCGACAGCAGCTATCGATTAACAGCACTAAAAATTGTTAATGAATATAACTGCATAAACTATATCTTTTTCAGAGTAACACATACATTATCTGGTATATGTAATATATCGCACACATATCGCGTTATTTAAACTATATAAGTAAGTATCTGTTTTGTATGTGTGTTACCGAACAGACGATAGTGCTTTTAATAAAATAAAATGAATTTGCTGGTAGCTATGGAAACATAAAGCTAAAAGCCTTGGCTGCAAAATAGTAGTCAATCTGGAGGTAGAAAATGCAGAAAATTCGTTATTTATTCATAGCGCTAGGTATGTTGCTTAGCTCAGTAAGTACCGCTGGCGTTAATGTTGGAATTGGCATCGGCTTACCTAATGTCAACATCGGTATTAATTTTCCAGTATATCCTGAGCTTGTTGTTGTACCCGGCTACCCGGTTTATTACGCGCCCAGACAGCAGGCAAACTTATTTTTTTATGATGGTCTTTATTGGGTATATCAGGATGATTACTGGTATGCCAGCTCATGGTACAACGGACCTTGGTCGATTGTAGAGCCAGAGTTTGTACCAGTATTTATATTGCGCGTTCCTGTGCGCTACTACCGCCATCCACCTGCTTATTTTGCAGGCTGGCGCTATGACTCTGCACCGCGTTGGGGTGATCATTGGGGGCAGGGCTGGAATCAGCGCAGAAGTGGCTGGGATAGGTGGGATCGCCATTCAGTACCACAACCAGCACCACCGCCCACATATCAAAGGAAGTATTCTGGTGAACGCTATCCTCAGCAAATCGAGCAGCAGCATGAGCTTCATCAAAACAACTATCGTTATCAACCGCATGATCCGGTAGTAAAGCAGCATTATAAAGAGCAGGTTGAGCCGAGAGGATCTTCGCAACAAGAGCGGCAGCGTATGCGTGATGAGCCAGATAATAGGGGGGCAGATAATCAACGCTCTGGAGCACCTGAACGCGAAAACGTAAGAACACCCCGCTCTGGAGAACAGCAGAATCGTGATGTAGATGATCAACGGTCAGCACCAAATTCCCAGCAGCAATCACGTCCGGAAGATCAGGATCAAAGACGTCAGCAACCAGGAGCAGAGCAACGCGGACAGCAGGGCACATCAATGCCTGCCAGACAGGATGGTAATTCAGGCAGAGATCATCCAGCCGACATGCGTACGCAGCCCCCGCAAAATGGTGACGTCAATATGCAGAGGCCAGATCGGCCGACATCGCAACAAAGTCGCCCGGAGTCTCAGAGTAGACAGCAACCGGATAGGCAGCAGCAGCGATCACAGCAACCCCAGGGGAAAAGCATAGCCAATGAACCTGTCCGCAGGCAAGAGCAAGAGAGGCGCAGTAATCGCTATGATTAATCAATTGTTTGTCATGACCATTATTTAGCAAGTTCAATCTGATAATTGTTTATCAGATTAAGTATTCACCATTAGGAGATTTACATGAAACGTTTTTTAATCGCACTTGCAGTTGCAACAACGAGTGCTTCGGCTATAGCTGCCGATGTAGGGGTATCGGTCAGTATAGGTCAACCTGGATATTATGGCCGTATTGATATCGGTAACGCATACCCTCAACCACAAGTTATTTACGCGCAGCCTAGAGTCATCATACAAAGTCCTCAAATACATGAGCCTGTATATATGCGCGTACCGCCAGGACATCGCAAAAACTGGAAGAAGCATTGTCGCCAATATGGCGCCTGTGGCGAACGCGTTTATTTTGTGCAGGATAACTGGTATCAGCGTGATTATGCCCCGCGTTACCAGCAGCAGCATCGCGATAGGAATGATGGACATAATCAACATCGTGGCGATGATCACCGCGGCGGCAATGACGGCAGAGGCGACCATGGCGGTGGCAAGCATGGTAATAACCAAGGTAACGGGCATCGTTAACGAACAATCATTTTAATGTGTCGATTTTCGTCTAATGAAAAATACACATTAAAAAGTTTTATTTTAAATAATGATTAATGCTCTGTTCGTTACAGAACAGAGCGTTTTTTTAAATAGGTTCATTATGTATACAACGTTGTGTGTGTACATAGTTAGCCAGCAATCCAATCGTAATAACTGATTTTGCTGAAAATTTTAATTGATATGGAGATAGCACTATGAAATACACTAAACACATCCCTAAACTAATTCTTGCTGGCGTTCTGATGGCAACATTAGGTTGTGCCGCAAACAGCCAGAAAGACAATACAACAACCTCTAATCGTGAAAAAGCTGGTGATTATATTGATGATGCTGTGATTACAACAAAAGTTAAAGCTGCAATTCTTAAAGAACCTATCTTAAAGTCTTATGAAGTGAATGTTGAAACCTACAAAGGCGTAGTGCAGTTAAGCGGCTTTGTTGGCACACAAGCGGAAGTAATCAAAGCCGCTGGACTTGCAAGCAGCGTAAAAGGCGTAGTTTCAGTTAAAAATGACTTACGCGTTAAAGCTAACTAGTTAGCAAGTTAACTTTAATAAGGAGAGCATTATGTTAGAAACTATCGTAGTTATATTACTTGTTCTCTGGCTTGCCGGCTTGGTTTCGGCTTACACCATGGGTGGGTTGATTCATATTCTGCTTGTGATCGCTATCGTAGTGATACTGGTGCGTGTGATCCAAGGCCGCCGCCTGTAATTGGCAGCGATTTAAGCCGTGATTGTTTTCTGGCTTAAATCGCCCGCATTGCCAGCCGGTTTAAGTATATTTAAGAGGAGAAATAATCATGAACTCAGTCAAGATGTTTGCAATAGTGTTGATGGTAGCTGGTGTATTGGGTTTGGCATATGGCGGATTTACATATACCAAACAAACGCATCAAGCCAAGATAGGCCCGATAGAGCTTTCTGTGGCTGATAAAGAAACAGTCAATATTCCGATCTGGATCAGCATCGCTGCACTGGCAGCAGGTGCAATGTTACTGATCACACGCAAATAGCCATAAAAATTTTACGAAGATATCACAAATAAATTGTGATAAATATTGGAGAAAAGCATGGAAATATTATCTGAAAAGTTCAATAAAGATGAATTAATCAAAGAGTTTCACGAAGTGGTTTCAGATGCAGATGCATTGCTGAAATCCACTGCTAATATAGGTGGTGAAAAAATGGCAGAAGTGCGTTCAAAAGCGGAACAATCACTTAGCATTGCAAAAGCCAGACTGGCAGCAGTACAGGCCGATGTATATTTAAAAGCCAAAGCCGCAGCAAAAGTGACTGACGTTTATGTGCACGATAATCCATGGCGTTCTATTGGCATTGCTGCCGGTATCGGGTTTGTAGTTGGGTTGTTAACCGGTCGTCGTTAATTCCGGCATATTGAAGTGCCAATAATTTACTGGCAATTCATATATGTAGGAAAGTAAACAAGCTGATATGTTTCGACACACTCAGCCTGAATTACTATCTACTTTAAGAGAGTATCTCTTAATTAACGATGCCGTGAAGTGCCGGTAACAGACGATCCATCTCATCTTTAACTACCTGGTAGCATTCGCAGCTTTTTGCTTCCAGGCCTTTTCGATCCAGTACCTTGATAATGCCACGGCTATAACTAATCAAGCCCATATTTTGCAAAGTTCCTGCAGCTTCTGTCACGCTTTCACGCCGCACACCCAGCATATTGGCAATCAGTTCCTGAGTCATATTCAAATCATTGCTGGATAAGCGATCAATGCTTAACAAGAGCCAGCGACATAACTGCTGCTGTAAGGAATGGTGGCGGTTGCAAACCGCAGTTTGTGACATTTGAGTAATCAGTGCCTGCGTGTAACGCAGCAACAGTCGTTGTAGTGGTCCACCATAGGCAACTTCATTTTTCAAAATCTGTGCTTTCATGCGGTAAGCATAACCAGCACTTTGTACAACAGCCTGGCTGGGCGTAGTGTCGCCACCTAGCAGAATTTGAACACCGAACATGCCTTCATTGCCGACTAAAGCAATTTCAGCTGATGTACCGTTTTCCATGGCATAAAGCAGAGACACGATAGAAGTGGTTGGAAAGTACACATGATTTAAGCGGTCACCGGATTCGCACAGAACTTTGCCAAGCGGCATTTCTACGAGCTCCAAATTTGGATACAACCGATCGTAATCAACTTTAAGCAATACATCGAGCAATTGATTTAAATGAGGATTTTGCGTTTTTTCCATTAGAGATTAGCCGTTCTATACAAAGATACATTTTTTGGGGCAGTAAACGCTTTAATTACAAGTGAGATACTACACACTATTTCAGCGCTTGAATAATGAATTTTAATGCTACAAGTGCTGTTTATATGGACTACAGCTTAATTATGACTGCAAAAAGTGAGGCATCATGATGCCCAAAATCACATGAGATTTTGTGAACTGATCTATAGATTTCTTTGACCATGTGCCTATGTTTTTACTTAGCTGTATCCTAAACGTAACTCGTCAATAACTCTCTTACCCAGCTAACTACATATCATTTCAGTAAATGTAGATATAAATTCACACTATGTTAGGTAGCGCACAGTGAGTTATTAATGATGTGCGTATGATCCACAAAAGTTAATGTTTGCTTAACACAAATGTTAAAAAGTAATTTCAACACTAAAAAGTTAGGGTAAAAATAAATGAGAGTAAAAATCATCAAGACTGCAGTCGCAGCAACATTGGCTTTAGTCAGCCTTGCTTCATCTGCAGAAGACATGTACCGTGGTTCATGGTATGTTTTGCCAGGCGTAAGCATGATTGACACGGACGATGATCTGGAAGCAGAACATGGCCGTGGTGCTTTTCTTAAATTTGGTAAAGAAATTTCTCAAAACTGGGATCTTCAAGGTGGCATCGGTTATAACAATGCTAGTGAAGATACCGGCATGCCTGGCATTGGTGGACATTACAAACAAACCACATTAGGTTTGGATGCTTTATACATGTTTAGCCGTGACAAATTCCGTCCATTCTTACTTGCTGGTTTAGGCGTAGCAAGAAACAATGTAGATTACAACAGTAACGACGGTTTAGAAGTGAATGCTAAAAAGACATCATATATGGCCAATGTAGGTATTGGTGCTCAATATTTGTTTAATGACTCTTTTGGCTTGCAAGCTGATTTGCGTCATCAATTGAGCCGCGCAAGAACTACTACTGACCACGGTGTTGTTGATAAAGACACACAAACAATCGGTAACAATATCTTGAGTATCGGTGGTATCTTCCGCTTCGGTGCACCAGCACCAATGCCAGTGATTGCACAAGAGCCTGAGCGCGTTGCAGAGGCTGCTCCAGCACCTGCTCCAGAGCCAACTCCAGCTCCGGCACCTGTTGTTGCTGAACCATGCAAACCTACATTTGAGACTGTAACACTTTCAGTTGAGAAACTATTTGCTTTCAATAACCCTAACATGCCAGCCGGTGCTAAACCAGTTCTGGATGATATTGCTCAGAAATTAAAAGCAAATCCAGAATTCAAACTGGTAATGATTACAGGCCATACAGACCGTATCGGTAGTACTGAGTACAACCAAAAACTGTCAGAAAAACGTGCTAATGACGTGAAAGATTACCTGGTTTCTCAAGGTGTTGACGCGAGCCGTTTACAAGTAGTAGGTAAAGGCGAATCAGAGCCTGTAGTTGCTTGTGATGGTGTTAAAAGCAGAAAAGCGTTGATCGAATGTCTGCAGCCTAATCGCAGGGTTGTAATTTCAGATCAAGAGCAACATGAAGTTAAAGGTGCAACTTGTAATTAAGTAATACATTAATTACATAGTGCCAAGCCCCACTTGCAATAGTAAGTGGGGCTTTTTTATTGATGCGCTCAGTGCAACTCTGCGACACAAATGCCATGCGAAAATGATTGCACATTTAAGTGAATACAGTTGACTATCAGCATGCACCAAGTGCAACTTTATACATATTGGCTTCAATAGCGCTGTGCGCCAGTAAGAGGGCATAACTCAGTATGCTACGTACTATGCGATACAGAACACACGGATATCTGGTTTATCGAATACAGTAATAGGCAAGTATTATTAATAATTTTCATATTATGTACGGTAACGCACGGTGAATTATCTGGCTAGGACTTAATATAGCTTAACCGGCAAAGGATCACTAGCCGAATTATTTTTAACCGCTAAAGGAATTTATAATGAATAAATACGTATTAATGGCTTTAATGTTGAGTGCAATTGGTTTGGCAGCTTGCGACAAACCAACGGTAGTTAATGTACCTGCACCAGAAGCAATACCAGGCCCACCAGGCGCTACAGGCGCTACAGGCGCTACGGGAGCTACAGGCGAACAGGGCAATCAAGGTAACACAGGCAGAACAGGTGTTCAAGGCGATACCGGCGTGCAGGGCGATACAGGCAAAACTGGTGATGGTACTACTGTTATTGTTGTCCCAGCCGAAGGCTCAACATCAAGTAACTAAAGTCTGAATCATTAGCAAATATAGGCAAATATTTGCTAATGAACTTACCCCGATTCTAAAGTCGCGGACTCTGCTTACCCCCTATTATTTCTTATCGTCAATTGCTGACCGTATTTGCAGATGCAAGAAGTGGCGTATCTGCTAGAACACACATTTAATATCCCATCTGTATAAATCCCCACCTGCTTAATTTTTACGTTGTCAGTTGTCTTGGCCAACATAGTCAGCTAGCTACCTTTAGTGGTGACATTGCGAAGTAGATTTTGATTTACTTTACTAATGCAGCACACTTGGTGCAGCATTGACACCTGATTGGATATAGCAGGGGATATGTAATGATTCACTATATAGAAGGTCTCGAAAACGAGGCCTGTGCATGTTACAAAGCTGACAAAGAGACCTATAATCGCATACTGAATAAAGTTAACTTTGAGCTTACTGCTAAATCTGTCACTAATTAAAACAATGACCATCAAAAAAATCAATATCAATTCACTTATGACTACCAGCGGTGTGAAATTTGGCACCAGCGGAGTACGCGGCCTGGTAGCAAACATGAGCAATGAAGTCTGTTATGCCTACACCACTGCTTTTTTGCAGGAAGTGCTGTATAAGCACAATGGTGTAAATCAACCCGACACAAACTCCAAGGTTATACTGGGGCATGATTTACGGCCAAGCAGCCCGCGTATTGCAAGTATCTGTGCTGCCGCAATCAGAGATGCAGGCGGCGAGGTCATATATGCAGGCGCCTTGCCAACACCGGCACTTGCTTATTACGCACAATTGCAGAATGCTTCAGCGGTTGTTGTCACGGGTAGCCATATTCCATTTGATAGAAATGGCATTAAATTCTATGGCGCGCAGGGAGAAATCTCAAAAACAGACGAACTGGCGATTCAGCATGCGGTGATTGATTTTCCTGATGCGCTGACGAATTACCAGTTACCGATACCGGATAGCAGTATAGAAGCGCAGTATATTAAACGCTATGTAGATTTTTTTGGCAATGTTGATTTTAAAGGACTGCGTGTTGCAATCTATGAGCATTCAGGCGTGGCAAGAGACTTGCTGCGCACGCTGCTGGAAGCGCTGGGTGTTGAAGTGATTACTCTGGGGCGGACCGATGACTTTGTGCCGATTGATACCGAAGCGGTACGTCCAGAAGATATTGATCAGGCATCTAACTGGGCCAATCAATACAATTTTGATGCAATATTCTCTACTGATGGCGATGCCGACAGGCCATTGATTGGTGATGAAAAAGGCCAATGGCTGCGTGGCGATATCGTAGGCATACTCTGTGCCAGGTATCTGGCTGCGAGCGTGGTGGTCACACCTGTCAGCAGCAATTCCCTCACAGAAAAGTCAGCTTGGTTCAGCCAGGTGATACGCACCAGAATTGGCTCACCCTACGTGATTGCAGCAATGGAAGAGGCCAGCAGGTACACCGCTGGTTTGGTTGTGGGTTTTGAGGCCAATGGCGGCGTATTGGTCGGCAGTGACAGTGTGTTAGAGGGTAAAAAATTAGATGCACTTCCAACGCGCGATGCAGCACTGCCGATGCTAGCAATACTGGCTATGGCACAGCAACAAAAGTCTAAATTATCAGACTTGCTGGCAGGCTTGCCTGATAGATATACCTTCAGCGACCGTTTACAGAATTTCCCAAATGAGCAGAGTGCTCAATTACTGGCATTACTGCAGCATGATGCACAGCAAGCGCAGCGCATCATAGCGCCCTTTGCAGGTGGAATAGTTGCAACCGATGTTACAGATGGGCTCAGGATTAGCTTTAGTAATGGAGATATCGTACATTTAAGGGCTTCCGGCAATGCGCCTGAGTTGCGTTGTTACGCCGAGGCTGACACACAGAAAAATGCAAAACTATTGTGCGATAGTTGTTTGGTGCGTGTGGCAGCAATGTGTGGCTTGAAGTCTCAGCTGTAAAGCAACGTTAGGCCTGCTTATTCAAAAAGCAGAAGAGGGAAGTGAAGTTTTTTTATCTGCCGATCAAGGTTGATGCAGCTCTGCATTTGCTAAGCTGCATTACGCAGTGCAGATAGCATACAAACGCATGTTTTATGGCGTCCCCACGGGGATTCGAACCCCGGTCGCCTCCGTGAAAGGGAGGTGTCCTAGGCCTCTAGACGATGGGGACCTTGAACGTTTCTTTTAAACCGTATAAATTTGTAGCAATCAGCAGTGGCAGCAATAGCGCCCTGTCTTCAAATTAAGTGCGCGCATTATAGCAAACTATTTTCAATATAAAAGCCTTGATAGCTTTAAATGCGCTGATTTTTTATAAAATCTTTATATTGAGGTAAAAATGATTAATTTGTAGTGCTAATGAAGCAGCAACAAAGCGTTGTATGAGGTCATTAATGCATTATGTAACCCAGCGTAGAGACAGAGTTAAGTAAAAGCCTCATATTAAGAGTGTCATCAAAAGAGTCTTAGAAGCATTTATTGTAATGCTGGGGTTTTATAATGAAAGTGAGATATGACAATAAACAAAATGAATAAGTATGTAGCCGGTTTTATTGCGATAGTGATTTTAGTTGGAGTCAGTGGATGTAGCGATATGTCAGCACGTGACAAGAGCACTGCATTTGGCGCAGGTGTTGGCGCTGCTGCTGCTGCGGTTGTTACCGGTGGCAGCACTCTAGGAATATTAGGTGGAGCAGCTGTTGGTGGTGTGATTGGTAATCAGATTGGCAAAGATAAATAGCAGTTTTAAGAATTATTTTAAAAAAACGCATGCATCCCATGCGTTTTTTATAGCCAAAATATGCTAAAAATTAAAGGCCTGAAGCGCCTCACCTGTATCTAAAATATATTGATTACTGCTGCATAAAACCTAATGGCTTACTTTTTTAGACGCATGTAACAGCCCTAAAAGCTGATCTAAAGTTCCAGGCTTGGCAAACAAGTATCCTTGACCATAATTACATTTAAATTGTGTCAACAAACTTTGCTGGCTTGCATTTTCAATGCCTTCAGCAATCACTTTGATGTCAAGTTTCTGTGCCATATGAATGATGGCCTCGCAAAGCACCGCATCATAATTGTCAGATGCAAGATTCTGAATAAATGATTTATCTATTTTTACATAGTTAATATCAAACTTTTTCAGGTACGCCAGTGCCGAATAACCAGTTCCAAAGTCATCAATAGACAGCTCAATGCCTGCTTCTTGTAGTGAGGAGAGGGTGTTTAGCACCGTACTGGATGCCTCCAACAAAAGTCCTTCTGTAATTTCCAGGGAAATACACTTGCCTGGAATGCCAAGTTCTTGAATATTTTTGAGCCAATTGAGCAGGATCTCCGGGTGATGAAACTGGTTAGGAGAAACATTAATACTTAGCTGAAAATCAGAATTCAGATGATTGCGAATAATAGATAAATCTTTTAACGCCTGATGAAAAACAAATTGCCCTAATGCGCCTATTAATCCTGTTTCTTCTGCAATCGGAATAAAATTAGCCGGGCTGATTAAGCCTTTGGTAGGGTGATTCCATCTAATCAGTGCTTCTGCTTTAGTGATGCTGGCATCTTTTAAATTTATGATTGGCTGGTAATAGACAATGAACTGCTCTTTATTCATGGCACTTCTTAAGTCATTCGCAATTGATAGCCTATTAGATGAAATGGACTGTATGGATTGTGTAAAAAATTGATAGCGATTGCGACCAAGTTTTTTCGCTTCATACATGGCTTGGTCGGCATAGACAAGCAGCTCTTCAGTACTTTGGCTATCATCAGGGTATAAAGTAACGCCTATACTAGCTGAGATAAAAAACACTTTATTATCAATAGAAAAAGGTTTTTCAAGCTCAATCAATATTTTTTGACAGGTTTTTTCCAGGCTGTATATATCTTTCAGCTCGGCCATAATCACCATAAATTCATCGCCGCCAATACGTGCAGCTGTATCAGATGATCTGACACACGAACTGATCCGAGTAGCAGCTTCTGCCAGCAGCTTATCACCTACAGTATGGCCTGATTGATCATTCACATGCTTGAAGTTATCCAAATCAATGTACAGCAGACCTACTGGCAGATTTGATCTATTTGCCCTTTCTAGGGCTTGTTCTAAGCGGTTATGCAATAAGTGACGATTAGGTAGTTTTGTCAGGAAGTCAAAGTTGGCCTGGTACCAGATTTGTTGCTGTGATTCAGCGTCTTTTTTCTTGATCGCTTGCTTTAGTCGATAAAATCTAATCAAGCCTAACAACAGTATTATGGATGTCGCTACAAGTAAACCTACGATAAATTGACTATTATTAACGTCAGTAACACTCCACTTTTTTATTAATTCCTCATTTTCTGGCTCAATGATGGCCAATGCCTTTTCCAGAATCGAAGCAAGCTCCGGGCGGTCGTTCCTAACAGCCATGGAAACAGAGGATGTAAATGGGGTGAGACCTGATTTTTCAGCAAACCTCAGGCGGTTAAAGGCGATGTGATAATCAACAACCATTTCATTGCCGATATAAGCCTCAACTCTTCCAGTTCTTAACTCCTCAAAAGCTTCATCTGCAATATCAACGTATACAAGATTTAATTTAGGGTAGTTTTCATGTATTTTTTGTCCTAATGGGCTGCTTTTAAAAATAGCAACGCGTGCACCATCAAGGTCCTCCAGGGATCTTATGGTTAATTCTTTTTTAGTGTTTTTGTTGGTGTAGATTGCTAGCGGGAAAACTAGAAACGGTTGATTCAATAACTGATATTTATGATTTTTCAGACTTTTATTACTAACTGCCGAGATAATATCGGCTTCCTCTGGATCGATATTATCTGTGTAATTAGTAATAATAAAATTGACTCGTAGCAGACTGGCCAGCCGCGCCAGATAATCAATGGACAGACCTCGATGTTCATCACTTTCCAGCTTGAACTCAATTGGCATCCATCCATTTTTCACTGCTACTTTAATGTTAGGATTTTTTTCAAGCCAGACTTTTTCGTTGGGCGTAAGCCGTGCACTTAACTCCTGGGCATTCTGGATTTTTTGAGCACTAACAACTTTGTCTGGCTGAATAGTTTCAGCGACGATTTTAGATAGCTGAGTCCAAGATAACAAGAAGCAAAAAACTGCTAATTGGATTATCAATTTAAGAGAAATCGGCCTATGAAGTAAATTGCTGCTTTGCATTTAACTTTCTCTTAACTAATGTTTTAGTATTATTAATGTACACATTGGCTTCAAGTGATATTAAACGATTGTATTATCGTTATATAGCAATTTATGATTGAATAAAAGCTAAAGATTGCGTTACTGAACAACAGTAAAAGAATTTAGAGAAATACCTTGTGATAGAAGACATCATTTACAATAAAAAATGAAGATTCTAGTGTTTGATACCAGCGGCTGTTATATATTTAAATATGCTCAGGCGCACGTATCGTAGCTGCGAATTAATATGCTAGTTGTGGCGTGGTGAGTGGGGCGCTAATAAGTAAAAAGACGTGATATCTGATCTATGTATAAGCAAATATACAATTCACAACCCGATTTTTTTAAGATTTGAATTTGTTTAATTTAATCAGAATTAATATTCTGGTTTTGACATCTGAAACATTGTTACTATTAACAATTAGCCAGATTTTGGCGTCCCCACGGGGATTCGAACCCCGGTCGCCTCCGTGAAAGGGAGGTGTCCTAGGCCTCTAGACGATGGGGACCTAAGAATTTACTGATTTACTGCTTTAATAAGCATTTCTACTTAACCAGCAAGTGCAACATTTTACTACAACATGCTAATAAATCGAAGTGATTTTTAACATTTTTGGTGGAGGTAAGCGGGATCGAACCGCTGACCTCTTGCATGCCATGCAAGCGCTCTCCCAGCTGAGCTATACCCCCAAACCTACATACTTACCGCTTTCAAACGATTGCGGTGTCAGCGAGGCGCAATATTAAAGATGGCCGCGGGGCTTGTCAATCACTTTCAATCTATTTTGCTTAAAATCCCAAAAATTAATACACAGGCCAAATCGGCCTATGCGACTTTGATTTTGAAATTATAGATTTGAATTAACCGCGAAAATTAGACTGACTTTCAAACTGCGTTAATTCAACGCGCGGTTGTGGCTGCCATCCTGCTTTACGATGTTCTGCAATTACATTGGTAAAAACACCGCCGCGTACGTAAAACTTGGCTGTTACGCGCATGAATTTAGGCTGGGTAGCTGCCACTAGATCGTCAAGAATGCGATTAGTAACTGCTTCATGGAAACAACCTTCATCACGGAACGACCACATGTACAGCTTTAAGCTTTTAAGTTCGACGCAAGTCTGGTCTGGAATGTAATCCAGATAGATCACAGCAAAATCAGGCTGGCCTGTTTTTGGGCACAGGCAGGTAAATTCAGGGATTTCCATATGAATATGAAAATCGCGGGTCGTATTTGGATTCTCGAAAGTTTCCAATGTTTTGCTTGGTTGCGCGGTAGGCTTGGCGCCTAAAGATTCTTTGCTCATGATAGATATACTGCTTTTTGCTTAAAAAACGTTATTATAACGCTTAATAAATCAAACAAAAATTTGTACTAGCATTTATACCTTACTTTGCGTTTAACTCACTTAAAATTAGCCGGATTCAAATCGTTTGTTGATCCAACAACGCTGCATATCCATGGGCAGCGTGTAGGCGTAGTGGGCCCTAATGGCTGCGGTAAATCCAACGTAATGGAGTCTGTGCGCTGGGTACTGGGTGAATCTTCTGCCAAGGAGATGCGCGCGGACGCAATGGATGCGGTTATTTTTAACGGTTCCGGCAATCGTAAGCCAATATCCCGCGCCAGCGTGGAACTGGTATTTGACAACAGCCTTGGCGGGGCTAGTGGTGAATGGTCGCAATATGCCGAGATTTCAGTCAAGCGCGTGATCGAGCGTGATAAAGGCTCTACCTACTATATCAACAATACCGCTGTGCGTCGGCGTGATGTCGCGGATCTGTTTCTGGGTACCGGCTTGGGTGGGCGCGCTTATGCCATCATCGGTCAAAATACCATCAGCCGCATTGTTGAAGCAAAACCAGAAGAGATGCGCGTATTTCTCGAAGAAGCTGCCGGCATTACCAAATACAAGGAACGCAGACGTGAAACCGAGCTGCGTTTACGCGATACACGTGAAAACCTGACGCGGGTGGAAGATATACTGCGTGAGCTGGATAAGCAGATTCTGCGTTTGCAATCGCAGGCAGTAGTTGCCACAGAGTACCATCGCCTGCACGAAGCTTTAAACTTGACCAGAGGCCAAATCTGGCTGCTAAAAAAGCAGGATGCGAGTGCTCTTTGGGAAAAAGCAGGGCGTGCCGTAGAAAAACTGATGAATGAGCTGGAAGCGCAGATGGCAAGTTTGCGCAACAGTGAGAGCGTGCTTGAAACAGTTAAACAGCAGCATATCGCTGCTACCGAGTCTGTAAATGCTGCACAGGCAGCTTACTATGAGGCAAATGCAGCAGTCTCCAACCTTGAAAATCAGGTCAAAAATACAGCAGATGCGCGTGAACGCATGCAGCAGCAATTACAGCAGTTACTGAACCAACAGGAAAAAAATGCTACGCAGCATGCCAATGTTGAAAACAGCTTGCTAGAGACAAATAATCAGCTGTTAACAGCAAATGCGGACTTTGCTGCAGCAGAAACCGGCGTCCAAACTGTGCGGGAGTCACTAACCAGCGCTACGCAGCTATATCAGGCCGCACTAGCTGAGTTTAATGCCAGCCAGACCAGTTGGCTCAATGCAGAGCAAAGAGTGCGGCTGGAACAAGCGAATATCGCACATATCGCACGCACAATGAATGATGCAACCGAACAGTTAAAAAGACTGCAGCAGAATTTATCCGCACTGCAAATCCCGGCAGATGATGTGCTGGCTGAGAAACAAACACAACTACTGGTAATTGAAGCCGAAATTAAAGCTATTGAAACTCAAATTGCTGATACGCAAACCAAAGAGCTTGCAATTCAAACTTCCATCAAAGCTGCGCGTGAGCAAGCGCATGAACAGCAGCGCAATCAGCATGTGCTGGAAGCCGAGATCAGTTCATTATCAAAAATTCAGCAATCAATGCGTGATGCCAATAATGAAGCTACCTTAGCTGCATGGTTGAAAAATTCAGGGTTAAATAATCATTCACGCATCTGGCAGCTGATTGGTATTCAATCAGGCTGGGAAACGGCTTTAGAGGCTGTTCTGGGTAGCAGGCTCAATGCGGTGGTCAATCAAAAACTGCCTGCTGCAAGACCGCCAGCCGCACTGAGTGTCGCTTTTAGCAGTAATCAAGGTGAAATTGAAGCAAACAATACAGAAGTAAACAACACATCTGCTTTTCCACCCATACTTTCTATCATTGAACGTGCAGACACAGCTTATATGGCAGTGCTGCATGACTGGTTGGCTGGCGTATATTTGTTAACAGAAGATCTGGACCCAGTTTCACTGAGTCAGAAGCTTACTCATGGCGAGTGCCTGGTTAATAGGCATGGTGATATTTACACGCGAAACAGCGTGACTTATTTCGGCGCGCAGTCATTGCTTCATGGGGTACTTGAACGGCAGGCAAGGCTGGAGTCGCTACAAGGACAGTTGCCGGAATTACAGGCGCAATTAGCCGCAGCCAATAAAGAGTTAGTGCAACTGGAGACCGAGTTGCAAGAGCTGCGTGCCAGTCAACATACTGATCAGCAGCATTTGAAACATACAACACAGCAGGCACATCAATTAAGTTTAAGCCTGCAGCAGCTTAAACAGCAGCAGGCAAGTGCATTACAGCGTAAAGGTATGCTCGAAGCAGATTGTCATTTGGCAGAGCAGAAGCTGGAGCGACTACAAACCGAAAAAGCACTTAAAGATACTTTGGTTGCCGAGATTATGGCTAATCTGGCACAAATGCAAACTGAAAAATCTGCGAACGAGGCAAAAAAACAAGATACAGAAAATCAGATGAATACTGTGCGCAACCAACTGCAAACGCAGGAGCGTGTTTATCAGGAAAAAGTATTCAACATAAAATTAATAGAAAACAATATCAAAGAGTTAAAATCAAAAATTGAATTTTTACATGAAGAAAAAACAAGTCTGGAAGTGCGTAGCAATGAAGTAAAAACTGCACTTGAAGCCACGAAAATGGAGACGCTGAAAGCGAATCTGGAAGTCGCGTTAAATCTAAAACAGGAGCGTGAGGCGGCGCTCATAGCAGCACGCAATAAAATGGCTGAATGTCAGGATACTCTGATACAGCAAGAACGGATACGTTTGCAAAATGAGCAAATGCTGCATCCGTTAAGAGATAAGCTGGAAGCAAGCCGACTCAACGAACAGGAAGCGCGTCTACACTTTGAGCAGTGCCAGACCGAGCTTGCATCTTTCAGTATGGAAGAATCGGTACTTGCTAGCAGTTTGCAGCAGCCGCATGAAGGCAGCTTGAAAATAGGTCAGCTTGAAAACAGAAAAACTAAACTCGAGTCTGATATTGAAGCGCTGGGAGCCGTGAATCTGGCAGCTATTGAAGAACTGACAACAGAGCAAACCCGAAAACAGTATCTCGATAGCCAATGCCTTGATTTAACGGATGCCAGCCAAACACTGGAAGATGCGATTCGTAAAATTGATCGTGAATCAAGAAGCCGTTTGCAAGCGACTTTTGATGAAGCGAACTTGCACTTTAATGAATTATTCAACACTTTGTTCGGTGGTGGACAAGCAAGGCTGGTGCTGCTTGGGGACGAAATTCTGGATACAGGCATGCAGGTTTTTGCGCAGCCGCCAGGCAAGAAAAACAGCACGATACACCTGCTATCAGGCGGTGAAAAAGCATTAACGGCATTGGCTTTGGTGTTCGCTTTATTCAGGCTTAATCCGGCACCATTCTGCCTGATGGATGAAGTTGATGCGCCCCTGGATGACAGTAATACCGAGCGTTTTTGTGCCATGGTGAAAAAAATGTCTGAAAGAACGCAGTTTTTATATGTAAGTCATAATAAAATTACGATGGAAATGGCACAGCAATTGATCGGTGTTACTATGCAGGAGTCTGGTGTTTCACGTATTGTTGATGTTGACATGGAAGCCGCAGTGAGAATGGCTGAGGCGTAAATCCTTAGTAGTTAAAATATAGCTGAAAGTTTAATGTAAATGAGTGATTTGCAAATAGTCCTGATTATCATCGGTGGCCTGATTATTATTGCCGTGCTGGTATTTAACTGGTGGCAAGAAAGGCGTTTCCATCAGCAGGTGGAGAATAATTTCTCCCCCATAAAAAATGATGCATTGCTGGAAGAGCCGTTACTCCAAACTAGCGACCTGTTGGATGCTGAAGATAACTTTGACGACATTGATTTTTCCATCAACCATGATTTGATAAAAGAAACGCCAATTGCTGCACAAGAACCAGTGATCGAAGTTACCGATCAGTTTAATGAGCTAGCCTCATATTCTGAAGCTAGCTATTCAGAGCCAGAAACACCACTATCAGCAATCCATGAAACTATCAGCGAAGATATTAAAGCTTCCAAGCCAGTGGCCGATGATGCTTCTGTAAACTTCAATAGCCCAGACATCAAACCAGTGAATCATGATGGTATCAAAGCCATTTTTCAGGATGCTTTTAGTAAAAACCTGACCCCAGATAACTTGCAACAGGCCCATACAGATACCTCACACAGCCAACCCGACGAAGCTAAACCGGAAATGCCAACACAAAACCTGCCAGCCAAGCTTCATGCGCAAGTAGATTTGATTGCTGTATTGCATTTGGCAGCCGAACTTACTGTAGATCAGATTTCCAGCACCTTAAAAAATGATTTTGAAGGTTACGATAAACCGGTGTTTTTATATATACAAACACCGGATTTACGCTGGTTACTACTAAGCGACGTTTCTACCAAACCTGAATTCGCAGACCAGAAAATATCAAAAGTGACTTGCAGTCTGCAATTGGCAGATAGAGCTGGCCCGGTTTCACGCAGCGTCCTGAATCGTTTTCAGTTAGCTGTTGAAAGTCTTGGACTTGATATCGACGCACAAGTAGAGTGGCAAAGTACAACTGATGCAGCCGCAGATGCCGTCGCTTTAGATGCTTTTTGTATTGATGTTGATAAAACCATGGGCTTTCATCTGTTGCATGGGGAGAACGGCGCATTTACCGGCACTAAACTACGTGGGCTGGCTGAGGCTCAAGGCATGGAGCTCGCTGCTGACGGTAGCTTTAAATATTATGATGAAGCGTCTAAAAAACAGACGATGTCAGCTTCAGTAACACCAGCACCATCATTTGTAATGTTCAATCGCGATCATTATCCATTCAGCCCTGACATGCTAAGGCAGTCAGTGGTAAAGGGTATTACGTTCCAGCTGGATATTCCGCATGTCACGAACTGCACAGAAGCTTATAACCATATGGTACAAGTAGCTAAACAAATGGAAACAGGCTTGAACGCTCTGCTGGTTGACGATAACAACAGACCGCTTGGTGACGTACAGATCGAGAAAATACGTCATCAACTAAAAATCATTCAAGCCACAATGCTGACACGGGGCATTGTTCCCGGCTCAGATGTTGCGCATCGATTATTCTCTTAAATTCAGATATGCAATCTCTGTTATTTGGCGCTGATCAGCGAGAAACTCAAACACGCATACAACAACTGCGTGAATTAATCGCGCGTTATGATTATGAGTATTATGTGCTGGATACACCTAGTGTACCCGATAGCGAATACGACACAATCTATCGAGAGTTGCAAGATTTAGAGCAGCAACATCCATCACTCATTACGCCTGACTCGCCAACACAGCGCGTCAGCGGCTCAGCGGTTAACGCTTTTAACAGCATCACACACCGTCAGGCCATGCTGTCATTGAACAATGCTTTTGAAGACAGTGAGTTAGTCGCTTTTGACAAACGCATCAGTGAGGCGCTTGGTATTGCCGAGGTTAGCTATGCAGTTGAACCCAAGTTTGATGGCCTTGCCATTACGCTGACCTATGAAAACGGTATTTTCACGCAGGGTGCAACGCGCGGAGACGGTTATACAGGCGAAGATGTCACGCATAATTTACGCACTTTACGTGCAATTCCAATGCGATTAAATTGCGCAGAACCGCCACAGCTTTTGGAAGTACGCGGTGAAGTACTGATGTTAAAACGTGATTTCGACAAGCTGAATCAAGCCCAGTTAAGCAAAGGCGACAAGTTATTTGCCAATCCACGTAACGCAGCCGCTGGCAGCTTACGCCAATTGGACGCACGTATTACGGCGCAACGGCCATTAACATTCTTTGCCTATGGCCTTGGCGCTGCTGAAGGTATCCCAACCTTGAGCAATCATGCCATGGCGATGGATTATCTTGCCGGCTTGCATTTTCCTGTGAGTCATGAACGAGGCGTAGTAAAAGGTGCTGCCGGGCTTAGATCGTATTACCAGAAAATCGGTGAAATACGTGATCGCCTGCCTTTTGATATTGATGGTGTTGTTTATAAAGTAAACGAGTTCAGCCAGCAAAACGAATTAGGGTTTGTGTCACGCGCACCGCGCTGGGCTATAGCACATAAATTTCCGGCACAAGAGGCGCTTACCATCGTTGAAGATATTACCGTGCAGGTTGGCCGTACCGGTGCAATTACGCCAGTCGCCAGATTGAAGCCGGTGTTTGTAGGTGGCGTGACTGTCACCAATGCTACCCTGCATAATGAAGATGAAGTACGCCGTAAGGATATTCATATTGGCGATACAGTGAGCGTGCGCAGGGCAGGGGATGTGATTCCTGAAGTGGTGTTCGCTGTGACTGAAAGGCGGCCTGCTGATGCGCGCCGCTTTGAAATGCCTGTTATTTGTCCTGAGTGTGGTTCACACATACTAAAGCAGGCCGACGAAGCCGTGGCACGCTGTACCGGCGGTTTATTTTGTCCGGCACAGCGCAAACAGGCCATTACACACTTTGCCTCGCGGCGGGCCATGGATATTGAAGGCCTTGGCGATAAACTGGTAGATCAGCTGGTAGAAGCTAATCTCGTGCATACACTAGCCGATATCTACAAGCTGGATTTAGATACCCTGAGTAATCTTGAACGCATGGCGAATAAATCAGCGCAGAACCTGTTAAACGCGCTTGAAACCAGTAAAAAAACAACGCTGGCACGTTTTATTTATGCGCTGGGCATGCGCAACGTCGGCGAAGCAACCGCAAAAGATCTGGCAAAGCATTTTGGCAATTTGCCGGCGCTGATGGAAGCTGACAATGAAAAACTGCTGGAAGTAAATGACGTAGGGCCAGTAGTAGCTGAATCAATTACCAACTTTTTCTCTGAAACGCATAATCAAAGTGTCATTGCCGAACTGCTTGCAGCAGGTATCAGCTGGGTCGAAACAGAAGGTAAGCAGCCTTCAACTGGAACGCTACTAGGTAAAACCTTTGTACTGACCGGAACATTGCCAACCATGTCGCGCGATAGTGCCAAGGAGCTTATAGAGGCTGCAGGCGGGAAGGTGAGCGGCAGTGTTTCCAAAAAAACAGATTATGTAGTTGCCGGAACTGAAGCCGGTAGTAAGCTGGATAAGGCGCAAGAGCTTGGCGTTACCATTTTGGACGAAGCCGGCTTATTGGCGTTACTGGGTTAAGCAATGGGAAATAATTACTATCATCAATATTTGAATGCCGTCATAGAAATTGCTAAAGATGCGGGTGAAGCAATTATGAAGGTGTATGAAACTGACTTTGATGTTAAAAATAAATCTGATAACTCACCATTAACGCAGGCTGACCTGGCAGCACATGACCTGATTGTAAACGCCCTGAACCAACTGACACCTGAAATCCCTGTACTTTCAGAAGAGTCTGATGATATCGATGCCAGTGTTCGCAATGCATGGCAGCAATATTGGCTGATTGACCCGCTGGATGGTACACGCGAGTTTGTTAAACGCAATGGTGAATTTACCGTCAATATTGCCTTGATTGATAAACACTCACCAATCATGGGTGTGGTTTATGCACCAGCCACAGATTTATTATATTTTGCATCTGCAGGACATGGCGCATTTAAGCAAATTAAAAATCACGCTGCATCACCAATCCACACCAGAGCTTTTAATATTGAAAAACTAATTGTTGCTGGCAGCCGCTCTCACAGTGATCATCAAGTGCAGCGCTTTCTTAATAATATCCATGTTGCAACTGGCGCAGTACCTGAACTTATCAGCATGGGCAGCTCTCTAAAAATCTGTCTGGTAGCACAAGGCTCGGCTGATGTGTATCCTCGGCTCGGTCCTACATCGGAGTGGGATACAGCAGCAGCGCACTGTGTATTGAAAGAGGCGGGCGGCGACATTGTAAATGAAGCAGGGCATACGCTGCGTTACAACACCAAGAAATCATTATTAAATCCCAGTTTTTTTGCTACTGTTCAGAAGTCATTTAACTGGTCTGAGTTTTTATAAACACACACATGCATTACTGTACTAACTAAAAGAATCTTGATGATATGAAACTACAATTAACTTTAACTACATTATTTACTGCATTGTATTTTAACAATGTTTATGCAATTTCAGATGATGCATATGCCTGCAATAAAGCGTATGAGCAGGGCGATTTTGTGACTGCAACCACACTGGCAGCCAAAGCACTCAATACGAACAGCCGTGACCGCGACGCGTTAATGTGCCAGGGACGCACCTACAGCGCACAAGGTGATTTGAAGTCTGCATTGTCGGCATTAAAGTCAGCTGAAAAGCTTTCTAACGGTGCATTTGATAAAACGATTGTCGCGTTGGTCACTGGTCACGCTTATAAAAATGCCAATCAATATGAGCAGGCCATTTCGAGTTATCAGGAAAGCCTGAAGCAGGCAGGGCTTGCAAAAAGCAAAGCTTTTGAGCGTGTGTCACATATTGGTATCGGCAATGTTCACGCTGAAACCAAACAATACCCGCTGGCACTGGAGTCTTATTTAACTGCAACTAAACTGGATGCCAATGACAATGAGCGCGGCGAGAGTTTTGAAAAGATCGCTGAGACATATCACATTCTGAATCAGCATGACCTTGCGCTTGAATACCAGATCAAAGCTTACTTTATGCATCAGAAATCCGGTACACCAGATCAGTTTGCGCATTCCAGTATTGAGTTGGGCCGTTACTATGCTGCAGCAAAAAACTACAATAGCGCAGAAAATACCCTGAATAAAATCATTAAATTCGCTAACGAGCAGGGCGGTGCTTATTATGAAGCCCAAGGTTATTATGTGCTCGCGCAGGTGAAAGCAGCAAGTGGTGATATGCAATCAGCAAAAGCTTTGATTGAGAAAGCCAGATTGATTGCTAAAAACACCAACGATGTAGCATTGGATGAAGAAATTACAAAAGAAACCCAAAACTTAATTAAATAAACTTTTATTCAATATATCTTTAATCATGTAAGGAACTGACCGACTGTTTGACTAACTAACGTTATCAATGATGTTTATGGAAGCCGTTTAGCGGAACTCCATAATTTAAGGTTACGCTATGATTATCCAAACAAAGTCCGACATTCTTTTATCAGAAATTACACCTAAAGCCGTTTTTGATGACAGGCGCACATTCCTGCAACAGGCAGGTATTGGCCTTATAGCTGGCGCTACAGGCTTGCTAACTAGCCCGTCATTTGCAACATCCGGCAATCTACCGGCGAGTTATAAACCAGGTAACTCCCCCATAAAGCTACCTCGCTTCAGTAAATCCAAATACGGCGCAGGTGAAAAGTTAACGCCCTATGACGATATCACCACTTACAATAATTATTACGAGTTCGGTACCGGCAAGGATGAGCCGGCAATCCATTCAAAATTATTCAAACCCGTGCCATGGACGGTTAGCATTGAAGGTGAAGTAAAGAAGAGTAAAACTATCAGCATTGAAGATATTTTAAAACTGGCACCTTTAGAAGAGCGCATATATCGTATGCGCTGTGTTGAGGGCTGGTCGATGGTGATTCCATGGGTTGGCTTCCCTCTGGCACAGTTAATTAAATGGGCAGAGCCCAACGCGAATGCCAAGTACGTCGAATTTATATCCTTAGCAGACTCACAGAGAATGCCTGGCGTAAACCTGCCAATACTCGACTGGCCGTATACGGAAGGTCTGCGTATGGATGAGGCCATGAACCCGCTTACTATCATGGCGGTTGGCTTGTATGGTGAGGCTTTACCTAATCAAAACGGGGCGCCTATGCGTCTGGTTGTACCATGGAAATATGGGTTCAAAGGTGCGAAAGCCATTGTTAAAATCCGTTTCACCGAAAAAATGCCAATCACCACGTGGATGAAAGCTGGTCCGAGTGAATACGGTTTTTACGCGAATGTTAACCCGCAAGTAGAACATCCGCGCTGGACACAATCTTCTGAAAAGCGCATCGGAGCAGGGCTGTTTGCTGGCCGTATTAAAACGCAGATGTTTAATGGTTATACAGAACAGGTAGGGCAGATGTATGCCGGCATGGATTTACGAAAAAACTTTTAAAGCTCAAATGCTGGTTTTTTTAAGTAAAGCTCCAAGCAAGGAATGGTTATCCCGGTTCCGGTTATTCCTGTTTTTGTTGTGTTTAATCCCATTGGCTCGCCTGTTTTGGCTTGGTTTTAATGACGACTTAAGTGCAAACCCGGTAGAATTTGTTGAAAGATCAACAGGTTACTGGTCTTTATTTATGCTGTTGGTAACTTTAAGTTTAAGCCCGATAAGGCTGCTGACAGGGCGCACATGGCAATTGCAATACAGGCGCATGCTGGGACTTTTTATGTTCTTTTATGCCAGCCTGCATATCACCACCTACTTATGGCTGGATTACAGCTTCATTTGGGTCGACATCGTTAAAGACATTATCAAACATCCATACGTATTGGTCGGCGCATCCGCATTTCTATTAACCTTGCCATTAGCAATCACCTCAAACAATTTTATGATCCGGCTACTGCGTGAACGCTGGAAGCTATTGCACAATTTAGTTTATTTAATAGCAATTTTAGGCGTAGTACATTTTCTATGGTTAGTTAAGAAAGATATCCGAGAACCCTTGTTATATGCAGCGATACTAGCTTTGCTATTAGGTATCAGAATCTACTATAAAATTTTAAGTAACAAACCCAAGCGCTAAATCTAATGTAAAAAACTCTCCAAACATGTAAGTGTTGGCCTTAAAAATCGACTAACTAGCATGTTTAACTAACCAGGGAGAAATTATGATGAAAGCATGCACTATATTGCATTCAAGTGCAGGTTTATATACTAAAGCTGTAGCGCATTTGAATGCCATAGGCGATTCTATTCCACCGTTATTTTTACGCTTAATTCTGGCTATAGAGTTTGGTACAGCTGGCTTTGAAAAATATCACGGTACTAACTGGTTTCAAGAAGTAACTTTCCCATTTCCCTTTAATCTGCTTCCGCCAGATATTAGCTGGAACATCGCTACATACTTTGAAATACTTGGCGCTCTAGCATTAGTACTTGGTTTGGTAACACGTTTTTTCTCAATATCGCTTGTGATACTAACGATTGTTGCCATTGCTTCAGTACATTGGGCTAGCGACCTTAGCAGCCTGAGTGATTTGTTAGCTGGCTACAGAATACTAGATGAAAGTGGTGATGGCTTAGGAAACTACAAACTACCTTTAATCTACTTGGTGATGTTTCTACCCCTTATATTCAGCGGTGCAGGTAAATTGAGTATAGATTATTGGCTTATACAAAAAACTTGTTTACTCAAGCAGTGATTGCTTAATTGGCTCAATAAGTAATCTGGCCAGACAAATACCAAGCTGTTTGATTGTCTTTATTGGCAATGTTGCCTAAGTCTAGATAGGCAGCGGTAATCGATAAGTTTTTAACTGGAAACCACGCCAAAAATATATCTTTGGCGTCATCCTCTTTGAAAACACTTAAATTACTCGGCTTGGCTCTATATTCAGCACCTAAAATTAAATTATCTGTCAGCATTACAGCAATCGAGCCAGCAGGTTGTAGCTGATGATGATTGTTTTTATCGCCACCAAAACCAAGCAAGCCGAACTGATTGGCTTTCGTGGCTTGCAAGGTGCCGTTAATTAAAAGATTTCTACCAAATACTGCACCTAAGTAAAGCTTGGTAGCAGCCAAGTAAAAGTCAACACCTGATTGATGTTTAGCACCCAATGCATTAGGTACAAAATCATAATCTTCATTGTGTTTCAATTGAATGCCAGCAGCAACTTGCGGTAGCCATGTGTCTTGATCATACACAGCGTCACCGAATAATCTGACTTTGGCTCCCAGCGTATTCATGCGTGCGGATTCGCGAGGCACAGTGTTGCTAAAACCAAACTTCTGCTGACTTATAGAAAGCTCAACACGGTTATTAAACCCGACGCTAAAACCGCCAGAGTCCAATTCAAAGCCGCCATTTGTTTTTGCTTGTGTATAGAATACTGAACCACCGACTTGCGCATCTGTGCCATACCCAGAAATGAGTGCCCAAGGCGTAAGGCCACCGCCAGCTGCGCCTTCTATTTGTGCAACACCACCGGTTGCCAGCAACCTATCCCCAGCTATAGCTGAAACATTGTGGCTCATCATAGTGACTCCTATAATGGCGGCCAAGGAGGATTTATATAAAATATTCAAAGTGCTTGTATGAGCGGGATTTAATAGACAAGTTTCACTTAAAGCGAACATTTAAAACAGTTTACATCATACAATGACAGCTGCAACCATAGGAATGAACATGATCAAATTGTTAACTTATTTGTTTATTATTTTGCTGACGTCATGTGCCCATCAAAACTCGAGTGTGCAGGCTTCTTATCACGCAACCTTATTTGAACGCATCGGTGGCATACCTGTCCTTACTATAGTGGTGTCTGAAACTATTGATACCGCAGCACAGCATCCTAAACTCGAAAGAACATTTAAGGATATCAAGTTAGCTACGCTCAAAGAAAGTGTTGTGAACCAGCTTTGTGTGCTCAGTGGCGGTGATTGTAAGTATGAAGGCGAAACCATGAAAAACTCGCACGCTGATCTTAAAATAACCACGGCAGAATTTGAATTATTTGTGCAAGCCATGCGTGACTCGCTTAACAGGCATGTTGCGACACGAGAGAAAAATGAATTACTTAAACTTCTAGCGCCTATGAAGCGCGATATCGTTCATCTAAATTAGGCTATATTTTAATGACCTCACTCAAGCATTACATACTACTTTTATCCACACTATTTTCATTCGCATCATTTCAAGTTAACGCAGGTGAAGTAACGGTAACCGTCACAGATAGTCTGGGCGCGCCGTTAGCAAATGCAGTGGTATATGCAGAGCCGATTGGTAAAACTGTGTCTAAGCCAACCAATTCAGGCATGGTAGAGCAGAAAAACAAACAATTCATACCCTTGGTAACTGTTGTGCAGTCTGGTTCTAATATAAATTTCCCTAATCGGGATTTAGTAAGACACCATGTTTACTCATTTTCCCCTGCAAAAACCTTTGAGCTTAAGCTTTATTCTGGCATACCAGCAAATCCAGTGTTGTTCGATAAAGCTGGTACTGTGGTGCTAGGTTGCAATATTCATGACAACATGTTGGCATACATTCATATTGTAGATACGCCTTATTTTGCCAAGACTGAAGATAACGGAAAAGTGAAGCTGAATGACTTACCAGCTGGACAATATCAGTTGAAAGTCTGGTATTACGCCACAACAAAAGAAAATTTAATTACAGAGCAAAATCTGAACATCAAAGGTTCAGAATCAGCCAACTTTAAATTGGAAACACGAACTAAATAGCCTACTAACCAAGGTCATACTCTTTGTTATACAACACAACGATAGTTATATTTCTTGATTTTTCAAAATCAGCGCTCAAGCTGACATACACATTTTATGCAATTTAAAAGTTTAAAAAGTCAAATCGCAGCTATTTTTCTAACCCTCATTCTTGCAATACAAATCATTACTTTTGTGGCAATTAAACTGAGTATAGATAAAAATGCTCGTTTGTCTGTGAGCCAGCAATTAGAAGTTGGCGAACGTATTTTTACCAATTTGCTACATCATAATCGTGATAACTTGCAGGTGGGCGCTAAGATTCTGGCGGCAGACTTTGGTTTTAAAGCTGCAATTGCAAGTAACGATACAGAAACAATCGCTTCAGCAATCCTCAATCACCAATCAAGGATAGACGCTGATATCGGCATATTATCTTCTTCGTTTCATGACAATTTGATCATTTCTGAAAAGTTACCACATGCTGATCTCAGCGAACAAGTGAGACAAGTGATTTCTAATGCAGAAAATAGCCCTAAAAAAAATGATTTTATTATTCTAAATAATCAACCATATCAATTAGTCGCCGTTCCAGTAAAAGCGCCACTTACCGTGGGCTGGATTGTAATGGGATTTAAAATCAACAATGATCTGGCACTCACGCTGAATAAACTGAGTAACCTCGATGTGACCTTTATAAGTAAATCCGATAGCGGAAAATGGTATTCAACTGCGTCTACAATGAGTGCAGAAAATGGCGCACAAATACTCAAACTCAGCCCTGCCTACCTCACTGCTGGGGTTACAAAAACAGAAATGGAAGTAGGGGGCGTAGACTACGGCACAAGATTTGTGTCGGTATTCAACACAAAAGGGCAAGAATTAATTGCCGTATTACAACGCTCTATAGACGAGGCTACCGCTCCATATCAAGTTCTGATGCTCAATATTCTGATACTGAGTATTCTTGGTACGCTAATGTTTATTGTTGGCATTATGTATGTGTCTAAAATTGTGACACAGCCGATTACTGAGTTAGCAGAAACTGCAAAAAAACTGGAAGAGGGTGATTACAACGTCCATCTTGAAAATCATAGGACAGATGAGTTAGGTAGATTAAGTAGCGCCTTCGATAGCATGACTACTGCAATTGCCGATAGAGAGAAAAGTATTCTAAGGCTTGCCTACTGGGATGAGATGACAGGTCTGCCCAATCGTTCTTTATTTATGCGTCAGCTTGCTGATGCTTTAAAACTATCACAGATCACGCAAGAGCCACTGTCTGTAGTGGTCATGAATCTTGACCGTTTCAAGCAAATCAACAATATTCTAGGCCATGAGTTTGGCAATAAATTACTTCATGCCGTTGCATTAAAGTTGCCAGAAGGGCTATCTAAAGAATCGGATACTGTATATCGCTTTTCTGGAGATGAATATGCCTTATTACTTCCTGACACAGATGCACATGCGGCGATGAATGTGGCCAAATCCATATGTAAAATACTTGAAAAGCCAATTCAAATCGATGATCATTATGTGGATACTAGCGCAGGCATCGGCATCGCAAGTTTTCCAGAACATGCAAATGAAGTAAATCAAATTTTAAGCTATGCTGAAAATGCGATGCACATCTCAAAATCAAAAAAATCTGGCCCTGTGATATTTAGGTCAGAATTTGATATTAGTAGCAATGTAAACCTAACGCTTGCATCAGAACTTAAAATAGCAATTAATAACAATCAGTTACGCCTGTTTATTCAACCAAAAATTGATATTAAAACAAGGCTGGTGAGCTCAGTAGAAGCCTTGATTCGTTGGATACATCCCAATAGAGGTATGATATTTCCTGATCAATTCATTCCATTTGCAGAACAATCAGGCCTAATCCGTGATATCAGTCTATGGATGATTGCTGAAGCGGCCAAAACACAAGCTATCTGGCATATGAACAATCTTGATATACCAATCGCAGTCAATATATCTGCGCGTGATTTAATTGATTCTGATTTGGCGAACAAAATCACCGCCATACTCAACACACATCAGGTAAATAATAACTTCATTACGCTAGAAGTAACTGAAAGTAGCATCATGGATGACCCGCAGCGGTCAAAACTTACATTGCTGAGCCTTGCTAATATCGGCATAAAACTTTCTATTGATGATTTTGGAACAGGCTATTCTTCTTTGGCTTACTTAAAAGAGTTGCCCGTGAGCGAACTCAAAATTGACAAGTCATTTGTTATGCATATGCAGCAAAATGAAAATGACCGCATTATCGTCAATTCGACTATTGAACTCGCACATAACATGGGGCTAAAAGTGGTAGCTGAAGGAATTGAGAATATAGATACATGGGGTTTGTTAGATAAAATGGGCTGCGATTATGGGCAAGGTTATTACATGGCAAAGCCGATGCCTGTAAGCGACTTTAACTCCTGGTTAAAGACTTGGCATTGATTTTACATAATATACATTATACGAAGTAATAGTGAATAGTTTTAACCTCCTTGGTTTTGCGTAGAATACGCGCGTTAAAGATAAACTCTTTACAAATATATAGACAAACCCTTTCATTGGATAAGATAAACTCTTTCACATTAGATTTTTTATAGGGATAATCTCTTTCATGCGCACAAATAACAAATAATCACTTGTATTAATTTAGTTCCAAATCGCGTTTAATATCACCTATTTTTTAGATTGGTTTTCTTTTCTGCTTGGGCTAGTTTTCTTGAGGTTTTGGATAACTGCTTTGAAATTTCAATTAACTTCCCATTTAGCGTTCCTACTTTCTCATTAAGTGCCGCAATAATATTCTGATTTTTAATTTGATCTTTGATGTACGATGATTGCTCATCTTTAGTTATTTTTCTTAATGAGATGATTTCTTTTTCTAAACGTTTGATTAGTTGCCTAGCTTGGTCAACTTCTAGTAATGACTTATTCTCTAAGCTTCTAAATCTTTCTTCAGCCTTTTGCAAAGAAGCATTTATTAAATTTAAATCTCTACTGAATGTGGCTTTTTCCTCACTTAATGCCGTTGATAAATTATCGCGTTCAATTTTAAGTGATTTAAGAGTTTTTTCTTGTATGGCTAAGGTATTGGTATTAACAAGCAATAAATTATCGGTCTCAGAGAGACGTTTTTGAGTGCTTTTTAGATCAAGATTACTCACATCAAGCTGACCCTGTAATTTTGCAGCATCTTGCCTGGCAAGTTCTGCATCAAGTTTAAATTTAAGAATTTCAGCTGTTGCATTCTCAATTAGGTCAGTGAATCCTGCTTGTGCGGCCTTTTGAGCTTCATTCCATAGCGTTGCAACAAAGTCTCCTGCCGCTAAACTTATATTCTCAGGTATATCGTTACGTTCTATACGTACACGACTTTTTCCCCGCAGCTCTGACCAAAACTTATTTAACGCATCTGCCGGTGCAGACATGCTCCCTCTGCGTACATATTGATATAACTTATTGGCCGTTGGCGTAATGCCATATCGAAAAAATAACAGCACACATACTTCACGGTACAAATCCTGCGTCTCAGTAAATTCGCTTCTTAGCTTTTCAATTTCAATTTGAAGCTGCTGTTCGTTAACAATGATGGCATTCATGATTTTTACCTCAATATTA
>Ga0208125_100105_pt1 | contig 82441 bp, 53 predicted proteins | sample LakWasM128_HOW14_2_FD_183938 | JGI IMG/M metagenome (GOLD analysis project Ga0208125, IMG submission 183938) | Freshwater sediment methanotrophic microbial communities from Lake Washington under simulated oxygen tension - Sediment Metagenome... | ecosystem: Environmental > Aquatic > Freshwater >...
CTACACCACCACAGATGCGGATGACAGCTGGTATGTAGATGCCAAAGGCTGGGAAACCGGTAATGACCGTGTGATTGGTTATATCAAACGTACTTTCTAAGGTGATTTAATAACCTAGTGAAAATACATACAGGCTGTGCACATAACGTGTGCAGGCTGTTTTATATATATAAAATCCAGAATATTAAGAATGATCTGCTATAGGTGCCAGCACCGTTATGAATCTAACCAGTAATTCTGACGAGATAACTCATATAAGAGCAGAACGCCAGCGCTATAACGAAGCTATATTCAGACGCAATGCAGATGAAATTTGTGCATTTTTCACGCAGGATTACCATGTGATTACAGCGCGCGGTTTGCAGTCTCACGGTATAGAAGAGCAGCGTAAACGCTGGAGTGCTGTATTTGCGCTAGATCCAGTAGTAATTTACCGAAGAAATACAAAGGCTATACGCCTAAGCGAACGTTCAGGTGCTGCACAAGAGCATGGATACTGGACCGGAAAGTATTTGCTCAATCAGAACGTTACTTTGGCAGGTGGGGTATATTCTGCCAAATGGCTTAAACAATCAAACGGACTATGGCTTGTTCAAGCCGAAATTTTCACTATGCTCAAATCCAAGAGTTTTTCCATAGAATTGAATTAAATCCACGGCTTATTAAATAGCGCTTTTAAATCATCCAAGACGATATCGGCTTTTTTTAATAAGGCGTCTTTATCTTTAAAGTAGTGCGCTGGTTCATTGGTGTGAGGTGACTTGGCTTCTTCCTCAGCTATCCACTGTAGTCTTTTTTGAATGACGGCTAATTTGGCTTCCAGCCGTTCTATTTTGGTCTTAATAGATGCGTCATGCATGAGATTACTCCCGGTTGTTGTACTGTTTTAGCTTTACATTACATATTATGCCGACTTTACTGACTTTTAATAAGTATGGCAAACGGCTACAGGTCAGCATCCAGATCCCAGACCTCATGATTGCTAATCCCGACGCATAAATTTCTTACCCTTGTTCGATAGCGTATCCCAAAATGCAATATTAGTAGGCATGTTAGCGTGCCAATGCACATTAATGGTGCATGCGCAAAGTATGTCAATTGTTGGTTAAGTGATGCCGAATATCTAATTTCTATTTATATTTCATGTGCTTAATCTATGTATTAAATTCAGGCATACATATTGCTTATATAAACATGTAAATGCTTTATCTGGGTTATGCATGCTTTCTGTAATGTTGGTTGATGATGATTTTTTGAGAACTGCGCCGCTAAAGCAGTCGTTAACCGATGCAGGATATGAGGTCATTGCACATTTATCCAGCACTGCCAATTTAGATGATGCAGTGCGTGAACTAAAACCGGATATTGTCATTATAGATACAGATTCACCAAGTCGCGATACTTTGGAAAATCTTTGCGTCATGAATGAAACCGTGCCTAAGCCGATTGTCATGTTTACACATGATGGCGACATTGAAAAAATGCGGGCAGCAACAAAAGCAGGTGTGTCTGCTTATGTGGTTGGCAGCTTGACAAGTGAAAGCCTGACCCCTGTGATTAACGCAGCAGTGGTCAGGTTTGAAGAGGTAAAGTCTTTAAGAGAAGAGCTGGGCGAAGCAAAGCTGAAGTTAGCTGAGCGCAAGATACTTGAGAAAGCTAAAGGTCTCTTGATGAAAGAACACGGTTTTGATGAGGATCATGCTTATGCAATGTTGCGAAGTATGGCGATGCGTCAGAACAAACGGATAGTAGTTTTAGCAAAAGAAGTGATTGAAGCCGCAACGAAGCTGCTTTAGTGACTGATGAAAGATTTTTGATGCTGGATTCAATAAAAAATTCAGTATCAAGTAGTAAACGGAATTTGGCAGATAAAGCTGCCGCGGACAAAGGCGTCCTTGCAATGGTTATTTTTTTAATCAGCTGCAGGACGCCTTTTTGTTTTTTAGGGCTTGATTTTTATAGTTTGTTTTTTAATTTTAGGTGAGCGATATGGTTTTAAAAAATGCAGTAAAGCCAGAATTTACTCCAGAGCTTTCAGAAGTACAGGTTGGGTTTATTCCCCTGACTGATTGCGCTCCTCTTGTTGTCGCCTCAAAGATGGGTTTCGATAAAAAATATGGCATCAAGATCAAACTGCACAAAGAGGCATCCTGGGCAGCTATACGTGACAAGCTGATCAGTGGCGATCTGCATGCCGCCCATGCACTTTACGGCATGGTGTATGGGGTTGAGCTTGGTATCGGCGGCCAGCAAAAAGACATGTCGGTGCTGATGACGCTTAACCATAATGGCCAAGGGATTACCTTATCCAACCAGTTAAAAAACCAAGGTGTTAATAATGGCACTGATTTAAGCAGCTTCTTAAAGCAACAAGCTACCAAACTCACATTTGCGCAGACTTTTCCTACTGGTACGCATGCCATGTGGCTGTATTACTGGTTAGCCAGCCACGGTATTGACCCGCTGCGTGATGTAAAAACCATCGTTGTGCCGCCGCCGCAAATGGTAGCCAATATCACGACCAGCAATGTTGCCGGCTATTGTGCAGGGGAGCCATGGAATGCACGTGCTGTATATGACAGCGTCGGCTTTACGGTTGCAACGAGCCAGGATATCTGGGTAGATCATCCGGAGAAGGTGTTAGGCGTTACTGCCGATTTTGCTGATTTATATCCACAAACTTGCCGTGCCATGGTGATGGCAGTGCTTGAAGCCTGCCGTTATCTGGATGTAATGGAAAACCGGCCTCAGGTTGCAGATTTGATTGCAGGACCAGAATATATAGATGCACCTAATCAGGTAATACACGATCGTTTTGTTGGTAATTATGACAATGGCAACGGCAGAAAATGGCATGACGCTAACGCCGTGAAATTCTTTAATCAAGGCAAAGTGAATTTTCCATACCTATCTGATGGCATGTGGTTCATGACTCAGTTCAAGCGCTGGGGCTTATTGAAATCATCGCCAGATTATATGGCAGTAGCAAGCAGGGTGAACCGGATAGATATTTATCAGCAGGCTGCGCAAGCGCTGGAAATTACAGTTCCTGAAGATGTTATGAGAACTAGCCGCTTGATGGATGGTGTGGTTTGGGATGGACATAACCCGGATGCTTATGTAGATCAATTCGGCATCAGGTACTAGCCAGCATTGCATTTTAAAAGCGCAAGTTTTAAATCAGGTTTAGAAATTAACACAAATTATCAGGTAGCAAAAAGGCTGAATCGAACATGACAGGTAAAGTTTTTTTAGTAGGCGCTGGCCCAGGTGATCCGGAGTTGCTGACGTTAAAAGCTGTAAAGGCTTTGCAGGTCGCTGATGTGGTGCTGGTGGATGATCTTGTAAATGATGCCATTTTGGAGCATTGCCAGCAGGCGCGTGTGGTGAATGTCGGCAAACGTGGCGGTTGCCAGTCAACACCGCAGAATTTCATCAATCGCATGTTAATCGCGCTAGCCGAGCAGGGGCAGAAAGTGGTCCGTTTAAAAGGCGGTGATCCATTTCTGTTTGGTCGCGGTGGAGAAGAAATGCTGGCTTTACGTAATGCCGGTATTGATTGTGAGGTGATTTCAGGTGTCACCAGCGGTATTGCGGTACCGGCCAGTATGGGCATTCCGCTGACGCACAGAGCCTATACGCATGGCGTCACCATGCTCACCGGCCACACGCAGGATGGCGATCAGCTGGATTGGAATTCGTTGGTGGCAAGTAAAACCACGCTGGTCATTTATATGGGTATTAAAAAAGTCTCGGAAATTGTCAGAAATTTGCTGGCAGCCGGTATGGAACACGATATGCCGACCATTGCCATCCAGCATGGCACTTTGGATACAGAGCGTCATGTTAGTGCGCCTCTGGCCATGCTGCCGCTGGCTGTACATCAGGAAAAGCTGCAAAGCCCTGCGATTATTGTCATCGGCAATGTAGTGCGCTTGGCAAGCAATAATAAATTATTAGCTACTTTAGAAGTGGCAGCATAGAAGGAGAAAGTGGTATGAAAAAAATGAAATTAGTAGTGGTTGGCAACGGTATGGCAGGCATGCGCACTGTTGAGGAGCTGTTAAAGATAGCGCCTGATATTTATGATATCACCGTGTTCGGTGATGAGCCTTACCCCAATTACAACCGCATTATGCTGTCACCGGTTTTGGCAAATGAGCAGACCATAGACGACATTATTTTGAATAGCCGTGAGTGGTATGCAGAAAACAATATCACCTTATATACCAGTGCGCGTGTCAATAAAATAGACCGTAAAAACCGTGTGGTATATACGGCCGATGGCACCAGTGCTGAATATGACCGCCTGTTGATTGCAACCGGTTCCAAGCCATTCATGCTGCCTATACCTGGTAAGGAGCTGACCGGTGTGCTGGGTTACCGCGACATTAAAGACACCAACGATATGATAGAGACTGCCAAGCAGTATAAGCATGCAGTTGTGATCGGTGGCGGCTTGCTGGGGCTTGAGGCTGCAAATGGACTGAAAATCCAGGGTATGGATGTGACAGTTGTGCACAGAAATGAATGGCTGCTGGATCGGCAGCTTGATAAAACTTCCGGTCTCATGCTGCAGAAAAGCCTTGAGGCCAAAGGCTTGAAGTTTTTGCTGCAAACAAATACCGAGAAGCTGATCGGCACTGCGGATGGTCGCGTCAAGGCTGTAAAGTTTAGTGATGGATCAGAAGTTGCCGCTGATTTAGTGGTAATGGCTGTGGGCATACGCCCTAATTTTGAGCTGGCGCAATCTGCAGGCATACATTGCGATCGCGGTATTGTGGTCAATGACACGATGCAGACATTTGACCCGCGCGTGTATTCGGTGGGTGAATGCGTAAGCCACCGCGGCATTTCTTATGGCCTGGTGGCGCCATTATTTGAAATGGCAAAAGTGTGTGCAACACACTTGGCTAACTTTGGTATTGGTCTGTATAAAGGTTCAGTGACTTCTACCAAATTGAAAGTAACCGGTATTGATCTGTTCAGCGCAGGCGATTTTGAAGGCGGTGCAGATACTGAAGAAATAGTTTTACACGATGCTGTTGGCGGGGTTTACAAAAAGCTCGTCATCAAAAATGACAAAATCATTGGCAGCGTGCTTTATGGGGATACCACGGATGGTTCGTGGTATTTTCAAATGCTCAGGGATAGCAAACCTATCCACGAGATTCGTGATTACCTGATGTTTGGACAAGATTCATTAGGTAATACTGGCCATCAGGGCCAGAACAAAGCAGCAGCCATGACCAATGAAATGGAAGTGTGCGGCTGTAACGGCGTGTGCAAGGGCACAATTGTCAAGGCGATTCAGGATCAAGGCCTGTTTACGATTGATGATGTTAAAAAACAGACCAAAGCTGGTTCAAGCTGTGGGTCATGCGTGGGTTTAGTTGAGCAGATTCTGGCTAGCACTTTGGGTGGCGGTTATGCGCCGCCATCTACCAGCAAAGCGATTTGCGGCTGCAGTGATAAGAACCATGAAGAAGTTCGCGCAGAAATCCGTACCCATAAGTATCTCAATATTCCGGACGCAATCAAAGGCATGCAGTGGCACACCCCGAATGGTTGTGCAACCTGCCGTCCGGCATTGAACTACTACTTGCTATCTACCTGGCCACATGAGGCGGTGGATGATCCGCAGTCACGCTTTATCAATGAACGTGTGCACGCCAATATCCAGAAAGATGGTACTTACTCTGTTGTGCCGCGTATGTATGGTGGTGTAACAACGCCTGACCAGCTGCGCAAAATTGCCGATGTGGCTGATAAATATGCTGTGCCGATGGTAAAAGTGACTGGCGGCCAGCGTATTGACTTGCTGGGCGTGAAAAAAGAAGACCTCGTTGACATGTGGAAAGACCTCGACATGCCATCCGGTTACGCTTATTCCAAAGGCATCCGTACCGTGAAGACCTGTGTAGGTTCTGAGTTCTGCCGTTTTGGCACACAAAACTCTACTCAGATGGGTATTGATATCGAAAAAGCGTTTGACCACATGTGGGCGCCGCACAAGGTGAAGTTCGCGGTTTCCGGCTGTCCGCGCAACTGTGCTGAATCAGGCATCAAGGACGTTGGCATTATCGGTGTTGATTCCGGCTGGGAAATTTATGTAGGTGGCAACGGCGGCATTAAAACTGAAGTTGCACAGTTCCTGTGCAAAGTTAAAACCCATGACGAGGTGCTGGAGTATTCAGGTGCCTTTATTCAGATCTACCGTGAAGAAGCCAGATATCTTGATCGTACCGTGCACTGGCTGGAGCGGGTAGGTCTGGACTATGTGAAACAGCGCGTAGTGGAAGATGCTGAAGGCAGAAAAGCGGCCTACGAGCGCTTACTGTATGCACTGCAAGGCGCAGTAAACCCATGGGCTGAGCGTGTTGAAAAACGCGATCAATACAAAGAATTTGAGACGATTTCAGTTTGATAGATTAGTTAATTAAAGGAAATACCATGAAAAGTAGTTTTTGGCAGGTTGGACATAAACCAACATTATTCTCTTCATTTCTATATTTTGATCTGAGCTTTATGGTCTGGGTGCTGCTGGGGCCTCTAGCTGTACAGATGGCAACAGATTTGCAATTATCAGCATCGCAAAAAGGTTTGATGGTGGCAACACCGGTGCTGGCTGGCGCGCTGCTGCGTATTGTCATGGGTGTTCTGGTAGACCAGATTAAACCAAAAATGGCAGGTCTGGTTGGGCAGGTAATTGTAATTCTGAGCCTGCTGCTGGCATGGCTGCATGGTATTCACACGTTTCAGCAGGCGTTACTGCTAGGTTTAGGGCTGGGTTTTGCCGGCGCTGCGTTTGCCGTAGCATTGCCGCTGGCTTCACGCTGGTATCCACCTGAGCATCAAGGCACTGCACTTGGTATTGCCGGTGCCGGCAATTCAGGTACTGTATTTGCTGCGTTATTTGCGCCGGGTTTAGCGGTTGCTTACGGCTGGAACAACGTGTTTGGTTTAGCGTTGATTCCGCTGGTCATTATTTTTGTGATTTACAGTATGTTTGCTAAAGACAGTCCGGATGCACCGCCAGCCAAGTCATTAAGCCAATATCTGGCTATCCTCAAAGATAAAGACGCGTGGTGGTTTATGTTTTTTTATAGCGTAACGTTTGGTGGTTTTGTCGGTCTGGCATCATCACTGACTATTTATTTCAATGACTTGTACAACTTAGGCCCGGTTGCTGCCGGTTACTGTACTGCTGCGGCTGTTTTTATGGGCTCGCTGGTGCGTCCTTTAGGCGGCACAATTGCTGATAGAATCGGTGGCGTGAGAACCTTGCTGGTCATGTATGCTGCTGCTGCGGTATTACTGTTGATCATGAGTTTCGGTCAACCAACGTATCAATGGGCTTTGGCAATTATTCTACCGGTGATGGCAGCTTTAGGTATGGGTAACGGTGCGGTATTTCAATTGGTGCCACAACGTTTCCGTAAAGAAATCGGAGTAATGACTGGTCTGGTTGGTATGGCAGGTGGTATCGGTGGTTTCTACCTTGCTGCCAGCTTGGGTTATTTCAAACAAAATTTTGGCAGCTACCAGATTGGCCTGATTATTTTCTCAGCCCTGGCAGTGTTGGCCATGCTTGGGTTAACCGGCGTGAAAACGCGCTGGAGAACGACTTGGGGCACGACAACCAGTGCTAAAGTTTAATCATAAGAGTCACTGATATGTCATTAAAATTCAGCACCGGTCAATCCAGCCTCAAAGGCCCCAGACCACGTAATGAAGATTACGTGGGTCTGGTAACCCCGGCTCGCGAGCAGTTGAGCGTTAAGGGTGCGATTATTGCCGTTGCTGACGGTGTGAGTGGTAATGCCGGCGGCGGTGAAGCTGCTGAAATGACAATCAGAACGGTAACTACGGATTACTACGCAACTCCTGATACATGGGAGCCATTGATTGCGCTGGATAAAGTGTTGACAGCAGCCAATCGCTGGCTGATTGCGCAGGCCAATGCTAACCGCGATATGGCTGGCATGGCGACTACATTGTCACTGCTTTTATTGCGTGGCCAGCGTTATTACGGGGCACATGTCGGTGATACGCGGATTTATCTTTACCGAGGCGGTATGCTACAACAGCTTACTACTGACCATGTTTGGGATAGGCCGGATATGCGTCATGTTCTGAAACGTGCAGTAGGTCTGGATCAGCATTTGTCAGTTGATTTTATTGAGGGGGAGCTCAAGGCAGGTGATGTTTTTATCGTGATGAGTGATGGTGTTTGGGGTGCGCTGGATGAAAAAAACATTCAGAAAGCGCTGGTACTTTACGATGACCCAGTTTTGCTGTGCAATTATCTGACCAGGACTGCACTTGAAAAAGGTAGTCAGGATAATTGCTCTGCAGTTGCAATTAGGGTCGTAGAACTTGGACCAGACACGCTTTCAGAGCTGATTGCGAGTGGTAGAAATTTAAAGGTGCCGGACAAACTGAATGCTGGTGATGTACTTGATGATTTCGAGGTTGTTGAACCACTGCATGAATCACGTGCCAGCCTGTTATATAAGGTGCGGCATGTGCAGACGCGCCAGATGTTTGTACTGAAAACCCTACAGCCGCTGTTTGCTGAAGATAAGGATACTTGTGCAGCATTGTTAAATGAAGAATGGCTGGCAAAGCGGGTGGTTTCACAGTATGTGCCGCAGGTGTTTCCGGTTTCAGTAGAGCGGCGCAGCAAGCTCTATTTCATTTTGAGCTGGCATGAAGGTGCCACGTTGCAGGAGCGTCTGGATAACGGCCATCACTTTACGATGGCTGGCGTGGCTAAAATCGGCATAGATATGATGCGCGGCATAGGTGCGCTGCATAGATTGAATATCATTCATCGTGATATCAAGCCGGCCAATGTGCATCAAGCCAGTGATCAGCGTTTGCGGATTCTGGATCTAGGCATTGCTATTAGTAGCGGCATCGGCAAGATTGAAGCAATGCAGAACCCGGGGACGCCGAGTTTTATGGCACCGGAACTGTTTGCCGGTGAAGTTGCAAATGCGAGTACAGATATTTACGCTGCGGGTGTCACACTGTATCACTTGCTGACACGTAAATACCCATACGGTGAAATCGAGCCGTTCCAGCATCCTAAATTCGGTGAGCCGATACCACCATCCAGATACCGGCCAGATACCCCATACTGGCTGGAAAACATTATTCTGAAAGCGGTCGCCCGTAATCCGGAGTCACGTTTTGAAACAGCTGAAGAAATGCTGCTGGCTCTTGAATATGGAGAGTTAAAACCGATTCTGGCGCCTGCGAGAACGCCTCTGGTCGCCAGAGCGAGATTTTTAAAATGGCAGTGGATTGCTATTTTTTCTTTATTTTTGAATTTTTTATTAATTTATTTATTAATCATCGTCTGATTTTGAGACGATACTAAGCTTTACACAAAGGATTAAACAAGATGAGTAACTGGGTAAAAGTACTGTTGCTGGAAGATATTCCAAAATTAGGTGCACGCGTGGTACGTACAAAGGACAAGGAAATCGGCGTGTTTCGTCTGGCTGATGATCAGGTGTATGCTATTAACAATCAATGTCCACATAAAGGCGGACCACTGTCTCAGGGAATTGTCTACGGTGACAAAGTTGCCTGCCCCTTGCATAGCTGGAAAATCAGCCTGGTTGACGGTAAGGCAGAAGAGCCTGATGTTGGCGAAACAGCATGCTTTAAAACCAAGGTTGAAGATGGATTCGTATATTTGGAATTAAAAGAGTAATCAATTGATCAAGCAAACAAAATCTACCTGCTGTTACTGTGGCGTTGGCTGCGGCGTTATCATTCATTCTGAAAACGATGTGATTGTTGATGTGAAGGGTGATCCTGACCATCCTGCCAACTTTGGCCGCTTGTGCACTAAAGGTTCCACCCTGCATCTGACAGCCAAACTGGATAACCGCTTGCTGTACCCGGAGATGCGGAATGAAAGAACTGCACAAAGGGTAAGGGTAAGCTGGGATGATTCACTTGATTTTGTTGCCGATAAGTTTGCACAAACCATTCAGCAGTATGGCCCTGACAGTGTGGCATTTTATATTTCAGGTCAGTTGCTCACAGAGGACTATTATGTCTTTAATAAACTGGCTAAAGGCTTGATCGGCACCAATAACGTCGATTCCAATTCGCGCCTTTGCATGTCATCTGCAGTTGCCGGTTATAAAGTAACGTTGGGCTCTGATGCACCGCCAGCTTGCTACGAGGACATAGACCACACCAATTGTTTATTGATTGCAGGTTCAAATACCGCTTTTGCCCACCCGATTATTTTCAGACGCATTGAAGATGCTAAAAAGGCAAATCCGAACCTTAAAATTATTGTAGTAGATCCGCGTAAAACCGATACTGCCATGTCTGCAGATTTACATCTGGCAATTTTGCCGGGAACAGATGTTGCCTTGTTTAACGGCATGCTGCATGTGCTGCTGTGGGAAGGGCTGTTGGATAACGCGTTTATTAAATCCAGCACTACAGGTTTTGAGGTGTTAAAAGATACGGTGCGCGAATACACGCCGAAAATGGTTGCTGACATCTGCGGCATTAAAGAGTCAGATATTGTCACGGCGGCTAAATGGTTTGGCGCGGGTCCAAGTTTATCCATGTATTGCATGGGTTTGAATCAATCCATACACGGTACTGACAAAAATGCTGCACTGATCAATCTGCATCTGGCAACCGGACAGATCGGCAAGCCAGGCGCAGGCCCATTTTCACTGACTGGCCAGCCTAACGCAATGGGCGGACGCGAAGTGGGTGGGATGGCTAACCTGATGTCAGGGCATCGTGATTTATCCAACGCAGAACACCGTGCAGAAATTGCCAAGTTATGGGGTGTTGATACTGTTCCTGAAAAAGCTGGTAAAACCGCTGTGGAAATGTTCGATGCAGTCAAAGCAAGGGATATCAAGGCGATCTGGATCGCTTGTACCAATCCGGCACATTCCATGCCTGACCTCAATAGTGTGCTTGAAGCGCTTGATAATGCAGAGCTGGTTGTTGTGCAAGATGCGTTTAATAATACCAGTACAGGAAAATATGCCGATGTGCTGCTCCCAGCAAGTACCTGGGGTGAAAAAGAAGGATCTGTTACAAACTCTGAACGCAGAATCACGCGTGTAAACCCTGCCGTTCCTGCGCCTGCAGAAGCGCGCCATGATTGGGCAATTATGGTAGATTTTGCGCGGCGTCTTGAAAAAAGACTGAGCAAAACCTCTACTTTATTTCCTTATGAAACAACAGAAGCTGTTTTTAACGAACATAGGGAAACTACGCGCGGCCGTGATTTGGATATCACAGGCTTAAGCTATACGTTGCTGAACGCACAAGGTCCACAGCAATGGCCGTTTAAATTGGGAGACAGCGTTGGCAAAGCACGCTTATATGCTGACGGTGTGTTTCCAACCGCGGATGGTAAAGCTAGGTTCATCAATACAAGCTATAAAGCGACGGCAGATAAGATTGATGCACGTCATCCACTGCATCTGTTAACCGGACGTTTGCGCGACCAGTGGCACGGTATGAGCCGAACCGGCACTGTGGCGCAGTTGTTTAATCACGCTGAAGAGCCTTTTATCTATATGAACCCGGATGATATGTCGCGCCGCTTGGTGAAAGATGGCGACATCGTTAAGGTCAGTAATAAGCGCGGTAGCTTGGTATTACCGGTAAAATCATCTGATGATATTCAGGTGACGCAGACTTATATTCCGATGCACTGGGGTAGTGAGTTCATGAATGGTCTGGGCGTCAATGCCATGATGCCGCCTGCATTTGACCAGACCTCAAAACAGCCGGAACTCAAACATACCGCAATTAAACTCGAGAAGTTAACCTTGCCATGGCGTATGACCATCATGCGTACAATTCATGACTTGTCTTCGCTGCAAAAGCTGCGCGCCTTAATGCGTCATTTTGAATATGCAACTTGCGGTCTGTTTGGGCGTCAGCAGCATGGCTATGTCGGTATGCTCATATTCAAGGCTGCAAATGATGTGGCGCCTGATCTTTCACTGATCTCTGAGATTGATGATATTTTGGGCATGACAGATGACATGCCGCTGCTGAACTATCAGGATGATAAACGCGGCATCAGTAAACGTATTCTGGTGGAGTCTGTAGATACTGAAGGTGCAGATAAACGTGTGACTGGTATTCGTTTAGTGGGTGAAACCATCGCTTCAGACTGGTTGAAAGAGGTGATGACTTCCGGGGAGTTTACTGCGGATGTCAGAAGATGGGCTCTGGCGCCACTAAGTGCACCACCAACCGGTCATGCGGGTAGAGGCAAAGTTGTCTGCAGTTGTCTGGATGTCTCAGAGAATGAAATCATTGATGCTGTATCAAGAGGCGCTGATTTTATTACACTACAAAATAAGCTTAAATGCGGCACGCAGTGTGGCTCTTGTGTACCTGAGTTGAAGAGGTTGATTAACGTTCACGGCAAAAATTGATGGTTTATAACATCGAGAACGATTAATGCCTTGCAATGACGGAAGGGGTAATTCAGAAGGCTGTCATTTACATCATATGGCTGTCACTGATGCGCTGCCGCCATAATGCAGTTACGACCCGATTTTTTGGCAGCATAAAGATTATCATCTGCCTCTTTTACTGCAATATATTCATCCGGCTCATCAGGTGTTGCCATCGCCACACCAATACTTACGGTAATTTTTCCGGCAACAGGATGAGGTGTGGCCTCTATGGTATGACGAATCTTTTCTGCAACTAAACGTGCTTCAAACAGCTCGGTATTTGGCAATAGCAGCAAGAACTCTTCCCCGCCATAACGCGCTGCGAAGTCACTCTCACGCAGTGTAGATTTCAAGATATGCGCTAGTAGCTGCAGAACGCTGTCGCCAACGCTATGACCGTTGGTGTCGTTAACTTTTTTGAAAAAATCGATATCCAGTAACAGCACTGCGTAATTATTTTGTGAGCGCTTCATACTGATAAATTCTGCGTGTAACCTTTCATTGGCAGATAAGCGGTTATGCAATCCTGTCAGGGCATCATGCCTAGACAGGTGCCGTAGTTCTTCATTAGCTTTAGATAACTCAGTCGTGCGCTCTGCAATTTTTAACTCTAATTCAGCATTCATTTCAATAATCTTTTGTTCCATCTTTTGGCGCTCGGAAATGTCAATAATGACACTATGGGCACACATAAAATCACCTTCTTTATTACGCTGAATACGACCTGAAATAATCACCGTGATTGGCTGGCTATCACGGCGCTTTAACATGAATTCACCTTCAACAAAATTGTTGTCCTTAAAGTGCTGATAGAACGTGCTGAATCCTTCACCTGTATCTGACCAACTTTCAATAAAACGCTGACCTATCATTTCTTCTGGTGTAGTAAATCCAAGTATGTCAGCCATCTTTTGGTTAGCGTCTAACCAGCAGCCATTGATATCAAGCGCCTGGTATCCCACAGTGAGGTTTGTGAACATATTGCGAAACCTTTGTTCACTTTCTTGTATTTGCTGCTCCGCCAGATGCAGGCTGGTTGAATTGATGCAGATTCCAGAAAACTCAATCAGATTGCCAAGTTTGTCATAGACTGGCCCTCCGTATGAATCAATCCAGCGCACATGCCCTGTTGGCAAGATGACTCGGTAAAAGGTAACGAAAGAATGAAGATTCTGTCCAGCCTCTTTGATAAGATCTTCCGCATCCTTGAGATCGTCAGGATGTACTATTTTGCGCCAGCAATCGAAGCTGGGCTCATCAGTTTCAGGATTTAAACCGAAAAGCTTGAATAATTGCTCGGTCCAGACCATTTTTCCTGTGTCTGTATACCAGCGCCATGCGCCAGCACTCACTGAGCGCTCAGCTAATGTAAGTAACTCATTGGTTGTGAGCAGCTGTTTATCAACTTCTTCAAATTTGTTGTGCTCTTTGTTGATTAACAGGTTGTGCCAATAATGACCCCGTGTGAGCACATAACCCATCAGCCAGGAGAAAGCGAGAAAAAAGGCAATAGCAACAAGATTTGCATTGGATATATCGGCTATCCAATACGGTGATGACGAAATATAAAAGGCAGAAAAAGCAGAAAGAACTGTAACAAGAAATCCCGGCTTGGTACCGCAAAGATAAAAGGACAGAAATGCGGCAGGATAAAAAGTGATAAAAGTAAGGCCGAATTCAGCAGGCCATATGGTGATGCGGAGTAGTAATGCAATAAAAAATATCATGATCGCAATAGCAAAGCGTACCGGAAGCGATAGCTTTGCATGCATATCATTAAGATTAAATTGCACTCCCATACAGAACTTTCTTTATGGTGTTTTTGGTAGTTAATCATATTCAATCTTTAAATAGCAAATATTTTATTAAATTAGGCTTAAAGGCATGTTCAGTAAGTGTTTTTAATATGGTTTGTTAGTGTTGTGATGAGAATCGATTGAAGGGAAATGGCCTGCTGCATTTGTGTATATCTTGGTCTGGAACATAAGCCACTATTTATTTATGGGGAATTATCGTAAAGTGTTAAACAATGTAAATTGTTAATGATAGTTAACTAAAGATGATGAGTCACAGGCCAGTTTAAGGATTGGTAAGTATATGACATGGCAAGGTAAGGCAGGAAAAGATTGAATCGTTGCTAGATGGTAGTGCAATAATATTCTGAAAATAAGATGACTTTTCCTGATAACAGAGTGATTGAAAATGAGTGATTTATTAGATAAGCCTTTACTGAATAATGAGATCAAAGTTGAGGCCGATCATGTCAAGATGGGCATGTATGTGTCTGCACTCGATATTCCATGGGAGCAGTCTCGCTTTATATTTAAAGGCTTTTTGATCGAAGAAGACAAAGAATTAAATGAGATCAGGAGAGTATGTAAGTACATTATTGTAGACAAAGACCGTTCGGTAAATGTCAGTTACGAGCAAATTGCGCCGGTACAAGACAAGAGTAAGCCGGTAGCACAGGGAGATTTGCTGCAGCAGTTTCTTGCAGATGAAGCTAAAAACGGGAAGCCATTATCTGCTCCGGTAAAAGTGACTGAAGTCGTAAAACCGGTTAAGGCAGTCGAAGTTCCGCCAAAACCTACAGGCACGCTTGCTTCAATATTGCATGCGGAAGCTGTTGTTGAACCTCAGGAAAATAAAGCCGCGGAGCTTATTGTTCCCGCTGCCAGAAGCAGGTTGTTCAGATCGATTATTTCCCCGCTGGTAGATTTGATAAGCAGTACGCCCAAAGTTAAAGAGAACTTTAACCCCAACAAAATACATCAATCCAAAAAACATCTGAACACCGCAGTCAAAGAAGACATGCGCCGCATGCAATTAGCCAAAGATCTGCGTGCACAGTTTGAGTTCAGCAATAGCCAGATTTCAGACAAGTTTACCAATTACGTTAGTACTAGTTCTTTAGCGCAGGAAGTACCGGTTGCAAAGGTTACGCAGAATAACTTTATGGATGTTACACAGACCACTTTAGCGCTGGATATGAATGATTCGACATTACACGAATCTGTAAACGTAGCTAAAGAGGCCGTGGCTGATGTGGTTGACAGTATTACGCGTAACCCGGAAGCCATGCAGCTGGTGAATAATATCCGCAGGCTGGATGAGCATTCTTACCAGCACGCGATTGATGTGTCATTGTTGATGGTGGCATTGGGGCGCGAGATGTGTTTGTTTAAAGATGACCTGATTGAAGTCGGGCTAGGCGGCATGCTGCATGATGTAGGTGAAGTCAAACCCAAAGGCGTATCAAAAATTAACGCTATCAAAAATATCACTAAATTCAGGGTGTATAAGGATGACCATGTGCAAAATGGCATTAATATCGCCATGAAGTCGAATCAGAGCAAAATTGTCCGGGAGATTATTGCAAATCACCATGAGCACTTTGATGGTAGCGGCTATCCAATGGGTAGAAAAGGCGGCCAGATAGGCCTTTACGGAAATATGATCTGTATTGTTGATACTTATGTGTCTTTGATTAATGGGCGTAACTGCGAGGTGGCACTGCCGCCAAATAAGGCGCTGGATTTTATGTACAAGCAAAAGGGGCGCTTGTTTCACCCACAAATGCTTGATCAGTTCATCCAGGTCATTGGTATTTATCCGGTTGGTACAATAGTCAGGTTGAATACCGGTGATATTGGTTTCGTGATTAAGCAGAACAAAACCTGGCGTATGAAGCCCGTGGTCATGGTGGTAATGAACAAGCATAAGGAAAAACTGGAAACACCTATCCATGTTGACCTGATGAATCAGCCTAAGAATAAAAAAGAGATTAGCATTCACTCAGACCTGCCGATGGATGCCTTCGGTCTGGTGGTAGAAGACTACCTGACAATCTAGCAATGCCATTCTGGCATTAGATGTTTCTGCCGCAAAACCACTCCACAATTTCTGTGGATAACGCTGTGGGGTGCATGGGGATATGGGCGCTAAGCTACTGGAGTGTTTAGGAAAGTCTAAATTTGAGAAATTTTAAGCATATTTTTGGCTGCCTAAAATTGTTTCTATCGTTAGATTCATAAATATATCAACTATTTAGCATCTATATCAGCACTCACCCCACAATTTTATCCACAAAAACTGTGGAATAAGTTACTGCTGAAGAAATCAGCAAAAATAAGCTTAAGCGTTCACTTTTAATAATATATCGATTATATAAAGTTGATAGGACTATGCAGTTATCCCGGGTATAGCGATTTTTTAATAAAATATTGTCCAAAACAGTTAATTAATTTTTAAAAATAAGCGCAGGTAAATTAAACTTGAGCTATAAATCTTAAAGGTTAGAGTAATGGCAGAAAAAGAATACGACGCAGACTCGGTAAAAGTACTAAGAGGCTTGGAGCCTGTACGTGCAAGACCAGGGATGTATACACGTACTGATTCACCTACGCATATTGTGCAGGAGGTCATTGATAACGCAGCTGACGAGGCACTCGGCGGCCACGCTAGCAATATTCAAGTCACCATTTTTAAAGATGGCGCGGTTGAAGTTTCAGATAATGGTCGCGGTATTCCGGTAGAGGTGCCTAAAGGTGAAACGCAGCCAGCGGTAGAACTCGTATTCGTGCAGCTCCATGCCGGCGGTAAATTCGATAAAGAGGACGAAAACAGTTCTTATCGTTTCTCCGGCGGTTTACATGGCGTAGGCGTTTCTGTGACCAATGCATTATCTACGCGGCTTGATGTGCAAGTGAAGCGAAGCGGTAAGATTTATAGCCTGTCTTTTGAGAATGGCGACTGTGTTGAACCATTAACAGAAACCGGAAAGTGTCTTAAGAAAGATACCGGCACCACAGTGAAATGCTGGCCTGATCCTAAATACTTTGATTCACCCAGGGTTTCAATTCAACAGCTGGAACATCTGATTAAATCCAAAGCCGTGTTGCTGCGCGGTGTCAGTGTCACGCTTTCTATCGAAGGTGCAGAAGGTTTTGAAGAGCGTACCTGGACCTATGAAAATGGTCTGCCGCAATATCTGGATGAACTGATCGGCGAACGTGAAATTGCTGATGATGAAGTTCCCATCCCGATTATCTCGGATGAGTTTTATCATCAGGAAAACACCGATGGCATCTCTAAAGGCGAGGGCGCGATATGGGCATTGTCGTTTGGTGCGGGTGGCGGTCGCGGTGAATCCTATGTGAACCTGATTCCTACGCTCTCTGGCGGCACACATGAAGCTGGTATGCGTAATGGCGTATTCGAGGCGGTGAAGTCGTTCATGGAGCATCACAGCATGATGCAGCGCGGCATTAAAGTCTCATCTGAGGATGTCTGGAATAACGTCTACTATGTGTTGGCAGCAAAAGTATTGGATCCGCAATTTCAGGGACAAACCAAAGAGAAGCTCACCAACCGTGATGCGATGAAGATGGTAGCTACCGCAGTGAAGCCGCTCATGGAAAACTGGCTGACGCAGAATGTGGAGCATGCAAAGCGTATTTCTGACCTCGTGAATCGTTCTGCAGCTGCCCGTAATAAATCCACGCAGAAAATTGAAAAGCGTAAGTCCAGCGGTATTAATCTCATGCCGGCCAAACTCACTGACTGTGAAGCGGCTGGCACGATGGAGGCAGAACTGTTTCTGGTAGAAGGTGACTCTGCTGGTGGCAGCGCAAAGATGGGGCGTAATAATGAATTCCAGTCTTTATTGCCGCTGCGCGGTAAGGTGTTAAATACCTGGGAGGTTGATGCAGGGCGCATATTTGCCAATTCTGAAGTGCATGATATTTTCGTAGCGCTCGGTATTGAGCCGCATACGCTCAAAGACAACCCTGATTTTTCAGGCCTGCGCTACGGCAAGCTATGCATATTGTCGGATGCTGACGTCGATGGTTCGCACATTCAGGTGTTGCTGCTGACCATGCTGTTAAGGCACGCGCCTAAACTCATCGAGCGTGGCCATGTGTATATCTCGCAGCCGCCGCTGTACCGCATTGATGTGCCTGCACATGGCAAGAACAAGCCTTTGCGTAAAATCTATGTGTCAGATGACGCCGAGAAAATATCCACGATAGAAAAGCTTAAACGCGAAGGCATTGCAGAAGAGCGCTTGGGCATCCAGCGTTTTAAAGGTCTTGGTGAAATGAACCCGGAGCAGCTATGGGAAACCACGTTATGCCCGGATACGCGCCGCTTGGTGCAGGTCCGTCTGCCCGAAGGTGAAGTAGAAGGTGCGCTTAAAATGTTTGATATGCTCATGGCAAAGAATGAGTCAGCGGCCAGAAAAGAATGGATGGAGCGTCGCGGTAATGATGTGGAGGCAGATGTTTAATGGATATCAGTATGCAAGATAATAATAACGAAGAAAATGCAGTGCCGATTGGGGAATATGCGGAAGAAGCCTACTTGGCCTATGCCGTATCTGTAGTAAAAGGACGTGCGCTTCCCTCAGTAGAAGACGGTCAGAAGCCGGTACAGCGCCGTATTTTGTACGCAATGAAAGAAATGGGGCTGGTATCAGGCGTCAAGCCGGTGAAATCAGCGCGTGTGGTCGGTAACGTATTGGGTATGTATCATCCGCATGGCGACAGTTCTGCTTATGAAGCTGCCGTGCGTTTGGCACAGGACTTTACCTTGCGCTATCCTCTGATTGATGGCCAGGGCAACTTCGGCTCGCGTGACGGTGACGGCGCTGCTGCCATGCGCTATACCGAGATGCGTTTATCTCCGATTGCAGATTTGCTGCTGTCTGAAATTGATCGTGGCACTGTCGATTTTCAGAGTAACTACGATGGCGCATTCCAAGAACCAGTGCTGTTACCGGCACGTCTGCCGATGATGCTATTGAACGGCGCTTCCGGTATTGCCGTCGGTATGGCGACGGAAATGGTGCCGCATAATATGCGTGAAATCGCAAATGCAGTGCTGCACATCATGGATAACCCACATTGCACCACGGCTGAGTTTATGCAGCATGTGCCGGGGCCGGATTTCCCTGGAGGCGGCCAACTGATTACTCAAACTGCGGATATTCTTTCTACTTATGAAACCGGTCGCGGTTCATTAAGGCTGCGCGCGCGATGGATAGTTGAGCCGATGGCGCGCGGTCAGTGGCGCATCATCATCAATGAATTGCCGCATGGGGTTTCTGTAGAAACGATACAGGATGAAATCCTCGCCATCTCCAACCCCAAACCGAAAAAAGATAAAAAGACCATAGATCAGGACCAATTACTGATCAAACAATCTGCGCTGAGCATGATTGATACAGTCAAAAGTGAAGGCAAAAAAGATGTGCGCCTGATCATCGAACCTAAGACCAGCAAGGTTTCCAGCGATGAGCTGATGGCATTCCTGCTGTTGCATACCAGTCTGGAAGTGTCGTGCCCAGTGAATATGGTGATGATTGGTACCGATGGTCTGCCTGCACAAAAAGGCATGGTAACGATTCTTAAAGAGTGGATAGCATTCCGACTCAATGTTGTGCGCAGACGCTGCCAGTTTGATCTGGACAAGATTAATAAACGTATCCATATTCTGGAAGGGCGCATGATTGCCTTTCTGCATATTGATGAGGTGATTAAGGTTATCCGTAATTCAGATGAACCAAAAACTGATTTGATTGCCGCTTTTCAGCTGACTGAAATGCAGGCCGAAGATATTCTGGAAATCCGCTTGCGTCAGCTGGCGCGCCTTGAAGGCTTTAAGATTGAAAAAGAACTCAAAGACCTGCGCGAAGAGGCGGATGGCTTACAAACTATTTTGGGCAGCGATACGAAATTACGCAGGCTGACCGCAAAAGAAATCAAGCAGGATGCAGAAAAATATGGCGATGATCGTCGTACTTTAATTGAGCCAGTTGAGCGTGCACAGGGCGGCCAGAAAGCCTTTGTGGTAGATGAGCCGGTGACCATTCTGCTATCAAAAAATGGCTGGGTAAGGGCCAGACAAGGCCATGGTATTGAGCGTGACGCCATTACCTGGAAAGCGGGTGACAGTGAATTTGCAGTCATTGAAACGCGCACGGTGCTGCCGATTGTATTGCTGGATACTAACGGTCGATGCTACGCATTTGATGCGTCAACGGTGCCCGGCGGCAAAGGCGACGGTATCCCTGTCAGCTCGATCATTGAGGTGCAGAACGGCGCTAAATTAGCCCATGTGCTTTCCGGTAAGGACGATGACAGATATTTGTTCACCACATCAAACAGCTACGGCTTCGTTGCACCATTGAAAGGCCTTGTGGCGAGACCTAAAGCCGGTAAAGCTTTCATGAAGCCGGAAGATAATGCGAGCATATTGCCGCCAATCAAGCTGGATGCAAGGACGCATGTTGCGGTTACTTCGTCCGAGAATAAGCTCTTGGTATTCCCAATCAGTGAAGTGAATGAATATCCGAATGGCGGTAAAGGTGTGCGTATGATGGATATTCCGGATAAAGCGTCATTATCCCGTGTTGAACTGAGTGATGGCGTCGCAGCTAATATCTGGGTAAAAGGAAAATCCAAAGTGATTGAAGGTGAGGTCTTAACTAAATATTTGCAGAAACGCGCCAGAAAAGGCCATGCGGTGCAGGATAGCAAACTCATAGTCAAAAAACAGCCTAGCCTATTTTAATCTCTACGGATTCCATTCCCGCCGACTAAGGCGAAACTGATTAAAAAGTAGTGAATCGGGGAGCGTAGTCAGTACCTTGCTGCTTTAGGCGAGGCGCTTTACATCTGGAGTATTTGATTTGATTGGAGCCCCATCTAAATGGGTAGTTGAGCATGCACCACTAATCCGGAAAGGGGGCAGGGTACTTGACCTTGCCTGCGGCAGTGGCCGTCATGCCGTCTGGCTTGCCGGGCAAGGCTATCGGGTTGATGCGGTAGATCGTGATGCAGAAGCTTTGGCTGGTATGCAAGACATACCAAATGTTGACGTCAGCATCTCGGATATTGAGACGGGAAATTGGCCTGCAGCAGATCCGCGATACGGTGGAGTTTATAACGGCATTTACGATGGTATTGTCGTTAGCCGGTATTTATTCAGACCGCTATTAAGTGCGCTTGCCGCAATGCTGAAACCTGACGGCGTGTTGATTTATGAAACATTCATGTTGGGGAATGAAGATTATGGCAGGCCGAGTAATCCGGATTATTTATTGCAGCCTGATGAGCTGAAATTGGTTTATACACCTTTGTTGAAAATATACGCATTCGGGCAGGGTAAGGTTGATGATCCTGTTCCTGCGGTTACACAACGCATTTGCGCTATCAAGAGTCATAGCGCAGCATAATTGTAATAAGTATGGAATCATATCCAGGCTGGAACCGCTGGAAATGGCATGCCAATTACCTTGGCAAATTATTATAAGCTCAGGTGTTTTTCTCTGTTGAAAGTTTTGTTTGCCAGCAATGCTAGTTGCAAGCGGTCATTCACCTTTAATTTTTGGAAAATCACCGATAGATGTGCTTTTACAGTACGGTCCGCAATATTGAGTTTGCTCGCAATGATTTTATTACAATCGCCATTCGCGACTAATTCTACGATTTCGCGTTCACGCGGGGTTAAGCATGATATTTTTTCTTGTTGCTGGCCAGTTTCATTTTTTTGAGAGCTCTTTTTAGTCAGTTCTTCCAAGCGTTTTAAACGTTGCAATAAATGCGGTAGCCCAGCACTTGAAATCCAAACGCCGCCATCTTGTACAGTAGTAAAAATCTGGCGGATCTTGTCGGGTAATAAACTTGATTTACAGCTACCGGAAGCACCAGCAGCAAGTGCTGACAGTTCATCCTCGGTGGTGAGGTCAGCTGCCATCACCAGGACTTTCAGATTTTGATTGATACGTTTTAAATCGCTAATGTTCTGCATGCCTGCAAAGCCATCAGCCTCTGTGTCTATGAGTACTAATCCTTTATCAGAAGTTTTTGCTCTCCATAACAGGTCTGATAAATCAGATAGCAATAATGATTCACCGTTTTCTAGCAATATATTCCAATATAAGTTGATCAAAACTGGATTTTTGCTCACTAGAAAATTCATTACTACGCCTTTATTTAAACTTTGTCCAATAATAGCTATGCTAACAGCGGATGATTGTAAATAATTGTTAATATGGCTAACCGCCAATCAGGTGGTACATGAGCGCATTATTTTCCATGTTATTATCAAATGCAATAATTAATAGAAAGGTATTGTTATGCCTTATGTAAGCAGGGATGCATCAGGTTTGATCACGGGGATTTTTTTAAAATCGCAATCAAACGTAACAGAATTTTTGCCTAACGACCATCCTGATATTCTTCGTTTTTTCGGCGGTGCACTTCCTCAAAATCTTACAAATAATGCGTTGATGGATTTAACGCAGTCCGATATTGATTTTATCCGTGTTATTGAAGATCTGGTTGATATTTTGATCAATAAAAATGTAATCACTTTTACTGATCTCCCATCAAAAGTGCGTGAAAAAATTGTCAATCGCCTTGATGCACGAGGCCGATTAGCCGGCACTAATGACATTGTCGTGTCAGATAACGGGATTCTATAAGATTTTTCCGTATTTAATTTAAAACAATAATTTGCTCAATAATTGACTTTGCTAAGGAACATGATGGCCGATAGTCCAATAAAAGACAGTGCAATAAAAAAAGATATTTGGAATATACCAAAAGATGCATTGCTTCCTGATGACCCACTGACTAATTGTTTAGTATTGCTGACGAGAATCCAGCATCGTCCGTTTTCGGCACAAACTTTAATCGCAGGGCTGCCGCTTGAATCATCACGGCTTACCCCCGAGCTTTTCCCGCGGGCAGCAGCGCGTGCTGGTTTGAGTGCACGTGTTGTTAAACGTCCGCTAGAGAAAATCGCCGATATTACTTTACCTGTTGTATTGCTTTTAAAAGATGGTGGCGCAACCATTCTGCTGCGTAACGCTCAGAATGGTAAAGTTCGCCTGTTAAGTCCAGAAGCTGGAGCGGGTGATGCTGAAATAGCGTTGGAGGAAATTAATACACAGTACACAGGTTTTGCTATATATATTAAACCTGCTTTTCAATTCGACAGTCGTTCAGATATAAGTTTCGTCCCGCGTCCGGAGAGTTGGTTTTGGGGTACTGTAAAGCACGCTTGGCCTATATATAGCGAAGTATTAATTGCATCTTTGCTGATTAATATTTTTGCGCTTGCAATCCCATTGTTTACTATGAACGTTTACGATCGTGTAGTTCCTAATCAGACGTTTGGAACATTATGGGTTTTAGCGATAGGAGTCGCCGCGGTCTACATCTTCGATTTTGTGATGCGCACTCTGCGCGGCTACTTTATTGATATTGCGGGCAAGAAAATCGACATAATTTTATCGGCAAATATTTTTGAGAAAATTCAGGCCATTCGCATGGAGGCCCGCCCCCAGTCAGTAGGTGCGATTGCCAGCAGCGTTCAAGAGTTTGAATCTTTTCGAGAGTTTATTACTTCTGCAACTATTACGGCATTAGTTGATTTGCCTTTCCTGATATTATTTTTATTAATCGTATGGTGGCTCGGTGGGGTTGTTGTTGTTCCTATATTAGTTGCAATTCCATTGATTTTACTTGTTTCCTTTATGGTTCAGAGATCCCTGGCAGTCATTGTCGCTGAGACATTCCGCACATCTTCTCAGCGGCAGGCAACTCTGATTGAAACTCTGACGGGGCTGGAAACAATCAAGGCTATTGGTGCAGAAGGTCCTATGCAACGTAAATGGGAACAGCATATTGGACATCTTGGTAAGCTGACTTTAAAGGTTCGTGTTTTATCTCTTTTAGCAACTAATTCAGCTGCATTTTTTCAAGCGATGGCGGTTATTAGTGTCATTGTTGTTGGTGTGTATTCGATTTCAGAAAAAGCAATGACGATGGGTGCGTTGGTTGCATGTACATTACTTACCGGGCGTGCGCTTGCACCGCTTTCGATGATTGCATCATTATTAACACGTTTTCATCATGCTAAAGCAGCGCTTGAAGGCATTAACCGTATGATGGCACTTCCGGTTGAGCGCGAACCAGGTAAGAGTTTTGTTAATCGTCCTACGTTTAAGGGCGATATAGAATTCAAGAGCGTTAGTTTTAGTTTTCCCGGTCAACAGATGAAGGCTTTGCAAAATGTTTCTTTTCAGATCCGGGCGGGAGAGCGTGTCGGCATCTTGGGGCGGATTGGTTCCGGAAAAACTACAATTGAAAAGCTCATTCTGGGGCTGTATCAGCCAACAGAAGGTTCGATCTGGATAGACGGTGTTGATATCAGGCAGATAGATCCAGCTGAGTTACGTAAAAATATCGGTTACGTTCCGGATGAGCCTTTATTATTTTTTGGCACAGTAAGAGATAACATTGTATTTGGTGCGCCTTATGTAGATGATCTTGCTGTGTTGCGTGCGGCGGATATATCCTGTTCATCTTATTTCATTGACCGCCATCCACAAGGCTTTGATATGCCGATCGGTGAGCGTGGACTCGGATTGTCAAGCGGACAAAAGCAGTCAGTGGCTATAGCACGAGGATTATTACTTGACCCACCAATTTTACTGTTTGATGACCCAAGTAACTCGCTTGATAACCGGAGTGAAGAGAATCTTAAAGCAAAACTGGCACAGCACACGCAAGGGAAGACATTAATGCTGATTACACATCGGTCTTCTATGCTTACCTTGGTTGATCGATTAATCGTCATTGATAACGGGCGTATCGTTGCAGACGGGCCTAAGGAGCAGATATTGAAAGCATTGTCAGGAGGGGGCTTAAATGTCGGAAAAAACTGATTCAAGTATAAGAGGCAAGTTGTCAAAAATAACTAAAACTTTAGATTCAGGTTCAAATAAGCCTCAGCTGGTCAGTAGAGATGATATTGATTTATTGTCAGACAGTAATGCAGCACTGTTTGAGTCAACGCCTCTTCTAGGTTCGATGATTATTCGCGGTTTTCTAGCTTTTATATTGATTTTTTTTATTTGGGCTTACTTTGCTGAAATCGACGAAATTACTGTAGGTGAGGGCAAAGTCATTCCATCAAGCCAGATACAAGTGATACAAAACCTTGAGGGTGGTATTGTTGCTTCAATTCCAGTGAAAGTAGGGGATCTTGTTCAGAAGAATCAAATTGTAATGAAGCTCGATCCTACGCGTTTTTCCTCATCAATGGGTGAAACGCAGGCAAAGCGTGATTCATTGCTGGCTAAGGTTGCACGGCTTGAAGCTGAAGCAACGGGTAGGCCATTTGTAACCCCCGCAGATTTGCTGAAAAGTAATCCCCAATTGGTTAATGAAGAGAAAACTCTCATGATCTCTCGCCAGCAGGAGCTTGATACAGCAATGATGGTCTTACGTCAGCAGGCAGACCAGCGAACACAGGAAGCCGGTGAAATGAGAGCGCGTTATCAACAGTTGCAGCAAAGTTATGACATTGTGGATCAGGAACTCAAGATCAGCAAGCCGATGGCAGCTCAAGGAGTAATGTCTGCAGTTGAGATTCTGCGTCTGGAACGTCAGTTAAGTGATGTTAAAGGGCAAATGGATGCTGCGCGTTTAGCTATTCCACGCTTGGAGCAGGCTGCGGCTGAAGCGCGTTCTAAAATTACAGCTTCAATTGCTAAATTCAGGTCTGATGCTGCTGTAGACTTGAATTTAGCCCGTGCAGAATTGGCTGGCACCAGTGCAGTTAGCATGGCAGTACAAGATCGGTTGACTCGTACAGAAGTGCGTTCTCCTGTTGCCGGGGTGATAAAGCAACTAAAAGTCACCACGGTTGGCGGTGTTATTCAGCCAGGTATGGAACTAATGCAAATTGTACCTTTAGAAGATAACTTGTTAGTTGAAACTAAAATCAGACCATCAGATGTAGGCTTTATAAGTCCAGGTCAAGATGCTACTGTTAAAATTACTGCCTATGATTTTTCTGTATACGGCGGCCTTGAGGCGCAGGTTGAGAATATTACGGCTGACACAATTATTGTTGAAAAAGGTGATAGATCGGATAGTTTTTACATTGTGCGTGTTCGCACCAAATCAACAACATTCAGCGGCACTAAAAAGCAACTTCCAATCATGCCGGGTATGGTTGCATCTGTTCATATTCGTACTGGTAAAAAGACGATCTTAAATTACTTGCTAAAGCCTATTATTAAAGCAAGATACGAGGCGATGCGCGAGAGGTAGTTTATTAGGCCTTGTATATTGCAACTTAAAAAAGCAACTATAAGGCTTATGTACTTTATTTAAGCAAAGGGTGATTTATTCATAAAACATCCTTTGCAATGACGAAGTTGCGGTCATTGCGATTCTGTAGGGTGTGGCAATCCATAGGATTGCAGTTTATGAGCTTCGCACTTGATATTTGACTTTGATTGCTGCGCCCCGCCTGACTATGTTCGTAATAACAATTTAATCAGCATTTTCCTAACTGGATCGTATGATAATCGGTGATGGTTTTGTAAGACCTTCGTCATAAGGGTGCGATTGATGCTGATACAGCTCTAATACGCGCTTCACATAGTTTCTGGTTTCAGGGTAGGGTGGTATACCTTTGTAACGGTCTACAGCCCTTTCTCCAGCATTATAGGCGGCGGCAACTAATCTGATGTCGCCTTGGTAATAAGACAATAACCAGCGTAAATATCTCACGCCACCCTTTATATTTTGTGAGGCATCGAAAGCATTCTTGATATTAAATCGATCTGCAGTATCTGGTATCAGCTGCATTAATCCCATCGCATCTTTAGGTGATTGCGCTCTGACGTTAAAGTTGGATTCAACCGCAATAATTGCCAATACCAGTTTCGGGTCAATTTGATGACGCTCCGCAATCGTATCAACCAGTTCTACAATCCATCTTTTAGCATTGGATAATGCAGCGATACGGCGCTCGATATCAATGGTATTGCTCGCTATTGGATTTTCTATTGCAACGGGGCGTTCAGGTAAAGTTTCGCTAATAACACAAGGCGGCAACTCTGATGATGATAGATTAATGGTATCCAGCATTTTTGTTGCATCACTGTGGCCTTGACTACTTGCCAGTGAAAAAAGTGCTCCAGAAAATGCCTGATTTATCGGCACACCTTTGCCAAATCTGTAAAGCATGCCCAAGCGATATTGCGCCTCTATACTGCCTAGCCTTGATGCTTCACAATAATTGACTGCTACTTGCCAAGCTGCATCAGGGTTGTTCAGGTTTTTTTCATGGTTTTTTGCAGCCATTAATATTGCTTGGATTTTTGGCGGCTCCAGCTTTTCTTGCGAGTCGAAGGTTGTATCTGCAAAAGCAATACCTGCTTCTAATGCAAAAATAGAGGCACATCCGATAGAAGTAAAAAAGATACGGCATCTCATCGACTCGATCTCCTTACACAAAAGCTTACGATATAGAAGCTTACGCCTTAGAAACCTTTTTACAATAGCGATGAAGTAAATGTTGATGTTATTGGTATTGTCTTTATATACCAAAGTACGCTTTGAATTGATTCAGTATTTGAAACCATCTGAAAAGTGATATGATTCAAGTTGTTGTTTATAAATGATTTTATAACTTATCTTGTTTAGTATTTATTGGCAGAAAACCTCTGTTTGATTCAGTCATAGCCTAGTACCAAGGTACTATATAACTCCTGTAGCTTGTGCTCTAACATAATCAAAAATCGTGAAACATATTTTTTGATTATTAATCGTGCAGTTAAAAGGAGTTCATCATGGCAATTGAGAATACAACTACAGTAAAAGCTGTTACTTCAGGTACACAATTAACTTCTGTAGGTACCGTTAAAACAGTTGTGGGTTTAGTAAAGGCTGTTGATACTAATGGTGTTGAGCGGGTATTGCAGGTAGGTGACAAAGTGTACGCTAGCGAGACAATCATTACTTCTGCTGATGGTGGTGTCATTGTTGAATTCCAAAACGGTAACTTCCTTGATCTGCCGCGCTCCGCACATATTATGCTTGATCCTGAAATTTACAGTGCTAGTTCAGCAGCTTCAATTGAGCAAGAAGCGTCAGACGAAGCTGCCCGTATTGCCAGAGCTATTGCTGAAGGTAGAGATCCAAATGCTGTTGCTGACCCAGCTGCAGCTGGTGGTGAAACGGGTGATGAAGGCACAACAACACCTCTAGTGATTGATTTTGACAATACTCAAGGCAATGTTAGCAGTGGCTTTCCTACAGGACCTATTTCTTTGACATTTCCTCTAATACAAGAGGAGTTGCCGCCAGTGATCGAGACAGCTGTGGTATTGCCAAGCGTTGTTGTCATTGTGCTGCCTCCTGATGATGGAGGTGAAGGAGAGGGCAATGGTGTTGAGATTGTTGGGTCAGTCGCTAATGTAATCGAAGGGACTCAGGATGTAGAAGGTGTACCTACTACCAAGCCAATCACATTTCAGTTTCAGTTGGTTGATGCCGCAGGCAATCCGTATCCATTAGTCCATGATCCTGTAACAGTTACTTATCATTTGGAAGATGGTACCGCCGTATACGGAGAAGACTATGTAGATGGAGGTTTAGGCCCATTTACTATTACAATTCCAAGTGGGTCCAACACTTACGATGTAACTATCAACATAGTCCAGGATGGCACAGTTGAGTATGATCAGGCATTTAGCATTGTCCTGGATTTTGCAACAGGTGCAACTATCGGTGCAGATAGTTCATTTACAGTCAATATTATTAACGACGATTTTCTAACAGTTGCCTCCGTGACCTCTGACACAGAAATTGAAGGCACCGACCTGGTACACACCGTGACCCTGTCAGGCGTTGCCGATCACGAAACCAGCTTTGCCTACACCCTTGGTGGCGGCAACGCGACGGGTGGCGTAGCAGAAGGCGGCGGCGTGGACTACAACAGCACCACAACCTTCAGCAACGGCGTGACACTGGTTGGCGGCAACCTGATTGTGCCGGCTGGTGTTTCCAGCTTCACCATCACCACCACGACCTACAACGACGTACTGGATGAAAACAGCGAAAACTACAACCTCAGCGTTGGCGGTGTTGCTGCGACGGGCACCATAACTGACAACGACACAGTCACAGTTGCCTCCGTGACCTCCGACACAGAAATTGAAGGCACCGACCTGGTACACACCGTGACCCTGTCAGGCGTTGCCGATCACGAAACCAGCTTTGCCTACACCCTTGGTGGCGGCAACGCGACGGGTGGCGTAGCAGAAGGCGGCGGCGTGGACTACAACAGCACCACAACCTTCAGCAACGGCGTGACACTGGTTGGCGGCAACCTGATTGTGCCGGCTGGTGTTTCCAGCTTCACCATCACCACCACGACCTACAACGACGTACTGGATGAAAACAGCGAAAACTACAACCTCAGCGTTGGCGGTGTTGCTGCGACGGGCACCATAACTGACAACGACACAGTCACAGTTGCCTCCGTGACCTCCGACACAGAAATTGAAGGCACCGACCTGGTACACACCGTGACCCTGTCAGGCGTTGCCGATCACGAAACCAGCTTTGCCTACACCCTTGGTGGCGGCACGGCGACTGGCGGCGGCGTGGACTACAACAGCACCACAACCTTCAGCAACGGCGTGACATTGGTTGGCGGCAACCTGATTGTGCCGGCTGGCGTTTCCAGCTTCACCATCACCACAGTCACAATCAACGATGTGCTGATTGAAAACAGCGAAAACTACAACCTCAGCGTTGGCGGTGTTGCTGCGACGGGTACCATTACCGACAACGATGTTCCGCCACCAAATATTTTAAATGGTACTTTAGTCACTAACTCTAACAATGTTGTGCAATCCAGTATTTTAACCATTGCTCAAACAGATAGCCCATTTAATGCTTATGCTACATTTAATGATCTTAACCTGCAGGGGCAACAGGGTTCACTGAACAAGGATGTAGGGTTTGATGTGATTGCAGAAAATCAATATCAGGTTGCCTTGGAAGCGGTTGGAAGTACCAAAGTGATTGTGACTGACTTTACTCTTGAAGGGGCAGTCATTAACGCACCTGGCGGTTCAGACAATCCTCAGCTCGAAGTTGATGGTAAAGCCAGTGGAACTGGTGGTAACAACGTTACTGCGTTTACTGCAATTATTACGCCGGATGATCCTGTGTTAGCTGGAAATACAGCGAGTGTTGATCAGGCGCAAACAGTTTCACTTGACGGGTCATCGGGAGCAAATACTCTTACTGATCCATCTGCAGGGTTTCATTACTTAGCCGGTGATGGTGGTAACGACACCTTGAATGGTGGTACTGGTGCTGACATACTGAACGGCGGTACTGGAATTGATACTGTAAACGGGGGTGCTGGTAATGATATTCTGGTTTACGATCCTCTAGATTTGACACTTGATGGTGGTGCCGGTATTGATCTGTTACGTTTGGATGGATCGCCAACAGCCAACTCAACTATAAATTTAACAGGTGAAACTGGTATAAGCGGTATAGAGGGCTTGCTGATCACTGATGATACTGCGAGCAGTGCAAGTATTGGCACTACAGTAGTGCTTAACGCAGCCGATGTGCTGGACTTTACTTCCGGAAATATTGGTCTCGATGTCAATACACTGCATGTGCTGGGAAATGCGGGAGATCATTTAGATTTGAATGCGGCTGATAATTGGGTTCAGGGCGCTACTACAAGTGACGGTTTTGTTACCTACACTTCTGCAGCACTATCAGTAACTTTATTAGTAGATAGCAATGTTACTGTTGATTTAACTTAATATAAGCTGTAACAAGTAACAAAAAAATAGGCGCCTTCTGGTGCCTATTTTTCGTTTAACTACATTTTAAATGTTAGTGGTAAATTATTTATTTGTATCATTTTTACAACAATTTACATAATTTAACAAAGTTTCTCCTATGTAAATTGCATATACATTAATAAAGATTTAAATTAGACGTGACCTACAAAAAAACAAAATGAACTATAAGGGGTATTACGTGAATAAAAAACTGATTATGTTAGCAGTGCTTTCTGCTTCTCAATTGGGCTTACTTGGCGCTGCAAATGGTACAACAATTTCGGAGGCAGTTAATCAGACGATCAGGACTAATCCAGATGTTTTGATTGATGCTAATCGCAAACTTTCTATTGACGAAGCAGTCAAGCAAGCTGAAGGTGGTTACTATCCAAAAATTGATTTTAATTTAGGTTATGGTAACGAGTGGAGTAAAAATATTACAACACGACCTAGACGCGGAGGTGACGATACGCTTACTCGCCGTGAGTCAGGTCTGAGTCTTTCACAGCTGATATATGATGGCTCTGCAACCCGCAGTGAAGTTGATCGTCAACAAGCGCGATCAAGCTCTGCATCACGCAAGGTGATGGGTACTTCTGAGCAAATAGGTTTAAAGGCGATTGAGGCTTATTTAAACGTACTGCGACGTACTGAGTTGCTTAAGTTAGCGCAGGCTAATCTTGATGTTCATGAAAAAACATTTACCCAGATTAGAATTCGTAGTGAAGGCGGTATTGGACGTAAGGCCGACTTGGATCAGGCGCAAGCCAGGTTGTCACTTTCTCAAGCTAACGTAGCTTCTGCGGAAGCAAATTTACGCGAAGCTAACATTGCATATAACCGTGTTGTTGGTGTGATGCCTGATTCTTTAGTTAAGCCAGAAGTGACTGAAGCTCCGGCAAGTGTTGACGAAGCATTAAACGTATCTCTGGAAAGCAACCCGATCTTACGCTCTGCAATGGCTGATATTGAGGCTGCACAGGCACAGAACAGAACGGCTGAGTCTTTATTAAAGCCACGTCTACATTTAGAGCTTGGCACTAGTTTTAATAATGATCTGGACGGTGTTAATTATAAAAATAACGATGCCTACGCTATGTTGCGCATGCGTTATAACCTGTTTAATGGTGGATCAGATGTCGCCAAGATCGCAGAAACTACGATTCAGATTCAAGAGGCTACCGAAGTTTTCCATCGCACGCAGCGTCAGGTAGAAGAAAGCTTGCGCTTGTCATGGAACTCTATGGTGACAGCTCAGGATCGCTTGCCAAAACTTCTGGCAACAGCTGAGGCAGCTGCACGTACACGTGATGGTTATGCGCAACAATTTAATTTAGGTCAACGTACATTGCTCGACTTACTAGATTCAGAAAATGAGCTTTATATTGGACGTTCAAACTATCTTGATGCACAGTATATTGATCTGTTTTCTCGTTACCGTTTAATGGCTGACATGGGTAAACTTCTTGGTACACTTGGTGTTGACCCAAGAGAAGAATCTAAAGAAGTTGCTGCAAAATAATTTATATAAGGTAATGGTAAAGCATGACGCCTAATACTTTAGTAAGTGAGACGATAGTACAGCGAGAGTAATTTTTTAAAAAACCGGATTTAATGGTCCGGTTTTTTTATGTGTGTTATTCGCTTAAGTTTTGAAAATATGCTCAAATAGATAATGCCTCATCGCATCACATTAAGACTTATTGCACCGTATCTACGTCTAACTGCCGTAGTTTGTCTATTGGGTGTATCACTATTGCTGCCAGCGGTGGTTGGCGATAGTTTCAATGTATCTATTTCGGATAAGCAGTTTGTAGCGATTGAAGCAAAGTATAAGGAATTAGGGCGTAAACGTGTTGCTGATTGGGTGCATTTGGTGAATACCAGCCAGGGTAAATCTACAAGAGATAAACTAGTGCTAGTAAATGATTTTTTTAACCAGAATGTACTTTGGGTATCAGACTACGATCATTATGGTGTTGCGGATTACTGGTCTACCCCGCTGGAAACGATTGCATCAGGCGGCGGGGATTGTGAGGATTTTTCAATTGCCAAATATTTCACATTAATCGCGTTAAATGTGCCGATGGAAAAGCTGACAATTACCTATGTTAAGGCTGACACCCCTAACCCCATAAACCGTTCGCACATGGTGCTGACCTATTATGAGAAGCCCGCAGCAGTACCATTAGTTTTAGATAACCTTAACCCTGAGATTAAATTGGCGACAGAACGAAAAGACCTTGCTCCTGTGTATACGTTTAACGGGCAGGGATTGTGGCTGGCGAAAGAGCGTGCTGCAGGTAAAAGTGGGTCAAGCAGCGCAAGTAATATCGCATTGTGGCGTCAAATGACGTCGCGTATGGGTAAGGAGTTCGAGTGAAACACGCAAAGGAATCAAGATGACGTTACTTAAGCAGCTTTTAGCGATGATAGTCTTGCTTTTTACTATGCTATTTATTGGATCATTTTCACTAAGCATAGAAAATACGCGCAGTTATTTAAATAATCAATTACGTACGATTTCTCAGGATACTGCAACATCATTAGGCATGTCATTGTCTCCGCATATTAGCGAACATGATTATGTGATGGTGGAGCGCATGGTTAGTGCTGTTTCAGACAGCGGTTACTATCGTCAGGTACTTATTACGGATGTTGAAGGTAAAACTATCATCAACAAAACACAGCAGGTCAATCTGGATGATGTGCCGGACTGGTTCATTAACATGTTCAAACTTGATACGCCGCAAGGTGAAGCTTTGATCATGGCGGGCTGGCAGCAGGCTGGCATGGTTAAGGTACTGGTGAATCCAGGCTATGCCTATATGGCGCTGTGGACGAGTGCCATACAGTCTTTTCTATGGTTTGCCGGTATGTCGGTGCTGGCGTCTGTTTTAGGAGTCATTGCTTTACATTACATTCTCAATCCTTTACGCAAGGTTGAGGCACAGGCGCGTGCTATTTGCGACCGGGAGTATCCAATTCAGACCAAACTGCCGTGGACCATTGAATTACGCAGCGTGGTTGAAGCGATGAACCGCATGACAAACAAGGTCAGGCATATGTTCGAGGAGCAGGCGGCATCTATTGAACGCCTGCGCTCAGAAAACTATCTTGATAGTCTGACTAACCTCGCTAACAGGCGCTATTTCGATATGCAGCTTAGCCATCTCATTAAAGCTGGTGAGCATGGTGCGGTAATTCTTCTTGAGCTGAAAAACTTTAAAGAATACAACAGGAAACGCGGCTTTCAAGCTGGTGATGAACTGCTGCGCAATGCAGCAAGTTTTATCAATGCAATCTGCAAAGCCCAGCCAAATCAAGAGTATTTTGTGGCGCATTTATCTGGTGCAAGTTTTGCCATTGTGATCAGTAATGTGGATGAACAGGAAGCAAGAGATCTAGGAGACAGAATTGCGCGCTCATTGCCTAGATTTAAAGAGCGTGGTCTGGTTGAGTCTGATGAGGTTGGGCACGTTGGTATCGCACTATTTAGTAATGAAACTTATGGTGAAGTGATGTCAGCAACCGATCTGGCGCTGCGTACGGCGCAGCAGGCAGGCCCCAATGCAATGTATTTAGTGGTGCCATCCAAGTCTGTAGCAAGCGTAGTGAATACATCAACTCATTGGGGTGAAGTGCTCAGAGACGCATTGCAGAACAATCGGCTGTCTTTGCTAATGCAACCGGTTAAGGATGCTGCGGCCTCTATATTGCATTACGAAGCACTCATGAGGCTGACTGATGCTAAAGGTGAAATGATCCCGGCCATGATTTATACGCAAATGGCTAACAGGCATGGCCTTGCGATGGATTTCGATAAGCTGATGGTTGCTGAGGTACTGTCTAGACTGGTTGCCAAGCGTTATGGGGATATCCCGATAGCCGTCAACATTTTCCCATCCAGTGTTCAAAATAATGCTTTTGTTGATTGGCTATGCGCTGAACTGGCAAAAAATCCTGAGGCTGCTGCAAGGCTGCTGATTGAGGTGCCAGAATATGGCGTACTCGAGAATATTGATGCACTGCGAGAGTTTATTAAAAAACTTGCGGCTTATGGCACGCGCGTTGGTCTTGATCATTTTGGCAGAGGGTTCACTTCATTTGGTTACCTTAGCAAGCTCAAACTTGATTATATTAAGATTGATGGTGGGTACGTACATGGCATTGTCGATAACAAAGACAACCAGTTTCTGATTGAATCTGTAGCCAAGGTCGCGCATGGCCTTGATATTAAAGTGTACGGTGTATCTGTAGAAGATGCAGATCAATGGAAATTGCTCATTGAATTACACGTGGATGGGGTGCTGGGTTATGGAGTAGGGCGCCCGGAAGATATTTAATTATGACTGCTGAATCAGATAAAACAACATTTGGCTTTGTGCAATCATTAATAAGAATGATGTTCATCATAGCCACATCTTTTCAGGGCAGGTTATGGCAATAAAATACATGTCAATGAGTCCGTTTGCCAGATATATATGGACTTCCATCTGGCTACTCATAGCTATCGCAATTTATTTTGTATCGCATGTAATATTGGAAAAAAAGATCGATGATGCCAAAGGGATCCGATATCAATCTGTGTTGCTGTTGAGTGAGTATCGTCAGTCTTTGGATGATCAGAGAAGAATGGCGTTAACCTATGTAGCAACAGCTAATCCGGTTTATAAAAAGCAATATCAGAATATTGTAGATATTCGCGAAGGTCATCAGGTTAGGCCTGAAAAATACAATCAACCTTATTTGGGTTTTGTTATCAAAAATAGAATGTCTGCTGAGCAGCCGATAGCATTACTTGATTTAATTAGCTATGAAGGCTTTTCAAAGCAGGAGTATCAAAAGCTTAAACTTGCTGACTCCAGATTTGCCGATATCAACACTACCGAACTTAACGCGATGCGATTGATTGAAGCAACAGGCGCAGATGTTGAAGTCAGGCGCGCCAGAGCAACTCAGATGCTACAGGATGAAAGCTATCAGCAGGCAATTGCCAGCATTATGAAGTCGATTAACGATGTCAGTGCAACGGTCACCGAGCGTAGCTTGAATGCGGCAAAATCTGCGGAAACGTTTTCTGAAATTCTGAAAATTTTGGCCATATTATTTACTTTCGCCTTTGTATTTACGGGTAGAAAGGCTTATTTGGCTTTGAGGGCGCAATTGGGCGGCTCTGTAGATGATGTACATAAGCACGTTACTAGAATAAGTAATGGAAATTTATTGCATGCAGATACTGTTACAGATGAAATGGACAATAGTGCATTGGCATGTTTAGCAAGAATGCAGGCCAGCTTGATCGAAAAAAATCGTGAACAGAAAAGATCTGAAAAATACGAACATCTGCGCAATGTTATTTTTGAACAACTTGCAAGCGATGAACCACTGCCTAATATCCTTAAAGTGATCGTACGCGGGGTCGAAAAACTTAATCCAGAAATGACCTGCACCGTCATGCTGTTAGATCCTGAGAGTAAATTTTTCAGTAAATGCGTTGCAAATAACCTGCCAATTTTCTTTAGAACAGCCATTAGCCGAGTTGAAATCGGCGTAGGGTTCGGCTCATGTTCTGCAGCTGTATTTACCGGTGAGCGCGTTGTTGTTGAAAATATTGCTACGCATCCATATTGGATTTCGCTGAAAGATTTAGCGATGCAGGCTCGATTTGGCGCTTGCTGCTCACAGCCAGTCCGTTCATCATCCGGAGAGTTGCTGGGTACGTTTGCCATATATCACAACGAGCCGCATGAGCACTCCAAGTTCGACCTTTCCATTCTTGAGCAATCTGCTAGGCTGGCTGGAATTGCGATCGAGCGTAAGATGATTGAACAGAATCTGCAGATTGCTGCCATCGCTTTTGAATCTCAAGAAGGTATGTTGGTAACCGATGCCAACAGGGTAATACTCAGGGTAAATAGTGCCTGTACCCAAATCACCGGGTACTCCGAAGATGAAATCATAGGAAAACATCCAGGTATGCTCAGTTCCGGTCGTCATGATATGGATTTTTACGCGAGCATGTGGGAAAGCATTGTCAATACCGGCTCATGGGAAGGTGAAGTTTGGAACCGGCGTAAAAATGGTGAGGTATACCCAGCACATCTCACCTTTACCGCAGTAAAAGGACGCGATGGCGCGACAGTAAACTACGTTGCAACATTGGTGGATATTACTTCACGTAAGTCAGCTGAAGAAGAAATTCAACATTTAGCTTACTATGACTCACTGACTGGTTTACCAAACCGTCGACTGCTGATGGATCGTTTAAGCCAGGCACTTGTCACCAGCGCCAGAGGCAAAGGTGGTGGTGCTATTTTGTTTCTTGATCTTGACCACTTTAAGACACTGAATGATACGCTCGGTCATGACGTGGGTGATTTGCTATTGAAGCAAGTTTCGGAAAGACTCACTTCGTGCGTGCGTGAAGGTGATACCGTTGCCCGTATTGGCGGTGATGAATTTGTCATCATGCTGGAAGGTCTCAGTGACTCTATATTTGAGGCTGCCAGACAAGCGGAAATTATTTGTGAAAAGATTCTAAACGTTCTCAACCAGGCCTATCACCTGAATACATACGAGTATCATAGTACCACCAGCATTGGCGCTACATTGTTCAGCGGCCACGAAGTAGGCTCGGATGAGCTTCTCAAACAGGCTGATATTGCCATGTATCAGTCCAAAACTGCCGGGCGTAATGCAATACGTTTCTTCGACCCTGTCATGCAGGAGGTTATCAATAACCGAGCTGTGCTTGAAAGAGAATTGCATAAGGCTTTCGATAACGACCAGTTCCAGTTGCACTACCAGCTTCAGGTTAATAATTTAGGTCAGGCATTAGGTGCAGAAGCCTTGATCCGCTGGATGCACCCCGAACGCGGCATGGTGTTGCCTTTCCATTTCATCTCGCTAGCTGAAGAAATCGGCTTGATCTTGCCAATCGGCAAATGGGTGATCGAAACTGCATGCGCTCAGTTGAAAGTCTGGCAGCAAAGTGCGTTCACCAAAGATATCGTATTATCAATTAATGTAAGCGCAAAACAGTTCCGTCAGGCTGACTTTGTTGAGCAAGTGCAGGATGCTGTGAATCGTCATGGCATTAATCCATCATTACTTAAGCTGGAACTTACCGAAAGCCTATTGCTGGATGATGTAGAGGAAATTATTGTGACCATGACGACGTTGAGAGAAATTGGCGTTCAGTTCTCCCTCGATGATTTTGGTACCGGCTATTCATCATTGATGTATCTTAAACGCCTGCCACTGAATCAACTGAAAATCGATCAATCTTTTGTGCGTGACTTGATCACGGATGTCAGTGATCAGGCGATTGTGCATACCATCATTGCAATGGCAAAAAGCTTAAGCCTGGATATTATTGCTGAAGGCGTAGAAACCGAGGAACAGCTGCAATTCCTGCTCAATAAAGGGTGCACATCCTACCAAGGCTATTTGTTCAGCAGACCTCTACCAATTTTGCAGTTCGAAGAATTACTCAAAATGCGGGGTTATGAGGCGGAACAGCTTGCTGTATCGTCTTAATTCTATAACTGGTAGCGAATGTTAGCTGCCAACGGGCTTGAATTAGCTTCAAGCTAATTCAAGCCTGTGCCGTTATAGTTTCTTTTCCAGCGCATCCCATCTTGTAATTTTATTTTCTATTTCTGCAGTTATTTCATCCAAGCGTGCCTGCAATTTTTTTATTAATTCAGCATTTGAATAGTTTTCAGGTTTTGCAAGATCTGCATTGATACTGGCTTGTTCGTTTTCAAGTTTATCAATGGCTAGCGGTAGGTCTTCCAGCTCTTTTTGTTCTTTAAAGCTCAGTTTTGATGCTGCCGGTTTTGATGCAGGCTGGTTTGCGTTTGCAGATGCAGCAGTTTGTTTGGCTTTAGCCTGCTGAGCATTATTAGTCGCTTTTTCATCCTCGATGCGTTTTTGCGTATAGCGTTGCCAATCGTCATAACCACCGCCAAATTCTGTCAGCTTACCGTTGCCTTCAAACGCAATGACCTGTGTCACAGTGTTTTCGAGGAAAGCACGGTCATGGCTGACAAGGAATAAGGTGCCATTAAAGTCTTGCAGCAGGTTTTCCAGCAGTTCAAGTGTGTCAATGTCCAAGTCGTTGGTGGGTTCATCCAGCACTAAAATGTTGGCAGGACGTGCGAACAGGCGCGCTAACAATAAGCGGTTGCGTTCGCCGCCGGAGAGTGATTTTACCGGTGAGCGTGAGCGCTGTGGCGGGAACAGAAAGTCTTCCAGGTAGCTGATCACATGTTTACGTTCGTTGCCGATTTCTACAAAGTCAGAACCAGGACTGATCGTGTCTGCTAAGGTTGCTTCTTCATCCAATTGTTCGCGCATCTGGTCAAAATAAGCAACGCTTTGTTTGCTGCCGCGTTCAATATGGCCGCTATCTGGCTCGATTTCACCGAGAATCAGTTTGAGCAGGGTGGTTTTACCGATGCCGTTCGGGCCCAGTAAGCCGATTTTGTCACCGCGTAAAATACGCGTACTGAAATCTTTAATCAGCACTTTGTCGCCATAGGCTTTGCTGACGTTTTCCAACTCGGCAATCAGTTTGCCACTGCGTTCACCAGCATCCACATTGAGTTTTACATTGCCTTGGCGTTCACGGCGTGCGGCACGTTCCAGTCGCAGCGATTCCAGGCGGCGTACACGGCCTTCATTACGTGTGCGGCGTGCTTTGATGCCTTGGCGTATCCATACTTCTTCTTGCGCCAGGAATTTATCAAATTTTGCGGCATGAGTTTCTTCAACTGCTAATAGTTCTTCTTTTTTAGCCTGATACTGGGTGAAGTTACCCGTGAAGTCTGTCAGTTTGCCACGATCCAGTTCGGTGATACGTGTTGCCAGCCTATCCAGAAAGCGTCGGTCATGGGTAATAAACAATACACTGCCGTTAAAACCTAGTAATAAATCTTCCAGCCACTCGATTGCGCTCAGATCAAGATGGTTGGTCGGTTCATCCAGCAGTAATACCTCAGGCTCGGCAACCAATGCACGACCCAATGCTACGCGCTTGCGCCAACCGCCAGACAGGGTGCTGATCAGTGCGTCGGCATCCAGATTTAAGCGGCTTAAAACCGCCTCAACACGCGATTGTGCAGCCCAGCCATTATGTGCATCAAGGTCATGCTGCAAGGCTTGCATGCGTGTCATAAGCGCATCGATGTCTGCATCTGGCATGCCCATATCGTGCGTGACCTGATGATAATCTACAATGGTTTGCTGTAAGTTGCCCAGACCTTCGGACACCGCTTCAAATACGGTATGTGTGGCATCCAGTTCCGGCTCTTGCGGTACATAAACGACACGTGCGCCGGGGTCGCGCCATACCGTACCATCATCCAGTTTTGATGTGCCTGCAATGACTTTCAGTAGGCTGGATTTACCGGCACCGTTGCGGCCGATCAGGCCGACGCGTTCGCCGGCATCCAGTTGAAAAGATGCATGGTCGAGCAAGGCGTGATGGCCGTAGGCAAGTGAGGCGTTATCTAAGGTGATGTACGGCATGTGTAACTTTCAAATATTTTTTGTATGGTTGCGGCTATTGCCGGCTTAAGTATCTTAAAAACTGCTAATTCTTACCCAGCATGGCTCTGATGTTAGCCATTTTGGATTTTCCGAAATCTTTGCTGGCTTCCGGGTCTTTATTGAACGGGTTGCCAAAATGTCGTACGTCATCTTTGGGAATCTCTGCAATGAAGCGGCTAGGTTCGCACATTTCCATTTCACCGGCACGTTTACGCTTTTTGCACCATGAAATATTCAATGATTTTTGCGCACGTGTGATGCCAACGTACATGAGGCGACGCTCTTCTTCAATCTTGCCATTATCTACGCTTTCGCGGTGTGGCAATATGCCTTCTTCACAGCCGATAAGAAACACATGTCCAAACTCCAGGCCTTTGGAGGCATGCAGCGTAGATAGTTTTACTGCATCCGGCTCGCCATTTTCGCGACCCTCAAGCATGCTCATCAGTGTCACCATCTGTGTCAGTTCCAGCAGGTTTTTACCATCGGTTTCATTGCCATATTCAGTACTCGGCTCACCTTTTTTAGTCAACCAGCCAATAAAATCAAGCACGTTAGCCCATTTAACTTCGGCTGCACGCTGTTCTTCACTGTCATATAGAAATGCTTCATATTGAATTGCTGCCAGCAAATCATTTAATACATCGCCAGCCGGGTCGCGTACGGCTCTATCCTGCAATTTATTGATATATTGGCAAAAATTAAGTAAATCTTCCAGCTGTTTGTTGCCGATTTCACTCTGAAAGCCGCCTTCAAAAGCGGCCGCAAACAGTGATATCTTATGTGCACTGGCATATTCGCCCAGGCGTTCCAGCGTGGTATTGCCGATGCCTTTTTTAGGCGTGGTCGCAGCGCGGATAAATGCAGGGTCATCGTCTTCGTTTGCCACTAAGCGCAGGTAGCTGATCAAATCCTTGATTTCAGCTTTATCAAAGAACGATTGTCCGCCCGACACTGTGTAGGGGATTTTCTGGTTGCGTAAATGCTGCTCGAGAATGCGCGCCTGATGGTTGCCGCGGTAAAGGATGGCATAATCTTTGTAGTAGGTGCGGTTTTCAAACTTGTGCGCCTGTAACTTCATCACAACGCTTTCTGCCTCGTGTTCTTCGCTCATGGCTGCAGTAATCTGAATCATGTCACCGGTGCCATGCTCACTCCACAGTTTTTTCTCGAACAGTTTCGGGTTATTGCTGATGACCTGATTGGCGGCACGCAGAATGCGCACGGTAGAGCGGTAATTCTGTTCCAGTTTAATCACTTTAAGCTTGCTGAAGTCGGTAGTGAGCTGGCGCAGGTTTTCAACATCAGCACCGCGCCAGCCATAGATGGCCTGATCATCATCACCCACAGCGGTAAATTGGCCGCGCACACCGGTGAGCATCTTCACCAGCTTGTACTGGCAGGCGTTGGTATCCTGGTATTCATCAATCAGCAGGTATTGCAGTTTGCGCTGCCATTTATTTAGCGCTTCTTCATGCTTCTCAAATAATTCAACCGGCAATTTGATCAAGTCATCAAAGTCTACTGCTTGGTACGCTTTGAGTGTTTGCTGGTAGATCTGATACACCTTCGCTGCAGCTACGGTAAGGTCTTCATCTGCCTGCGCTTTTGCCTGATCAGGGTTGATGAAAGCATTTTTCCAGCTGGAGATCTGCCACTGCGTTTTGCGCAGCAGTTGTTTGTCGGTAGTTGCCAGTACGTCAGCCAGTATCTTGAAGCTATCTGATGAATCAAGAATAGAGAACTGTGGCTTATAGCCAAGCAGCGCGGCCTCGGCACGCAGCATTTGCAAGCCTAGCGAATGGAATGTTGCGATCGTTAAGCCCTTGATGTTTGTGCCCTGCATGAGCTTGCTTACACGCTCTTGCATTTCCAGTGCGGCTTTATTGGTAAAGGTAATTGCGGCAATTTCTTTCGGGCTATAATCCGCTTCCTTAATCAGGTAACTGATTTTCTGCGTGATTACGCGGGTTTTGCCGCTACCGGCACCCGCGAGTACCAATAGTGGACCATCAAGATATTTTACTGCCTCGCGCTGAGGCGCATTCATTGAGTTGAGCATTACGGGGTCTTACTGTGCTGTGTCAGCTGTGCTGTCGTTATCTGAAGCGCTATCTGAGCTACTTTCTGATTTATCTGCTTGTTCAGCTTGTTCTGGTTTTGTGTGTGCAATCATTTCAATTCTGGAACTTGGCGATTCCAGACTCACGCGACCAATAGCACCACTGCGATAATCGGTAAGAAAAGCAACTGCCGTTTTTTCCATGTCCCATAGGCCATCATGGCGTTTGTAAGAGCGGCGTTTGGCAATTGCTTCCAGCAAATCCACGCCATCCATTTTGGTCACGTCCAGCTTCATTGCATCCAGCTTATAGCGTACATTCAGCAGAGCCGGATAGGTTTTGAGCAGATTGTTGGCTAAAAACGTTGCGACGTCTTCATCAATGACCGCATTACGACCAATTGCATGGCTGGCAGCCAGCATGTAACCGTCTGATTCGTAAGCAATTCTAGGCCACATCATGCCCGGTGTGTCGGTGATGCTCATGGTGTCGTCAATATCAAAACGCTGCTGGCTTTTGGTCACGGCAGGTTCATCGCCCACTTTTGCTACACGACGGTTGAGCAGGGCGTTCATGAGTGTAGATTTGCCAACGTTCGGAATGCCCATAATCAGCATACGCAATGGTTTTAAGTGTGTTCCACGGTGCGGCGCAATTTTGCGGCAGATGGCAGGAATTTTCTTAACATCACCGGGTTTCTTGCATGAAAGCGCCACCGCTTTAGTATTGGGCTGCGCATTAAAATAATTAAGCCACGCTTGAGTGATGTCTGGGTCTGCAAGATCAGCTTTATTTAAAATTTTGAGCTGCGGGCGCTGACGGAACAGGCGCATCTCGTCAATCATCGGATTGTGGCTGGCAGCAGGCACGCGCGCATCCAGCACCTCAATCACCATGTCGGTAAACTCCATGGTTTCTTCGGCTTTTTTGCGTGCTTGGGTCATATGTCCCGGATACCATTGAATCGCCATTTATTTCATTTCCTCATCAATTCTGACTTTGTTGCCTGCGCCTGGCGTATGAATAATGTGCTTTAGCACATATATTCTACGGACAAGCCAATTACTGGTTTGTCGTACCTAACCGTACTGCCTTCGGCTTGTCGCCTCGTCATCTCTTGATGATGAAACGAAATTCAGGTTGCTACTAAAGGCGTATTTTAGCATTTAGCGCAACGATTCAAATTTTTATCTGCGTTAATCAGTGAGAATCAGCGGCCAAATTGTTTTTGATTTAAAATGCGGGTATGACACTTATCCCAGAAATAAAACCTAATCAATCCATAGAACTGCTCAAAGCGCTGCATATTTTAACGCGTGACGGTAAGCTTAATCAGGATAGCCGCCGTAAGCTGAAGCAGGTCTACCATCTGGTTAATTTTATTGAGCCCTTGTTTAATGATGTTTTGGCTAGCAATACTAATCCGGTATTGGTTGACCATGGGGCAGGGAAGTCATACCTCGGATTTATTCTGTATGACCTGCTGTTAAAGCAATTAGACGCAGGTCTAGTGATAGGTATCGAAACACGTGCAGAGTTGGTGGAGCGTTCGAAGGCGCTGGCTGCCCAGCTTGGGTTTGAGCGTATGCACTTTGAACATCTGACTGTAGAGGAGTCCATCTCCTCACCAGCTATTCCAGAGCGTGTGGATATTGTGACAGCACTTCACGCATGCAATACCGCAACCGATGATGCCATTCAGTTTGGATTGAAAAAACATGCCAAATATATGGTGCTGGTGCCATGCTGCCAAGCTGAAGTAGCCGAAGTGTTGAGAAAGCATAAAAACGAAAGTTTTGCTAAAACACCGCTGAGTGAGATCTGGCGTCATCCTATCCATACGCGTGAGTTCGGCAGCCAGATCACCAATGTGTTGCGTTGCTTGCAGCTGGAAAGCGCTGGCTACAGCCTTACTGTGACCGAGCTGGTAGGGTGGGAGCACTCCATGAAAAACGAATTGATTATTGCTAAATATACTGGGCAGCCGCGTAAAAATGCGCAAGATAGATTAGATGCAATTTTGAATGAACTGAACTTGGACGAATTGCAACGTCGTTTTTCCGTTTAATTCTTAGCTAGTAATAATGCCTTAAGTTTTCTTGTTTGAGCCATAAAAGCAGACACGATTTCGGCCAGCGTTTTTAGCTTGGTACATGGCATCATCGGCGTTTTTTAGAATATCGTTAATAAAAGATCTTTCATCAATAAACAGTGTGACGCCTATGCTTGCGGTACAGTGATGTTCAATTATAAAAACTTTACCATTTTCGCCTTTCAGTTCAAGAGCATAGGTTTTAGCCAATTCGGTACGGATTTTCTCGGCTAACATTTCAGCCTGTTGTTTTGATATGTTCTTATCTATATCTAGCTGTGCAAGCACAATCACAAATTCATCACCACCCAAGCGGGCAACGGTGTCTGTTTCTCGCAAGCAACGCCTTATTCGGTTGGCTACCTCGATCAGTAGTAAATCACCAGCTTCATGGCCATGGGTGTCATTAAGCGGTTTAAAGTTGTCCAGATCGAGAAATAGCAGTGCGCCGTGATTACCGGTACGTTTGCTTATCGACATTGCCAGCCCGAGGCGATCAACTAACAGGCGCCGGTTAGGTAGTTTGGTCAGAGGGTCATACAGTGCCTGCTGACGTATAAATTCTTCCATTTGTTTGCGTTCGGTGATATCAGTGTGTGTGCCGATGGCACGTAGTGGCTTGCCTTGTTCGTCTCGGCTTACAACCAGACCTCGGTCAAGTATCCATTTGTAGCTACCATTTTTACAGAGTAAGCGGTGCTCATTGATGTAGGCTGGCGTTTTTCCATCCAGATGTTCTTGTACAGCAATCATGGTGTCATGCAGGTCATCAGGATGCACAAGTCTTTCCCACTCACTCAGGTTGTTGCTGATGTCTCCCTCAGAATAGCCCAGCATTGTTTTCCAGGTTTTTGAGAAATAGACGGTATTGTTAGGAATATCCCAATCCCAGAGCCCATCTCCAGTACCTTCAATTGCAAATTTCCAGCGAAACTCGCTTTCCTCCAAAGCCTGTTCACGTTGCTGCAAGGCTGTCAGCAAAAGGTTAAAAGCTTTGATAAGGTCGCCTATTTCACCATGTTTGGTTTCTGGTAATAGCACATTATGGGTTTCCAGCCTCGCTAGAATCCCCAGTTTTTTGATGGTGGAAAATATTGGTGATAGTTCACGCCATAATAGCCACCAAATGATAGCGCCTAATATTAATGTCAACAGACTTGCAATTGCTATGATGCGTGATTGCATTTCCTTGATAGGTGCAAAAGCTTCTGCCGTTGGGATAGCTACGACCATTACCCAGTTTGCAATAGGAATACGCTTAGCAGAAGCTAATACTTCAATTCCGAAAGTGTTGGTGTAGATACCGCTTTCTTCAAAGCCTTGTAAATGGCGATCAATAAGGCGGCTAGTGCCAGGCGGTAATTGCTGCTGTAAAAGCAGGCGTTTGTCAGTGCTGGTAATGATAATTCTGGTTTTTTGATCTTCTAACAGAAAATAACCGGTTTTTCCGAAACGGTTGTCGGCAATTTTATCCAGAAAATTTGGTTTTTTCAGATCGATTCCGCCAGCCAGAGCGCCAATGACTTTGCCCTGATTATCATGAATCGGCACAGCGATACCGAAAACATGACTGTGTATTATCCTGCCAACCAAAATCTCACTGATAGTTGGTTTGCCTTGATCCAGAGCGTTGCTGATAAAGGCTCTATCTCTATAATTAATGCCAATACGTTGAAACTTACTGGGAACAGAGGCAATCACGTTGCCATCAAAGTTGATAATAGAAGCACCTACATTAAAATCGCGCTTAATAATAAAGCGCTCATTCAGAAACGATTGTAATTGTGCCTGATTGTCTAGCCCAATCTGACCTATTCTTTTAGCAAGATCTTCAAGTGTGTTTTGTCTGTCCACAAGGTCGTTGTTGATCTGGTTTGCTAATAAAGCGGTAGTGGAAAGTTGCTGCTCACTGATTTGTTTAGCGATATCCTTTTGCAGTTTTTGGCTGATATCATACGAAAGTAACCACACGCCAATAATGAAAATGGCAAGCGTCAGGGCTGTTACCCTGCTTTTAATCGAACTGATCTTGAAAGAATTTGAGGCCATTTTTAGTAGTTATAGGTATAAACAGTAACCCAATATTCATAACTATAACGATATGCCAATATTTGAAATCTTGCTATCATTTTTTCGTATAGATAGCAGTAACTTAGCTAGGAAAAAGAAGTGCAAAGAATGGCTGTTACACAGAGATTTTAAGGTTAGTTATTCAGTCCAACCTCAAAAATTCTAGTGTTATAAAAATCTATCGAGCAGTTTTCTGGAGTGCTTATCCAGCTGCTCTATATTATTGATCATGAAATTAACGCCGTTTTTGTCTGTGATGAGAATCCTGTTGTTTTTAAGCCGCCATATCTGGTCTTCTGCTTTGAGGATCAGTTGTGTGCTACCTTTATTTGTCCATACATCCCACATGCTAGGTGTAGCAAAGCTTGATACCTGATTAATACGCAGAATTTCCGGCATGAACTCACGCTGCGCAAGTTCGGCTTCGATAAGTTCTTTCAATTGAATCGGCATATCTACTAAGTTGGAAATCCATGCAAGCTCGTGACCTTCTTTGCTGATAATTGAAAGCCCTTCGTCAGGTGCTGAGATAGGAAAAGCGCGCACGAGATAAACATTATCAAACACAATGCCATCGCTATCAGTAAATTGCAGTTGGCCTGTTGGGTTACGTGCCAGCGTGAAATCTTTATTGGGGTTGATCGTTGCCATCGTTATGCACTCGCTTCTTTATTGGCGATTGTTTCATTGCTGATCATGTCATCCAGATCAGTATCTACATTGCGTGCCTGTGCCTGATACAGTCGGTAGTAAGCGCCTTCGCTCGCCATCAGTTCGTCATGGTTGCCAATTTCAACAATCTGGCCTTGATCCATCACGACTAATCGGTTGGCTTTGTGCAGTGTAGACAATCGGTGCGCGATAGCGATGGTGGTACGCCCATGCACCAGATTATCCAAGGCTTTCTGGATTTCTTTTTCAGTTTCTGTGTCAACTGAAGCTGTCGCTTCATCTAAAATCAAAATGCGTGGGTCTATGAGCAAGGCGCGCGCAATTGAGATGCGCTGGCGTTCACCGCCGGAAAGGCCGTGACCGCGTTCACCTACCAGCGAGTCATAACCGTGCGGCAGGCGCAGAATAAACTCATGCGCATGGGCAGCACGCGCTGCGGCAATGATTTCAGCGCGAGTGGCATCCGGTTTGCCATAAGCGATGTTTTCCGCAATACTGCCAAAAAACAGGAACGGCTCCTGTAATACCAGACCAATGTTGCGTCTATATTCGGAAATCGGTAAAGAGCGGATATTGACGCCATCGAGGCTGATAGAGCCTGTACTGACATCATAAAAGCGACACATCAGGTTAACCAGAGTACTCTTGCCTGAACCACTGTGACCAACCAGGCCAATCATTTCACCCGGCTCAATAGTCAGGTTTAAATCCTTGATCACGGTACGATTGCCGTAACGGAAACCAGCCGAGCGAATTTCAATTTTTCCCGAAACTTTATCCAGATGAACCGGATTGCTTGGTTCCGGCACGCTGGATACATGGTCAAGAATATCAAAAATACGTTTTGCACCGGATGCAGCTTTTTGCGTGACTGAAACGATGCGACTCATGGAGTCCAGCCGTGTGTAGAAGCGGCTGATATAAGCCAGAAACGCTGTCAGTATACCGACGCTGATTTCATCTTTAGATATCTGCCAGATACCGAACGCCCACACTAGCAGCAGGCCAATTTCTGTGAGTAAAGTCACGCTGGGAGAGAATAATGACCATATTTTATTGATACGGTCATTCACTGCCAGATTGTGCTGGTTAGCCTCGCGAAAACGTGATGATTCTCGGGCTTCCTGTGCAAAAGCCTTCACTACGCGTATCCCCGGAATGGTATCGGCCAATACGTTGCTGACTTCTGACCATACGCGGTCTATCTTTTCAAAGCCGGTGCGCAGCTTGTCGCGCACGATATGGATCATCCACGCAATAAAAGGTAGCGGCAGTAAAGTGACCAAGGCAAGTTCCGGGTTGATAGAGACCAGGATTGCAGCCGTCATAATGATCATCAGTACATCGGTTGCAAAGTCCAGAAGGTGCAATGAAAGGAATACACAAATCCGGTCGGATTCAGAACCGATGCGTGCCATGAGGTCGCCGGTACGTTTGCCGCCAAAATATTCAAGCGAAAGTTTGAGCAAATGGTCGTAAGTGATGGTGCGCAAATCAGCCCCTATGCGCTCACTGACCAGTGCCAGTATGTAGGTTTTTGACCAGCCAAGGCTCCATGCCAAAAGTGCTGAACCTAATAGCCCACCTAGCAGAAGCGCAACCAGGTCGGTATCTATAGGTACGCCATTTTGATAAGGGATTAGCACTTTATCCATGAGCGGAATGGTTAAATAGGGCGGTACCAGCGTGGCGGCGGTGGATGCCAGCATTAATAAAAAGCCCGCCAGCAGTTGCCATTGATAGGGTTTGGCAAATCGCCACAGTCTGAACAGTGTCCATGTAGAGGGTGGCGTATCAATTTCGCTACTGCATTGCGGGCATTCATCCTGCTCTGCTGTAAGCGGATATCTGCATTTTGGGCAAGGTTCGGTTGCTTCGACAGGTACAGGTTTTCCAGTAATAAAACTGGTGCACTGTTGCTCGAACTGCTTGATAAATCTTGCGGATGAAGTGTCGCTGGTCAGCGTGTAGCACCAGCTGGCTATGCGCAAATTATGTTCAAACAACTCCAGCTTGTAGACCCCGGCATGATCATGCTGAAGTAACTTTAAATCTGGCTGATAAGCGTATTCATACACCGAAACATTCGGTATAGCTGCATGCGTTTTATCTGGACAAAAATATACTAATCGCCGGTTGGTAATAAGCAATAAATGTTCTGTAAAATGTAGCTGTTCATCAAGGTTGATCTCTAGCCAGGCCTTTAGTTCTTCTGCATTTTCAAGATGTGATTGAACTATTGATTGCCAGAAATTCGGTAGCAGTCTACTGGATGGAGTTAGGGGTAATATTTTGCTGTTCACAGGTACCGAGTTTACTACATTCAGATTGCCTTACAAAATAGTTAAAAAGCTAGTTGTAAGTTAGATGCAAGTTTCTTGTAGTAAGGCGGCACACTTTATTGTGATTTTTTTCATCTGGAAAGATTGATGAAGTTCTTAAAGATTTTAGCGCTACGCGGGCCGAATATCTGGACATATCGCCCTGTGCTAGAGGTATGGCTCGACATTGGCCCTTTGGAGGATTCACCTTCAAACCTTATTCCCGGATTTTATGAACGACTGACTGCATGGCTGCCTTCACTGGCAGAGCATCGCTGCGGCATCGGTGAGCCTGGCGGATTTCTGCTGCGCCTGCGTGAAGGTACTTGGCCGGGCCACATTCTTGAGCATGTTACCCTTGAGTTACAAACGCTAGCAGGTATGCAGGGCGGTTTCGGTAAGGCGCGCAGCACCTCTGCACGCGGTGTTTACAAGGTTGTAGTGCGTTCCAGAAATGAGAAAGTAAGTATTGCAGCGCTACACGCAGGCCGCGATCTGGTAATGGCAGCAATTGAAGATAAACCCTTTGATGTGAAAGCCGCTATTCATCATTTGCGCGAACTGATAGATTCACATTGTCTGGGGCCAAGCACGGCTTGTATTGTTGATGCCGCTACTGCACGAAACATTCCCTCAATTCGCCTGACTGATGGCAATCTGGTACAGCTTGGCTATGGTGCACGCCAGCATCGGGTATGGACAGCGGAAACTGACCGTACCAGCGCGATTGCTGAAGGTATTTCGCGCAATAAAGACTTAACCAAGCAATTGTTAACCAGCTGCGGTGTTCCAGTGCCAGAAGGCCGTATTGTAGAAAGCCCAGAGGATGCCTGGGATGCGGCTGAAGATATTGGTGTTCCTGTTGTTGTGAAGCCCACGGACGCTAACCATGCACGCGGTGTTTCTACTGAACTCATGACGCGCGCAGAAGTAGAAGCCGCTTATCATCTGGCAGATGCTGAAGGCAGCGAGGTGCTGGTTGAGCGTTTTGTGCGTGGTAACGAACATCGTTTACTGGTGGTTGGCGGTAAGCTTGCAGCTGCTGCGCGTGGAGAAACGGTTTCTGTACTTGGTGACGGTGTTGCTACTGTGCGTGAGTTGATTGATCAGCAGGTCAATTCAGACCCAAGGCGCGGTGAGGAGGAAGAGTTCCCGCTGGACGTGCTGCTAGTAGATAAAAACCCGGCAGTAAAATTTGAAATTGAACGGCAGGGTTATACCGCCGATTCAGTTTTGCCAAAAGATGTTTCAATTATTGTTCAGCGTAACGGTAACGTAGCGTTTGATGTCACCGATATTGTTCACCCTGAAGTCGCTGCAGCCGTTTCATTGGCTGCACGTGTTGTTGGTCTGGATATCGCGGGCATCGATCTGGTGGCTGAGGATATTTCCAAGCCACTGGGTGAACAAGGTGGTGCCATTGTAGAAGTAAATGCCGGACCTGGTCTTCTTATGCACTTAAAACCGGCAGAAGGCCAGCCGCGTCCGGTAGGTAAAGCGATTGTTGATCATCTGTTTGCAGATGATGAGACTGGCCGTATTCCTGTTGTTGGCATTACTGGCAGTAGCGGTAAAACGAGAGTTGCAAAGATTCTGGCCAGATTTATTCATTTAAGTGGCAGTCACGTTGGATTGGCTTGCAGTGATGGCTTGTTTTCTGGGGAGCGACAGATTGAGAAGGGTAATTGCGCTACCTGGACAGCTGCGCAGAAGCTATTAATGAACCGTAAAGTAGAAGCTGCTGTGATTGAGAACAGTGTTTCTACGATACTGGCAGAAGGTCTGGGTTACGATCGTTGTCAGGTGGGAATAGTGACTAATATTCAATCTGAAAAGCATTTGGGTGCCTTTTATATTGAAACGCCAGAACAGGTTTATAACGTGCTGCGCACTCAGGTCGATGTAGTGCTTGGCGATGGCGTTGCCGTGCTGAATGCAGAAGATCCGTTAGTCGCACAGATGGCGGAGCTATGTGATGGAGAAGTAATATTTTTCGCTACAAATTCTGAATCACCTGTGATTCGCAAGCATCTGAAGCAAGGTGGGCGGGCCGTGCTGCAAAAAGGCGGCGGTCTGATTCTGGCATCATCGCTATGCAAGATTCTGTTAACGAATCCAGCGGCAAAACCCATTTCAGCACAGAGTATGCAGCCATTGCTGCCAGCAGTGGCTGCAGCATGGGCACTTGGAATTTCTCCGGATTTAATAAGCGCCGGAGTTAAAACCTATAGTTTGGAACAGCCGGATGTTTGAAATGCCGATGTCATAAGCATTGTGAGCGATTTTAAATATTCGATAAAAATTAATACAAGGAAAACTGTTTAATGGAAGTATCACGCATACGTGCGCTACGTGGTCCTAATTTATGGAGTCGTCACACTGCTATTGAAGCTGTGGTGTCCTGTAGCGATGAAGAGTGCAAAATTGACAGCATTGATGGTTTTGAAGCGAGATTGCGAGAGCATTTTCCTGAAATAGGTTGCCTGCAGCTGATGGGTCATAGCGGGCCAGTGTCTATGGCACATGTACTCGAAGTTGCCTCGCTTGCTCTTCAGGCAAAGTCTGGCTGCCCAGTGACATTCAGCCGTACCGCTACTACACAACAATCCAATGTATTCCAGGTAGTGATTGAATATAGCGAAGAGGCTGTAGGCCGCCGTGCGCTTGAGCTGGCAGAGCAGCTATGTCAGGCAGCTGTGGAGAGTAAGCCTTTTGACCTTGCTGGAGCAATAACGGAGCTTAAGGATTTAGATGAGGACGTGCGGCTTGGCCCGAGTACCGGTGCAATTGTAGATGCAGCTGTGGCAAGAGGCATCCCATACCGCCGCTTGACACAGGGTAGCCTGGTTCAGTTTGGCTGGGGTAGTCGTCAGCGTCGAATTCAGGCTGCAGAAACGGATCGCAGCAGTGCGATTGCAGAAGCAATTGCGCAGGATAAAGAGCTGACCAAAAAACTGCTGGATGCAGCCGGTGTGCCAGTACCTGTCGGGCGTGAAGTCTCAGACATTGAAGACGCATGGCGTGCCATGGCTGAAATAGCCTCACCCGTCGTGGTTAAACCTAAAGACGGTAATCAGGGTAAGGGCGTTACCGTAAATATCAGCACCCGCGAACAACTCAATGCTGCCTACGCCGCTGCTAGCGCTATCAGTGAAGAGGTACTGGTTGAGAAATACATTCCCGGCAGTGATTTTCGCTTACTGGTAGTCGGTAATCAGCTGGTTGCAGCAGCCAGACGTGAGCCACCACTGGTGATCGGTGATGGCATCAGCACAGTTCAGACTTTAGTTAATCAGGTTAACAGTGATCCACGTCGCGGTTCGGGGCATGCAACGTCGCTGACCAAAATTCGTATCGATGATATTGCTGTTTCGTGTTTGGCTGAACAGCATTTGGCATTGGACTCTGTTCCCGGTAAAGGTGCGCGTGTCATATTACGCAATAACGCCAATTTAAGTACCGGAGGTACGGCAACGGATGTAACCGATGATGTTCATCCAGATCTGGCAGCAAGTGTAGTCACCGCGGCACAGATGGTAGGATTGGATATCTGCGGTATTGATGTGGTGTGCGACAGTGTGTTGCAGCCGCTCGAAGTGCAAGGTGGCGGTATTGTTGAAGCGAATGCAGCGCCAGGGTTACGCATGCATCTGCAGCCCTCTTTCGGTAAAGGTCGGCCTGTAGGAGAGGCGATTGTTTCCTCCATATTTTCACCAGGAGATAACGGGCGTATACCTTTAGTCACTGTTGCCGGTACCAATGGTAAAACGACTACTGTGCGTTTGACTGCACATATTCTTGGTTGTCAGGGTTTAAGGGTCGGTATGACCAATTCTGACGGTGTTTATATTCAAGGTAAACGCATTGATACCGGTGATTGTAGTGGGCCGAAAAGTGCACGTAATGTATTGATGCACCCTGATGTTGATGCAGCAGTCTTTGAAACCGCGCGCGGCGGTGTGCTGCGAGAGGGCTTGGCATTTGATCGCTGCAATGTCGCAGTCGTTACCAATATTGGCGTTGGCGATCACCTTGGTTTGAGCTTTATTACGACGGTTGAAGATCTGGCTGTTGTTAAACGCGTAGTAGTGCAGAATGTTGCACCGGACGGTATGGCTGTTCTTAATGCGGCGGATCCTATGACTGTGGCGATGGCTGCTTCGTGTCCTGGAGGCGTTACATTCTTTGCTTATGATCGCGAAAATCCTGTCATGGCAACGCATCGCGCACAGGGGCATCGTATTGTTTATGTAGAAAACAACCAGATCGTGGCCGCACAAAATCAGGAAGAACAGCGTTTTGACCTGGCGTCAATTCCAATTACCAGAAACGGTATCATCGGTTTTCAGGTTGAGAATGCCATGGCGGCAATTGCCGCTGCCTGGGCTTTAAATGTGGATTGGAAAACGATACAAGCAGGCGTCAGCACTTTTGTAAATGATGCTGCGACTGCACCCGGTAGATTTAACTTTTTCGAATATCGCGGTGCAAATGTAATTGCGGATTATGGGCATAATCCGGATGCCATACTTGCCCTTGTAGCAGCGGTCGAAAATATTCCTGCAAAAAGACGTTTAGTCGTGATCAGCGGCGCAGGAGATCGCCGTGATGTTGATATCATGCGCCAGTCAGAGATTGTTGGTGACGCGTTTGATGAAGTAATCCTGTATCAGGATAAATGTCAGCGTGGTCGTGCAGATGGTGAAGTGTTGCAGCTTTTGCAACAGGGCCTGCTAAATGCTAAACGATCCAAGAAAATTGATGAAATTCGAGGCGAGTTTTTGGCTATTGATACTGGGCTGTCACGTTTAGGTGAAGGTGATTTATGTCTGATTTTGATTGATCAGGTAGATGAAGCCTTGGCGCATATTGCACAGCGTGTAAAAGAGGGGTGAATTTAGAGTTTTCTCGATTAAATCGGAGTCAGGAAGGTGTTAGTGTTTAAACCGCAGTCATATAGCATCTTATGTCAATGACATTACTCTATTGAATGCCATTGGCAGCTATCCCCATCTAATTTACAGTACAAATACAGTCCACGATATTGTCATATCATTTTTTGCGTCATCTATGCGAATGATGCCAGCCATAATTCACATAGATCTAGTTTAGTTACGGACATAAATCTGCCGTTCAGATTTCAGCAATCGCCCAAAACGACAGTCAATTTTGAAGCAGCTAGGTCAGATGATATTATCATTTAAAGATACTTCTTCTTAATACAGGAACATTCGAGCTTAGCAACTGCGCAAATTATGCAGATTAAAAACACACAGCGTTTTGTTAAAAACTTGCGTAAGCCGCAGCAAGGGCTTGGTATTTTTCAGCATGTTGGCTTATCAAGTGCAGTAGCAAAAGTCAGGTTGAAGCAAGATGGTGCGAACGAGCTACCTGTGTCTGGTAAGAGAAATTTGCGGGACATCTCATGGGAGGTCATACAAGAGCCTATGTTTCTGTTATTGGTGGCAGCCGGGGGTATTTATTTACTGCTAGGAGATGTCACTGATGCGCTGATGTTGCTAGGTTTTGTGTGTGTGGTGATGACAATCACTATTTACCAGGAAAACAAAACCGAGCGTGTATTGGATGCTCTGCGCGACTTAACCAGTCCGCGCGCTTTAGTAGTGCGTGATGGCGTTGAGCAACGTATTGCTGGACGTGAAGTAGTACGCGGTGACATGCTCATATTATCCGAAGGCGATCGCGTGCCGGCGGATGCCGTATTAACTTCCAGTCATAATCTTGCTGTAGATGAATCATTACTAACCGGAGAGTCGGTGTCTGTTACCAAAATTGCGCAGACCAACCGGATTGAGCAGCCCATTTCTGAAGTTTCGCCACCGGGCGGTGATGGTTTGCCGTTTATCTATGCCGGCACTTTAGTTGTACAGGGACGAGGACAAGCATTGGTGTTGGCAACTGGCCTCAACAGTGAAATAGGCAAAATCGGTAAATCCCTGCAGGAATTAGACAGTGTAACAACCCCTTTGCAGAATGAAATTAAACACTTGGTCCGCAATCTCGCTATTCTTGGAGCTTTTCTAAGCCTGTTACTACTGCTTGTATATGGTTTGACACGCGGCGATTGGTTGCATGGATTGTTATCTGGCATCACTTTGGCGATGTCGATATTACCTGAAGAGTACCCGGTTGTGATGACTGTTTTTATGGCGATGGGGGCCTGGCGTATTTCCAAGCACCGCGTGCTGACAAGGCGCGTTAATATAGTCGAGATGCTGGGTTCGGCCACTGTCATGTGTGTAGATAAAACTGGCACGCTGACCTTTAATCGTATGGAGGTGCGACAGCTAGTAGTCAATAATGCTGTCTTTGACTGCACTCAATCAGAACTGCTGATGCCGGAGATGTTTCATGAATTAGCAGAGTTTTCTATTTTAGCCAGCGACATTGCACCGTCTGACCCAATGGAAAAAGCCATTCATGCTTTAGGTAAGCTTTATCTAGCCGATACTGAGCACTTGCATGGGAATTGGCAAATGGCTCACGAGTATGCGTTATCACCTGAGTTGCTGGCACTATCTCGGGTGTGGAAAGCAGTGGATAGTAACGACTATGTGGTCGCTGCAAAGGGTGCGCCAGAGGCTATTGCTGATCTGTGCCATTTCAATGCAACACAGCTGGCGCAACTGGCTCAGCAGGTAGATCAGATAGCTGCACAGGGTATGCGCGTACTAGGGGTGGCTAAAGCTAATCATAGGAGCAACACTTGGCCTGACATTCAGCATGATTTTGAATTTGAGTTTCTTGGGCTCATCGGTTTGGCTGATCCGGTACGGCCAACGGTATTGCCGGCAATCAAACAATGTCATGCTGCCGGGATTCGCGTGGTGATGATTACCGGTGATTATCCGACAACTGCTATCGCTATCGCATCTCAAATCGGGCTTCCTGCCGGTGATGGCGGAATAATTACCGGTGCAGAGTTAACCCAGATGGATGAGGTAACCTTACGTGAGCGTATTCATCACAGCAATATATTTGCGCGCATGGTTCCTGAGCAAAAACTGCGTCTAGTCAATGCGCTGAAAGCGAATGGTGAGATTGTGGCAATGACTGGTGATGGTGTTAATGATGCGCCAGCATTAAAAGCTGCACACATAGGCATTGCGATGGGCGGGCGCGGTACTGACGTGGCGCGTGAGGCTGCTGGTCTGGTTATGCTTGATGACGATTTTGCATCGATTGTGCATGCGGTGCGTTTGGGCCGTTCTATTTTCGACAATTTGCGCAAAGGCATGGCTTACATTTTTGCGGTGCATTTTCCTATTATTGGCTTGGCACTGATACCTTTATTGTTCGGCTGGTCGCCAGTGTTCGCGCCTGTGCATATCGTATTCCTGGAAATGATCATTAATCCCGCGTGTTCAATTGCCTTTGAAGCTGAGCCAGCAGAAGCAAATATCATGCAGCGTCCACCGCGACCCTCCAGTGAAGCTTTGTTTGGTCGCCGTATTTTCTTAATCAGTCTATGGCAGGGTGTATTTGTGCTGTTGTCTTCATTATCGGTATTAAGTTATGCGCTGCTGCATGACGCAAGTGATGAAGTGGCTCGGACATTGACCTTCTCAACTTTGGTAATTGGTAATCTAGGCTTGATTCTGGTTAATCGTTCATGGCGTCACAGCGTACTTAAAACCGCCAGTCAATATAATCCTGCTTTATGGTGGGTGATCTTGGGTGCATTTGTGTTTCTTTTGCTAATACTAAGTTTTCCGATACTTCGCGAAATATTTCATTTCGCGCCGATTTCACCATTACAGTTTTTATATTGTGTAGCCGCGGGTTTGGTCAGCGTACTCTGGTTTGAGATTTATAAAAAATTACGCCTCTAGTTCTAGTATTACGCCACCAGACTGCTTCAATTCTAGAATATTCAGTCATTTAAATGGAATCGTAACGCTCTATTAATAAGGGTAGCATGGCATTCATAGCCTGTTCTCCCTCTTGAATCGCTTCTTTCGCTCGATGGAAATCAAGGAGATCGATGTGTGCGAGGTGTGGCGCTATGATAATTTCCGGCGGGTCTCCAGCCATTCGGCTTCGCGTAATACGGATCTGCATAATATTAATGCTGGAAGTAATAACATCTAGCATAGAAGGTAAGTCGGTCTCTTTTTGTACAAATGCAGGAACCAGGGAGTCTAGTCCCTCTTGAAGTTTTGTCATCCAGCTAACAGTTTGGTCGTCTGATTTATCTTTCTGTTGATCAAAATCAAGTTTTTGACTCAATACGCCAGCGGTTAGATCAACTGCGATCACAAAATCTGCGCCCATTGCACGTGCGAGTGATACTGGCACCGGGTTGACCAATCCGCCATCCACTAATATAACGCCATCTTTCAGGGATGGTTCAAAAAGCCCAGGCAGAGCAATGGAAGCGCGTACAGCTTCAAGTGTGGAACCATCACGCAGCCAGATTTCTGCACCGGTTTTCAGTGATGTCGCTACCGCTGCAAAAGGAATAGCTAGGTCTTCTATTGCACGATCAACAAAGTCTCTACGAAAGAACTCCATGAGACGCTCGCCTTTGAGTAAACCACCGCTGAGACTCACGTCTATATAGGAGACGACATCACTGATTTTCAGTTCAAGTACCCACTGTTCAAAGCGATCCAACTCCCCGGCTGCATACACCGCGCCAACTAAAGCACCAATTGAGGTGCCGCAAATAATGTCAGGCTTAATTCCTGCCTGATCTAAAGCTCTAATTACACCTATATGTGACCAGCCACGTGCAGCTCCACCGCCTAATGCAAGCCCGATAAGAGGTTTTCGAATAGTTCTCATTTTTGCTTACTCTAATGTTAGCGTTTAGTTAATTAATTTCATTGATTTATTGTAAACGTTTATTAAAATGAGATGCCATTTACGCAATTTTTGACTAGCCAGAGTTAGGTAAACACCTAGGGGTTTTTGCCATACTACCAAAGAATATTAATGCTTAGATAATCCAATAACTATAATCTGTATTTACATGTAAATAATTGACGCTGGCAATTGATTCGTACACAATCGTTGTATAAATCAAGGAGCACGTGATGAGTACAGAATCAGAAAAAATCATCTTCGCAAGATTAGCGGTGCTTGAAGATGAGATAGGCCATTTACGTCGCGGTTATACAATTACAAATAAAAGATACGCAGACGTCCTTACATCACTTAAATCATTGACCGAGCTTTCGACTGAGGCAACCCAGCGCGCTGCTAATGCTGCGAATAAAGCAGCAAATCAGCATCTCAATCAATTATTTTAGCCGCAGAAGCTGCGTCTAAAGAACAATTCAGCAGTATATTTAAATCTTAATTGCAAGCTAGTTACACTACAATTAATTGAGTCTTGTTATTAAGATCGAACTTTAAAATTACTACAAACTTGCATAGCACAAATAAATGTGCTGAATAATAATCAACTTATGTTTTAACTAATGGAAGTAAACGCTCATATTCTCTGGTTACAGTATCGTAGCACTCACATACGTGTTTCATTAGTTTTGGTCGATCCAGCACCGTAATTCGGCCCCGAGAACGGGCAATCATGCCATATTTTTGCAATTTACCGGCTACGTCAGTTACGCTCTCTCTGCGTACGCCCAGTAAATTAGCAATTAACTCTTGTGTGATTTTTACTTCATTGTCATGCAATCTGTCCACACTCATCAATAACCAGCGGCAAAGTTGCTGTTCAATTCCGTGATGTCGGTTACACACTGCAGTTTGTGAGGTCTGTGCAATTAATGCCTGCGTGTAAAGCAAGGCAATTTTTTGTAATTGTCCGCCTAAAGCAAACTCTTGCTTCAGAATTTTCCTACTGAGCCTGTAAGCAAAGCCAGCGCACTGTACTTCAGTGCTGCTTGGCATACTTTCACCACCCATATAGATTGAAATTCCTATCATCCCTTCATTTCCAACAATCGCAGTTTCACTAGATGAACCATCTTCTAAAACATAAATTAGCGAGACTATTCCTTTGATTGGAAAGTGAATAAATTTTACATGGTCACCCGCTTCAGAAAGCGTCCAACCTAAGGGCATCTCGACTAACTCTAGATCAGGAAGAATCCGCTCATATTCTTACTTTTTCAGCGCTGCAAGTATGTTATTTTGTCTAGGATCATGTATTGGTTTATTTATGATGGACATTTAATGATTCCTATCACTGATAATTTGGACTCACGAACAAATTAAATATATTGGATTCTGTTTTCTAACTTTTAAAATAGGTGCACTCAAAACATTACTTGGTAAGCGCAACTCAAAAAAATAGACTCAAACAGGTTTTTTGCACATGTGATAATTTTTGATTGATGTTGGATAAGCAGATGATGATTTATAAATTCTGCTTACCCACTTAGCAGTGCGCACTCTTAAAAACGTAATTATTAAATTTAAGCTTGGGTCGCGTATGTGCGTTGGGTAACTTTCATTCAAATAACTTAATTCCTTAATGTCTGAAAGGGGTAACTTAAAAAAAGTAGGTGTGAATGATTCTGACTACGATCCCAATTGGTCTAATAGCCAAAATAAAATAAGGTAGCTTTTATGCGTGATTAACCAGTATTGAATGAGATGGCCTCAATAGCTATTGAGTGTTCAATAAGTGAATTTGTACGAACGTTTTTATTAGGGCGATGGCAGTCAAATGCCTGCTAAAACTGACCGTCTGTAAAGACGATTCAGCTGTTATTTAATTTATTCGGTGTATGATTTTTTGGATTTATAGCAGGTATTTATCAAAAATTTCGCCATAATTAACCTTGGTCATAAAGTCCAGGTTAATAATAAGTAAACTAGGATTAGCTAAGCTGTTTATGCAAATTATGAGGGCTATGATGTAAGTAGACCAACGGACTCTTTTAGCACATGATTTTATGGGTTAAAAAGTTTTAAAAAAATGGACAATAAAATCAATTAGTTGCAACTAATATTGCTCTAATCAACAGCAAAAATATAGCACACACCAATTTTTTAATTTTTTAAAATGCTCTAGAAGCCTTATAATACAAGGCTTGGGAGATTAGCTCAGTTGGTAGAGCAGCGGACTCTTAATCCGTTTGTCGCGAGTTCGAGCCTCGCATCTCCTACCAAGTAAATCAAAGGCTTATGTGTGTGCATAAGCCTTTTTTGTTAATTCACATGATCTAAAGCTAGTCCAAAATCATTACATTACTGTGCGCCAAGCACTATGTTAGTTACACCACAGTTAAGTGTATGCCTCATACACGGAGTCTGAATTTTGCTGTAAAGCATATGGAATTCAAGTAATTTAGCAAGATTAGATATAGCTATTTTGGTTTGGCCTGAATTAATAATTGATTAACAGATTCAACGACATCATTGACTTGAATGTCTGACATTTTCTCGCGTTTGATTACAATATTGTCAGATCTATCAGGATATGGCCCGGTTCTGACTGAGCTGGTTGGGCCAAATAGGGCGATGATAGGCGTTTTGGTTGCCGAGGCAATATGAAGCACTCCACAATCATGTGATATAAACAAATCACAATTGCTTATGTGTTGGAGTAAATCCTGTACCGTGGTTTCTCCGGTGAGATTAATGGCATCTGGTATTTTTTTAATAAATCTTTTAGCCAAAAATGACTCATTTTTACTGCCGGTAAGCGTAATTTTCAAGCTTGGGTAGCGCTCAAGCAGCTTCTGAGCCAGTGCAATATAGTTTTCAATATTCCAGACTTTATCTTCTTCCGCTCTCTTGTAATGCCAGAACTTCCATCCATGAAGATTAGCCCTTGCGCTACCTAAATGAATGTTAATTATCGGTTCGTTGTCATAAAACGATTTCTCGATAATAAAATGTTTTGATGGGTTCCCCAGGAAATATTGCCTGTCAGCGCTATCAACTTTTACGCTTAAAAGATTGGCAACATGATCAAGCAGTTGATCAGCATGATGATGTTCGCTGGTAATTTTTGGTAAAGTGTGAATTTTTGTTTTAATGGATTTGTATTTTTTAATCGTATTCTGATGCAGCGGAATAACATGATCGAAGTTCACGGCGAGCTTATCAAAGTCTGATACATTTTTAATGACATGAAGCCGATTAATATAAGGATTAGAGTTGTAAACCTGTGCGCTAAGTTTTGTTAATGCAACTACTTCGATCATGCTGTCTGGCAGGTTTTTTCTAAGAAGTTTTATAGCCGGTGTCATGAAGACATTATTTCCAGTGCTATTAGAGGTTAAAACAAGAATATTTTGGCCGTTTTTAATCATATGAACTCATTATATATTTAGTCTTTTAATGAATCGAAAAATACTCAATTCACCTAAATACAAACTCTAAACTATATATGGCTATTTCACTATATAGACCTGGCTAAATTTTATGTACAAATTCATTTGGCAATTGAATCGTGATTGATTTACAGATGATAATGTAGAAGTTAAAACAGTGGATTCAATAATATATAGACTTTGTGTGTGGCTGAATGTATATAATAGATACATGACATTATCAGAGGCTACATTATGCAAACGCATTATGTTTTTATCGATTATGACAACACGCACGTGGGGAATTCCATCCTCATTAGCAAAAGCTCACAAAAGTTAATTATCAAGATTTATTTGGGGGCGCATCACAACGTAATCCCCCTTGCTTTGGCTTGTGCTTTACAGCCTTTAGGTACAGATGCTGAATATATTCAGTTTGATAATGGGCGGCGTAATACTATTGATTTCAATATTGCCTTTCAGCTGGGCGAGTTAGCCATCCAGCATCCTGACGAGCAGTTTTCAATTTTGAGCAACGATCCGGGATTTGATAAGATTGTGACGAACTTAAGAGAAAAAGGCATCAACTGTGCAAGATTTTCTGATATGACGAGTTTTTCAAAGCACCTTACTGAACCTTTAGCTGTCAACAGGGATAAGTCTTTACCAGACAAGGTTATTGACATTAAAGACACTCAAAAACGGTAGTGGTCTATGAAAGCTCCAGTGAGTTCTATAGCTTACTTTTCTTTTGTTCTTCTAGATTTTTCAGAAACTCTGCAATATCCCACTCGCAACCACCGCAACCTGAGAGTGCACCTGTCCATCTGGAAATAGCCTCCATATCCATACCTTGCTCAAACAGGCTTTGAATATTGCTGCGTCTGGTGCCACTGCACGCGCACATCACTTCATCTTCCGGGGTGGCATTTTTCGTGTTCATGAATTGGTATTTTAGTAACGGTTCTGTTGATTAGGTTTATTGTAACATTCAAAATTTATTTGAACTGGAAAGCGTCAATAGACTCATCGATCACTTCGATTTATGGTATCAGTCCGGTTGCTAATGAATCAATATGCATGCTGTTTCAATGTGCTATCACCTGACTGCAATGGCTGATTAATTTTTCGGCACGGCGCTTGAGTGTGGTTGTTTTCAGCAGGAATTGGCTTAGTTATGACTATTAAAAGTCTGCTAATTTCAGCTGGTATGATTGTCAGTTGAATGCTTTATTAATGTTATGATTTATCCAAACATCAAGAGTAGATATCCGGTATGAAAGTGACCACTTATAAGCGAAATGATTTAGCCAGAATGGCTGGTTTGGCTATTGGCTATGCATTTCTCGCCAGGCTGGTGCTTACAGTATCCACCGCAAATGGCAATGCCACTATTTTCTGGATACCCGGAGGTCTGGCGCTAGCAGCATTGCTGGTTTGGGGTTGGAAATACTGGCCGGCTGTTTTTCTGGGTGCTTTTGCCGCCGGGATAATGGTAAATGATCCGCCCGGCGTTTCATTTTTTCTTGCGGCAGGTAACACGCTGGAAACGCTGTTAGCCGTCTGGTTATTTCATAAACTTTTAGGTGATAAGCTTAATCTGAATCAACCGCGAGACTTTTTTTACCTGGGTTTAGTGGCTATTGCCAGCGCTGTGATTAGTGCGTTGATAGGCCCATTTACACTTGTAATGGCCGATTATCTCTCCTGGCAAGTTGCAGCCAGCAATATGCTGCATTGGTGGCAAGCTGACACACTAGGGATACTGTTGGGAACTCCGCTTTTTCTAATCTGGCGAAAATTTCCTCATGGTTGGTTTTCTGGTAAAGGCCTTGTTGAGACCATTGCCTTAATTATTCTCACTTTGCTTATTGGACAAGTTGTTTTTCTAAACTGGACGCCTATCTCGGGGCAAATGGCACTTGGATACTGGATTTTTCCGTTTGTAGTTTGGGGAGCCGTTCGCCGTGGCCAGCATGGTGCTTCGCTTATTGTCTGTATAACCGCTGTTCAGGCATTGTTTGGTGCTTCACAGGGCAAAGGTTTATTTGCACATGATATGGCAGAAACCGGATTGCAGAACTTCTGGTTTTATATGCTTATTCTTACTTTTGTAGGGATTGCACTAGCAATTTTTGTCGAGTCTCGGACAAGAGCAAAAGATGCATTAAAAGATGCCGAAAGCAAACTTAAAACCATTCTAAACACCATCCCGGATTTAGTCTGGCTTAAGGATGTTAATGGAGTATATCTTGCATGTAATCCGCGCTTTGAAAGCTTTGTTGGTAAGAAAGAGCATGAAATTATCGGTATGACCGATTATGATTTCTTTGATAAGGAGCTCGCTGATTTCTTTCGTCAACATGACCTTTCCGCTATTCAAAAGGGCGCTATCCACGCTAATGAGGAAGTCATTACTTTTGCAAGCGATAATCATCAGGAAACCCTGGAAACTACAAAAACGCCAGTCTACGACCATAGTGGCAATTTGATCGGTGTGCTCGGAATCGGCCATGATATTACTAAACGCAAGCATGCTTTGGCTGAAATTCAGAATTATGCAAACTATGACCAGTTAACCCAGTTGCCTAACCGCCGCTTGTTCCATGACCGTTTGGAGCAGGAAGTGAAAAGGGCGCAACGTGAACATTATCTGGTTGCATTGCTATTTATTGATCTTGATCGGTTCAAGGAAGTGAATGACACACTCGGACATGAAGTAGGAGACCAACTGCTGATTGAGGCTGCGGCAAGAATCAAAGTTTCTGTACGCGACTACGATACAGTTGCGCGTCTTGGCGGCGACGAATTTACAGTTATCCTCTCCGAGTTACACAACATCTCTGATATAGGGCGAATCGCAAAAGATATTATAGATAAGCTTACAGAGCCTTTTATTTTAAATGATCGCGAGATTTATATCTCTGCCAGCATCGGCATTGCGATTTATCCAGATGATGCATTAAGTGTTGCTGATCTGATCAAACATGCCGATCAGACTATGTATGCAGCCAAGAATGATGGCCGCAGTTGTTTCCGTTTCTTTGTAAATACCATGCAAATTGCAGCTGAAAGGCGTATGCGGCTAAGCAATGACCTCCGCAACGCGCTAGAAGAGGGGCAGCTTAAAGTTTATTACCAGCCTATCGTTGATTTGGCTACTGGTCATATACACAAAGCTGAGGCATTGCTTCGCTGGCAGCACCCAAAACTGGGTTATATTGACCCTGCTGAATTCATTACAATTGCTGAGGATAACGGTACTATCCGCGAGATCGGTGACTGGGTGTTTATGCAGTCGATTATGCAGGTGAAGAAGTTAATATCAGAGCACGGGCTTGATTTCCAGATCAGCGTTAATAAGTCTCCAGTACAATTTATGCGGGATGACCGCAGCCACGACCATTGGATTGAGGAACTGAAAGCAATGGAGTTGCCTGGCAGTTCCATTGTTGTTGAGATTACCGAGAGGCTATTGATTAATAATGATGCCAAAATCAACAACAAGTTACGTGCATTTCATGAGGCTGGCATGCAGGTATCCATCGATGACTTTGGTACCGGATATTCATCGCTAGCTTATCTGATAAGGTTCGACATAGACTACCTCAAGATTGACTATTCGTTTATCAGCAACCTGGCTCAAGGTGCCCCGGAGTTCGCTTTGTGCGAGGCTATTGTAGTAATGGCACATAAACTGGGGGTAAAGGTGATTGCTGAGGGTGTGGAAACCGAACTGCAGCGAGATCTTCTGAAAAAGATTGGTTGCGATTATGGACAAGGCTATCTGTTTTCCAGACCATTGCCGCCTGAAAAATTTGAGGAATTGCTGTTGCAACCCAGATAGAAAGTTACGACAGTTCAGAGAAGTAGCGGGAAATAGGCGAATGCGTTTTTTGTTAAGTTTTAGCCATCAATACAAGCATGCTTCCTAACATCATGACCAAACAGGCAAGCAGTTTTCTGGCGATATATTTTTCATTGAATACTTTATAGCCCACAAAAACCTGAATCACCATACCAAACTGAAACAGTGCGAGTGCGTAGGCGACGAGCATTTTGGATAACAGTAGCAGTGTGAAGTACTGCATGACGAATACCATGATGCCAATCATGAAAATAGTATGAATATGCTTTCTGGAGGCTGTCAGGTCAGCTTTAACCCCTTCAGTCAGAAATATCAGATTGCTTATTAATACGAGTGGCAACCCAATCAGTGACCAGCACACCAACGTTGCTAATGGGCCGCCATCAACAACCGAGTTTTTCAGAAATATTGTGCCTATCGAGAATAATGCAATTGAAAGAAAGCGTGCCTGAACGCCTTTGTCTTTCAATAGGCTGAATATTCTGTTGACGCTTACCGATTTTGCAGCGGGTGTAAGAAAAAAGCTGCCGATAATGATGATAGCTACGCCTGCCAACCCTAGCGTACTTGGAATTTCGTTCAGAAACACAACTGCAAGTAACAGCGAAAAAATGACCTTGTAAGCGTTTAGCGGCCCAAAGACTGAGATATCTGTTTTAGATAAAGACAGGACTAGAAACATCCAGCCGCCAACATCCAGTACTGACGCTAGCAAAACATTCAGCCAGAATGCATGATTTAGTGCGCTTATTTCAATGATTCCCAATAGCGGGGCTGCCAGCAGACTCAGGACAAAATAAGTAGTGGCGACAATATAAAACGGATGCAGACCAGTATGCGATAATTTTTTCTGATAAACGTTAGATGTGATAGAAAATACTAAGCGGCCAAATATATAAGCTAATTCCACTGCGATTAAATTTTCGAATTTTTATAAAGATCGGATTTTAAACCAGTAATGTAATGATGCTGTAATCAAAGTTTGTTTTAAGACAGCCGCTTATTTTTATTGCATGGAAAATCTGATTACCGACTTAGTAAGCGCTTTAACAATTTTTATGGTCAAAGTTTCTACGATTACTACTTCCTGAGCCATGCCAGCTACTTAGCGTGCCTGTCCCCACCTAACCCACAAAGTTATCCACAAAAATTGTGGAGCCATTGCTGATGTGATAACACAAACTATTAAATTAACAGAGTTGATATCGCTTTATAGAGCGCGAAGCTTAGAGTGGTACTGCCAGAGATTTAATGTTATCAATGATATTTTCCGGACCTATTTTAAGCGCAATGCCGGAACGCACCATTTTTTCCATGATATTAGTGCGGACTTCACAAATCACTAATCGGGTATGATTTCGCTCACAATTTTTGATCAATGCCTCAAAAGCCTGCAAGCCTGAGGCGTCAATCACCGGTACGCTTTTCATGCGTAGCACCAATATGTCAGCATGAGTGTGCGCATGTTCCAGAGCGCTCATTAAGCGCTCTGTTACGCCAAAGAAGAACGGACCTTCCATGCTGTAAACCGCTACATTTTCGGGCAGTATAAAATGTTGATCACCGGTTTCCTGCACTAGTTCTTCGATAGTCTGTTGTTTGATGCTGACCGATTCGCTCATGCGCTTCATAAACAATAACGCTGCCAGCATTACCCCAATATTGACTGCGGCAACCAGGTCGGTAAATATAGTGAGCAAGAATGTAATCAGCAGCACTACTACATCTGCTCTCGGCGCGGTGCGAACCATATGTGAGAAACGATGCATTTCGCTCATATTGTAGGCTACTACAAACAATATTGCGGAAAGCGCGCATAAGGGAATATGTGCGGCCAGCGGTGCAAATACCAAGACGATGATCACCAAGGTTAAAGTATGCACGATACCGGCTAATGGCCCTGTGGCACCGTTGCGTATATTGGTTGCTGTGCGCGCGATGGCGCCGGTTGAGGCAAAGCCACCAAATAACGGTGAAAAGATGTTGGCGATACCCTGACCAACCAGTTCCTGATTGGAATCATGTTTGGTGTTGGTCATACTGTCAGCAACCACTGCTGATAGCAGTGATTCAATAGCACCTAATAATGCAATGGTAAAAGCCGGGCCAATAAGCTGCAGAACTTGTGAAAAACGTATCGGCAAAAACTCAAAACTGGGCAGGCTTTGCGGAATACCGCCAAATGCAGATCCTATTGTGGCAACGCCTTTGAATTCAAAACTTGCCTGTATGACGGTAGCTACTACCATGGCAATGAGCGGTGATGGAATACGTTTAAAAATTTTTGGCGAATAAATGACCAGCAGCAGCGTTAATATTGCCAGCAAGGTTGTTTCAAAATGCAGGCTAGGAAAGGCGACGCTTAAATCCCATATTTTTTCATGAAAATGCTCTGCGCCCAGTTCCGGTGTTAGGCCAAAAAAATCTTTCCACTGTCCGACCCAGATAATCACTGCAATGCCGCTGGTAAAACCCACAATGACCGGATCAGGAATATATTTAATTACAGCGCCGAAACGTACCAAGCCCATAATCAGCAAGATGATGCCAGCCATCAAGGTGGCCATTTGCAGGCCAGCGATACCGTATTTGGCGGTGATGCCCGCCAGAATTACAATGAATGCGCCAGTCGGGCCTGATATTTGCAAACGACTGCCGCCCATGAGTGAACTGATGCCACCGGCAACAATGGCGGTGTAGATACCTTGTTCCGGCTTGGCTCCGCTTGCAATCGCAAAGGCCATTGCCAGTGGCAGTGCAACGATACCGACGATAATCCCCGCTAACAGATTGTTAGCCCAATGCGGTTTTTTAAATAAACCTGCGCGCTTGGCTTCCAGAAAGGCAATCATTGCTTAGACTCAATATCCCTGATTTCAAGCATTGATATTAGCACTCTGCAGCAATGACCTCAATTGCTGTGAGGCTTAAGCATTGAATTTTATTGTACTCATCATTTTTTTATTACGCTTGGTTTTATTGATTCATCACACGATTCAGTAAAGTAGATGGTCGTGGCATGATAAAATTCGCGTCTATGAACGAAAGTAAACCGGTACAGTTAATCCCCGCAAATTTTGATGCTGCATTACAGGCTTGTATGCTTGCTGATCGCTACACGCTACGTCGCAAGATGCAGGAAGTGCGCGTTCTGCAAAAAGCAGGTGATGAAAAATCACAGTCAAAAGCACAGCGGTTGATGAACGAGATCGCCCAGAAGCTGCATACCTCACAGAAAAAATTCCAGCAGCGTCTTATGGCGTTACCAAAACCTGAATATCCTCTGGAGCTACCGGTCAGCGGCAGAAAAGATGAAATTTCTGCTGCGATCATGAAAAATCAGGTGGTGATTGTCTGTGGCGAGACCGGCTCCGGTAAAACCACGCAGTTGCCTAAAATCTGCCTTGAGCTTGGTCGTGGTGTTTCCGGTCTAATCGGCCATACCCAGCCACGCCGTATTGCTGCACGTTCAGTAGCTAGCCGCATCGCGCAGGAGCTCAATAGTCCACTAGGCGAAGTGGTTGGCTATAAAGTACGCTTTAACGATAAACTGTCAGAATCCAGCTATGTCAAGCTGATGACTGACGGTATTCTGCTCGCCGAAACACAGGGCGATAAATTCCTCAATGCTTACGATACGATCATCATCGATGAGGCCCATGAACGCAGCCTGAATATCGACTTCCTGTTGGGCTATCTGAAACAACTGCTACCAAAACGTCCGGATTTAAAAATTATTGTCACCTCTGCTACGATCGATGCCGATCGTTTTTCTAAACACTTTAATGGTGCGCCGGTGATTGAAGTTTCCGGCCGTACTTATCCAGTTGAGATCCGCTATCGTCCACTCGGTGCGGCAGGTTTCCGTGCCAGGGAAATGGCTGAGGCAGAAAATGCACAGTTTGATCTGGAAGACGAAACCATCTTTGGCATTGCACGTAAGGCTAAAACCGAAGCGCGCTGGCTGGAAGAAGACGACGAAGAAGAAGCTATTGAAGAAGCAATTCTGGATGCGGCGGATGATTTGCTGCGTCAGGGCGATGGTGACATTCTGGTGTTTTTACCGGGTGAGCGCGAGATTCGTGATGTCACTGAGCATTTGCGAAAGTATCAGGGTCGTTCAGCCAAACTCAAGCATATTGAAGTGCTGCCGCTGTTTGCGCGCTTGAGCATTGAAGATCAGCAGAAGATATTCAAGAGCCATAGTAGCCGCCGTATCGTACTGGCGACCAATGTGGCAGAAACCTCGCTGACAGTGCCGGGCATTAAATATGTAATTGATGCTGGTTTGGCAAGGGTTAACCGATACAGTACACGCGCCAAGGTTGAGCAGTTACAGATCGAGAAGATATCGCAGGCCGCTGCCAAGCAAAGGGCTGGTCGCTGTGGACGTGTTTCTAATGGTATCTGCGTGCGACTGTACTCGGAACAGGATTTTAACGGCCGCCCGGAATTTACCGAGCCGGAAATTCTGCGCAGCTCGCTAGCTGCTGTCATTCTGCGCATGGCAGCATTGCGCTTGGGTGATGTGACCGAGTTTCCGTTTATTGAAGCGCCAAGTTCCAGATTGATTGCCGATGGCTATCTGCTGCTGCAGGAGCTGGGCGCGGTAGATGCGCGACGTCAGATTACCGAAACCGGTCTACAGTTAGCCAAGCTACCGCTCGATCCGCGTGTTGGGCGCATGATTCTGGCGGCTAAACGCGAGCATTGTCTGAGGGAAATCCTGATTATAGCCAGTGTATTGAGCATACAGGACCCACGTGAACGGCCGATGGATAAACGTGAAGCGGCAGATAATGCCCATGCCAAGTTTGCAGGCGAAGGCTCGGATTTCATGAGCTACCTAAAACTTTGGGACTTTTTCGACAGTGCACTGAAAACGAAAAAATCCAATAAGGACTTGCTCAACCAGTGCCACAGCAATTTTCTGTCATTCTTACGCCTCAAAGAATGGCGCGAGCTGCACGGGCAGCTGCTGGATATCGTGTCTGAGATGGAATTCAAGCTCAACGAAAAAGAAGCGAACTTTGAGCAGATTCATAAAGCGCTGCTTGCTGGCCTGCTCGGTAATATCGGTTTTAAAGACGGTGAAAGTGAATCTTACGCCGGTGCACGCGGCATCCGTTTCTTTGTTGCCCCTGGGTCAACGCTCAAAAAGCTGCGTCCGAAATGGGTGATTGCAGCAGAGCTGGTCGATACCAGTAAGCTGTATGCGCGCTGTGTAGCTAAAATCGAACCGGACTGGATAGAACCTTTAGCGCGTGGCCTGACTGAAAGTCATTATTCTGACCCACGCTGGGATAGAAAAATGGGTATGGTCAATGCGTGGGAACGCGTAAGCCTGTATGGACTGACTATCATACCCAAGCGCCGTGTGCATTACGGACCGATTGATCCTAAAGAATCGCGTGAAATATTTATCCGCGAGGCACTGGCCAATGGCGAGTTTGATACGCGTGCAGCATTTTTTACCGCAAATGAACGCCTGATTGCCGAGGTTGAGGAGCTTGAGCACAAAGCCCGCCGTCAGGATGTACTGGTAGATGAACATCAGCTGTTTACCTTTTACGATAGCAAAATTCCTGCCGATATCTACAATGCCGCAAGCTTTGAAAAATGGCGCGAAGAGGCTGAAAAAGCAAATCCCAAGTTACTTTACTTGACGCGTGACGACCTCATGCGCCACGGTGCGGATGCAATTACTGCCGTGCAGTTCCCTGAAAAGATTATGCTCGATGGTGTTGAAGTGACGCTTAAATACCGCTTTGAACCCGGGCATGTTCTTGATGGTGTTACCGCGACAATTCCTCTAGCCTTGTTGAATCAACTGAATCCGGTACAGACCGAATGGCTGGTACCGGGCATGCTGCGTGAAAAGCTTACTTATCTTATTAAAGCATTGCCCAAGACTTTCCGCCGTGTATGTGTACCGGTGCCTGAGTTTGTGACCGGTTTCCTGGAAAAAAACAAAGTAGGTGAGGGCGCGATTAAGCCGACCCTGGCTGCATATATTCAACATGAGACTACTTTAAAAATCTCTGCTGAAGACTGGACAGATGAAATACCGGCGCATTTGCTGATGAACTTCAGCGTGATCGATGACGCAGGACGTGAGCTGGCAATGGGGCGCGACTGGAATGCGCTTAAAAAACAGCTGGGTTCTGCCGCACAGCTTACTTTCCGCAATGCGTCACCGGATATTGAAAAAACCGGCCTCAAGCAATGGGATTTCGGCGATCTGCCGCAAACCCTGAGTTTTGAGCGTGATGGCTTGAAAGTGACCGGCTATCCGGCACTGGAAGATGACATCGACACGGTTTCAGTCAAATTGTTTGATACCGAGCGCGAGGCAGAGCAAAGTCATCGCAAAGGTGTCTGTCGACTCATGCGTTTTGAGCTCAAAGAGCAGATGAAGCAGCTGGAAAAAAGCCTGCCGAACTTTAATCAGTATGCGATGGTGCTGCGTAACGTGATGTCGCCGGACGATCTGCGAGATGACATGATTACAGCGATTGCAGATCGTGCATTTATCGGTGAAGATGATCTGCCACGCACCAATGCAGACTTTATGAAACTCAAGCAACGCGCAAGAACGCGTCTGCCGGCAGTGACTGAAGCTGTGGCAAGGCAGGCGCAGGCGATCGCAACGGAATACCAGTTGCTGACGCAAAAACAAGGCCAGATGGCGGCAACTGTCAATCGGTTAAAACGCGATCTGGAGCAACAGATCAGTCTGCTGGTATATAAAGGCTGCTTTAGTCAGACGCCTTGGGAATACCTGCAGAACATACCGCGTTACTTGAAAGCGCTACGGTTACGCATTGAAAAACACCCGGCAAATCCGGAGCGAGACGGTAAGAATGCCGGCAGTGTCGGTTTGATTTGGCAAAAATGGCAGGATAAAATCAACGCCTTGAATCAGGCGCATTTGGATATCCCGCAACAGCTGCTGGATTTTCGCTGGCTGATTGAGGAGTTGCGTGTATCGCTGTTTGCACAGGAACTTAAAACACCTTTCCCCGTCTCGATTAAGCGTCTTGAAAAAATTTGGCAGGATATGCGTTTTTAGACATTCATGCGGCCTGATAACCACAGTCAAAATTTGAACCATAGCTTTGCTCACTTATCTACAGTGAGCTTAAAGCCGAATAGCACTGATCAGCATTTCCATATCAGAATCAGCCGTAACACACTGCTGGCAATAGTGTTTTCGCTTTTATTGCATGCTTTGATTTTTTTTGCTGTGCCACAAATCAAGTTCGACACGCCTCCATCAGCTCCGGCGAGTGCTATTCAGGTAAGTTTGGCGCCCCCCGTCATACCTACACAAGTGATTGCGCCCATACAAGAACCTCAGCCGCCTAGTCCTGAACCGCCACCGCAGGTTAAACCACCTCCATCCGCAGTGCCTAAAGTAATTGCCCAGAAGCCGCTTCCGAATAAAACACCGAGTTTTGTCGTGCCGCAGCCACCTGAGCTTGCCGTGAAACCTGAGTTAGACAAGCGCCCACTCAAAGAGCCTCAAGTTAAAGAGCTGCCTGTAGAGCAGCAATATACTGACATGGCGTCTTATGTAAAGGCCATGCAGTCTAAGCGACAGGATTCTGAGGCAGTTGCAGCGCAGATTAATGCCGAAGCCGCAGCGCGTGAACGTGGCCCATCAGAAGAGCAATTGCGTGAAGAACGGATTAAGAAAAATCTAAAATATGGCACAAACGGTATTTTCGAAATTACCAGTTTGGGTCAGCGCAACGCGACATTTGCCTTCCGCGGCTGGACTAATGATTACAGCGCTTCTAAACGACAGTTTTATGAGGTGGAGGCAAGCAGTGGGCAGGATGTGCGCTTAATCATGATTCGGCGCATGATTGCATTAATACGAGAACACTATGATGGTGACTTTCAATGGGAGTCACATCGCTTAGGCCGATCTGTGATGCAGTCAGCACGGCCGGAAGATAATTCAGGTTTGGAAGATTTTCTTATGATGGAGTTTTTTGGCTCCAATTACAAAAGCACTCAGTACTAACGCATTGCTATTGTACTTAAAGCCGTCATTGCGAGCGAAGCGCGGCAATCCAGAGTATTCCTTAGAACTAAAAGCTAGATTGCCGCGCTTCGCTCGCAATGACAGTTAAATTTGCATTTATCTAAACTCAGGTAACTTGCATTTAGGCCACTGAATTAAACCATCCACCTGAATGCATCACCAGACTCATCAGCTTTTCTCTTTCCCTAAAGCTTGGCGATATTCCTCGAGTTTTTCTTCATAGTTTTCAGCATCGCCATACTCAAGAAATCTTGCATAGCGTGAATGGGTGCCTAGTATTTTTCTGGCATGCTTGATCGGGCAGAAATATTGCTCGGTTCTCGCAATCACTTCACTGACGTAAGCGATCATGCCATTGCCATAGGCGCAGTAAGTGCAGTGAAATTTCTCAATAAAATTCAAATAGTTGAGCTGCTGCCTATCGTAGACGATGTAATCACTGCGGCGCACTTTTTTGATACCATAAATAGGGAAGCAGGTCAGTTGAAAAAAGGTGACAAAGAAATCCGTGATCAGCAAAGGAATAATCATGGAGTAAATGATAGGGCCGGTGAGCAGGTTCTGCGGTCGGTAGGTAACAAGCCAGCGGAAAAAATTCGTTTTCAATCGTTTATGCGTTTCTTTGATTGATTGTTCGAATTCAACACGTTTACCTTTAATCTGGAAAAACATGCTGGATTGCTGCTCGTTTAATGCAATGCGCAAGTCGTCTTCAAGCTCGGTAATTTGATTAAGTATTTGTTGAATACGATCGTTCATTTAAGTTCCTTTTTTGTTTGTAGCTTTAGTATAACGCCAACTGAAGGATTATATCTTTTGCGCTGAATATCCAATGATTGTCAGTTATTTCTGTAATTGGCAAAGAGTATACAAATCGGTATACTTCGCAGTAATTATACAAATATTAACCGAAAGCTTTAGCAATGCTCAAATCTAATAAATTGACGAACTCTCTGCTGGCATTGAGTGTTATCAGCCTTGCGGCATGTGCCGGAGTTGGCAATAAGCATCTAACTGATAGTAAAGAGTGGCCAAGTTTCGGTCGTGATTATACCAATCAGCGTATGTCGCCACTTACGCAGATCAATACTCAGAATGTTGCAAAGCTTGGTTTGGCCTGGCAATTTAAAACCGGTGTTGCGGCTACTTTTCAGGCAACACCGATAGTGGTTGACGGTGTAATGTATGTGGCTTTGCCTTATAACCATGTAGCAGCGCTGGATGCCAAAACCGGCAAAGAGCTGTGGCGCTATCAGCATGAGCGCAAAGCCAACTGGAAAATGTGCTGTGGTCCCGCCAGTAGAGGGGTTGCAGTGAGTGATGGTAAGGTGTTTATCGGTACTGTAGATGCACGATTGATTGCGTTGAATGCCAAAACAGGTGTAAAAGTCTGGGATATCAATGTTGCTGATGACACTGCGCTCACAGAAAATACCAGTTCTTTAAGCAAGGCTGATGCTAAAAGTAAGAAAGACAGTTATGGCGGCACAGGTATAGGCATTAACATGGCGCCTGTGGTTTATCACGGCAAGGTGATTGTAGGGGTAACCGGTGTGGGTTATGGACTGCATGTTGATACGCCTAGGCTTGATGCCCCATTAGGCGCTGTCATTGGCGTAAGTGGACTTTATGGCCGCCCCGGCTTTCTTGCTGCATTTGATGTGAATAGCGGTAACCGAGTCTGGCAATTCGATACGATCCCAGAGCAGGGCTGGGAAGGTATTTTTGCAGCTACAACCTCTGATGGTATTTCACTTAACCGAGACATTGCCGCAGAAAAAGAAAACGCGAAAAACCATCAGAATGCCTGGCGTTATGGCGGTGGTTCAGCCTGGAGTACACCGGCAATTGATACCAAGACCAATACCTTGTTTTTTGGCACCGGCAACCCATCACCGCAGATGAACGATATTTCACGTCCGGGTGATAATTTGTACACCGTTTCACTGGTGGCATTGAATACAGAAACCGGCAAGATTAAATGGCATTATCAGCAGGTGCCGCATGATGTGTGGGGTTATGATCTGGCCAGCCCGCCGGTGCTGTTTGATTATGTTAAAGATGGCAAGAAGGTTGCTGCCGTTGGTCAGGCAGGTAAAACTGGCTGGTATTACGTAAATGATAGAGCAACGGGTGCTCTGCTCATGAAGTCAGAAGCCTTTGTGCCACAAAAAAACCTGTTTGCAAAAGCTACAAAAGAGGGCACAGTACTTTACCCGGGTATTCTTGGTGGTTCTAACTGGAGCCCAAGCGCTTTAGATGATAAAACGCAGACTGCCTATGTTGCAGGTATTCATGCGCCAATCAAATATACCCTGGTTGAAGAGCCGGCAAAAAATGGTTTACCACCTATCCGTTATGCTTCATCAGAACCCACCAAAGATCCAAGATGGGGTACGGTTTCTGCAATTAATCTTGCGACCGGCAAAATCCAATGGCAAGTTAAAACAGAGCAGCCATTGATGGGCGGCGTACTGGCAACCCGGGGTGGCTTGCTGTTTATGGGTGAGGGCGATGGCCGCTTTAATGCTTACAATAGCAGTACTGGTGATTTGCTGTGGCAGGACAAGGTAGACGCTGGTGTAAATGCTCCGCCAATCAGTTATGAAATTGATGGTGTGCAGTATGTGGCCGTAGTTGCCGGCGGTAATGCTATTTTTGGCTTTACAGCCGGTGATAATATTCTGGTATATGCATTGAAGAAATAGAATTTTAAAAATGGTGTCAGCAATGTTTAAAAGATGGTGCTTAGTCTGTTGCCTGCTATTTTTATTTGCCGCATGTGACAGTAAATATAGGCATACCCCATTACCAAGTACATCAAACGTGGTAATTCTGGGCGATAGCCTCACTTATGGCACCGGAGCAGGCAGTGGAGAGGATTACGCCAGCATACTCGCCAGCAATACCGGTTGGAATGTCATTAATGAAGGCGTTCCGGGTAATACCTCCTATCAAGGTTTGGCGCGTTTGTCACAGATTCTGGAAGCACATGAGCGCGGTGAGCAGAAGATTGATCTGCTGATTGTAGAGTTGGGCGGTAATGATTTCTTGAAGCATGTGCCTGAGCCTGAAACGGTGAGCAACCTGAAATCCATATTGAGTCAGGCTAAAGCCAAGCGTATTAACACGGCGTTAATTGCCATACCTGAATTTAGTCCAGTGGGGGCGGCGTTCGGCGCACTTTCAGACCATCCGCTTTACGAAAAACTGGCTGATGAAACTGATACGCCGTTGATTGAAGACCTATTTTCTGATGTGTTGGCAAAAAACAGTCTCAAAGCTGACCCTATACACCCAAACGCTGAAGGTTATCGCCTTGTAGCAACTGAATTGCAAGCTGCGCTAATAGATTTAGGTTTCTTGAAGAAAAACTAATTCCAGATTTTCTATTAAATAATGTCATTCCCGCGCAGGCGGGAATGATGCACCATTAGACAAAGTTTAGTTTCGTAATGTCTTATCTATGCTTTAGTTTCAGGTAAAGCACCGTGCATGCCAGTATCAGCGTAATAAAATTGGCAACGATAATTGGCCAGCTATCAATCATTAAGCCATAGACCAGCCAGCCTAGCACGCCTAAGCTGAACAGGCTGTACATCGGCAATGATATTCCCGACAAATCACGTGTTTTCAGAGAGTGCAGGGCCTGTGGTACGAATGCTACAGTTGTAAGTAATGCTGAACTGTAGCCAATTAAGTCAGTGGTATTCATTGTGATTCTTGATGCTAAGTGGTTTGATGGTGTTCAGTTGGTATGAAGTCTGCATTGGTACTAATTAGCGTTTAAATAAACGCTGTACCGGAATAACAATCATTAGTGCAAGTGCACCTGCCGCAACACCAAACAAGCCATTCAACAATGTTGGCAACAGCCATTGCATGAAGCCGTTATTCATTGTGCTTGCAGCGTGTTCGATCCAATGGTTAATCACTGGTATGCCATGGGTCAGTATGGCGCCACCTACTAAAAACATGGCAGCCGTACCTACTACAGATAGCGTTTTCATCATGTAGGGCGCGAATTTAAGAATACCAAAGCCGAATTTTCTTTTTAATGAAGCAAATAATGATTCACCTTTACATTGCGCTAAATACAGGCCACCATCATCCAGCTTGACAATGCCCGCCACCAGACCATAAACGCCGACTGTCATAATGGTTGCAATGCCCACCAGCACCATGACCTGGTTGCTGAAGCTAGCCGTAGCCACTGTTCCTAGTGTGATGACAATGATTTCTGCCGAGAGTACAAAGTCAGTACGAATAGCACCTTTGATTTTATCCTGCTCAGTTTCCGCAGCCACAATTTCAGTCGGATTAGTTGTCTGCTGAGGATCCAGATGTTTGGCTTCTTCATGCAGGAATAATTTGTGATATAGCTTTTCTACACCTTCAAAGCATAAAAATAAGCCGCCCAGCATCAGAAGCGGAATAACCGCCCATGGTGCAAGTGCGCTGATGGCCAGTGCCAGCGGTACCAGAATCACTTTATTGACCATTGAGCCTTTGGCTACGGCCCAGATTACAGGCAGTTCGCGGTCTGCATGCACACCGTTTACTTGTTGAGCATTCAGGGCAAGGTCATCACCGAGCACACCAGCAGTCTTCTTCGCTGCTACTTTAGTCATCACGGACACATCGTCCAATATCGTTGCAATATCATCAATCAGTGTTAAAAGACTAGCGCCCGCCATAAGTAGAGTTTCCTGTGAAGGTGTTTTTGTGCTGTGAATTATAACCAATGAATAGGTAATTTTAAGGTTGTAGTGCAAAAAAGAGCTATACAACCGTAAATGAAGGCGATGACAGCAATCATCATAGTTAACAACGGAATGCGGATCGCAACCTCAATATCAATCTGGATGCCCTCGATGCTGCGCCGGCAAAGGCGCTGGCAGAACTAGCAATCATTGTTACTAGGTATAAACCTATCACTTCTGATAGGTTCGCAATTTCTAAAAACAAGGTAGCATACATCTGTGATGATATTAGCAAAACAATCAGCCTGACCAAAACAAATGACAGCTATTGGAGAAATGCAGCATGAGATGGTTTGAGAGAAAAACAAAAAAAATCATGGGTAAATCGGAATCGTGCCTGATCCAATTTTTGGTGTTTTGGCAAAGGAGCGCGTAATGGGCGGTTTAGCGGTGATATTTTTAATAGGTCTATATTTTGTTTTGACAGTTGTAGCAATTGCTAAAGCCAAGCCTGTATGGGCAAAAGGTCTTGTGTTATTGGCAGCCTTACTTATTCCCACGGCGGATGCTGTTTATGGGCGTTACAAGCTGAAGCAGATGTGTGCGGCTGAGGCTGGGTTAAAAGTGTATCGGGTAGCACATGGAGTAGAGGGGTTTATGGCCTCTACCGCAGATGAAGACTCGCTCAGAAAATATGGCTTTCAGTTTATGGAAGGAGGGAGGCCACACCATTATTACCGATTTTCCAAACAGAATGGTCAAATTGTTATTGAGGAAAATGTAAACCCTAAAAGTCAATATCGATTAAGAAATAACGATTATGGTGAAAGAGATACGTACCTGCATCACCAATATTTAATTGAAGATATTAAAACAGGTGAAATATTAGCAACTGATACCCAGTTCACCTTCAACGGCGGCTGGGCAGAGCGCTTTCTAGCGCGGTTTTCAGATGCTGGTGGAGGGAATGTTGCTTGGTGCTCTCATAACCCCGACATTCTTGTTCGTATATTCAACGACACCATGATTGGCAGCGGCGGTAATGACATATTCATTAGTGACGTTGGTAGCGATACCATGGTGGGCGGTACCGGTAACGACACCTATCAGCTTGATTGGTATAGAGGAAATAATATTTATGTTTCAGGATATACAAAAGCAGACGGTACTTATATTGCAGGATACGCTCATGCTATAGAGCCTGATACGATAATAGAAACTGGCTCAGATATTAATACCATCAGATTGCCTATGGGTTTAGATTTTTCCGGGCTGGTATATGAGAGACGTGGAGATGACCTTTATCTTGCCGTTCAAGGAAAACGCAATATTGATTTTTCTAACCTACAGGATTTTACGGAAATGGGTGTGCCCACGCCGGGCGCATTACTTGTTAAGGATTACTACTTAGGTACCCAGCAATGGCAAGTGCAAATAACTTCTGGCAATGTCATGTCAATGTCGGATTTGCTTCAGCAGCTTAGTCAACCTGCTGTTGATTTTGTACAAGAGGCTTATGACGATTGGCTAGTCAGCGCCAGACTGGCAATACTTAACGATTTCAATGTAACCCCATATAATCAGATCGGGGATAACCAGCTCAGAACTAACGGCCCGCATTCATCTGATACACAAGCAATCGAATTTGTTGATACTTATAGCGATGCAGTAAACATCTATCGTTATGAAATGCCTTACCGTTTGGAATATACACCGAACGGAACCTATACAGTTGAGGTTAACACACGAGTGTATTCCTCATCGTTACAGAGTAGCTATAACTCTGGATTGTCTTCACAAACTGAATACGTTCCGGCATGGATACCTATTTATAACTATGGAAATCTGGATAGCTCTGGTAATCCAACCATAATAGGCTCTTATTTGCCAGCGGTATGGGGATCATATGGAGGGACACCAACAAATTCATCAACTGCACTACCCTATCGGTACACTCACACTCAGTAATATCGAAGGGGTGAGTGGTTCTATTTACAATGACACATTAACTGGCACTAGCGGTGCGAATTATCTGAATGGTTACGCGGGCAGCGATGTCATTAACGGTGGTGCTGGTGATGACTATCTTGCAGGTGGATCAAGTACTGATACGCTGACAGGTGGTGAAGGCAAAGATACCTTTATGCTGGGCAGCGACCGTGGGCTGGGTATTCAAAATGGTGTTGATACCATTACCGACTTTAATTTGACGGATGATTCATTCCGGCTGATCAGTGCCGACTTTACAGCTTTTATTGGGGTGGCCGGGACTTTGGCGAGCAACAACTTTGTAGCCGGTGCCGATAAAACCACAGCCAGCGATGCGGATGATTACATCATCTACAACAGCACTAACGGTAACGTGTTTTATGATGCAGATGGATCAGACTCCGCTTATAACCCAATCCTGATTGCCGATGTGACCGATGGACTGACACTGACACACAGTCATTTTACAGTTGGTGACTCGGTATTTATTGTGTAGGGCGCTGATTTTTAGGCAGCTAAGCTAACATCTACTAAAGTAGGTGGGGCAGCACCCCAGCTCAAAAATACGCAAATATCAAAATATTAAAAGTCATCGTCTAACGACGGTGACTTTTCCAGCATTCGTCATAGTGTGAATAATGTATACATTGCATAAGATTACTCTAGCTTGCATGAACCTGAAGAATATAATGATGGAAAGTATTTATAGTTTATTTTCTGAATAAATCAAAAACTCTCGTATTAACTTTAATTATTTTGAGTGAACTATAATCAAACTAATAATGCAGCGTGATAGAGAGTAATTGTATGAACGACCAAAATAGCGAACAATTAACCTTGGCAATTCAAGGCATGACCTGTGCATCATGCGCAGGTCGTGTAGAAAAAAGTTTGCTCAAAGTTCCGGGCGTAATCACGGCCGAAGTGAATCTGGCACTTGAAACTGCGCAGGTTACTGGCTCTGCTGAAGCGCTTACGCCTGATAAGCTGGTAGCAGCAGTAGTCGCTGCCGGTTATCAGGCACAGCCGCTGAATCTGGATTTGGAACAGCCGGCCAATATGGTAGAAAGCCAGCAAGCTGATTATAGCTGGTGGCCGACTGTAGTAGCAGCTTTGTTGTCTTTCCCTCTAGTGCTGGGCATGGTTGCCGAATGGTTTGGTTGGACATTCTGGCAGGGGCATATTTCCGGCTGGCTGCAATGGGCGCTGGCAACTCCGGTACAGTTCTGGCTGGGCTGGCGCTTTTATAAGGCCGGCTGGCATGCGCTTAAAGCAGGTGCCGGTAATATGGATCTGCTGGTGGCAATCGGTACTTCTGCCGCTTATGGTCTCAGTGTTTATCTGCTTTTTAATACAACACATGCGGCTATGAGCCATCTCTATTTTGAAACATCCGCGATTGTCATTACCCTTGTTTTACTTGGTAAGTGGCTGGAAACGCGTGCCAAATCAAAAACCACCGAGGCGATACGTGCGCTTAATGCTTTGCGTCCGGAGCGTGCCAGTGTAATCCGCGATAATCAGGAGCTGCAAGTTCCTATCACAGCCGTAATATTAGGTGATCTGGTCATGATACGCCCGGGAGAGCGTGTGGCGGTGGATGGTGTCATCAAGCAAGGCGATAGCCAGGT
>Ga0208125_100106_pt1 | contig 81607 bp, 71 predicted proteins | sample LakWasM128_HOW14_2_FD_183938 | JGI IMG/M metagenome (GOLD analysis project Ga0208125, IMG submission 183938) | Freshwater sediment methanotrophic microbial communities from Lake Washington under simulated oxygen tension - Sediment Metagenome... | ecosystem: Environmental > Aquatic > Freshwater >...
GACTATCTATAATCGCTGAAAAAAAATTAAGAGGGCGATTCTATGTCAGCCCTGACTGATTTGTCAAACAGAATCTGGCAAAGTTGCCATCTTTATTATCTTACTGCCCCAGCCAGCCACTTGCCAGCACGCCCGCAAATATCGCCGCTCCCAGCCAGTTGTTGTGTAAAAAGGCTTTAAAGCAGTCAGCACGCCGGCGTGCTTTGATCAATGTGTAGTGGTAAACAGCGAGCATGGCAGCCACGCTCAGCCCCATAAAATAAGGCCATGCCAGCTTGAGCATGAAGCCGACGATTGCCAGTATCGACAGCATGGCGGCGTAGCATGACATGATGGCGACCACATCGTAGCGCCCAAAAAAGATCGCCGAGGAGTGTATGCCTATCTTCAGGTCATCCTCCCTATCTACCATGGCATATTCAGTATCATAGGCTATTGCCCAGAAGATATTGGCCAACAGCATCAGCCATGCCACCATGGGGATGGCTCCCGTTTCCGAGGCAAACGCCATGGGGATGCCAAAGCCAAATGCGATTCCCAGATAAGCCTGCGGAATGGCAAAAAAACGCTTGGTAAACGGATAACTTGCCGCGAGGAACAGGGCAGCAAAAGATAGCTGGATAGTCAGCCTGTTCAGAAACAGGACAAATATAAAAGCCGTCAGACTAAGCCCGGCAGCCAGAATCAACGCTTCTTTCACGCTGACCTCGCCTGTCGCCAGCGGACGCAATTGGGTACGCTCCACTTGCCCATCAAATTTACGGTCTGCTACATCATTGATCACGCAGCCCGCTGAGCGCATCAGCACAGTCCCCATGATAAATATGCCCGCCAGCAGCCAATAGGGACGGCCCTCTCCGGCTATCCATAATGCCCACAAGGTAGGCCACAGCAACAGCAGAATGCCGATGGGTTTGTCCAGCCGCATCAGGCGCTCATACGCGTCTATCTTTTTAATAAAATCTGCAGTTTTCATGGTTTGATCGTCATAACGCTAATACACTAGGCAAAAAGACCTCTGTCACCAAAATGACCGCATGCTTAAGCCTGAAGACAGAGCGCCGCGCCCACAGCGCACTTGGTGCACTTTCCAGGTCGGCCACTGCCCTACGGTACAAGGCATGATGTTTTGCCAATTTTTTGTACGCTAGCGGCGTACGCACTACGCGCGCATCCGCGAACAAGGTTGACCCCAAAGACTTATTGCCCAGCCGACTAAGACCTTGCCAGCTACCCCGCAAACTTTGATAAGGGAGGACGCTATGTGCAAATATAACCGGCCGGCTAGTGCAGCAAAGATGTACCTCTCGCAGCAAGGCTCTTTGGCGAGAGGGCAGGCATAACAGTTGCGCCTCATCATACTGCGATTTGGCGGCGTACACTTTAGTCGGCTTGACAGAAAACTCGGCACAATGTGCTTGCAAACGTTTGGTCAGCGAAGCTTTATCAATCAGCCAATGGCGATATATACCGCTGCTAATGGGCGCTCTCAACCATTTGGCACGAGAAGATAAGGATTTGGCAAAAACTTTCACGGCGGAATTATGGCAGGTCGCTACACTTTGACCAACTCTTCAGCATGGCCCAGCCATCTTTGCAGATGCAGCTCCACCGCCTCAGGGTGTTCTTTAAGTAATTTGTCGGCAAGCTGCTGAGCCGCTTCAAGCAACGTCACGTCACGCTCCAGATTCGCAATTTTGAGCATGGGCAAGCCACTCTGGCGCACACCCATGAACTCGCCGGGCCCGCGCAGGTGAAGGTCCGCCTTGGCTATTTCAAAACCGTCACTGGACTCATAAATGATCTTGAGCCGGGCACGCGCTATTTCACCTAATGGCGTCTGATAGAGCAGGATACATGCACTTTTGGCGGCACCCCGCCCCACGCGACCGCGTAGCTGGTGTAACTGGCTCAGGCCCATGCGTTCGGCGTGCTCAATCACCATCAGGCTGGCATTGGGCACATCGACACCGACTTCGATGACGGTGGTAGCCACCAGCAGCTGAATCTCATTGGCGCTGAACTGCGCCATCACCGCCTGTTTTTCGGCAGATTTCATGCGTCCATGCACCAGCCCCACGCGCAAATCGGGGAATGCCTGTTGCAGGTGTTCGTAGGTTTCCAAGGCTGTTTTTAGCTGCAGCGTCTCGGACTCTTCTATCAGCGGGCATACCCAATAAGCCTGTGCACCTTGATTACAGGCCTCGCGCACCTTGGCTAATACTTCATCACGACGCGCATCTGAAACCAGCCTGGTAGCAATTGGCGTACGGCCAGGCGGCAGTTCGTCAATAACAGAAACATCCAGATCGGCGTAGTAGCTCATGGACAAAGTACGCGGGATGGGCGTAGCGCTCATCATGAGCTGATGCGGCTGTATGCCCTTCTGCTTGAGTGATAAACGCTGCTGTACACCAAACCGGTGTTGCTCATCAACGATAGCCAGCCCGAGTCTGGCAAAACTCACCTGATCCTGAAACAGAGCATGGGTACCCACCACCAGCTTGGCAGCGCCGCTGGCAATCGCTGCCAGCGAGGCAGTTCTGTCTTTTTTATTCTGGCTGCCGGAAAGCCAGGCCACTTCTATATTTAATGGCGCCAGCCAGCCTTGCATCTTTTTATAGTGCTGCTCGGCCAGTATCTCGGTAGGTGCCATGATGGCGGTTTGCCAGCCGTTTTCTATGGCTTGCAGGGCCGCCATGGTAGCGACAATGGTTTTGCCACTGCCGACATCACCTTGCAGCAAGCGCTGCATGGGGTGGTTTTGCGCCAGGTCTTGGCCGATTTCCATAGCCACGCGCTGTTGCGCTTGCGTAAGCGGGAAAGGCAGGCTTTTTAACAAGGCACTGATCAGGGTTTTGGAAGACTTGAGTGCTGGCGCGCCCAGGCTGCGGCGCATGGCATAATGGCGGCGCATGGAAAGCTGCTGCGCCAGCAGCTCATCAAAGGCCAGACGCTGCCATTCTGGCGTGGTGCGTTCCTGTAATGCATCAAGGCTAGCCGCTGGCGACGGGTGATGCAAGGCGTGCAGGCTAGCGGAGAAGTTGGGCAAGCGCTGCGGCTGATAGACAAAAGGCGGCAATGTTTCAGACTGATCTGCATTAATCAATGCCCAACCTATCCATTTGCGCAAAGAGGCTTGCGACATGCCTGCAGTGGTGGGGTAAACCGGTGTCAGGTTTTCCTGCATGGGGGTGGATTCGCGCACCGCCTTGCATTGCGGATGCACCATCTCATATCCAAAAAAACCGCTACGCACCTCGCCCAGCGCCCTGACTTGCTTGCCGACAGTGAGTGCTGCAATCTGGCTGGGATAAAAGTGCAGGAAACGCAAAGTAAGCTGCTGGCCACTGAGATCCTGCAAACGGCAAATAAGAGTTTTGCGCGGCTTATACTGGACTTCTGCATGCACGATCTCGCCTTCTACCTGCGCCTGCTCGCCCCCCCGCAAATCACGTATCGCCGTAATGCGCGTTTCATCGACATATCGCAAAGGCAGGTGCAAAAGCAGCCCTTGTGAATGACTGATACCCAGCTTGTGCAAACCGGCCAAGACCGGTTTGGTGATGCCTTTGATTTCAGTGAGCTTGGCCATGCCTTTACCCTTGTTGGCTGCTCATGTGCAACGACTACTGGATTCTTTGCTCAGGGCCGGCGCCCTTTACCCGGTTGATTCTGACCACATCTGGAATCTTGCGCAAACGCCGCATCAGGTCGGCCAGGTGCACACGATTCTCCACCTGCACGGTGAAATTCATATTGGTGTAAGCACTATTGTCTGACTCTTCCATGCTCACGTTGTCAATATTGGAGCCTGCTTCGGCGATACCTGCTGCGATTTTTGCCAGCATGCCGCGCTTGTTGGCTGCAGCCAGTTTCAGGTTTACCTTAAACAGGTGTTTGCTGTCAGGATCCCACTCTACATCCAGCCATTTCTCTGGATCCACGCGGAATTTGCGTATTGCCGGACAATCGTGGGTGTGAATCACTAGGCCTTTATCCTTGTTGATGAAACCCAGAATAGGATCGCCAGGGATAGGGCGGCAACACTGTGCAAACTGCACGGCCATGCCCTCGGTACCGCGAATGGTGATGGTTCCCAGCGGCTTGTTGGTGTGCTTGGCATGGCGCTCGCCCTGCTCCTCGCCCATAGCCAGCAACTGATGCGCAACCATCACATTGAGGCGCTTGCCCAAACCGATATCGGTGAGTATCTCTTCCTTGTTTTTTGCCCCATAGTCACGCAGCAGCTTTTGCCAGCGTGCGTCATCAATAGAGGCAGGGTCGGCATGCAAGGCATTCAGCGCCTTGTTCAGCATACGTTCGCCCAGATGGGCTGACTCGGTGGATTGCATGCTCTTGAGGAAATGACGGATGTGCGCACGCGCCTTGCCGGAAACCACATAATTGAGCCATGCCGGATTAGGGTGGGCATGCGCCGCCGTGATGATTTCCACATGGTCGCCATTGTGCAGCTCGGTGCGTAATGGCGCTAACTCCTGGTTAATCTTCACCGCCACGCAGCGGTTGCCGATATCTGTATGCACTGCATAGGCGAAATCCACTGCGGTAGCGCCTTTAGGCAGTGCCAGTATCTTGCCTTTGGGCGTAAACACATACACTTCATCCGGGAACAGATCCACCTTGAAGTGCTCCAGGAACTCCAGCGAATCCGAACTCTCGGACTGGATATCCAGCAGGCGCTGTAGCCATTGGTGCGTCTGTTGCTGTAAAGCGGTGAGGTGCGCATCCGTAGTCTTGTAAAGCCAATGCGCCGCGACACCCGCCTCCGCAATGTTATGCATTTCCAGGCTGCGTATCTGTACCTCTATCGGCGTGCCGAAGGGGCCGAACAAGGTGGTATGCAACGACTGGTAGCCATTGGCTTTGGGAATGGCGATGTAATCCTTGAACTTACCGGGAATCGGCTTGTACAGGCTGTGCAACACACCCAGCGTCAGGTAGCAGCTTGGTAAATCCTTGACGATGACACGAAACCCATAAATATCGTAGATCTGTGAAAACGTAATGGTCTTGCCGGTCATTTTTTTATAGATGCTATAGAGATGCTTCTCGCGACCGGTGACATCGGCCTCGATATTCATTTCCTGCAAGCGCTGCTTGATGGAGTCCAGTATCTTGACCACCACCTCTTTGCGATTGCCACGCGCAGCCAGGATCGCCTTGGAGATTACGCGATAGCGCATGGGGTAGAGAAACTTGAAACTTAAATCTTCCAGCTCCTGGAAAATAGCATTCAGGCCCAGACGGTTGGCGATAGGCGCGTAGATTTCCAGCGTTTCACGTGCGATACGGCGCTGCTTCTCCGGCTTCATCACCTCCAGCGTCTGCATATTGTGCAAACGGTCGGCCAGCTTGACCAGAATCACCCGCACATCCTGCGACATTGCCAGCAGCATCTTGCGGAAGTTCTCCGCTTGCGCCTGGGTTGCACTCTGGAATTCTATTTTTTCGAGCTTGGACAGGCCATCTACCAGCTCAGCGACTTGCTTGCCGAACTGGTCGCTGACTTCCTGTTTGGTGATGCCGGTATCTTCGACTACGTCATGCAGCAGCGCCGCAATGATAGTAGGAACATCCATATGCAGTTCAGCCAGTACCCCAGCCACCGATACCGGGTGGCTCACATAAGGTTCGCCGCTTTTGCGCGTCTGGCCTTCATGTGCAGCAGCGCTGAAGCGATACGCAGCCCAGATCTGATCAATGTCATCAGGCTTGAGATATTCTTTAAGTCGGAGTGTGAGCTGGGAGCCCTCGCTATCGGCCGGTAGCAAGGGTGGTGTGGATTTTACGAATTCTGCCGATCGCCTTGCAGCGTGACTATGTTTTTCGCCTGGCATAGCACTTTAATCTCTGCTTAGCTTTAAATTGCACTAGCCGCTTAGGCGTGACCGCGGTTTAACACTTCCAGGCCAACCTTGCCGGCTGCGATTTCGCGCAGTGCCAGTACAGTAGGCTTGTCTTTCTGACCATGCGTGCTTACTAATGGCTCAGAGCCGTTAGCCAGTTGGCGTGAGCGGTAAGCTGCTACCAAGGTGAGCTGAAAGCGGTTAGGGATTTTTTCAAGACAATCATCAACAGTAATACGTGCCATCTGGTTTATCTCCGTGTTAACTAACGTAGGTTACGTCGCTGCAAAACAGGTGAGTTGCAAAGGCCTCAAAACAAGGTCTTCAGTAACGCTTCGTGTTGCCTCAACTGCTTTTCACATTTGAGGCGCTGGGTGCGAACAATGGCGCATAGATCATGCAACGCCATCTCGAATTTGTCATTAATTATAACATAGTCGAACTCGGCCACGTGGCTCATCTCCTCATGTGCCGCAGCCAGACGCCTGGCAATGACTTCGGCACTATCCTGGCCGCGCCCTGTCAGCCTGTGTTCCAGCGCCTCAAGGGTAGGCGGCAGAATAAAAATACTAATCGCCTGCTGGTAAAGCTTGCGCACCTGCTCGGCACCTTGCCAATCTATTTCCAGGATCAAATCATTGCTGTCCTGCAAGCCAATATCCACGCGGTTCTGCGAGGTGCCGTAACGGGCGCCATGCACTTGGGCGGATTCCAGAAAATCACCCTCTTCCAACATGCGCATGAATTCGGCTTCATCCACAAAATGGTAGTCCACACCATCCACCTCACCCGGCCTGGGCTTGCGCGTAGTGTATGACACAGAGAGTTTCACCTGCGGATCCAACTCCAGCAAAGCACGCACTAGGCTGGTTTTACCAGTGCCGGAAGCGGCAGTAATAATGTAAAGGTTACCTATCATGATTTAATTCGCATGGGTTGACTCGGTCTTGATCTAGTTAGTTATTCAATATTTTGTATCTGTTCACGCATCTGCTCGATCAGTATCTTCAAGCCCATCGACACTTGAGAGGACTCAGTGGAAATCGATTTGGAGCCCAATGTATTGGCTTCACGATTCAGCTCCTGCATCAGAAAATCCAGCCGTTTGCCTGCCACCGCATCAGCATCCAGTATGCGCCTGACCTCTGACATGTGCGCGGTCAATCTTGTCAGCTCTTCATCCACATCTACGCGCTGCGCAAACAACACCAGCTCCTGACGCACCCGCTCTTCGTCCACGCCTTTGATAACCTCCTGCAGCTTGGCGGTGAGCCTATCCTGATAGGCTTTTACCTGCAGCGGCATCAATGCCTTCACCTGCGCCACCAAAACCTCCATCTCGGCCAGGCGCTCCAGGATCAAGGCCTTCATCTTGGCGCCTTCACGGGCGCGTGAATCCGACATGTCCTGCAATACCTGGTTCAGGCTTGCACGCACCTGCTCAGCCAGGTCTTCGCTACCTACGCCGTCGCTTGCCAACACACCCGGCCAGCGCAGGATATCCGCTACCGACAACGGCTGACTGGCGGGAAAATGCTGTTGCACGGCAGCATTCATCTGCGACAACTGTTGCAACATGGCCGCATCCAGCTCGCCCAATTTACCAGCGCCCGCTTTACGCATCAGGCTCATGCGACATTCGACTTTACCGCGCCCGAGCTTGGCGGTAATCAATTCGCGCACCAGCGGTTCCACGCTGCGCAGGCTGTCATCCAGCTTCATTTGCAGCTCAAGATAGCGATGGTTTACCGAGCGCAGTTCAATCACCAGCATCCCGTTGGCCGTTTCCCGCTCCAATGAGGCAAATCCCGTCATGCTATAAATCATGTTTGGTATATTCTTTTCTAAAATTTAATGCATGGTATCAAATCCAACTGAATTCATGCCAAAATAGCCGCACAAATCATAAAGACCGCTATCACTACAAAAGCGAATGCACGCCTCTCAAAACCAAGCGCTACCAGTTGGCCACCGTTTACAGGACTATGAAATCCGCAAAGTCCTGAACACCGGCGGCTTCAGTTTTGTCTATATTGCCCGCGATAAAGACAAAAACACGGTAGCCATCAAAGAATACTTGCCTACCGAGCTCGCCTTGCGCAGTGATGGTATCAATGTCGTGGTGAATTCTGCGGAAGCAGCCTCCAGCTTCCGTCACGGCCTTAAATGTTTTTTTGAAGAAGGCCGCGCCCTCGCCAATATCGATCACAAGAACATCGTGCGCGTGCTGAATTTCTTCCGCGCCAATGAAACAGTGTATATGGTGATGCAGTACGAGCGAGGTAAATCCTTGCAGGAATCCATCCTCCACCAGACTGAGTTGGTCAGCGAGAATTTTATCCGGCGCGTATTCAGCCAGTTGCTTAATGGGTTGCGTGAAGTGCATGCACAAAAACTGCTGCACCTGGATATCAAACCCTCCAACATTTATATCCGGCTTGACGGCTCACCGGTATTGCTGGATTTTGGCTCTGCCCGGCAAACACTCACCGATGTGCAGCCCAAACTGCCACCGAGCTACACGCCGGGCTTCGCGTCCCCTGAACAATATTTCGACCGTAAATCGCTGGGGCCATGGAGCGACATTTACAGCGTAGGCGCCAGCATGTATTCATGTATTGCGCGTGCCGCCCCCATGGCGGCAGACCAGCGCCTTAAAAAAGACATACTGATGCCCGCCACCAAGCTGGGCAAAGATCATTACTCGCAAAACCTGCTGGCACTGATCGACAGCTGCCTGGAGCTGGACCACTTGAAACGGCCGCAAAGCGTATTCGCCCTGCAAAAATCCCTGATTGAGGATCTGCCCCTTAAGCCACCCAAGCCAAGCCTGCTCAAAAAGATCAAACACTATTTAAATACACCGTTATGAAATTCACCATTTACCAAGGCAGCCGCCAAGGTCCGCGGCCATATAACCAGGACCGACTGGCCTACTCTTACAGCAAAGACGCTTTGCTGATGGTAATTGCCGACGGTATGGGGGGCCATCGCCATGGTGAAATCGCAGCGCAACTGGCTGTAAAACTACTGACGGACGCTTTCCAGAAAGCCGCTAAACCCGAGTTATCCAATCCCAGCCGCTTCCTGAATGAGAAGATACTGGAGGTTCATGAAGCCATCGACGACTTCCGAAAAACCAATGGCCTGCCGGAGTCTCCCCGCACTACTATTGCCGCCGCTGTGGTGCAGCGGGAGCATCTCTATACCGCACATGTGGGTGACTCCAGGCTCTACCACTTTCGCAACAGGGAGCTGCTTTACCGTACCGAAGATCATTCGGTGGTACAAATGCTGTTGCGCAAGGGCCAGATATCCAAACATGACATACCCAACCACCCCGACCGCCATAAAATCTATAACTGCCTGGGTGGCACTTCTGCGCCGCAAGTGGACTTAAGCCAGAAACGGCAACTCAAGGATGGCGACACCATCCTGTTATGCACCGATGGCCTGTGGACAGCGATGAACGATAGCGAAATCATGCAGGCCTTGTATGCCGGCGTGGTCAACCTGTCAGCCCCAAGGCTATTGGAAAACGCGGAAGCCCTGGCCACAAAAGATGGCGACAATCTAAGCCTGATCGCCATGCAGTGGGGCGACCAGGAAGATAGCAAAACTACCGTTTCCACCGGCACGCTGCCGCTGGGTGCTACCACCACCATCCTTAATCCCACGACTTACCAGCCTACCATCCGCAATGACGAGGATGTCGAAGCCGCTGCCGACCTGAGCGATGAAGACATAGAGCTGGCAATCGCCGACATCCAGGCAGCCATACACAAAACAAAACGCTAATTCAGCGAGACACGTTTAAGACTGCTTGGCTTATAATTGCCTTTTATTCCCCATGCAGGATGCCACATGTCATCTACTACTATCCGCCCCAGCCAGCGCACTGCCAATCAACTGCGCACGATCGAAATTCTGCGTAATTACACCAAGCACGCAGAAGGCTCTGTGCTGGTTAAGTTTGGCGATACCCATGTATTGTGCACCGCGAGCGTAGAAGAAAAAGTGCCTGGTTTCCTGCGCGGCAAAAACCAGGGCTGGGTCACGGCGGAATACGGCATGCTGCCGCGCTCTACCGGTAGTCGTATGCAGCGCGAAGCTGCTCAAGGCAAGCAATCCGGACGTACCCAAGAGATACAGCGCCTGATAGGCCGCAGCCTGCGCGCTATCATTGATCTCAACAAGCTCGGCGAGCGTAGCATACAGATTGATTGCGATGTTATCCAGGCCGATGGCGGCACCCGCACCGCCAGCATCACCGGGGCTTATGTGGCATTGCATGATGCCATCAGCCACCTGCTGGCCAAGGGCCTGATTACCGAATCACCACTATGCGACTCGGTTGCTGCCATTTCAGTGGGCATCTACAAGGGCGAACCGGTGCTGGATCTCGACTATATCGAAGACTCAGACTGTGATACCGACATGAATGTTGTCATGACAGGCAGTGGCGGCTTTGTGGAGATTCAAGGCACCGCAGAAGGTACCCCTTTCCGCCGCGATGAAATGAACAGCATCCTCGATCTAGCGCAGACAGGTATTGCAGAACTTATCCTGAAGCAGAAAATTGCTTTAGGCATCTAGGAAGTAACTCCACTTACTATGTCACTCCCATTCAAAAAACTGGTGATTGCCAGCGGAAATGCCGGAAAACTGCGCGAGATCCAGCACCTGTTGGAGCCGCTCAAGATTGAGGTCATCCCACAATCGCATTTAAACGTACCGGAAGCTGAAGAACCGCATTGCACCTTTATCGAAAACGCACTGGCCAAGGCACGCCATGCCAGCCAACACACTGGCTTGCCGGCACTGGCCGATGATTCCGGCATTTGCGTAGATGCCCTGCAAGGCATGCCTGGTGTGCTTTCTGCGCGCTATGCCGGCGAGCCGAAATCGGATGCGCGCAATAATGAAAAGCTATTGGAAGCACTGCACGGCAAGCCGCATCGCGAAGCCCATTTTTACTGCGTAGTCGTACTGGTGCGCTATGCCGACGATCCCCAGCCTTTAATCGCAGAAGGCATCTGGCAAGGTGAAATATTGACCACGCCCAAGGGAACCGATGGCTTCGGCTATGATCCCTTATTTCTGGATGCCAAGACCGGTAAAACGGTGGCCGAATTACCGCTAGAGATCAAAAGCCGCATCAGCCATCGCGGACAAGCCATGGCCAAGTTGCTGCACAAGCTGGAGAGACTCGCACTATGAGTAGCCCGAAACAACAAGCATGGCCGAAGTGGCTGCGTGATGACGGCAGCGTGGTGGCATGCACGGAAAAGGTCAAAGTCATGACCGAGAATTTTGACGAGCTCAAGCAAATCGCCCAGGATGCGCTCGAAGACGGCCTGTTAATGGAGGTCTCCGAGGAACAGATGCGTGAGGCCCTGCACAAGCTAGTAGATCAATTGGTGAATCCCTATCAGCAAAACCATACCCATCGTTCCGATAAGTAGCACGGCGCCGCTCGCCGGAGAAACCACGCTTTCCGGCCTCAACGCACCTCCACCACTTGCTCTGTATATCCATATTCCCTGGTGCGTACGAAAATGCCCGTATTGCGACTTTAATTCGCATGAGTCCAAAACGGAAATTCCCGAAGCCGCCTATGTTGATGCGCTGATTGCCGACCTGGAGCAGGCGACACCCCAAATCTGGGGGCGCAAGATACACAGCATCTTCTTTGGCGGCGGAACGCCCAGTCTGTTTTCGCCAGAAGCCATAGACAAGATACTGAGCCATGTGCGCATGCTGACCCCGCTGGAATATGGCGCGGAAGTGACGCTGGAAGCCAATCCCGGCACTGTGGATTCTGCACATTTCCAGGGTTACAAGGATGCTGGCGTCAATCGCGTTTCATTGGGCATCCAGAGCTTCGATAGCCGCTATCTGGCGGCACTGGGACGTATCCATGATGACAAGCAGGCACGTGCTGCCGCTGAGTTGGCATTGCGGACGTTTGACGCGGTCAACCTGGACGTGATGTATGCATTACCCGGGCAGACACTTGCCGATGCCTTGCAAGACGCACAAACTGCCTGTGATTTTGCACCGGCGCATTTGTCTTTTTACCATCTCACGCTGGAACCCAATACCCCGTTCCACCGCGCCCCGCCCAGCCTACCGGATGACGATGCCAGTGCCGAAATGCAGGAGAAGATCGAACAACTGCTTGGTGCCAATGGCTATGAGCATTATGAGACTTCCGGCTTTGCCAAAAAAGGCCAGCGCTGCCGCCATAACCTCAACTACTGGCAGTTCGGCGATTACCTGGGGATCGGTGCCGGTGCGCACAGCAAGCTCAGTTTTCACGACAAAATAGTGCGCCAAAGCCGGCACAAGCACCCCAACCGCTATCTGGAAAAAGCACCTGTGGGTGAGGCAATAGACCGAGAATGGCCGATTACGCACGATGAACTCGGTTTTGAGTTCATGATGAATACACTAAGGCTGACCGAAGGCTTTCGCACTGAACTGTTCCAGCAACGTACCGGCCTGCCTATCAGCACTGTTCAAGATGCCATCAAAACCGCCAGGGCAAAGGGCTTGCTGGAGATTAGCGGAGATATCAATAACGAAATCATCAAGCCCACCCTGCTGGGGCAGCGTTTTTTAAACGAGTTACTGCAACTGTTTCTGGTCTGATCCGGCAGCGTACTGACCGCGCGTTTCCAGTATCTTCTGCAGCACCGTAATTTCTTTCAATACCTCCAGGCTAAACCCGGTGCGCTCACCCCGGCGATTATCCAGTTGTAACTCGGATAAATACTGCACGGCATCGTCACTGGCCCAGATGCGCTCCAGCTCGGTAACGATATGAGGAAAGTCCTCCAGGCTACTTTCAACGACCACACCTGACTGCGTATCCTCCCATGCTGGCGGCTTCACATTAAACGTCGCATGCAAACGCTCAACCAGCTCGTCAAACTCCTCCTTTTTGCGGAGATTATGGTAGATCTCCAGTAGGTAGAGCCATGGGTAAACCGACTGTGTAGGCCGCTCCCGGATATATATTTCCAGTACCGAGACCGCCTCATCCGCCTGATCATTACTGACCAGCTGGCGCGCCCTTTCCATGACTAACTCGGGGACATCCTCGAAACCGGCTGAAACCTCAGGCAGCATGATGATGTCTGGAAAATCAGTGTCAACCGCCTCAGTCAATGCCTGCTGTTGCGGCTTGCGGCTGTGGTACCAGCTCAGGCCCCAGCTCAACACCAGCAAAATGAGTGTCAACACCGCGACTAGTGTCAACAATAAAGGCAATAGCGCATCCTGCTGCTTGAAAGATAATAGTGCCCGCCAGTCCCAGGATGAGGAGTCTGGCACTGCCGCAACGTTATTGCGCTGGGGTTCTGCCAACTGCATATTCATCATTTGCTTAGGTGGTTCTTGTTGGCGTTGCACATTCACTGGCTGCAGTGGGTTTACCGCCGGCTTTTGCTGAACCAGCTCTTTTTGAACTATCGGCTCTGGCTGCGTGACGACAGCAGGCTTTTGCACCAGCATCTGCTTTGCCTGCACAAACATCTCTTGCAGGGATTTTTGCAGGCTGGCCAGATGCGCATTCAGCCGATCCAGCTCCTGCTTAAGCGCCGAGTTTTGCCGGATCAGACCTTCATATTCAAGCTGCAATTTTGAGAGAAAATCCTGATCGCCGACAACCGCTGGTTGCTGGCTGGGATGAATCGTAGCGTCTATCTTTTCAGGCTCAACATGCTTACGCTTGATGGGCCTGGCTTGCATCGACAGCGATTTCAGGTCTGGGATGATGATGGTACTGTTTTCATCAAAAATACTGGCCGAATGGAGTTTGAGACCCTGCTTTTGGTTAAGCTCCAGGGTTTTAGCCACAAAGCGCTGCTGCATGTAAGCATTGCGCGGATAAAACAAGGCAGCCAGGCGATTGACACTATCGCCCGGCAACATTTGCCAGCTGAGGCTATTCGGAGCCGACCCCTGAGCATCGCCTCTAGGCTCGGCCCTAGCCAAACCTGAATTCAATGCTGTACAAAACATTAGCAAAAACAGGGCGCAGGCTACGATTTTTCTATGCGACGTGTGAATCATTATTGCCCGGTTCTATTCCCAATAAAAGTGGTTACTTACTTAAAACTGATCCCGTATTTCAGCCACCTTCAGCAATATGGCGATTTCTTGCAGCACCTGTAGACTAAAGCCTACACGTTCCCCTTCCCGCCTGTCTAGCATTAACGACTTCAGGTATGCAGCCGTTTCGGGGCCTCCCCAGACCTGTTGCAACTGCTTCATGATATGCGGAAGCTCTTCCAGGCTGCTTGGTAAGACAATATCGGCATGGGTTTCCTCCCATTGTGGCAACACCACATTAAAGTTGTCATGCAGGCGATTCAGCAAAGCCAGAAACTCGGTCTTTTGATGCAAGCTGCGGTGTATATCCAGCAAATACAGCCATGGATAGACCGACTGTTGCGGTTGCTCCTGAAGAAAGGCCTCTAATAACACCTGCGCCTGCCTGGGCTTGCCCAAGCCCATCAGCATGCTGGCGCTGGAGATGACAGACTCCGCTTCGTCTTCTTCAGTTTTTGCTACTTTCTCGCCTTCTGGTTTATCTGCCTCTATTGCAGCGACTTCATCTGCATGAGACGGCAAGTTAACCACTTCTGATTTGTCCTGGGACAAGGTTGTATCCATGGCCCCAGAGTGCACCAGCGTGTCATACATAAAGGTATTGAGTTCAGTCAGGCTGGCAAGCTTGCGCTCGCGCCTTCTACGCGCATGCCAGAGCAACAGCGACAAAAGCAGAGCAGCAGCGAGTGCCAGCAGCAGGTTAAAGAACGGGCTGAGTTTTTGTATGAGCACCGACTTGCGTCCGGGCTTGTCATCTGTGATAAAAGAACCAGCCTGGGCCGTGGATAAAGGCGGCATAGCATTTGTAGTTTCTTGCGTCGGCGCAGCCGATGCTTTCGGCCTCACCTGCTGCTTTGTTTCTTGCAAGGTTTTTTGCAGGTTTGCTACCCGTTCATTTTCAGCTTGCAGCTGCTGCTTTAGCGCTTGGTCGCGCTTCAGCAAATCCTCATACTCAACCTTCATTGCAGTCGGAATCAAGGATGCGGCTGAGGGCTTGGGAAGATCATGTAATTGATAGCTTAGGCGCAATCTGCTGGCTTTGGACTTGCTGGGGTTGGTATCTGATACGTCCGTAGCGGATGGTAACGATTTAACATCCAGGGATAGTGACTTGAGCTCGGGGATGGTGACGACAGCCACTTGCTTGAACACCCTTACAGGGCTCAGGCCGGGGTTCTGCTCCCGGCTCAGCTCCAGTGTGTCGATGATGAACTGGCGTTGCATGGGCGTATTGTTGGGGTAAAACCTGCTTGCCAGCCTATCCAGGCTTTCGCCCGGCAAGACAGGCCAGGTAATGCTTTCAGCAGAGCCGGATTCGACAAGCGGCGCTGAGTGCGATATCGGTGGATAAAACACCGCGAACACTAACAAAAATCCCCTGAAAATTCTATTCACGCGTAAGGCCGGGAGCCGCCTTACACCTGGGTTAACAACAGCGCCAAATAAGCGCCGAACCATGAATATCAGCTTTCGCCAAGCAATTGGCGGGCACGGCCAATTGCCAGTTTTACCTGGTTAGGCGCGGTGCCGCCAATGTGGTTACGGCTAGCCAGCGAACCTTCCAGCGTGAGTACGCCATACACATCATCACTGATGTGCTGGCTGAATTTTTGCAGCTCTGCCAACGGCAGGTCAGCCAGGTCACAACCTTTATCCACCGCATGGCGCACAGCCAAAGCCACCACTTCATGCGCATCACGGAATGGCGTGCCTTTCTTCACCAGGTAATCGGCCAGGTCAGTCGCCGTAGCAAAGCCCTCGGCAGCCGCCAGGCGCATGGCGGGTTTGTCCACCTTAATACCGCGCAGCATATCGGCATAGATTTCCAGCGTCACCAGCAAGGTATCGGCGGTATCGAATAGTGGTTCCTTGTCTTCCTGGTTGTCCTTGTTATAGGCCAGCGGCTGGCCTTTCATCAGGGTCAGCAGTGCCATCAGGTGACCGGTAACACGGCCGGTCTTGCCGCGTACCAGCTCGGGCACATCGGGGTTCTTTTTCTGCGGCATGATGGAAGAGCCGGTACAGAAGCGATCAGCGATATCGATAAAACCAAAGCGCGGGCTGGACCATAAAATAAGCTCTTCCGAGAAGCGTGACAGGTGCGTCATCACCAGCGCGGCAGCGGCCGTGAATTCAATGGCAAAGTCGCGATCTGAAACTGCATCCAGCGAGTTTTCGCATACGCCGTCAAAACCCAGCTCCTGCGCCACCATCTCGCGATTGATAGGATAGCTAGTGCCCGCTAGCGCTGCTGCGCCCAAGGGCAGGCGGTTGATGCGCTTGCGTGCATCGGCAAAACGCCCGGCATCGCGCTGCAACATCTCGAAATACGCCAGCAGGTGGTGGCCGAAGGTAACCGGCTGCGCTACCTGCAAATGGGTAAAGCCGGGCATGGCGGTATCGAAATGTTCTTCGGCCAGGTCAACAATCGAAAGCTGCAATTTACGGATGCCAGCAAGCACGCCATCGGTGGCGTTACGCAGCCACAGGCGTACGTCCGTCGCCACCTGGTCATTGCGTGAACGGCCAGTATGTAGACGCTTGCCTGCATCGCCGATCTTATCGGTCAGGCGTTTTTCAATATTAAGGTGTACGTCTTCCAGGTCCAGCAGCCACTCAAACTTGCCGCTACGAATCTCCTGCAATATCTCGTTCAAACCTTGATGAATCCTGGCTACGTCGTCCAGGCTGATAATGCCTTGCGCGCCCAGCATGCGTGAATGCGCCAGCGAACCCTGGATATCGAACTCGGCCAGGCGCTGATCAAAACTCACTGAAGCGGTATAGCGCTTGACCAGCTCCGCGACCGGCTCGTTAAAACGGCCAGACCAGGTTTTGGTGTTATCTTGTTCGGGGGTATTATCTGATGTATGTTGCATGCTTAAATGTGGTTATTAATAATAGGGTTATATGACAAGTATAAAGCAAAAGCCCAAGAATTCCATGCAAGACCGCCCGCGCAAGACATCCGGCCCTGCAGAGCCATCCAATGGCTCGTTTTCGGGCCGCGCCGTCATGCGCCTGCCCGACTTCAGGAACCTGGGCATCTGCCTGCGCATCCTCGTAATCGTCAACCTGATCGCCCTGATTGCCGCCATTCTGCAGACCTCTGGCTTTGTTGCCACGCTGAAGCAGGTCGCCGAGCTTTCGGTATTTATCCAGCCGGTACTGCTGTTGTGCTTTCTACTACTGTTTTCCGCCGCGCCGCGCCTGCTCAAGCTGCCTTATCGTTGGGGCGTGATCGGCGTTATAGCACTGGTAACGGCCGCCACCAGCCTGATTTACCTGTTTGGCACCTTCGTATTTCCTGCCGATGAAATGCCGGGCATCATGCGTAGCTGGCTGTTATCGGGCATTGCCAGCGGCATCGTGCTGTATTACTTCAACCTGCGGCATCGTGCGCTCACCCCTGCCGTTGCCGAGGCCCGCCTGCAAGCGTTGCAGGCGCGTATTCGTCCGCACTTCCTATTCAATAGTATCAATGCCGTGCTGTCACTTATCCGCAGCCAACCGGCGCGTGCCGAAACCGCGCTGGAAGACATGGCCGACCTGTTTCGCGTGCTGATGGCGGATAACCGTGATCTGGTGCCGCTGGCCAAAGAGATCGCACTGTGCCGCCAGTACCTGGCGCTGGAAAAGCTGCGGCTGGATGAACGCCTGAATATCGTGTGGCAAATAGACAGCATGCCGCCCGATGCCTTGATACCGCCGCTAGTGCTGCAACCCCTGCTGGAAAACGCCGTTTACCATGGCATAGAGCCCATGCCCGAAGGCGGCACGATTACCGTCAACATCTACACCAGCCGTAAAGAAGTGCATGTGGTGCTGAGCAACCCCTACCCCGCGCAGGGCGGCCACCAGACCGGCAACAAGATGGCGCTTACCAATATCCGCGAACGGCTGGCACTGCATTTCGATGCCGAGGCCTCACTCAGCAGCAAAACCATCGATAAAAACAATGTGAAGATGTACGAAGTGCATATCGTCATCCCCTACCATCCGCACTCCGAATAGGCAGCATGAACGAATTATCATGAATAAACTAAGATGAACCCCAGCCAGCTTAAGATACTGATCGCCGATGACGAAGCCCCCGCGCGCAACCGGCTGCGCGAATTGCTGGGCGATATCACCAATATCACGCTGGTAGGCGAAGCCAAAAACGGCAAACAAGCGCTGGCGCTGGCCGAAGAAACCCATGCCGACGTACTGCTGCTCGATATCCGCATGCCGCAGATGGACGGCATAGAGGCCGCCATGCATCTGCAAAAACTCAACCCGCCACCCGCCATCATCTTCACCACCGCGTTCGATGGCTATGCATTACAGGCATTTGACATTAATGCGGTCGATTACCTGCTCAAACCTATCCGGCTGGAGCGCCTGCAAACCGCCATCAACAAGGCGCGCGCACTATTGCCTGCCCAGCTCGAAGCCATACGCCCGCTACAGCCAAGGCGCACTCACTTCAGCGTTAGCGAGCGTGGCCGCGTTATCCTGGTGCCGCTCACCGATGTCATCTACCTGCGCGCCGAGCTCAAATACACCACCGTGCGCACCAAAGAGCGGGAATACCTGATCGAGGATTCACTCACCAGCATAGAACACGAATTCGGCGAGCAATTCCTGCGCCTGCACCGCAACTGCCTGGTAGCACAAGCCAGCATCCTCGGCTATGAAAAGTCAGCAGGGATAGATGGCGAAAGCCACTGGGTAGCGCTGTTGAAAGATATTTCGGAGACAGTGGCAGTGAGTCGAAGACAGTTGCATGTGCTGAAAGGGCTTGCTGGGTAAGGCCACCATGAAGCAGCCAAAAACTTGTATCTTCTGCAGCAATAAAGGAAATATATCGAAAGAGCATTTCTGGCCAGATTGGCTAGGGCAATATTTACCAAAAGGTATCGGGGATGAGCACATAACTGAACTGTATTTATCTGAGGGGAAATCTCCTCAACAACTACAAAAACGGATAGAGCGGCAAGGAAACGTGATCTCCAAAAAAATAAGAGTCGTCTGTGAAAATTGCAATAACAATTGGATGAGTATTTTAGAAAGTAAAATAAAGCCAATATTCTCTGCCGTGCTAAATAATCAGCTTCCAAAATTAAAAAAAGAGCAAATAGAAGAATTATCCTTGTGGGTCGCTGTAAAAACAATTGTTGGGGAACACGCGGAAAACCATACGGCACTGACTCCTTGTGAAGACAGGAATTTAATCTATAAAAACCAGATAATTCCTGATTATTTCAGAATTTTCATAGGCTTACATTCATCCGAAACAAAAGCTGCCTACGCTCGCCACTCAACTACCGTGTCTAGAACAATGGCAGGGCCGAACCCGGTATTGCCTTTAGGAATACAAAGAAATATACAGTCTGTAAGTTTTCTAGTTGGCCCTTTAATTTTTCATGTTATAGCTGCTAGAGTCAGTGATTTTGATATTGATAAAGCATTCCCCTTAAAGGCTCTTTGGAAACTATGGCCTTTAGTTTCTGAAGAATTAGATTTGAGTCTTTTAAAGCGTATTGATGATGTTGAGCTTAAAAGTATTGCAAATATCATGCACAAATTAATTAACTCGCCCACAGTGAAATATGGTCGGCCTTTATCAAATCCAGTTTAAATATTATCTTTGATTAGATTAACTAAGACCCGCTGAAAGAAGCCTTATGAACGACCACCTCGAAACCATAGATCAAATCAAAAGCGCCGTGATCGAAATGGCAATCCAGTTTGGGCCCAAGCTGCTGGTGGCGACCGCCATTATCATTGCCGGGGTTTATGTGGGGCGCTGGGTTGGGCAGTTTGTGGATGGCGGCATCAAGAAATTCAATCTCGATTTACCGGTGCGGCAATTACTGGTGAGGATAGTGAAACTGTTGGTGCTGAGCCTGTTTATCATCATGGCACTGCAAAACCTGGGTGTACAACTGTTGCCGCTGATTGCCGGGCTGGGCGTGGCGGGTGCGGGTATCGCATTGGCGATGCAGGGGGTATTGAGCAATATTGTGGCCGGGCTTAGCATTATTTTTACCAAGCCATTTACCGTGGGCGAATACATTTCGATTGTGGGCGAAGAGGGGCAGGTGGAAAACATCAGCCTGTTTACGACGGTGCTCAGCCATGCCGATCAATCGCAGGTAGTGATCCCCAACCGCAAGATCGTGGGCGAGATATTGCATAACTACGGCAAAATCCGCCAGCTGGATATTGTGGTGGGCGTGGCCTACGATACCGACCTCGATCTGGCACTCAGCGCCATCAATGAAGTACTGCAGGCTAATCCGCGCATATTGAAACAGCCGGAGGCTATCATCAAGGTGAGCGTGCTTGCTGCCTACTCCATCAATATTGCCATCAAGCCATGGGTCAACGTGCCGGATTACATTGCCGCTGGGGGCGAGATCAATAAAACGGTTGTGGAAAGCTTCCGCCGCAAAGGCATCGTGATTCCGCTATCTCAACATGAGATCCGTATCATGGATAATGTGGACGAAAGCGCCTAGTAAGCAAACTAACTGAAAAGCCTGTTATTAGAGTTCCGACATCAGGGCCTTGTTGCGGCCGGTAGCTTTTGCCTGGTAAAGCGCCATATCGGCTTGTCGCAATAGCTTGTCAGGTGAGCTGTCAGGGCTGGCTTTGGCAATGGCGATGCCACAGCTGATAGTGAGAAAGCGGTGCGAGGAAGCTATGTGGGGAATATTGAGGTTTCTGATTTCTTCACATATGTTTTCGGCATGCGCCAGGGCTTGCTCTTCGTTCATATCCGTGGCCAGCACTACGAACTCTTCGCCACCATACCTGGCCACCACATCGTTGGTGCGCCTTAGCGATTTTGTGAGTTTGCCGGCAACCTGCTTAAGCGCTTCGTCCCCTGCAGCGTGGCCATAGGTGTCGTTAAACCGTTTAAAGTAATCGACATCCAGAAACATCACGATAAGATCACCCTGCATTGCCATCAGGTGCTTCCAGGTTTTATCGAGCTGATCTTCAAAATATTGACGGTTGAATAGCCCGGTAAGGGTGTCATGCACCACCAGCTTTTCCAGGATAGCATTGCTCTTCTCCAGCAGCTTGCGCTCCTCACTGAGGTGTTGCTCAAGGATGATGCGCGCTGTGACGTCTTTTTGGATGCCGATAAAGTGGGTAATCTCGTTAAGGGCATTTTGCACCGGCGAAATACTGAGTTCGTTCCAGAACATGGTGCCGTCTTTGCGGTAATTTCTTAATGTTACCAGGCAATACTCGCCTTTCCTCAGTGCCTGGCTAAGCTGGGCGATGCCTCGCTGCTGCCTGTCATCGCCTTGTAAACAGCGGCAATTCTGATGCAGGATTTCATCCCGGCTATAGCCTGTCATGGCTTCGAAGGCTGGATTCACAAAGATCAAAGGATGGTCAGGTCGTGTGGCATCGGCAATGGTGACACCATCTCTGGACTCCAGAACGGCTTGCATGAGAATTTCTAAAGTAATCAAAAAACCTACCTCCTAATTTCTAAAATACTACTTAATGCGCGATATCTCTGATTTGCCGAATTAGTCGAGTTTAATCATCCTGCTTTAAGCTTGATGGGCCTGTATTCCGGCATAAACTGGCTAGGTTGTTATAGTTTTAATTGCGTTGCAGCTCAGTAGCTGCACAAAAGGAATAAATGATGGATCGCCACACTAGCATTATCCCCTCTGTATCCCAGCCAACCTCACTTGAAAAAACCAGGCCTGGCTGTGCTAGCTGTAAAAGCTCTCCCGAATTGGATTTCGAGTTTGAATATGCGTTTCAACCTATCGTTGATTTTAAGAATCGCTCTATCTATGCCCATGAAGCCCTCATCAGGGGACCTAATGGCGAAAGCGCATATTCTGTACTGAGCAAAGTAAACAACGACAATGCATACCGGTTTGATCAGGCTTGCAGGGTAAAAGCCGTTAAAACCGCCGCTGAGCTGAAGCTAAAAGGGTTTTTATCCATCAATTTCATGCCAAACGCCGTTTATCGGCCCGAGCTATGCATTAGTACCACTCTGGCTGCTGCTAAAAAGTATAACTTCCCAGCCACTAATATTATCTTTGAGTTTACCGAAACAGAGCAGATTAAAGATACCCAGCATCTGTTGAACATTGTAACCGAGTACAACAAGCTGGGCTTTAAGACCGCCATTGATGACTTTGGTGCCGGTTATGCCGGGCTGAATTTGCTGGCGCAGTTTCAGCCTGATATTGTCAAAATTGATATGGAACTGTTGCGTAACATCGATAGCAGCAAATCACGCCAATCTATCGTAAAGGCCTTGACTACCATGTGCCATGAGCTTGATGTCACCATATTGGCAGAAGGCGTAGAAACGAAAGCCGAGCGGGATTTTCTGCTGGGACTTGGCATCAATCTTTTCCAGGGCTACCTGTTTTGTAAGCCCGCGTTTAAATCTGAAGGCACAATAACCCCTGAAGCTTGGCTTTAACCAAGGCAGTGCGGTTGTCATAGACGTTGTCATAACCCAGCATTACCCGCCAGGAGCATTGATAGGAGATTTATAAAATTTCCGCCTAATCAAGGCCATTGCTCTCCTATGCTAAAATTGGGGTATTCATTAATTTCAGCCCCAAACACTCATGAACTCCACCCCCAAAAAACTCGTCATTGCCTCGCGTGAAAGCGCACTGGCCATGTGGCAGGCACGTTATATCCAGAGCACTTTACAGGCACTTTACCCGGAAACCACCGTGGAAATCCTCGGCATGACCACCACCGGCGACCAGATACTGGATTCACCACTGGCCAAGATCGGCGGTAAGGGGTTGTTTGTGAAGGAACTGGAGCAGGCGCTGGCGGATGGGCGGGCCGATCTGGCCGTGCACTCCATGAAAGACGTGCCCATGCACCTGCCGGAAGGTTTTGCGCTGGCGGCGATAGGTGAGCGGGAAGACCCGCGCGACGCATTTGTATCGAACAACTTCAAGACATTGGAAGAGTTGCCGCAAGGCAGTATTGTCGGCACCTCCAGCTTGCGCCGCCAGAGCCAGTTGCAGGCCCGTTTGCCACACCTCAAGATAGAATCTCTGCGCGGCAACGTGCAGACGCGCTTGCGCAAGCTGGATGAAGGCCAGTATGCGGCGATTATCCTTGCCGCAGCCGGGCTCAAACGCCTGGGGTTGGGCGACCGTATCACGCAGCTGATCTCCACAGAACACAGTATCCCTGCCGTTGGCCAAGGCGCACTGGGCATTGAGATCAATGCCGATCGCCAGGATCTACTGTCGGTACTGGCACCACTGAACCACCCTGCCACCGCATCGTGCGTAGAAGCTGAGCGCGGCATGAGCCGTGCCTTGGCAGGTAGTTGCCAGGTGCCGCTGGGCGCTTATGCCGAACGGCATGGCGAAGAGCTGCGCATGACTGGTTTTGTAGCCAGCGTGGATGGCAAGGAAATTATCCGCGAAGCCATTACCGGCGCTGCCAACAACCCCGAAGCGCTAGGCCAGGCACTAGCGGATAAGCTGCGCGCACTGGGTGCAGACCGCATACTGGCTGCACTGGCAGACCATGCCTGAACATTCTCCTGAGCGCATCTCTGATCGCCCCAATGACCTGGCACTTGGCGGCTATGGCATTGCGATCACGCGCCCTGAGGGACAATCCGACAAGCTGACTAAACTGGTGTCAGAGGCAGGCGGCCAGCCGTTTGCCTTCCCGTTGATTGCCATCGCCCCACTGGCGGATTACAGCACCTTTGATAAGCAACTGGCAGAGTTAGATAAAGATGATTGGGCCATTTTCATCAGCAGTAACGCGGTGCAGAACGCCATGCCCCGGCTGTTACAGTGCGGTTTGTTACAGCCCGATTTGTTACAACACGGCGCTATCCCTGCCAATTTGAGGTTTGCGGCCATAGGCCCGGTAACGGCAGCTGAACTTGCAGCGTTTGGCGTAAGCCATGTCCTCACCCCACAAACACGGTTTGATAGCGAAGCCCTGCTGGCCTTGCCCGAGATGCAGGATGTCAAAGGCAAGCGCTTTGTGGTATTCCGCGGTGTGGGTGGGCGTGAAGTGTTGGCCGATACTTTGAAAGCCCGCGGTGGGATAGTACGGTTTGCCGAGTGTTATCGGCGGGTAAATCCGCAAACGGATACCCGTGTTTTAGCCACTATGTGGCAAAATAAACAACTGCATGCACTGGTGGTCACCAGCAGCGAGGCAATGCGGCATTTACTGGCGCTGGCTGCCAACGATGGGGATGCGGAGTGGATGAAGCAAGTGGCCATCTGCGTGAATCATGCACGTATTGCGGAAGAAGCCTCGCCGCATGGCCTGAATGTGGCAGTTGCCGATGCACCGGGTGATGAAGCCATGCTGCAATGCCTGATTGGTGCCTTACGCCGGGATTAAACAGTGATTAAGCATGCCTCGCACCTACTTTTTAATTAGTACATACAAGCACATTTTATTAAGCACCTTGGAATATGACTGATCAAAATAACATTGCTCCGGAACAGCCACCCCAAGCGATACCCGTTGTTGCCAGTGTTAACGCAACTCGCGGAACGGAAAGACGCAAGTATTCACTCTTCATCCAGGTGGCTCTGGCACTTGCGCTAACGGCCTTTGTCATCGTGGCATGGCAATGGGTCAATACCCGCCACCAGATCAAGCAACTGGAAAAAACCCTGGCCCAACGGCTGGAACAGTTCAACGAAAAAAACCAGCAAACTCTGGCGCTGGCCAAGAATGCCGATGAGCGTAGTTCGGACACGGTAGCGCGCACTTCGCTGCTGGAGCAAAGGCTGGAAGAGTCGCGTGACCAGCAAGAAGCGTTGCAAAACCTTTACCTGGAACTAGCTAATAACCGCGAAGAACGCGCCATTTCTGAGGTTGAACAACTGCTGGTGATCGCCAACCAGCAGCTGCAGCTTGCCGGCAATATCAAGCCCGCACTGCTTGCCTTGCAGACTGCCGATACCCGCCTGCAACAGCTTGATACCCCGCAGGTGATCCAGTTACGCAAAGTGCTGGCGCAGGATATCCAGCACCTGCAAAGCCTGCCATTGATCGACATTGTCGGCATGAGCCTGAAACTGGAAAGCCTGACTGAAAGCATCAATAGCCTGCCGCTGGTAAGTGATCGCCATCCAGATAGTAACGAAGCAGCCACGGCACCGAACTGGGACAGCAACCCTTGGCGCCGCCTGGTGCAGGAAATATGGCAGGACCTGAAAGGCATGATACGCCTTGAACGCATAGACCGCCGCGAGCCGCCCCTGCTGGCACCCGACCAGACTTTTTTCCTGCGCGAGAATATCAAGCTGCACTTACTGACTGCGCGTATCGCTTTACTGCAGCATGATGAAACCACCTATCGCGCAGATCTCACTGCGGCTGAAAACTGGTTGAAAGGCCATTTCGATCTGCGTGAACCTGAGACACAAAATGCGTTGCACATGATCAAGGAATTATCCGACAGCGCTATTGTGATCCAGATGCCGGATATCAGCGAAAGCCTGGGGCTGGTGAGCAAATACAAGCTCACGCTGGAGCGGGTGCATGGGTCGGAACAAGGTAACGGAAATTCCAACACGGCGGACAAGAAACCAACTGCCAAAACCGGCACCAAGCAGGCTCCGGCGCAATCACCCGCTAAAAACCCGGCAAGACAAACCCCATCAGGAAAAATCCAATAGTGCGCTGGCTATTCTGGACATTACTGATTCTGGCGCTCGCGATTGGCGTCTCCCTGCTGGCGAGCTATAACGAGGGCTACGTGCTCATTGTACGGCCGCCGTATCGCCTGGAAATTTCACTCAATTTCCTGCTGATCCTGATCGTACTGGCCTTTGCGCTATTGCATCTGGGTTTGCGCCTGATGCATTACACCAAACGTTTGCCTGCCAGCGTGCGCGAATATAAGGAACTGCAGCGTGTCAGGAATGGCCATGCTGCGCTGGTAGAGGCTTTGCATGCGCTGGTGGCAGGACGCTATACCGTCGCCGAAAAAGCCGCTTCAAAAGCACTGGAACTGGGCGAAGATGCCGGGCTGAGCGCGCTGATTGCGGCGCGTGCTTCACATAAACTCAAACATAAAAGCCAGCGCGACTATTACTTCGCCGAGGCCGAGCGCCTGGCGCCGGACGCCACTATCGCCCGCCTGTTATCGCAGGCAGAGTTGCAGCTGGACGACCGCCGCTATGATGATGCTGTCAATAGCCTGCATAAACTCTACAAGCTGCTACCGCAGCATGCGCCCGCCTTACGCCTTGAGTTAAAGGCGCAAATACACCTCAACAACTGGGAACATGTGCTGACCATTTTGCAGCAGCTGGAGAAACAGGATGCCATCGAGTCCTGGCATCTTAAGGAAATCCGCCAGCAAGCTCATCAACACATTATCAAACGTTATACGGATGATTTACCGGGGCTGGGTATCTACTGGAAGAAACTAGCGGAAGAGGATCGCCTGAATAGCCGCATGGCTTACCTTGCTGCCGAAATTTTCATACGTAGCGGGACAGGTAGCACTGAATCCGGTAACCAGGCGGCTGAAATTATAGAAATGAGCCTGACCAAACGCTGGGATAGCAAGCTGGCTGGGCTGCTGGGCGACTGCGTTACCAGCAACCCGCAGAAACAGCTGCAGCAAGCCGAGTTCTGGCTGCTAAGCCATGAAGGCGATGCCAGCCTGCTGCTGTCTCTGGGCAATATGTGTGTGCGCCAGGGGCTGTGGGGCAAAGCGCAAAGCTACCTGGAAGCCAGCATCAGCGTACACCCCATGCCTGCCACCCATATCGCCCTGGCACGCCTGCTGGAAAGCCTGGACGACATTGAGGGTGCGAACCAGCACTACCGCGCCAGCAGCAAGCTGTTTACCGAAACTGCCTAAGCAAGCGCCGTTGGCACGGGTTACGGCTCTATCGCGTGACCGGCGGCTATCCAGGCGCTGATGCCGCCTGACAATGGCCTGACCCGTGTATAGCCTTTTTTCATAAGTTCCTTGGCTACACGCGCAGCCGAGGCCTCGTTAGGACACTCGCAATAGACGATCACTTCACTGTCCATCGCCGTGTCGTCGAGTTGCAAAGAGCTCACATCGTTATTGTGGATGATGACCGCCCCTGGAATCCGCCCTGACTGCTGCGACAAAGGAATGCGGACATCGACGATTAAAGGCGCCGTGCCTTCCTGCAACATCTGGTCCAGCTCATCGACCGAAATGCGTGCCATGTGCAAGGCCTTGTAGAAACGGTAACGCTGCCACCATTTTGAGGCGATATAGGCACCCAGCGCCGCAAGCACCAGCAAACCGCCCAACTTACCCAGCTCCACCAGTACATTGAGCAGATCATCAATGGTGGTGCTGAACAAGGAACCGAGGTAAATCGCTACCCCCGCCCACAGCGCGGCACCCAAGCCATCAAACAGGAAAAAAGCGCTGCGCCGCGTACCCAGTGTTCCCGCCATGGCGCTGGCCACCGAGGCAAAGCCCGGAATAAACTTGGCCACCAGCAATGAAGATGCACCCCAGCGCGTGTAGATGGAAGAAGTCTGACGCACACAAGAATCAGGTGATAATGAAATACGGCAAAGTGTAGCCATGACTTTTCTGCCGTAGCGCCTGCCCGCAAAAAACCAGAAGCTATCAGCGATCAGCGCGGCAATCACTGCGGTTAGCAACAACAATCCCGCGGAATAATCACCGCTACCAAGCAATGCACCTGCGATCACCAGCGTGGGGTAAGCCGGTAATGGCAGGCCGATTTGCTCCAACAGCACGTTGAAAAATACCAGTAACAGGCCGTATTGCTCGATCAGGTGAAACAGGTAACTCATGATGCAGGTGCTCCCGGACATTCTTTATGTTGCTATGTTAATTGATGAGCACCCGATAAAGCCATGAATCATTCTTAATGCCGATATTGAATATTCAATGCTTGTTTGATGCTTGGCTACTCAGTCAACAGATGCGGTTTTACTGCCATTACCCTGCCAGCCGCCGCCTAGCGCACGGATCAGGCCAACCGAAGCAATCGCACGCTGACCTACGCTTTGGCTGACAGCGCGTTGTGAGGCCAGGCTGGAGCGTTGGGCATCGATCACTTCCAGGTAGCTCGCCGAGCCATTCCTGTATCGAGATTCGGCCAGCGTGGTAGCACGTTGTGATGAGGTGGTCGCTTCACTCTGGTAACCAATCTGCTTATCCAGGGTACGCAACGCGCTCAAGTTGTCTTCGACATCCTGAAAACCCACCAGCACCTGTTGCCGATAATTGGCGACCAGTGCTTCATAATTGGCATCAGCCCGTTGCAGGTTAGCCTTGTTACGGCCACCATCCAGGATAGGCAGGCTCAGCACCGTGCCGACCAGCGGCCCCATTAGCCAGCTTCGGCTGGACCATTTGAACAAGTCTTTCAGTTCGTTGGATTCATACCCCGCAGTGCCGGTGAGTAGCAAACTAGGGAAAAACGCCGCCTTGGCCACCCCTACCCGCGCACTGGCCGCAGCCAGTTGGCGCTGTGCCTGGGCAATATCCGGGCGGCGCTCCAGCAGATCTGACGGCAAGCCGGATGGAACATTGACGATCACCGGCTGGATGGGCGCCACTGCCAATGTGAACTGTGCCGGGGCCTTGCCCAATAATACCGCGAGCGCATGGTCGCGTTGTGAACGCGCACGCAACACACTCTCCTGCTCAGCTTGGGTAAAGGCCAGCTCAGTCTTGGCTTGCGCCACATCGAGCTCGCTGATGTCACCTGCGTCGAAACGCAGTTGGACTATGCGCAGGGCTTCCTGCCGCAACACGATGGTTTTTTGCAAGACATCCAGCTCGGAATCCAGCGAACGAATCGCAAAATACTGCTGTGCCACATCGGCCTGTAGCGCCAGCAACACCGAGCGATAAGCTGCCTCCTGGCCTTGAGCATCCAGCTGTGCGGCACGGCTGTTGTTGGACAGGCGGTTGAACAGGTCAACTTCATAAGAGGCATTGAGCTGCGCACGCCATTCGGTGGTGGTTGGGCTATTGGCCCGCTCCTGCTGATTGCTACCCTGGCTATCTCTCAAACGCGTAGGGCCAAAGCCGCCGTTGAGCCGGAAGGCACGGTCAGCATCGACCACACCGGCAATCGCCCTCGCCTCCTTAACCCTGGCCAATGCCGTTGCCAGGCTTGGGCTGGCGGTGGTGGCATCGTCAATTAACTGCGTGAGTTCGGCATTGTTGAATGCCAGCCACCAGGCGCCTCGGTCTTTCTCATCGGCGGGCTCAGCCACTTTCCAGGCACCATCCTGAATCGGTTGCGATTCGCGGTATTGCGTGGGCAGATCCAGGCTTACCTTGTCCGGCGGCGTGATAATGCTGCAACCAGCCAGCACTAGTGCGGCTGCCAGCGCTGTTAACGGAAATTTATATGTATTCATGTTTATCCTCATCTACTACTTAATGCAGCTATTTAATTCACTGTGGGTTCAGCAATTGCTGGGGCCGTATTCGTCGTATCAACATGATTACGGCTATGACGCGTTACCAGTGAACGCAGTAACACATAGAACACCGGCGTCAGGAACAAGCCAAATGCAGTCACGCCTATCATGCCGGAGAACACCGCCACGCCCATGGCATGGCGCATCTCGGAGCCCGCGCCGCTAGATAACACCAGCGGCAGCACCCCTGCGATAAAGGCGATAGAAGTCATCAGGATAGGACGCAATCTGAGACGTGCCGCCTCGATAGCGGCTTCGTAGATGCCACGGCCCTGATGTTCAAGCTCGCGCGCAAACTCCACGATCAGAATCGCGTTCTTGCACGCCAGCCCTACCAGCACCACCAGGCTGATCTGGGTGAAGATGTTGTTGTCGCCATTGGTCAGCCACACACCGGTAATGGCGGCAAGCAGGCCCATAGGCACAATCAGCAATACCGCCACCGGCAGGGTCAGGCTTTCGTACTGCGCAGCCAGCACCAGAAACACCAGCAGCATGGATAACGGCAAGATCACGAACAGGGTATTGCCGGCGATCTTCTCCTGGTAAGTTAGCTCAGTCCATTCGAAGCCTATGCCGCGCGGCAGGGTTTCCGCCGCAATGCGCTCTACCGCAGCCTGCGCTTCACCCGTGCTGTAACCGGGCGCTGCGCCGCCATTGACGTCGGCCGCAGGGAAACCGTTGTAACGCATCGCCCTGTCAGGCCCGTGGCTCTTGGTCATGCGCAGTACTGAAGACAACGGCACCATCTCGCCCCTGTCGTTGCGGGCTTTGAGCAGGCCTACATCTTCTTCATGCGCACGGAACTCGGCATCTGCCTGAACACGCACCTGATAGGTACGACCGAACTTGTTGAAGTCATTCACATACAGCGAGCCCAGGTAAATCTGCAAGGTCTCGAACACGTCAGGAATCGCCACGCCGAGTTGTTGCGCATGAGTTCGATCGACATCGGCATATAGCTGCGGCACATTGACCTGATAGCTGGAGAACATGCCTGCCAACTCGGGTGCCTTTTGCGCCTTGGCCATAAATGCCTGCAGGGCATCATTCAAGGCATCGTTACCCAAGGCCGCCCTATCCTGTATCTGCAGCTTGAAGCCGCCTATAGTACCCAGGCCCTGAACGGGCGGCGGTGGAAAGATAGCGATGAATGCGTCTTGTATGCCGGCATAATCCTTGTTCAACTGTTGGGCGATGGCCAAACCGCTGAGATCGGCAGATTTACGTTCATCAAATGATTTGAGCGTCACAAACACGATGCCAGAATTCGGACTGTTAGTGAAACCGTTGATGGAAAGACCTGGGAAAGCCACCGCAGACTCCACACCCGGATGCTTAAGCGCAATATCACTCATCTTGCGGATCACATCTTCGGTACGGTCCAGCGAGGCAGCATCCGGCAGCTGGGCAAAACTCACCAGGTACTGTTTATCCTGCCCGGGAATGAATCCGGTAGGCACTTTGTGGAACACGAACAAGGTGCTGCCTATCAGCAACGCATACATCGCAAGCATCAGCGATTTATGCTTGAGCACGCCAGTGACACCAGAACCATAGTGGCTAGAGCCACGATGGAATAGCTTGTTAAAACGTACAAAGAACCAGCCGAACAAGGCATCAATCGCGCGCTGGAAGCCATCTTTCTTGGCCCCGTGCTTTTTTAGCAACAAGGCAGCCAAGGCCGGCGACAAGGTCAGCGAGTTGAAGGCGGAAATGACGGTAGAAATGGCAATGGTCAGCGCGAACTGCTTAAAGAATTGGCCGGTCAGCCCGCTGACAAAGGCTAGTGGTACGAATACCGCAGACAAGGTCAGTGCAATCGCCACTATCGGGCCAGATACCTCACGCATGGCCTTGTAGGTCGCTTCTATGGGCGATAGCCCGTTTTCGATATTGCGTTCGACGTTCTCCACCACCACGATGGCGTCATCCACCACGATACCGATGGCGAGCACCAGCCCGAAAAGACTCAATGTATTAATGGAGAAACCCAGGCCCAGCATCACCGCAAAAGTACCAATCACAGACACCGGCACCGCCAGCAAAGGGATGATGGATGCGCGCCAGGTCTGCAGAAACACGATGACCACCAGCACTACCAGTGCCACCGCGATCAGCAGGGTTTCGGTCACCGCATGGATAGAAGAACGCACGAACTGCGTGGGGTCATACACGATATGGTACTCAACCCCTTCCGGCATATCCTTTTGCAGCTCAGCCATGGTCTTGCGTACATTTTCGGAAATCTGCAAAGCATTGGAGCCTGGCGCCTGGAAGATAGGGATAGCGACCGCAGATTTATTATCCAGCAGTGAACGCAACGCATATTCGCTGGCGCCCAGCTCGATACGTGCTACATCTTTCAGGCGCGTCACTACACCATCCTCGGAAGTGCGGATGACGATATTGCCAAACTCTTCTTCAGAATCGAGGCGACCTCGCGCGTTGACTGAAATCTGGTAATCAACCCCAGGCGCTGCAGGCGATGCACCGATCACACCGGCAGCCACATCCACGTTTTGCGCGCGGATAGCCTTGACCACGTCACTGGCAGCCAGCTTACGTTCGGCGACTTTGCGCGGATCCAGCCAGATGCGCATGGAGTAGTCACCGGAACCAAACAACTGAACCTGGCCTACACCTTCCAGGCGTGCCAGCCTGTCCTTGACGTTAAGCACCGCGTAGTTACGCAGGTAAGTCATATCGTAACGGTTATTGGGCGACAGTAAGTGCACCACCATGGTCAGGTCCGGCGAGCTTTTTACCGTGGTTATGCCCAGCCGCTGCACTACCTCCGGCAATCGTGGCAAAGCCTGGCTGACGCGGTTCTGCACCAGTTGCTGCGCCAAGTCGGGTGAAGTACCCAGCTTGAATGTCACAGTCAGCGTCATCAAGCCGTCAGATGTGGCTTGCGAGGACATATACAGCATGCCTTCGACACCGTTGATCTGCTCCTCTATCGGCGTGGCGACGGTCTCGGCGATGGTTTTTGGATTAGCCCCCGGGAACTGTGCCTTAACGATCACCGATGGCGGTACCACTTCCGGGTATTCGGAAATCGGCAGGCTTTGCATGGCAATCAGGCCGCCGATAAAGATGATGACTGACAGCACACCGGCAAAAATGGGCCTGTCGATAAAGAATTTTGAAATATTCATGGATTGCTTCCCTGCTTGTTGTCGGCGCCAGCTGCGTACACTAGCCCCAGCCTTAATCAGGGTTTGCCCCTGAGTAAGGTTTGTACTGGATTAGGAGGTCTTAGATCAGCGTTTTTCTGGCTGATTTTGGCTTGAGCTCAACAGTCTCCAGGCTGGCCTGTTTGCCATCCTTCTGCTCCTGTTGTGGGCCAGGTATCAACGTCTTGGGTGCCTGGCCATCCATCGCCACGGTGACCGGCGCAACGGTATCATTGGGGCGAACACGTTGCAGGCCATTCACCACGATCAGTTCGCCTTGTTTCAAACCGGAACGGACCACTCGCAAACCATCGACCATAGGCCCAAGCTGTACATCGCGATAAGTCACCTTGTTGTCGGTGCCTACCACCATCACGTATTTCTTGTTCTGGTCGGTACCCACGGCCTTATCGTCTATGAGCAGCGCGAGTTGCTCTGCTGAGCCGCCGGTACGCACACGTGCATACATACCTGGCGTCAACAAGCCGTTGGCATTATCAAAAACCGCTCTTACCCGTATCGTCCCGGAGGCTGTATCCATCTGGTTATCGAACGACTTCAGGTGGCCCAGGTGCGGGTAGCCTTCTTCCGAAGCAAGGCCTATGGCAATGGGGGTACGCGCTATGCCGGAGTTGCCGACAGCGCCATTGGCTGCGTACCGGATATAAGTCTGCTCATCGACTTCAAAATTGACATACACCGGGGACACCGACACCAGGGTGGTCAGCGCAGGCGCATTAGCGCCGGCACTCACCAGATTGCCTACCGTGATTTCAGCACGCGATACGCGCCCGCTCACTGGTGCAGTGATGGCGGTGTATTGCAGGTTGAGGCGGGCGATCATGACGGCAGCCTGGGCTGCTTTTACGTTGGCCGAGGTATCCTGGAACGCGCTACTACGCTGATCCAGCTCACGCTGTGCCACGGCACGCTCTTCCGTCAGGCGACGCGTGCGTTCGAGTTCGGTTCTGGATAACTCGACTGCCGCTTGTGCACTGGCCAGCGCAGCCTCGGCCCTCGCCAGTTCGGCCTGGTAAGGCCGTGGATCAATGGTGAACAGCAGGTCGCCTTTCTTCACCAACTGCCCTTCCTGGAAGTGGATGACATCAATAGTGCCGGAGATGCGGGGGCGAATCTGCACGCGCTCTATGGCTTCCACACGCCCGGAAAAATCATCCCACTCCGTTACCTTCTTCTCGATAACGGCAGCCACCGATACGGGTATTGGTGCAGCCGCGACAACAGGTGGCTTGGCCGCCTGGCTGTTGAACGATAGCGTGGTTGCGGTACCAATCACCAGGAGCCCGATGGCAATGGCTATGGTTTTACGGCCGAATAACGGGCTGGTGTCTTTCAAGCCTGGGGTTTTCAAGTCAGTATTTTTCATGGTCTTTCCCTTCATTGCTGTGATTTCAAATTCGATGACTACAAAACCGGCTTATATCGCATCAGTGATGAATTGCGTGAGTGTCTGGGTAACCTGCGCAAACCGTGGATGTCCGGGATCTGCCAAATCGCCGCCGACGCCTTCCAGACGGCGCACCTGTACTGGCACACCAGCAGCGATAAGCTTGGCAGCGTATTGTTCCGCCTCGTCGCGTAGCGGTTCGCGTTCTGCGGTAATGATCAGTGCTGAGGCCAACCCCGACAGCCTGAGTGAATTCACCGGTGATGCATAAGGATGTAGCGCATCGCTGGCGGTGGGCAGGTAATCTGACCAGGCTTTGCGGCATGGGCAGTCATCCGCTGCTCCCATGGATTTGGTAGTTTGCTGCGAATCCAGCAATGGATTGATAAGCACCTGCCCCTTCAAGCGGGCATTGCAGCCGGGCAATGCAGCCCTGTCGCGCGCCATCATGGCCACTGCGGCAGCCAGGTTGCCGCCAGCCTGATCGCCGGCAACCATCATGCGTGCCCTGTCGGCACCGATTTCCGGTGCATGCTTCCAAACCCATTGCACCGCCTCAAACGCCACTTCTACCGTATTGGGGAAATGCAGTTGCGGCGCTAATGGATAATCCACACACACCACCACCGCCTTATCGGATAGCGCCTGGGCTATGCCATAGGCATCTTCCACCAGGCCGCAATTGAACAGGCCGCCATGGAAATACACAATGACGGGCTGCAACGCGCCCTGCGCCTGTTTGCCAAATACCTGCAGCGTAATAGCATCCGCCGAAAATGGTTGGCTGAAGGAGGTCGTCCAAAGCTGTTCAGGCCTGGATTTTGGTGGTTGCTCGATGGGGAGGTGGTGCCTTGTATTCATGATTTACTTTTCAAGTATTCAGTTACCAACAGATAGACGTACTGTATATGTGCAATTTAAAAAGATAAATTAGGTAACTACGTAAACACTGTTCATATTAATTGCACAATTAAGGGTATTTAAAGCGCAGGTACAGCCATACCACGCTGCACGGCCGGCCTGTTGCCAATGGCATCCAGCCAGCGCTGCAAGGATGGTTTTGTGGCAAAGCTTGCTGCGAGTACATCCTTCAGATAGCCGGTTGCCGCCAATGTCCAGGGATAAGCAGCGATATCGGCAATGGAATACTGATCGCCAGCCAGGTAAGGAGTGACGCTCAATCGATTTTCCATGACAGTGAGCAGCCGGTCGGCCTCATCGCTGAACCGCTGTATTGCCAGCGGTGACTTTTCGTCGCACCGTACGGCAAAATAGCCCAACTGGCCCAGCATCGGACCCAAGGCGCTGACCTGCCAGTACAACCATTCCAGTGCTTTGTAGCGCTCATGACCTGAGGATGCCAGCAAGCTACCGCTTTTTTCTGCGAGGTAAGTGAGGATGGCGCCGCTCTCGAATATCATGAGCGGGCCGCCCTCAGCCTCGTTATCGACAATAGCCGGAATCTTGTTGTTAGGGGAAATCACCGCAAAGTCAGGAGAAAACTGCTCCTTCTTACTCAGGTCTACCGGATGTACCTGATAAGGAATCCCCAGCTCTTCGAGCATGATGGACACCTTGCGGCCATTGGGTGTAGCCCATGTGTATAAAGTAATCATTGTTTTCTCCGTGCTGGGTTGTGGTGATGGCAAGCGACTAACGAACACCGCCGCCCGCATAGAGCTGCTCGCCAGTTAGCCAGTAAGAATCGTCTGAACCTAAAAACACGGCAATAGTAGCGATATCTTCGGGTTGGCCGATTCGGCCAAGCGGTGTTTGCGCTACCACGCCGGTTTCCATATCGGAGCCGATAATGCCTGCTGTATGCGTACCCTCAGTCTCAATCATGCCGGGATTCAATGCGTTAACACGGATCTTCTTGGGGCCAAGCTCTCGAGACAGCACACCGGTAATCGCATCTACTGCGCCTTTTGTCCCGGTATAAACTGCGCTGTTAGGTGGTGTGATACGGCTGACGACAGAACCAATGTTAATGATGCTGCCACCCTCGCCGAGATGCTTTACAGCGGCTTGCGTAGTCAGCAGAAGACCCAATACATTGATGTTGAACTGTTTATGGAAATGTTCTTCGGTTACCGCTTCGATAGGCGCGAATTCATAGACACCGGAGTTATTGACAAGGATATCGAGCTTGCCGTAATTGTTAATCGCTGCGTCAATAATACCCTGGGCATCCGCTGATTTACTGACGTCACCCTTCACGGCAATTGCCTTACCGCCGGCAGCCGTGATAACAGCCACTACCTTGTCAGCCCCTTCTTTGCTGGATGAATAATTGACCACTACCGAAGCGCCTTCTGCTGCGTAATGCGTGGCGATAGCAGCACCTATACCTTTGGATGCGCCTGTGACTACTGCTACTTTTCCTGCGAGTTTGTTAGCCATGATATTGCTCCTTGATTAAGTTGATAAAACTGAAATTAAAGAAAAGTTGTTGCACTGTTAGGCGTACTGTATAGCTAGTTAAAATTTAGATAAATAAGGTAATATAGGAATCACTGTCTTCATTTATTGGACAATGTATGGATCGCTTCGATACGATGTTGGCGTTTACGCGGGTAGTAGAGCTGGCAAGCTTTACCAAAGCCGCAGTTTCCCTCAACCTACCCAAAACAACGGTTTCAGCCCAAGTGCTGGCGTTGGAAAAAAGACTCAGCGTGAAACTGCTACACCGCACTACCCGCCACGTGAGCGTAACAACAGATGGTGCTGCCTATTACGAAAGAGCCTTGAGATTACTAACCGATCTTGAGGAAACTGAAGCGTCACTGACCCAGGCGACATCCAAGCCCAAAGGGCGATTAAGGGTAGACGTGCCGGCCCCGGTTGGACGGCTCATCATCATTCCGGCCCTTAAGGATTTTTTCCAGCGTTACCCGGATATTGAATTGGAAATTGGCTGTAATGACAGGCCAGTAGATCTATTGGAGGAAGGTGTAGATTGTGTCATTCGCGTGGGCAATCCCTTTGACTTGTCGTTAGTTGCTCGCAGAGTTGGCTCAATGCGCCTGGTCATGGTTGCAAGCCCAGAATATCTGGATAAATTCGGCAGACCGAAAAAACCAGAGGACCTGGAAAGACACCATGGAGTTTATTTTTTCTCGTCAAAGACCGGCAAAATTCACGAGTTCGAGCTTTCAATCAACGGCACCAGCAAAGAAGTACTGACCCATCGCAAGATTGCCACCAATGATGGTGATGCCCTTGTGGCTGGTTGCTTGTCAGGCTTGGGAGTGAGCCAGGTGCCAACGTTCATGGTGCAGGATCACATTGCATCGGGCAGATTGGAAGTAGTACTTGGAGAATACATCTCGGAAAGCATGCCCATGAACGCGCTCTACCCGCAGAACCGGCACCTTTCATCCAAGGTAAGGGCATTTATCGACTGGGTAGCCGAGCTGTTTGCCAATAGCGATCTGCTACAGGCGAAATCAACCTTGAAACAGCCGCTGCAGGTTAAATAGCAGCGACCGATTTGGGTAGTGGGTTGGAATAGGTAAAGGCATCGGAGAAAAACTCTTCTGCCGGCATACCGTGCGCCTGAAAAGCCAGATGTACGTTATCCACCATGGCGGGTGCGCCACAGCAATACACCTGATATGGACTAAGATCGTCATAATCTGCCAGCACTGCCTGATGTACCAAGCCGGTACGACCTTGCCAGTTATCCTCGGGCAAAGGCTCCGACAGTACGGGAATGAACGTAAAGTGAGCGTTTGCTAATGCCCAGGATTTCGGCAACTCAGGCATGTATAAATCCTGCAAGGATTTTGCGCCCCAATACAGCACCATTTTGCGCTGCATGTTGTGATGCAGCATATGCTCGATAATGCCCTTGATAGGCGCAAACCCGGTACCACCAGCAACAAAGATAATGGGTTTATCCGTGTCTTCACGCAGGTAAAAGCTGCCGAATGGCCCTTCCAGGCGCAAAATAGCTTTTTCCTGCATCTCCGAGAATACGTACTGAGTAAATGTGCCGCCGGGGATCAGGCGCAAATGCATTTCCAGCAGCTCATCATGATGTGGTGCATTGGCTAGCGAAAATGCGCGGCGCTTGCCATCCTTGAGTATGAATTCCACATATTGGCCGGCCATAAACTGCATGCGCTCATTGCTCGGTAATTTAAGAAAAAGCGCCATGACATCATGAGATAGCTTTTCCATTTTTTGCACACGAGCCGGCATGATACGGGGCTTGATGAGGTGGCTAGCGCTTACTTCACGACACTCGATCACCAAATCCGTAAGTGGCTTGGCACAACAGAATAAAGCCAGCCCTGCCTCCTTGTCTGTAGCGGTTAGTGCCTTGTCTTGATGCTCACCATAATCTACCTGACCTTCCAGCACTTTGCCTTTACAGGCTCCACAAGCACCATTGCGGCAGCCGTACGGTAAATTAAAGCCGGCTTCTACAGCCGCGCCGAGAACGGTTTCGTCTGCGCCTACTGTATATACGTGGCCGCTAGGTTGGATGGTGATTTGGTGAGACATATTGTAAATCCTAAATACTACAGTTACTTACGGAGGTTTATTAAGGCCGGCAGTTTACCACAGCCCTATATTAGGGGCTTAGGCAAGCTTAATCTTCGCGGCGGAACTCACCTTCTATCACATCATCATTGGCTGCTTTTCTAGCGCGTGCTTGTTTGGCGCTAGGTGCGATTTTGGCACTTGGCAGAAGCAACAGGATGACTGCGATTGCATCAGTGATGACTCCGGGAATAATCAGCAATATACCGGCTATCAGATTTTTGGCGCTGCCAAACAGCGCTTTGGCTGGGGTACCACCCTGCGTGAGTGTTTGTGCCATGCGGCCAAACATCAGGAGTTGCTCATCCTTGATCAGGCGATACCCTAATAGGGCGACCACCACCACATACAACAGCAGCCACCAGCCATATTGAGCTGCTAGCTCAATTAATAGCCATATCTCCAAAACCGGGAAAGCGAGTAAAATCAGCAATACAAAAAATACAGGCATTATTTTCCAACCTAACGATTACTTAAAAACTGCCATAACAAAAAAATCAGGACAAACATTTTAGTCCGTGCATATCAAGCCTAGATTAGGGCGTGTTTGAACTAAATCAAGACTCAACAATGAATTTCAGCTAGTTTATTCAAAAAACCAATTAGGAAATACGCATTTTGCCTCCAGTCCCTGCTACTTCAACAATAGATGCAATATTAGTGCTGACTAATATGCCTGACAGCAATAGTGCGGAAAAGTTGGCTGAGTTTCTGGTGAGCGAAAAGCTAGCCGCTTGTGTCAACCTGCTAGCGCCGTGTGTTTCCATCTATCATTGGCAAGGCAAGCTTGAGAAAGCGACTGAAATCCCCCTGCTCATTAAATCGACCGCTAAACGCTACCCTGCCCTGGAAGCGGCGATTCGCAGCCAGCATCCCTACGAACTTCCCGAGATCATCCATGTCCCATTGACGGGCGGATTGCCTGCTTACTTAGACTGGGTCAGCCAGCAAACATCCATAGAGGGAAGCTCTACTTGAGAACTACCATGGTTAATTTTCGCGCCTTTGACTTGCGCATACTACTTACTTTAATCTGCTTACTGCTTGCTGCCAGCCCGTTAACAGCTTCTGCCGGGCAGGGTATTAGTGCTTTTCTCGGTAGTGAGGACAATGACATCCTGCCACCGGATGAAGCCTTCAAGCTCGCTGTCATTGCCCAGGACGCACAAACGCTGAGTGCTGACTTCAAGATCGTCCCCGGCCATTACCTATATCGCGATCGTATCAAGTTTGAAATTAAACCAGCCACCAACACCATCATCTCGATTGAGCTGCCTAAGGGCGAGATAAAAAAAGATCCCAACTTCGGTGAAACCGAAGTGTTTCATCACAATTTTTCCGCCACCATCAAGTTGGCTGCAATATCTCCGTTACCTCGCCAAATCACCTTAGTGGCAACCTATCAGGGCTGCAGTGAAAAAGGGTTGTGCTACGCGCCCATCCATAAAACCTTCACGCTGGATTTACCCGCACCAGGTAACAGCACATCCGCAAACACAGCAAACCCTGACGATGACGAGGCCACATCGCTACTGAAGGGCGGCAAACTGTGGCTGATTGCGGCAGGGTTTTTCGGGTTTGGTTTGCTGCTGGCCCTTACACCATGCGTGTTGCCAATGATTCCCATACTTTCCGGCATCATCGTGGGGGATAAAAAAGTACATCATCACGCCACCAGCCGCCTGCATAGTTTTAACCTGTCACTTGCCTACACCTTCGGCATGGCTCTGACCTATACACTGGCCGGCATTGCGGCAGGGCTTTCCGGGCAGCTATTGAGCAATGCCCTGCAAAGTAGCTGGGTACTTGGCGCAACAGCCCTGATATTCGTGCTGCTTTCGTTCTCCATGTTTGGCTTTTATGAGCTAAGGCTGCCCGGCAGCATTGAACACAGCATGGTCAACGCGACCAACCGCCTCAAAGGTGGACAGTTTCTTGGTGTTTTCGGTATGGGTGCGCTGTCTGCGCTTATCGTCAGTCCTTGTGTGGCAGCGCCGTTAGCTGGCGCTTTGCTATATATCAGCCAAACCCACGACGTATTGTTGGGCGGCATCGCGTTATTCGCGCTATCCATCGGCATGGGCGTGCCCTTGCTGCTGATAGGTGCATCGGCGGGGCATGTACTACCCAAAGCTGGATTGTGGATGACGGCAGTACGCAATGCTTTTGGCGTGCTGATGCTAGGCGTCGCCATATGGATCATTGCACCGGCCATTCCCATGAGCGTGCAAATGGGTCTGTGGGCAGCCCTACTAATTATCCCTGCCATCTATATGCATGCACTGGATAGCCTTCCGGTCAAGGCAAGTGCCTGGATGAAATTCTGGAAAGGGATCGCCATCATCATGCTGGTTTTCGGCATTTCCCTGCTGATTGGTGCCGTTTCCGGGGCGAAATCACCATTACAACCGCTGGCTGGGTTACGCGCAGCAAGCACTCAGGAACATCAGACCGCATTACCATTCAAGCGCATCAAAAACCTGGGGGAACTTGAAAGCCAGATAAAGGCCTCTTCCGGCAAAGTGGTGATGCTCGATTTTTACGCTGACTGGTGTGTTTCATGCAAAGAGATGGATCAGTTCACCTTTAGCGACCCCGCAGTGAAAAAAGCGCTTAAAGACGTGGTATTGCTACAGGCCGATGTCACTGCCAATACCCCGGAAGACCTTGCCTTGCTTAATCGCTTCAAACTATTCGGGCCACCCGGCATCATCTTTTTCAATCGAGCCGGCCAGGAGATTAAGCCCATAAAAGTGATCGGATACCTGGAAGCAGCACAATTTTCATCCATCGTTAACCGGGTCAACGCCCTCAAGGAAGATGAATGCAATCCTTTAGTCGCCTGCTAGTCGTCATTGCTGTCATCATAGCTGGCTGGGGAATATCCAAGCTCCTGATCCAACCACGTCTGGCTGATGGCCAAAACACACCCTCAGGCATCACCACTACGGCATTGTTTGCAGCCACCATGCCCGATCACCTGGGCCAACCACAGGCTATCAAACAATGGCAGGGTAAAATACTGGTCGTCAATTTCTGGGCTACCTGGTGCCCGCCATGTCGGGATGAGATGCCAGAACTATCACAATTGCATGACGCCTACAAAGATCGCAATGTCGTGGTCATCGGCATTTCCACTGATGATGTCGCTAAAATACGTGAATTTTCCAAAACCGCCCCTGTTAGCTATCCTCTGCTGGCTGGCGACTTTGAAGCCATGAATTTAAGTGAGCAATTGGGCAATAACAAAGGGGCATTACCCTATACCGTGATCATCCGGGCCGACGGTACTATTGCCAACACCTATTTTGGCCGCGTCAGCCAGGCGCTGCTTGAGCAAACTCTACTGCCTTTAATTACCCCTACGGACTCTAGTCCGAAGTAACTGCTCAAAACAGGTAATTTCTGTAAATTTCGTCAATTCTCTAGACAACACCCCCCTATTTACGGCAAACTTGCGGCTACAAATTGCTCGCCTGGGACGCAAAAACTCCTTCAATATGGTTGATAAACTAACAAAATCAGTGCTTGTCTTACATGGCCCCAACCTGAACTTGCTGGGTTTGCGTGAGCCAGATCACTATGGTAACGATACGTTAGATAGCATTAATGAGCAGTTGCTGGCACAAGCCAAGCAGGCAGGAATAGCGCTCGAAACCTTTCAAAGCAACTCTGAAGCTGAAATTATCGACAAGTTGCATACATTAGCTGGCAAAAGTACCGATTTCATCATTATCAATCCAGCGGCATTTACCCATACATCTGTCGCCATGCGTGATGCGCTTTCCGCAGTAAAAATTCCTTTTATCGAGGTTCATCTATCCAATGTCCATGCCCGCGAACCATTCCGTCAGCACTCCTATTTTTCGGATATCGCTGTTGGCGTCATCAGCGGCTTGGGCGCACCTGGCTATTCGTTAGCCCTTGAATACATCGTAAACAAACTTCGCAATTAATACTGTTTCAATCTAAAACCGCATCAATCAAGAATGCACTTAACACTACGCATATATTTTATATATGGCTTTAAAAGAGGGTAATCATGGACTTACGTAAACTTAAGAAACTCATCGACCTAGTCGAAGAATCTGGAATTTCCGAACTGGAACTCACGGAAGGTGAAGAAAAGGTACGCATTAGCCGTAACCTGCCTAATGCCCAAGGTACCATGCATTTCTCACAACCCTATATGCATGCCATGCAGCCTCAAATGGCACCTGCTGCTGCACCGGTAGCCGAAGTTGCGGTTCCTGCCGCCATTGAAGGGCATGTTGTGAAATCACCCATGGTGGGCACGTTCTACCGCTCACCATCGCCTGATGCAAAATCCTTTATCGATATTGGCTCTACCGTTGGCGTGGGTGACACCCTATGCATTATTGAAGCAATGAAATTATTAAACGAGATCGAATCCGACCATGCTGGCGTGATTAAAGCCATCCTGGTCGAAAACGGCCAACCCGTCGAATACGGCGAACCTTTATTTATCATCGGCTAAGAGGTTTCTATGTTTGAGAAAATCCTCATCGCTAATCGCGGCGAAATCGCCTTACGTATCCAGCGTGCATGCCGTGAACTAGGCATTAAAACGGTTGCCGTGCACTCGGAAGCCGATCGTGAAGCCAAGTACGTGAAGCTGGCTGATGAATCGGTATGTATTGGCCCGGCACCCTCCAACCAGAGTTACCTGAATATCCCCGCAGTAATCAGCGCAGCTGAAGTCACGGATGCAGAAGCTATCCATCCGGGCTATGGGTTTCTTTCAGAGAATGCGGACTTTGCGGAGCGCGTAGAACAAAGTGGTTTTGTGTTCATAGGCCCGCGCGCCGAAACCATACGCCTGATGGGTGACAAGGTGAGTGCCAAAGACACTATGAAAAAGGCCGGCGTGCCTTGTGTACCTGGCTCCGAAGGCGCATTGCCTGACGACCCCGAAGTCATCATGCGTACCGCCAAAGAAATTGGCTATCCGGTCATTATCAAGGCCGCCGGTGGTGGTGGTGGTCGCGGCATGCGTGTAGTGCACACTGAAGCGGCTTTGATTGCTTCAGTAAATATGACTAAAGCCGAAGCGCAGGCTGCCTTTGGTAACCCCGTGGTTTACATGGAAAAATTCCTGGAGCAGCCCAGGCATATCGAAATCCAGATACTAGCCGACCAACACGGCAATGCAGTGTATTTGGGCGAGCGTGATTGCTCCATGCAGCGCCGCCACCAGAAAGTATTGGAAGAGGCACCTGCCCCCGGCATTTCCACACGCCTGCGTGACAAGATAGGCACACGTTGTGCTGATGCCTGCAAACGCATCAATTATCGCGGTGCTGGTACGTTTGAGTTCCTTTACGAAAACAATGAGTTCTACTTCATTGAAATGAATACGCGGGTACAGGTTGAGCATCCGGTTACCGAAATGATTACCGGCATAGATATCGTGCAACAACAGATTCTGATTGCTGCGGGCGAGAAACTGCCATTCCGCCAGAAGGATATCCAGTTCCGTGGCCATGCCATTGAATGCCGTATCAACGCTGAGGATCCGTATACATTCGTGCCTTCCCCAGGACGCTTGACCACGTTCCATATGCCAGGCGGCCCTGGCGTGCGCGTAGATACACACGCTTACTCAGGTTATATGGTGCCACCGCATTATGATTCGATGATAGGCAAGCTGATCACTTATGGTGACACTCGTGACCAGGCAATTGCACGTATGCGTATCGCCCTATCGGAAATGGTGATCGAAGGTATCAAAACCAATGTACCGCTACATAGCGACCTCATGGCTGACGCGGCCTTCCATCTAGGTGAAACCAGCATTCATTATCTTGAACACAAACTGGGTATAAGCTCTAAATAGCATGGGATGGGCGTTATAGTATGAGCTGGATCTCACTCAAAATTGAGGCCAAGGATAATACTGCCGATCTCCTGAGCGATGCACTGATGGAGCTTGGCGCGTTATCTGCCTGCATCGAGGATGCCAATGCTGAGACACCGGATGAGCAGCCTATATTCGGCGAACCGGGTGATCCGCCACCCGGCATTTGGCAGCAAAATGTAGTTAGTGCATTATTTAACGACGATATTGTCGTGGCAGATATCATGCACTCGCTGGAACAAGCCACGGGTTTGCAAAATCTCAGTTTCAGCACCGAAAGCATTGCCGAGCAAGATTGGGTGCGTGCTACGCAATCGCAGTTTGACCCGATACGTATCCGTGACGACTTGTGGATAGTGCCGACATGGCATGCTGCGCCTAACCCAGATGCACTCAATATCGTACTTGACCCAGGCTTGGCATTTGGTACCGGTAGCCATCCCACCACGCATCTGTGCCTGGCTTGGTTGGCAGATCACGTCAAACCAGAACTAACGGTACTGGATTATGGTTGCGGCTCCGGCATTTTGGCGATAGCCGCCAAGAAGCTTGGCGCGGCTGAAGTGGTTGGCGTCGATATAGATCACCAGGCGATTATTTCCAGTGGTTACAACGCCGAGCAAAACCAGGTGGAAGCATCGTTTTACCTGCCTAGCAAACTACCGCCAGATGCATTGCAAAATGGACAGGCTGACTTGGTAGTTGCCAACATCTTATCCAGCGCCTTAACTGTGCTGGCCCCTGCCCTGGCCAGTGCTTGCAAGAGTCATGGCAAAATTGCACTTTCCGGCATTTTGCGCGAGCAAACCGAGCAGGTTTCAAATGTGTACGCTGAGTGGTTTAATATGGAAACACCTGTTTTCATGGATAGCTGGGTATTGCTCACAGGCACAAAAAAATGAGCTTCATTACTTCTTGCCCCGAATGTGCAACTCACTTTGTCGTCAGGCCGGAACATCTCTCAGCGCAACGTGGCTTGGTACGTTGCGGCAAATGTAATCATGTATTTAATGCCCTGGACAGACTGAATGAACCAGTTGCCTCAGCTTCGGCACAGCCAGAACAGCAAGTCGAGGCCGGCCAAGGCGCTGTAGAAAACCCGGCTGAAGTAATAGAAACTGTCCCTGAAATCCACATTTCAGGTGAGCACATCGAAATATCCGACGGTGAGCAGGCAGCAGCAGCCGAGCCTATTGAGGCATCAACAGAGGCAAACCCAGATACCAGTGACGTCATCCCCTGGCCCTTAATACCGCCAGATGCGCCTGCCCCTAATGAAGAGATTCCGCATATCCTGCGGGATGTTGCCCTCAAGGGGAAGCTGAAAAACACCAAAAAACGTAGGCTACCTGCATGGTTGCTAAGCATTTTTGCACTGTTGCTGGCTTTTGCCATCGTGGCCCAATCCATTTATTACCTGCGTACCACCATTGCTATCCAGTGGCCCGCACTCAAACCCTACCTGGTCCAGGCATGCAAACTGGTGGCTTGCACGGTGGAACTGCCTAAAAATGCCGACCTGCTGGTCATCGACGATTCAGACCTGCATGAGGATGCCGAGCGCCAAGGCCTGATTCACCTCACCAGCACCCTCATTAACAATGCACCTTATGCACAAGCTTATCCTTTACTGGAACTGACCCTGACCGATGCCAACGATACGCCGTTATTACGCCGGTCTTTCAGGCCTGTCGAGTATCTGCCTGCCACCAGCAAGGTCAGTGCCGGCATACCGGCAGGCGAAGAAATCCACATCAATCTGGCTTTAACTGCCGGTGATGTGCCGGTGGCCGGCTACCGTGTGTTTGTCACTTACCGCTAAGCTAGCTACTGCTAAGCTTCCCACTGCAAGTCTAGGAAAACAAAACTAACGAAAGCGAAACTAATGAAAATCATTAGTCTTCTTTAATGACTATGCACACGGTTGCTTTTGAATTGTTCTGTAGTATACGAATCATAAGTTGTACGGAAGGAATGATTTCCGCATAACATTTAAACAACCTAAAAGGAGATTCATCATGTGGACAAAGCCAGAAGTTACTGAAATGCGTTTCGGTTTTGAAGTTACTATGTACGTTTGCAATCGTTAAGATTTCAACGTATTGATTGCCAACCGTTAACAATTAGCGGTTGCTGAAATAAAAGGAGGTTATGACCTCCTTTTATTTTGCCTGTAATTTGCCTGCATTTATCGTCGTAATCCCCTCAGCCTTGATTTGGCCTATCGCCTCCACCAGTTGTTTCACTGCTTGCTCCCGCCCATAACTTTTACGCCATGCAATTGCTATCTGCCTGACAGGCACAGGTTCGGCAAATGGGATCACCTTGATTAGTGGATTAATATAGCGCGTCTCGACAGCGCTGCTCGGTAGCACGGTAATGCCAAGGTTGGAGGCCACCATATTGCGGATCGTTTCAAGTGAGTTGCCTTGTAACACCTCTCCTTTTTTTGACAGGCTAGGACAAGCTTGCAGCACTTGATTGCTGAAGCAATGGCCGCTATTCAGTAGCAACACTTTTTCATCCGATAACTCATCGGCATGTATAGATTTACGACCGGCCCAGGCATGGCCTATCGGCACAGCCACCACGAAGGATTCCTCATATAGCGACTGCACCTGTATGCCGGGAAGCTCAAACGGCAAGGCAATGATGGCAACATCTATCACACCGTTGCGCAGCTGAGTTTCCAGCGTGGCAGTCAGGTTTTCTTCGACATCCAGCGGCATTTCCGGCGCATTTACACGCAAGGTCGGGATAATCTGCGGCAATAAATACGGGCCGACCGAGTAGATCACGCCCAGCTTTAATGGCCCGATTAGCTGGTTGTTGCCTTGGCGCGCGATTTCCTTGACGCGATTGGCCTCCTCCAGCGCACGCATTGCCTGCTCTACAATTTGCTCGCCTATGGGCGTCATAGTGACTTCGCTACGGCTACGCTCAAATATCAGCACCCCTAGCTCGTCTTCAAGTTTTTTAACGGCCAGGCTCAATGCCGGCTGGCTTACAAAAGATTTTTCAGCTGCACGCCTGAAATTGCGCTCACGCGCCACAGCAACAATAAAACGCAATTCACTTAACGTCATGGTCACCTCACTTGTATTGTTTGCATTGCAATTGATAAGTATTTTATATCAATAGAGTTTAAAACATCAATTATGCATATTGAATTAATGTATTTAATATGCAGTCATGTCATCACAGATGACAATTCAGTCAGTAAACATTAATCCGCTGAGGAGCCCGATATGTCTTTTGGTAACCAAGCAACAAAGCAAGACGGTATAGCACAAGTGCTGATGGAAGTTCTGGCAATGTATGCGCTGGCGCACTGAACATATTCCCGCTGAAAACTAATATTTAAACAGTCTCTTAATTTAACCGAAGCTTTTACCTGAACTTTAAGGAGTAACGACATGAGAGATAAAAAGCAATTAACAACCTCCGCTGGCGCCCCTGTGCCGGATGACAACAACAGCATCAGTGTTGGTGCGCGCGGCCCGTTGACTTATGACAACCACTACTTATTTGAAAAACTTGCCCACTTTAACCGTGAGCGCATCCCTGAGCGTGTGGTACATGCCCGTGGTACAGCGGCATACGGTACTTTCACAGTCACCAAAAGCCTTAAGGATTACACCATCGCCAATTTCTTGCAGAATGTCGGCCAACAGACCGAAGTATTTTTGCGCTTTTCAACTGTAGGTGGTGGTCAGGATTCCAGCGACTACGCGCGCGATCCACGTGGTTTCGCGGTAAAGTTCTACACCAAGGAAGGCAATTGGGACATGGTGGGCAACAATACCCCTGTGTTTTTCTTGAACGACCCGATCAAGTTCCCGGACTTTATCCATAGCCAGAAAAAAGACGCGCGCACCAATTTACCTAACCCCGCCAATGCCTTTGAGTTCTGGGCGAATCATCCACAATCATTGCACCAGATGACAATCTTGATGTCTGACCGCGGCATTCCGCTTTCATACCGCAATGTGCACGGTTTTAGCTCGCACACATTGAGCTTTTACAACGCCAAGGGTGAACGCTTCTGGTGCAAATGGCACTTCAAGACTAACCAGGGCATCAAAACCTTAACGAATGAAGAAGCCGCCAAAATGCCTGCTAACGGCGCACAGAAGGACTTAGTAGAAGCCATTGATCGCGGCGATTTCCCTTCATGGCGCGTTGAAGTGCAGATCATGACGGAGGCTGAAGCCAGGAGCTATCACATCAACCCGTTTGATTTAACCAAGGTGTGGCCTTACAAGGATTTCCCGGTGATTGAAATCGGCAAGCTCGAGTTGAATAAAAACGTGAACAACTACTTCTCCGAAACCGAGCAGGTAGCATTTGCACCGAGCAATTTTGTACCGGGCATTAACGCTTCACCGGATAAGATGTTGCAAGGGCGTTTGCTTGCCTACCAGGATGCGCACCGTTACCGCATCGGCGCTAACGTTAACCAGATTCCGGTAAACGCCGCCAAGTGCCCGGTGAACCACTACCAGCGTGATGGTGCATTTGCCGGCACGGGTTGTCCGGTTGGGCACTCCAGCGGAGATACAAGCTATACCAATGCCGCCAGCACGGTTAGCGCATCTAACTTTTACCCGAATGACCGGGCAAGCCAGGGTGCACCTGTACCGACACCGGAAGTGGCACCACCACCCATGCCGGTATTGGCAGATGCCTGGATAGGCTACCATGACCAAAGTGAGGAGGATTATCACTCACAGGCAGGTGATTTGTTCCGCATCATGAATGCTGACCAGAAGCAGCAATTATTCAACAACATCGCCGGTGGCTTATCTACCGCCAATGCGTCTATCCAGGAGCGTATGTTGGCCCAGTTTGCCAAGGCTGATCTAGCCTATGCAGAAGGTGTAAGGCAAGCGTTGATGCATGCGGCTGTGCCCGCAGATTTGCAAAAGGTGCTGTAAGTAATAACTGATAGGCACGACAAAAAAGCATGCTTGACGGCATGCTTTTTTGTTTTATAGCTTGCATTAAATATAGGTGAAATCGCCGGCTTGATCAGCCTCTTTAAGGAAGTAGAAATGAAAGTTTTTCAATGCATCGTTTGTGGCCTTATTTATGATGAATCGCAAGGCTGGCCGGATGACGGCATTGCTGCAGGCACCCTGTGGGCCGATGTACCTGCGGACTGGGCTTGCCCCGACTGTGGCGTATCAAAATCAGACTTTGAAATGATTGAACTCTAAAGCAATCAAAGTCGGGATATAAAACCCGGGTTTAGCGTCCAAGGTATATGATGCATTGCTAGTGAGTTTTGGTAGCTTGATTTAGGAGTGATTAATCATGAGACAATTCATACGACATCCTCTTAGCATTCCTATTGAGATCAGCTGTGCCAATAGCCGATCCCTGCTAGATGCGCATTCCCTAGGCATAGGCGGACTGGCTTTCCGTGGCAACCAAAAGCTGGCTCCCGGCAGTATCGTGCATATCAAAATCCCGCTGCTGCAGCCGGAATTTGAATCTGATGCCAGGGTAGTCTGGTGCCGGGATGACAGTTTGAAAGGTGCCGAGCTTGGCGTGGAATTTCTGAATCAGGATGATGCCTATCGTGCCCGCATGGTGGAGCAGCTCTGTCATATCGAGAATTACAAGCGGGAAATCCTGGAGAAAGAGGGTCGCAAATTAACCCAGCAACAAGCGGCAATGGAGTGGATTAGTAAATTCGCCGAACACTTCCCTAATCCTGATATCAATCCACAGGATGAGCCACAGCACCTGGCCTCACCACAACGCTAGCAAAGCACGGCTTTTCAGGTGCTAAACGAAGCTTTCAGCACTGCGATCATATAGCTGTGGTCCTGCACTCCGGCACTTTCCCTGATGCTATGCATAGCCCACATGGGCGACCCCACATCCACACTGGCGATACCCAGGCGTGATGCCACTATCGGCCCTATGGTGCTGCCGCAGCCAAGATCGGTGCGATGCGCATATTGCTGGAAAGGCACTGCCGCACTTTCACACAGGGTGATAAAGCGGGCGGCAGTATCGGCGCCCGTGCTGTACCGCTGGTTGGCATTGGTCTTGATCACCGGGCCGGCATTCACCATCACGCGGTGGCAAGGCTCGTAAGCCGCCGGGAAATTTGGGTTGTAGGCATGCGCCATATCCGCGCTGATGAAAAAGCTCTGCGCCAGCGCACGATGCCGCACATCATCTGCTGCGCCCGAATGTGCCGTAATACGGTGAATCACATCCGAGATAAAACTGCCCCCTGCCCCGGCCGCGCTTTCGCTGCCAACCTCCTCATGGTCAAAGAAGGCACAGATACAAGTAGCCCTAGGCTTTTCAGTCGCCAGCAAAGCCGTGAGCGCAGCATGGCATGAGGCCAGGTTATCCAGCTGGCTATCGGCGACAAACTCCTGATCGGCACCCCAGAACGTGCCCTTTTGCGTATCGTATACATTGAGCTCCCAAGTCAAGATATCGTCGGCTTCCGACTGCGTCGCACTGGAAAGATAATCCAGAAACTGCTTATCCGCGTCCACACCAGCTTGTGCCTGGCCGAACATCAGGGGCAACTCAGTTTGCTTATTGAGCTTGAGGCCCTGCTCGTTGACGTCGCGATTCATATGGATGGCAAGGTTGGGCAAGCGCAGCATCGAGTTGGCAAATTTCACCAGGCGCGTTTCAAACCCTGCTGCGGTGCGCACATTCACGCGGCCCGCCAGACTCAGGTCACGGTCGGTAAAGGTGGCCAGTATCGGCCCGCCATATACTTCCACGCCCAACCGTACCAGCCCGTCGCTGCCATGCGCCGCCTTGGGTTTTATCCGCAACCCTGGCGAATCGGTATGCGCGCCTACGATGCGAAAGCCGGTTTCAGCCAAGGCTTGCGACCCCAGCACGAAAGCAATCATCGACGAGCCGCTCCGCACCACATAATATTTTCCGCCAGCCTGCAATTGCCATGAGTCGGCCTCATGCAGCCGGCTAAACCCTTGCTGAAGCAATCTCTGCTCCGTGCTGCCAACCGCATGCCAGGGGCTGGGACTGGCATCAATAAAATCGAGAAGGTCTTGGGCTTGCGTTCTTGCTGCTGTAGATATTGGCATTGGGGTTGGAGCTAAGTTGTGGGGGTTTTTAGATGATACTTAAAGCGACAGCAGGCTGCCAGTATTATCAAGACGCTGTGAGTAGCGCTTGTAGAAACATACTTGGAGGTCGAGGATGGACTTAAACCACCGTAGAGGGAGTTGCAATCCCTCGCCTATTCTCTCAGCCACTCGACCATAACGTTAAAGCCACGCTTAAGGCATATTGAAATGGCTAAAGTTTCACTTATCTCAAAATAAGCCTAGCTACCGACTGCTCAAAACAGGATGAACATTACCACTTTACAGCCGGACGCCCAATGGCAGCCAGTGCCGCATTGCATTTGCTGAATGGCTTACTGCCGAAAAAACCACGGTAGCTGGATAACGGCGACGGATGCACCGACTCAATGACCACGTGGTGCGGCGCAATCACGGCTTTATATTTCTGTGCATCGGCGCCCCACAGAATAAAGACGATAGGTTGCGCTTGGCTACCCAGGAAACTTAACAAAACTGAAGTAAACGGCGTCCATAGCTTTCGGTGTGCCCCGGCAATGCCACCGCGCGTGGTGAGCGAGGCATTCAGCAATAACACGCCTTGTTCGCACCAGCCAATTAGGTTACCTGTTACCTGCGATTTACCGCCAGTATCCGACTGCAGCTCGGTAAGGATATTCTTTAACGAAGGCGGCGGCCGCACACCGTCAGGAACCGAGAATGCAAGGCCGTGGGCTTGTTTTATCCCCTTATCCTCTCCGTGGTATGGGTCTTGCCCCAAAATCACCACAGACACCTGCTGTGGACTCACACGGCGTAGCGCTTCGTACCACAATCCTGGGACGGGACGAATATCCGTTTCATCGCTTAAATTCCGCGTCACTTGGTCGGCAATGGTTTGTAAGTCTGGTAACGGCTGAAGCCAGGCTGCGGGGATAGTTTCTGTATGCATTATTGTTGGATTATGTAGTTGCTAGGATGGTAATGCTTAGGTGCTTCATTACCAATGTATGCTAAAAGTAACCGAAACTTGGCATGGTGAAAAGCATAAAGCGGGGATAGCTAACTAGTGAGCGTAAAAAAGGGCGGAGATAATCCGCCCTGATTCCATCTTAACTTAAGGCTTGCGAGCTGCCTGCCGACGGCGCGCAACCACACCCATCAGGCTCAAGCCTGCCAACATCATGGCATAGCTTTCAGGCTCAGGTACAGCTGTTACCTGCAATGCGACAAATTGCGTAAATTGCGTACCACTGAAGTTATTGTCTGAGACCAGAACAATTGTCGACTTGCCGTTTATCTGCGGGCCAAAAGTAATGCCCTCGATATTATCCAACGCAAGTGAGGAACCATCATCGTTCTTCAGATCTGATAAATCCAGCAATAAGGTCTTGGCAACCGACTGCACATTGTGGCCAGCAATCGACTCGAAGCTGGAAACATCGGTCGCGTTTCTCGCATCGGCGTAGAACAGGCGAATGCTGTTACCTGTTACCGGCGTGCCTGGCGTTTGTGCGCCAACTGCGAATGAGCGCTCAATGGTAATAAACTGGCGATCACCAATACTGATAAAGTCGGTCAACCCATTGGTGGCAAACTGGTTTGAAGGGTTAGCTGCGATTACCACTGGTGCAACATCATAAATGTACTCAGCTTGTGATTGACCCGAGGCGATATCAAAAGACAAGATGCGCGATTGTGATCCATTGGCCACAGCCGAAGGCAGGCTATCCTGTGCCAGGCCATTTTCCGTGGCGGTATACAGTGTCTTGCCGTCTTGGGAGATCGCCAGGTTTTCAAATGCCAGGTTGTTGTAGATGCCCTTGTCACCCGCATTCAGCCCTGAGCTAGAGCCAACAGGGTTATAACGTGCAGGCACCGCGAAATCACGCACATAGCTGCCGTCGGTGTTCATCTCTCGCACCGTAGGGTTCTGGAACCCGGCACCACTGCGTTGTCCCTCATTACTCCAGTAAATCGTGTTGCGAGCCGCATCGTAACGCAGGCTTTCCGGGTCTACCGTATTGGTCGCGAATGCGCCACCGCTGGGTTGCTGGATAGTGGTCACCGTATTGAAGCTCACGCCAGCTGAGCCGGGGGTAGCGGAACGCTGAAATTGCGCAATATCCAGATTCAAGCCGTAAAAACGCGCAGGGTTTAAACCGCTACGATCATCGCTGATCGCCAGATAACCGCCAGTAGCCGCGTTGTAATCCAGTGAGGACAAACCACCCACAGTCGTACCGTTAAAAATAGTACCGGTAGGCACGATTTGCTGGCCTAGGTAACTTAAACTGAAATTGTCCGCATGGGCTGGCATTGCTAGCACGCTCAGGGCCAGGGCCATCGCACAGCTTTTTAAAGTGAAATGCATGAGAAGCTCCTTAATAAGTGGATTGATCAAAACTCACTGATCAACCACTATTAATAGACCTTCTGGGTGACATCCCGATTATGCGGGATATAGACCGCTACGATAAACTCTGCCGTGAAACCAGGGCATGGGTTATTCCAGAATCACGCGCCCATTCAACGCCTGCACCGGGCGGTTGTTATGGTGGTGAACCGCATGCTCAAACGCGTCGATTTGTTCTTTGGAAGCGGTCATCGGCATTTTCATGATTATCCAGCGCACCCCTTCGCTGCACGGTGGCGTAGTCAGCGAGCCGCTAAAGCGGTAGTAGCTGCGTTTTTCCGGGATCAATTCCAGAGGCGTCACCCGGTTTTTCAGTGCCACCGGCTCGCCAATATCATTCGGCAGTTGCGTCCACAAGTTTGCCAGCGCGGGGTTGGCTTTACCCTCCTTGAACATCACGCCGATCACGGTGAGATTACCTTTGGAGTCGGCATGGACAAAGTGCGCTTCCAGTGGGAAGGATTTATCGTTGATGCGGTTTTCGCTGGGCGCATGAAAATGCACCTGCTTCATCTGGTAGGCAGAATTATCCAGCACCAGCATATTGCCCTCTTTAAAATTGACCTGCACCGTATGGCCATTATTAACAATGTCCTTGGCGGGGAATTTCTGTATGCCCCTGATCGGCTTTAGCGAAGCATGCACCGTCTCTTCGATATTGATGGGGGATTGATTGCGTCCAATATCGCAGGCCGTAAATTCCGGGTTGAGCTTGCCCCAGTTTTCCGGGCCCTCTTTGCCTTCGTATGTCCAATGGGCTTTGCTGACGCCGCCTTTAGCCGCAGCGGGTTTTGCGGGTGCAGCTTTCGCTATCGCAGCTTCCGGCTCTGCTGGTGCTTCTGTTTTTTTGGCAACCTCTTCCGGCTTGGCTGCTGGCGTATCAGCCTTGGGCGCAGCCGCTGCCGGTTTGGCTTCAGGCACGGCACTGGCTGGCTTATCTGTCAGGCAGACATAGCGCATGGCAATGTCCACTTCGGTTTCCGGCACAGGCTCTATAAATTCTGCACTTTTGGGATCGATGGCCGCCGAATACACCAGCTCACCATTCAGATACTGAAACACTTGCGAAGTCGCCGCCTTTTGTGAGGTGCAGTCAAAAAACCATAATAATTTCGACTGGTTATATTCCTGCTCGGGTGTCTGAGAGTTCTTTTGCGGTGTTTTGTACTCGATCTTCACCCAGGCTCTTTTCAGCAGATTTATTTGCAACACGGATTGCTTGTCCAGCATCAGCCTGGAAGCGCGGGTTTCATGCAGCTTTACCCACACAGCCGCCTGGCTATGGGTGTTGATGCCAAAACATAACAGTAAAAAAACGATGACCTTCTTCATACCATCCTCATATCCCTATGACTATTTGGTGATAGCCAAACCCAGATTGCGCTGTAGTAAATGCAATCACTGGCAAATGCAAATCCCGAGCAAGCGCAATCCCGCTAGCTACATTATGCTTATAGGCTGGTGGTATTTAATGAAGAAGCAATGAGGGATATAACCGTTAATTCAGGGTTTAACGGAGTTACGAGGGTTTAAATGCGCTTGCCAGCGGCATCTACCACTTGCTCGCCGTCTTCCTTGGTGAAAGCGCCCTGCTGACGGTTAGGCAAAATATCCAGCACCAGTTCGCTAGGCCGGCACAACCTGGTGCCCAGCGGCGTGACCACCAGCGGCCGATTGATGAGGATAGGATGCTGCAGCATGAAATCCAGAATCTCATCATCCGTCCACTTACTATCAGCCAGATTCAGCTCGCCAAAAATCGTCTCTTTAGCCCGCAACAGCTCGCGCACGCTGATACCCGCTGCCCTGACAAGCGCTTCCAGCTTGGCTTTCGAGGGCGGTGTTTTCAGGTATTCAATCACCTCAGGCTCCACGCCGCTATTACGGATCATCGCCAAGGTATTGCGGGAGGTGCCGCATTTAGGGTTGTGATAAATAATGATGGTAGACATACGTTATCCTTAATGCCGGTTGTTAAGCCGCGCGCGCACCAGCTCTATGTGGGCGCGCAACTCGTAAGCATACTGCGAGAATGTGACAGGCAATCGCAACACCCTTGCCCTATCCTCAATTTCATTGAGCTTTGCCAGCATCTCCTTGCGCTCTTCATCATCCAGCGGCTCGCGCACCTGCGTATCCAGATAGCGTAACTCCCCATAACAACGAAACAGCTTGCGCCGCACCAGCCAGTTGTAAAACACCGGGATAATTTTAGTCAGGGGAATCAAAATTGCCAGTAACGGCAGAATCACCACCAGGCTGCGGTTAACAAAGGTGGCTGCCCAAAACGGCAAATACTTGTCGATGAACGGCAAACCGTTTTTATAAAAATTGGCCGCCTGCGAGCTCAAGGGGAAATCCGTATCCTTGGAAGAAGGAAACTCGCCCTTGGCATTTAACAAGCCCGGGCCGCCATGCACCTGAGCAATCACCTTCAGCAACAGATACACCAGCGCCGGATGCACATCATCGCGAATCGCCAACGCAGTCGTCGGCGCCAGCAAATTCACCTTGTGCTCGGGGATATTACGTTCCAGATCCAGCGCGCCTTCCGGCAACACCAGATGATGCAAATAAGGCATTTGTCGGCTGAAAGCCTCGGCATCATCCAAATCCACCAATTGCACATCGCGGCCAGACAAAATGCGTGTAATCAAATATGAGCTGGGCACATCTACCAGCATCACAGCATCCACCTGCTTATTCAGCATGGCATCCACCGCCTCTTCGCCACCGATCTCAACCAGTTTGCTGTTATCAGCATCCACGCCACTGGTCGAAAGCATGCGCAACGCCAATGCCTGTGCTCCGTCTCCAGGCTTGCCAACGGCAATGCGTTTGCTTTTAAGGTCTGCCAGGTGGTGCACATGCATATTCTTCCGGGCAAAAATCCAGATGGGCTCGTAATACAAACTCCCCAATGACAGCAAACTACCCGCTCCCTGGCTGCTCGCCACCCCATCCTTGATAAACGCGACATCAACGTCGGAATCCGGGTCCTGCAAGCGCTTCAGGTTATCCAGATCGCCATTGGATGGGCGTAACTCCAAAGTGATACCTTCAAGCTTGAGGTATTCCCGATAAATAGACGCATAAGCGTTGTAATTAAGTTCCGCGCTACCGGTGGAGATCACAATCTTGCGCGGCGGCGCAGGGTCGATAAATATATAGGCCAGATACAATGCCAGCAAAACCAGCAACAACGAAGGCAAAACAGCCTCCAGCATTTCACGCGTGAACAGCCCGGTGAATGCTTTATAGCCTTGCTTGTAATCAATTTTGGTGTTCATTTTTTCCGTAATCTAAAACTGTAACTTAGAGCCTCCATTAATCCATTGATAACACAAGATTGTCTCTTTGCTTTTTAAGTTACTCATTTTATACTTTGCGTTAAGTGGACTGGGAGTACCCGGTCGGCGTTTATGCCTCGGTGAGATCATCGGGGCTTTTCGCTTTATTGGGGAGGGAAAATCTTTAATCCCCAATTTTCGTAATTTTCATCCACTTTGTCTCTAGCGCCAGCACAATAAAACTTTCGTTTTAATACCTCATAAGCCCAGTTTGGCTATTCTGGGTGAGTCATTTCAGCGAGCTCGTCACCCTGAAACACTGAAAACTGTTGGGGGTTGATTGATTGGTTACTCATTTCATATCCTAAGCCACCGCCCGCCCACGAATTTGCTCCAGCACCAACACTATCTTGGTCACATTTGCAGGCGGGAACACACCCAAGGGGCCTTGGGCATTGAGGTCGGTAAATGGTGACTGGAATAACCGCTCCGGTTCCATCACACCATTGTTGGTCAATTCTCCAATCACCAGATTGATAAACTCAATCTGGTTGGGCGTAGTCGCAGTGCCTTCAATAAACTCGTTGAATGCCTGTTTTGCCGCTTCCCTATCCAGCCCCACCAAAGAGCGGATAAACAAGCCCAAGCCATGGCTTTGTTCTCTTGCCTCATCTATCAAGGCCTTGGAGCCGCCAGCCTCAACCAGCATCTTTTCCAGCTCTTCCAGGTCGGTTGGGGTGAGTGGCTGGTTGCGCCGCAAGCGCTGTAGTGACAAGTGCGATTCATGCTCGCGTAAAAATACGCGGGCTTTCTCTCTGAACTTGGCCATATTCAAGCCAGCCGTCACTTGCGGCAATTCTATGGTGTCGCCCTCGCCTATTTCATCTTCAAAGTTGGTGTAGACAATCCGACGCTGGCCTTTGGGGATCAGCTTGATCAGCGCGCGCAATCTGCGACGCACTGTTTCCAGCATGGCAACTGTCACATCCTCCCACCACTCGTCGCTGGTCACAGCCTGAATCAGCTGCAGCTCTGCCTTGATGACGGGTATCACCGCATGCTCTTCCAGCATATCGGCAATCACTTTTATCTTTTCTTTAAGGCCTGCAAAATCAGGCCGTTTTTGCAAAATACTAATCTGCGCGCGCAATAGCAACATATCAAACCGCTTGGCGTCTTCATCCTCATCGGTCAATTCACTGGGCAATTTGGCTACCCGGCTGCTCAACTCGTGCAGGTCTTCCGGCCCGAGTCTTTGCCAGGCTTTTCTATCCGCAAATTTATCCACATATTGCCGCTGTGGCCTCACCACAAAGTTATCCACCCGCATGGCGGCCACTATATTATTAAGAAAATCAGCCGTCTCAGCCCGCAGCTGTTCTTCTGTCAGCGCACCGCCATAAGCCGCTAGCGCTTCTTGTGCTAATGGGCCGCCCAGTTTGGCATCCAGCTCAGAGATTAACTGCAAGCGTGTCCTGAAAAGCCGCTCCCCTATTGGCTCAGCGGCCACCCCTTCAGAGAACTCAGGGTTCTGACTAAAGAATTCGAGGTTCTGGCAAAAATCGAAGATGTAGAAATTCTGCTTATCTTCGCCAGGGCCAAACAAGTCTTTGCACAGGCGCGTGCCACGCCCCACCATTTGCCAGAATTTGGTTCTGGAGCGCACCATCTTAAAGAACACCAGGTTCACCACTTCCGGCACATCGATGCCGGTGTCCAGCATATCGACAGAGATAGCGATATGCGGCATTTTATCTTTGGCCGAGAAATCATCAATCAGGCTTTGTGCGTAACTGACTTGGTAGGTAATGACACGGGCAAAGTGCCCCATGTAGTGTGGATAATTAGCACCAAAACGCTCAGCAATAAATTCGGCATGGGCTGTATTTTTGGCAAATATAATCGTCTTTCCCAGCCTGTCTCCGCCTGCCACCTTCTGGCCTTTGACCATCAGGGTTTCCAGCACTTTATCGACGGTGTCCTGGTTGAATAACCACTTATTTACCGCCTCGGCATTCACTTCATCGGGTGTGCTGCCGTCCTCACTCCACTCCTGCGCATCCCATTCCTCTTTTTCTTCTTCACTCAGGTCATCGTATTTGATACCTTCGCGCTGAAACTTGAGCGGCACCGAGATCGCCACTGGCGGCACCAGATGGCCATCCGCTACAGCTTCATCCAGCCCATAGGCATCGGTCGGCACCCCTGTTTCCAGCTCAAACAAGCCGTAGGTATTGTGGTCTATCTCGTCCTTGGGCGTCGCGGTCAGACCCACTAACAGCGAATCGAAATAATCAAAAATGGCGCGATACTTCTGGTACACCGACCGGTGCGCCTCATCAATGATTATCAAATCAAAATGCCCCACGCCAAAGCGGCGCTGACCATCAGTTGTATCGTCGATCAGCCCCATCATGGTGGGGTAGGTAGAGACGTACACGCGGCCTTCGGCGGCTTTATCCGTCACCAGATTCACCGGCGCTGAATCCGGAAAATGTATCTTGAAAGCATTCACCGCCTGGTTCACCAAGGCCACACGGTCAGCGAGGAACAACACGCGCTTGGCCCAATTGCTGCGCATCAGCACATCTGCCAGCGCAATCACCGTGCGGGTCTTGCCTGCGCCTGTTGCCATTACCAGCAACGATTTACGCAGATGGTCTACCTCAAAGCTCTCACCCACCCGTCGTACTGCGCGGGTCTGGTAATAGCGCTCGATAATCTCCCCATTGATGCTGGCATCTGCTAGCCTTTTACGGCTATGGTGGCGTTGTATCAGCAGTTCCAGCTCTGGCTTTTTGTAAAAGCCCTGCACGGCGCGTGGTGGGTAGCTGGCATCATCCCAAATCCAGTGCTCATAGCCGTTGCTGTAAAAAATCACTGGGCGCTGGCCGTATTGTTTTTCCAGGCAATCTGCATAGAGCTTGGCCTGTTGCTGGCCAACTGCTGCGCTCTTGGTGGTGCGCTTGGCTTCTATCAAAGCCAGTGGCTTGCCATCATCACCCCAGAGCACATAATCCACAAAGCCCTTGCCCTCGTTGTTGGGCATGCCGGTTACTTCTACTTCAAGGTTTTTGGCTTCCAGGTTCCAGCCAGCCTCTTTCAGCAGCACATCAATAAAGGCTTTGCGGGTTTCAGCTTCGGAATAGTCGTGGGTATCAGGCTGTGCACTATTGGCCTGTTTTGCTGCGGCAACCTCGGCGCGCAGCTTGGCCAGTTCATCATTCAGCGCGGCTTTATCCGCCTGTAGTTGCGCCACATGTGCATCGCTGGATTGCAACTCGTTGGCTAGCTTTTGCAGTTGGTCGGGAGTTTGCGCTGGCGCTGTTGTCGCTTTGGGTAGTGCATTCAGGTCAAAAATCAACGCCGGGTCTGGCCGCGAATTACGGCCATAAGTACGCACCAGCCAATAACAGAAGTGGAACAACTCACGCGTAGCGTTCTGAGCATCACTGGCCGTTATCTTCTTGGTGCTGTGCACAGCCAAGTTGCCGAGGTCTTTAATCAACCGCGACTTGGTGAACAGCGCATCCCCTACCGCCTGCTTAAAGCTAGGCTCGTGGATAAACGCACTAAGGTTATCCTGATAAGGCTGCCGCAAAGCCTTGTCGTGCGCATACATCCATGCCACTGCCATTTCCAGCGTACGCCGCGCGTAGAAACAGGCGGCTCGGGCATCGCTATTCACCAAGTCTTCTGCCTTAGTTGCCGACTCAAAGAGTAGCGACCACTCAGATTGGAGGAAAATAAAATTGCTATTCATGATTAATCGCGCCTGTAAACTTCATCTGGGCTTATTTCATGGGAAAGATATGGAGTAAACCCAGCTAATAGTACCGACATTGCTACCAAGTCACGCATATCTATCGGTCGTATAGCATTATCAGAATTACCCCCATGCCGTATACCTGGGTAATCTGAGGCAAATCCGTAAAGACTTCCCAATGCTGACTTAACACCTTTATGAGGCCATGTTGATAATTGACTACAGATACCCATCAAATCTGAATTTTTGATGCCTGGATAGCAACCGCCAATAGCTTCAAGCAGATTAAATTGTTTTTGAATGCAAGTTTTTATTCTGCTCTCACTTGCGTCCGTGCGTATGTCACGTATGGCGTTTTGATAATCCTTCATTAATTTATCAAGATGATTGTCTTTACTCGTTAAAGTATTGAGGTCATGAACAAGACTGGAGAAGAGTCCTGACAAGGTTGGGCAAAGAGTAAATGGCCTACGAAGATCGTATCGTAGATTGAATTTTTTAATGAACTCAGAAAGAAAATTGAAGTACTTATTTGCTATTTCTTCATCACCATAATCGTAAATTATCTCGTATGCTGCTTCCAAAAACTTTACAAGTGCTCTTTCCCCAGCAATTGATTTTCGTTTAACAGCTTCAAAAGCTGCTTGGCTTAGGCCTTGATCATTAACGATGAATTCAAGCGCACGCTTTTTTGCTTCTGCATTTTTTTCAGGATTGTCTGAGAGTTCACGTAGTGCTTGGTCTAGGCATGAAGAAACTCGAGATTGTTCTTTAATTAGGTTGATTAATGCAAACTCTAGTTTAGCTCTTCGATCCTTTGCTCCAATCTGCTCAGATGCATTACTTTCAACGAAATGTCTTTCAGCTGTCTCCCGATCAATATCTAAATGTGCGATTCTTAGTGTTTGGTCGAAAACTTCACGCAAATGAAGTGCATCATTCAAATGTAGGCTGAAAGAAGCATCTATTGTCTCCGTTAAGGCTTTATCAAGCTCTTGATAAAGTTCAATATAAATATCTTTCTGAACAGCCCACTCCCCAAATAATGGGCTCCATATTTCTTGATATGTTTCCTCCCAAACAGCTTTAAGTTCACCAGACATGATTTAAAGCTCGCCCTTAAAAGCCCTGGATTGGAGGCTATTGAAAAGCTCATCGAGATGGTTAAGTGAAGATTTGTAGAAATGGCGCATTAGCTCAGTTTTTGATAGGCGACTTGAAAACTCTTGTTGCAATCCTATTGGTGGAACGGGTATCTCAATTTTCTCAAATTTGGATTTCTTTAAAATGGGAAGTGTTGTCGATGTACCCCAAGCAATTATGGTGGGTTTGAAAAACCGCATTACAGAGAAGCCATAGTAGTCATCTATCTCATCACCCCATTCAACAGCATTAATTTGCTGATTAAATGTACTTGTTGTAGAGGCGATCCCAATTTTCCCAATGGTACCTATACAGCAGACTAAAGTTGAGCCTGGTCTTACCTTACTAACTTCTGCAGCACCGGCTTCAGTCAAACTGCGTTTTACTGGTTGGTCACTTTCTAAATCGCCAGGCGTAATAAACGGAATGGCTCCGCCAAACATTCCATCTTTTGAGCCAGGAGGGGTTGCACCAGTTGACACTTTACCGAGTGAAACTAGATGCTTTGCTTTCCAGCGTTTTTCATTTTTAGCCGGGTTCCCGAACATCTCGATGAAAATAGCCTGGGTAAGGCTTTCTAATTGCACCAAGGTTTCGCGGCGCTTAGCGCGAAGGCTATCTGCTTGGTCTAGTATGGCGGCGATGCGACGTTGTTCCAAAAGGGGCGGAACTGGAATTTCAAGTTGCTCAAATTTTGACTTGCTGACAATTGGAACAGTCGTTGCAGGAGCCATCGTTTGAAGCTTTTGCTTTAAACGTTGGCATGCGTAGAAACCATACCGGGGAAAAACTTTCTGCGAATTGAATTCAACAGAATTAATTTGTTGATTGGTGACAAGAGCCCGTCCTGCAATCCCAATTTTTCCAAGAGAGCCTATGCAACAGATAAGTATTGCGCCCTCATTGAGCAGTCGAGATTGAGCACCACCTTGTGGGGACAGGGTTCTAGGAGTGTTTGTAATCGCTTGGTTCTGATCTAGTTCTGCAGGAGTAACGAATGGTATGTCGCCGCCCCAGAAACGCTCTTCAGAGGTAGCAGGCGTTGACCCGGTTTGAACTGCTCCCAGCGCTGAAAGTGGTTGCATAGGGTAAGTCAACTCAACATCCCTTCAAGCTCTTTCATACCTATTTGAATCTCTGCTTCCAGTGCATTGAGCTTTGCAAGTATTTCCTTAGGTGGCAGATGTTCTACCTGTTCATGCACGACCTCTTTATAACGGTTAATGGAAAGATCGTAGCCCTGCGCGACGATATCAGCCTTAGGTACGCAGAAGCTTTGCTCAGTGCGGGCGCGTTGTAACTCACTGTCATCCCGCTGTCGCCAGCGGCTGAGCGCATCGGGCAGGTTATTCTTGGCGTGCTCTTCTGTACTTAGTTCATAAGGCGGGGCAACCCCGAGTTTGTCTTCAGGCAACAGTGGCTGCCGTTTGTCATCCAGGCTCCAGCCATCGGCTTGCATGTCGTAGAACCACATGTAATCTGTGCCGCCAGAGTTGGTTTTGGTGAAGAGCAAAATAGCGGTGGAAACCCCGGCATAAGGCTTGAATGCGCCTGATGGCAGCGAGATCACGCCATCCAGTTTTTGCTCTTCTACTAGCATGCGACGCAGCTCTTTATGTGCATTACTAGAGCCAAACAGCACGCCATCCGGCACGATGACGGCGGCACGGCCACCGGGCTTGAGCAGGCGCAGAAACAGGGCAAGGAACAGCAGCTCGGTCTTTTTGGTTTTAACGATGGCCTGCAGGTCTTTAGCAGTGTTTTCGTAATCCAGACTGCCAGCAAATGGCGGGTTGGCAAGAATAAGTGAGTATTTTTCTTCATCACCCGCGTGATCTTGTGCCAGTGAATCCTTATAGCGGATATCGGGGTTATCCACACCGTGCAGAGCCATGTTCATACTGCCGATACGCAGCATGGTGTTATCAAAATCGTAACCGTGGAACATGGCGTGGTGGAAGTGGGTGCGGGCGGCATCGTCCTGAAACAGCTTGGGGTGCTTTTCGCGCAGGTATTCGCCGGCCGCCACCAGAAAGCCGCAAGTGCCGCTGGCGGGATCGCAAATTACATCTTTAGGGTTGGGCGCGGTGAGCTCCACCATGAGCTTGATGATGTGGCGCGGGGTGCGGAACTGGCCATTTTGCCCGGCGCTGGCGATCTTACCCAGCATGTATTCGTAAAGATCGCCCTTGGTGTCGCGGTCTTCCATAGGCACATGGTCCAGCATATCCACCACCTTAGCCAGCAAGGCCGGGTTGGGGATAGTGAAACGCGCATCTTTCATATGGAGGCTGTAGGTGGAGCCATCACCGCCCATAGTGCGGATGAACGGGAATACATGATCACCAACTACGGTGTACATATCGGCAGGCGCAAAGTTTTTGAAGCGCGACCAGCGCAAATCATCGTAATCGCGGTCTCTGGCATCTTTACCTACCGGGAAAATACGGTTGGCTATGGGCTTTTTGAGTATCTGTGCCTGGCTCTCTGCCAATGTGTGTGCATCATCCAAGCGGCGGATGAATAAGAGGTAGGTGATTTGCTCCATGACCTCCATTGGGTTGGAAATTCCGCCAGACCAGAACGAATCCCAGATGGCGTTAATTTGGCTACGAATTTCGCCAGTAAGCATGCATTACCCTTATTTATTCTGTTATTTTAATTATTCAATTTCAATTATGGGCAAATCCTAACCTAGGGCTTTGCTGAGCACAATCTAAACAATTATTTAGTGGAGCCACTGATTATTCAATTTTGTCATTCCCGCGAAAGCGGGAATTTATTTTAATCGCTCAATAGTTTAAATATGCGGGTTTTTAAGCCACTAAACGCGCTTAAATAATAAAAGGCCCTTGCGGGCCTTTTATGTTTTGGTAACACCTAAACTTTACTGAGAATGCTTGTATCGTTAAATATCAAGATTATTCACACCCAGCGCATTGTTTTCAATAAATGCACGTCTTGGTTCTACCTGGTCACCCATTAAAGTCGTGAAGATTTCATCTGCGGCAATAGCATCGTCGATCTGTACCTTGAGCAGGCGGCGGACTTGTGGGTCCATGGTGGTTTCCCACAGCTGGGATGGGTTCATCTCGCCTAGGCCTTTGTAGCGCTGGATGCCGAGGCCGTGTTTGGCTTCTTCCAGTAACCAGTCCAGCGCTTCTTTGAAGGTAGCCACGGTTTGTGATTTCTCACCACGCTTGATTGTTGCGCCTTGGCCCAGCAGGCCTTGCAGCATCACTGAGATGCGGCTGATCTGGCGGTAATCGCCGCTACCGAGGAAATCGGCATCGATGACGCAGCACTGCAGGTTGCCGTGCACGTATTTGTTGATTTCAAGGCGGTAAGTGGCGGTTTCCGGGTTAAACACCACGATCACTTCGGAGCCGATGGCACCGAGGATAGGGCGTAGCTTGGTAGCGGCGGATTCTGCGCTTGTTTCATCGCCAAGGCTGATTTCGCCCAGGTCTTGCAGGGCGCGCAACACGCTTTCATCGTACAGTGAGGCTATGCGGCGGATGACGGCTTCCGTAAGTACCATTTGCTTGGCAATAGCAGCCAGTGGTTCGCCGGTGAGGGTTTCGCCGCCATCTTTGGTTAACAGCTCGGCACCCTTGAGTGCGGATTGCAGCAGGTATTCATCCAACTCGTGCTGGTCTTTCAGGTAGCGTTCATCCCTGCCCTGCTTAACCTTGTACAGCGGTGGTTGCGCAATGTAGATATGGCCACGCTCTACCAGCTCGGTCATCTGGCGGTAGAAGAATGTGAGCAGCAAGGTGCGGATGTGGGCGCCGTCGACGTCGGCATCGGTCATGATGATGATACGGTGATAGCGCAGTTTTTCGGCGCTGAAGTCGTCTTTACCAATGCCGGTGCCCAGCGCTGTGATCAGCGTGGCAATTTCTTGTGAGCCTAGCAGCTTGTCGAAACGAGCTTTTTCTACGTTAAGAATCTTACCCTTGAGCGGCAGGATGGCCTGGTTCTTACGGTCACGCCCTTGTTTAGCTGAGCCGCCGGCTGAGTCACCCTCGACCAGGTAGATTTCGCACTTGGCGGGATCGCGTTCCTGGCAATCGGCCAGCTTGCCTGGCAGGCCCATGGTATCCATGGCGCCTTTACGGCGTGTCATTTCACGGGCTTTACGCGCGGCGTCACGGGCACGGGCGGCATCGATAATCTTGTTGCAGATGACTTTGGCGTCAATCGGGTTTTCCAGCAGGAACTCAGCCAGCTTGGCGGAGACAACTTCTTGCACCACGGGCTGTACTTCACCTGAAACCAGTTTATCTTTGGTTTGTGATGAGAACTTGGGCTCCGGCACTTTGACTGACAATACGCACATCAGGCCTTCGCGCATGTCATCGCCGCTGGTTTCGATCTTGGCTTTTTTGGCCAGCTCGTTCTGTTCGATATAGTTATTGAGCGTGCGCGTCATTGCAGTGCGCAGGCCTGTTAAGTGGGTACCACCGTCGCGCTGCGGGATATTGTTGGTGAAGCATTGCACGGTTTCGCTGTAGGAGTCGTTCCATTGCATGGAGACTTCGATAGTCATGCCGTCTTTTTCGCCCATGGCGTAGAAAGGTTTTGGGTGCAGCACTGATTTGCTGCGGTTCATGTATTCCACAAAGCCGCGCACGCCGCCGGAGTAGGCGAAGTTTTCGGTTTTTCCATTAGGGCGTTGGTCTATCAACTCGATCTTGACCCCATTATTGAGGAAAGACAGCTCGCGCAGGCGTTTGGCTAAAATATCAAAGTGAAACTCGATGAGTGCAAAGGTTTCGATTGAAGGGAAGAAATGTACTTCCGTACCCTTGCGTTCTGTAGTGCCGGTTTCTGCCAATGGCGATACTGGCACGCCGCGCTTGAATTCCATTTGGTACATCTTGCCATTACGACAGATGCGCAAACGCAACCAGTCAGATAGTGCATTCACCACAGAAACACCCACACCGTGCAGGCCGCCGGAAACCTTGTAGGAGTTCTGGTCAAACTTGCCGCCTGCATGCAGTTCTGTCATCACGATTTCAGCCGCTGAGCGCTTGATATCGTTTTTGTCATCCTGCTTGATATCCACCGGGATACCACGGCCGTTATCGGCCACGCTGATGGAGTTATCGGGATGGATGATGATTTTGATGTCATCGCAATGCCCAGCCAAGGCTTCGTCAATCGCGTTATCCACCACCTCGAACACCATATGGTGCAGGCCGCTACCGTCTGAGGTATCGCCTATATACATACCCGGGCGCTTACGTACTGCGTCTAGGCCTTCCAGGATAGTAATACTGGATGAATCGTAATCTGAGTTGTTTGGTATTGCTTTGTCTTGCTGGGTCATAGTTTTATCTTAAATTGTGTTTATTTTAAGTTCGCGTTTCACGTGAAACATTAAGTTAAAAGGTTTACTTGAAAATTTAAAATCTGATGCTTAAATGCGCATCGGCATGACAACATATTTGTAATTGCTGTCATTCGGTACGGTCACCAGGCAACTGCTATTGGCATCGGCAAATGAGAACACTACATTGTCGCTATTCACATTATTCAACACGTCTATCATGTAAGTGACATTGAAACCAATATCCAGCGGATCTCCACTGTAGTTGATTTCCAATTCTTCTTCGGCTTCTTCCTGCTCACTATTGGTACTGATCAGGCGCAGGCTGTTCTGGCCAAGCACCAGGCGAATACCGCGATACTTTTCGTTGGACAGAATAGAAGCGCGTTGCATGGATAGCAAAATAGTCATGCGATCTGCAGTGAAGTTATTTTGATGGCCTACCGGAATAACACGTGTGTAATCCGGGAATTTCCCATCAATTACTTTTGAAATCAAACGGATATCACCAAACGAGAAGTTAACCTGACCGGTAGTAATTTCTATGGTCACTTCTTCGTCGCTGTCATCCAGCAGCTTGATCAACTCTATCACCGTTTTACGCGGCAAGATGATTTCCTGCTTTTCATAATTCTGGCTTAACTCGGTTGAGGTAAAGCTCAGCCGATGGCCATCGGTACCTACTACATTCAAACGATTCGCGCTGACTTCAAACAACAAGCCATTCAGATAGTAACGTATATCCTGCTGTGCCATGGCAAATTCCACCTGTTTCAACAGGCGTTTCAGTGCTCCTTGGCCGATATTGATGGTGGCACTGGCGCTACCGGCAGACTTGGTCATGACCGGATAATCGGCTGCAGGTAAGGTTTGCAGGTTGAATTTGCTCTTACCGGCTTTGACTTGTACCCGGCTATCGGTCGTCGCCATGTTGATTTCTGTGTTCTCAGGCAAGGCACGGCAAATATCGAGTAATTTTTTAGCTGATATGGTGGTAGATAACTCTCCACCTATCGAGGTATGTACCGACAATGAAATTTGCATCTCAAGATCTGTTGCGGTTAATACGATCTTTTCATCTTTTGCTTCAAGCAATAGATTTGAGAGGATAGGTAATGTGTGACGTCTTTCCACGATACCGCTGACGGATGAAAGTGGTTTAAGCAGGGTGTCACGATTTATTTTGATGTTCATCTCTTTAAGAACCTAAATAATAAATACAATTAATAACAATAGTAATGTAGATAAAACCTGTTGATTAAATTTATTTAAATTAATAATCAACAACTTAAATACTAAAATAAAGCTAGTACAACCATAGAAACTACTGTGGATAAAATGTTGGTTATTTTAGCTGTTTTTCAAAATCGCGCCTAAACCGCATTTCTCTGCACAGGCTATCCACCGTATAACTTTGGGTAAAACTACCTATTCAACCTGACAGAATAATAAAGCAAACTGCCATTCTTGCTAACCAAACTTAATTAACTAACCAAATACTAACCGCGAATGACTTGTACTAAAAAGGCAATATCACGCGCCACATTGGGATCATTCTGCCGTAACTGCTCTATTTCATCGCAGGCATGCATGACCGTGGTGTGATGCCGACTGCCAAAGGCTTCACCTATCTCTGGGAAGCTGTGATTGGTGAGCTCACGCGATAAAGCCATGGCTACCTGGCGCGGGCGAGCAAAGTTGCGAGAGCGCTTTTTGCTATACATCTCTGCAACCTTGATCTTGTAATAGTCGGCGACAGTCTTCTGGATGTTTTCCATAGTGACTTGGCGGCCGCGCACGGCGATCAGGTCTTTTAATGCTTCTTTCGCCAGATGTACATCAATGGCGTGCCCGGTAAACTTGGCCATGGCAACAATACGGTTGAGCGCGCCTTCGAGTTCACGCACACTGGAACGAACTTGTTTGGCGATGAAAAAAGCCACGTCTTCATGCAGTTGGAACTTAGCTTCTTCAGCCTTCTTCAGCAAAATGGCGACGCGCATTTCCAGCTCAGGCGGCTCTACCGCTACGGTTAAGCCCCAGCTGAAGCGTGTACGCAGGCGCTCATCTACATCGACGATCTCTTGTGGATAAGTATCGCAGGTGATGATGATTTGCTTTTTAGCTTCAATTAATGAGTTGAAGGCATAAAAGAACTCTTCCTGAGTTCTGGTTTTTTTGGCAAAGAATTGAATATCATCAATAAGCAACAAATCCAGCGAGTGATATTGACGCTTAAACTCATCAAAGGCTTTGTGTTCGTAGGCTTTAACCACATCCGACACGTAGCGCTCAGCATGCAGGTAACGTATTTTGGCATCAGGCCGCAGATGCCTTAAATGATTGCCTATGGATTGCATTAAATGGGTTTTACCCAACCCCACTCCGCCATAGATAAATAGCGGGTTATAAGCAGTGCCCGGGTTTTCTGCCACTTGCAATGCGGCGGCGCGGGCCAGCTGGTTGGCTTTACCCGTGACATAGTTGTCAAAGTTGAATGAGGGATTCAGGCCGGACTGATCTTTACTTGTTTTGGCTTTGGCCGCGGGCTTGGCGGCATGTTTTTCTGTAATAGCCTCTGCAGCAAGGATGAAAGCGGCTTCTGCCAGAACAGAATCTTTTTCCTTGGGCTTATCGGGATTCACGATTTTTTTAGAAGCCTGGCGTTTTATCTCGGCACCGTCCATCAGAGCTAGCTCTATTTGAACAGGTTGTGCCAGGCACTCTTCAGCGAATACGTGGATGCGGTGCAGGAAACGGTCTTTTACCCACTGCTGGACAAAGCGATTGGGCGCAAGCAGGCGCATTCCCCCATTCTGGGCTTCAAAGTGTAATGGCTTGATCCAGGTGTTGAATTGCTGTGCGGATAGCTCTTGCTCGAAACGACCGAGACAGATAGACCAAAAATTTTCCATCGGTTGCCCGAGACCTCAACTGATAGTAATAAGTATGGTATTTGCTCGATGTTTTTATGTGTACGTGTACCGAGCGCCGATGCATTAACTAAATGCCGATGAATGACGGAGATAGCTAAGCGAAATATGAGTTTATTTTAGCCTGTTTGGGCAAACTTATCCACAGGGTTGACGGATACTTTTATCACCTTTGCTGCATGTGAAATAAACATTGACAGGATGGGGCTAAATCAGGTTAAATTACGCCCTTTGTTTAGTGCTGTTACCTATAACAACACAGAAGTCATCGGAGATTCACAATGAAACGTACCTATCAGCCTTCGAAAGTTCGTCGCGCTCGCACTCATGGTTTCCTAGTGCGCATGAAGACCCGTGGTGGTCGCGCTGTTATTGCTGCGCGTCGTGCTAAGGGCCGTGCCCGCCTAGCAGTATAGTTTGGCAAGTTTCGGCTTAACCATTATTCAGGTTACCGAAATTAGGCTTTGTTAAATTTTAGATTTCCTGGCCGACTAAAACTAATTAAAACGGATGATTTTTCATCCGTTTTTAATTTCCGCAAGCGTATTACAGGCCACTTTCTGGCCATACACTATCAATACAACCAGTTCGGATGGCCGCGTTTGGGCTTGGTAGTGGCGAAAAAGACGACACGTCATTCTGTTGATAGAAACTATATGCGGCGGGTCTTGCGCGAGTTGTTCAGAAAAAATCAACACCAGATAGGCAGTGTCGATCTCGTCATCAGAACACAAAGATCTTTTAGCCACAGCGATTATGCCGCAGTTGAACAGGAGTTTACCAAGTTGATGACTAAATTGAATCATCAAGCCGCCAGTAAGCCAATTGTCAGCAAACTTGCAGATACTAGCGAGACGGCGAAGGATTAGCCGGGTATCATGATGGCGCGCGTACTAACGGGTTTGATTCGGGCTTATCAAATACTACTCAGCCCCTTTTTTGGTCAGCAATGCCGTTTCAGCCCTACATGTTCACAATATGCACTGGAAGCAGTACAAAAACATGGCGCCTTACGTGGGGCATTTTATGCCGTGCGTCGTTTGCTAAAATGTCACCCATGGCACGCTGGCGGCCATGACCCGATACCTTAATTAATTTGTTGCCAGTCTTTATATATAGATAAGAGATTTATGGATACTAAGCGTCTGATTTTATTTGTAATATTTTCATTTTCTATCCTGATGTTATGGGACGCCTGGCAACGGCAGCATACCCCCCAAACGCCAGTAGCAGATGTGCAACAGGCGACAGACTCCAGTATTCCTGAGGCTAGTAAAACCCCCGCCAAAAATCAAACCCCGACGGAATTACCTAAAGAAACTGGTTTTCGCCTGCAGACTGCACAGCGTATTAGTGTAGAAACCGATTTGTTCAAGGCAGATATTGATGCCACAGGTGGTGATATTCGCCATCTGGAACTGCTCAAGCATCGTGCTGCTGACTCTACCGACAAGAACTTTGTGTTGCTGGATGATAAGGCTGCACCCATGGTGTATGTCGCGCAGACCGGGTTGATAGGTGCCGAGCTACCTAACCATAAAACAGTCTTTACCACCACTGCTAACAGTTACAAACTGGAGAATGGCGCTGACAAGTTAGAGGTGCGCTTGAGCTGGAATGGTAGCAATGGCGTGCAGGTTGATAAGGTGTATACATTCCATCGTGGCGACTACGCTGTGGATGTGAAATACCAGATCAAAAACGGTACTGCTGAGGCTATCGAGCCTTGGGTTTACTATCAGATCGTGCATGACAGCAAATCCAACCAGGGTTCTGCCATGATGCCTACATTTACTGGCGGTGCTTACTTCACAGCGGCTGATAAATATAAGAAGCTGGCATTCAAGGATATGGAAAAATCCAACCTGTCCAAGAACACCAAGGATGGCTGGGTAGGCCTGGTTCAACACTACTTCGTTAGCGCATGGATTCCTAAAACGGATGCTCCTAAAGAGTTCTACACCAAGCAATTGTCCGACGATATCTACGCCATCGGCAGCAAGGGTAGCGTAGGCAGTATCGCAGCAGGTGCAAACCTTGATGTAGACGCCAAATTCTATGCCGGTCCACAAACGCATAGCGAGCTTGAGAAAACGGCTCCTGGCCTTGAATACACTGTTGATTATGGCTGGTTAACCATTATCGCTACCCCATTGTTCTGGGTGCTGTCGGCTATCCATGGCGTAGTTGGTAACTGGGGCGTGGCTATTATCTTGCTCACGGTCCTGATCAAGGCCGCGTTTTACCCGCTATCTGCAAAGAGCTACCGTTCTATGGCGCAAATGCGCGAATTGGCACCACGTTTGCAAAGTATGAAGGAAAAATTTGGCGATGACCGTCAAAAAATGCAGCAAGCCATGATGGAGATGTACAAGACCGAAAAAATCAACCCTATGGGCGGTTGCTTACCTATCCTGGTGCAGATCCCGGTATTTATTTCGCTGTACTGGATGCTGCTGGGTAGTGTTGAGATGCGCCATGCACCATTCATATTGTGGATTCATGACCTTTCTGCGATTGACCCCTACTATGTGTTGCCGCTGTTAATGGGCGCAACCATGATTATCCAGACCAAGCTGAATCCTAAGCCCACGGATCCTATCCAGGCCAAGGTCATGACTATCATGCCTATCGTGTTCAGCGTGTTCTTCTTCTTCTTCCCATCCGGGCTGGTGCTGTACTGGTTGGTGAATAACGTACTTTCCATCGCCCAGCAATGGCAAATCAACCGTACTATTCATGCGGAAAACCTGGCCAAGAAAAAAGGAAATGCAAACCGTTAATAGCACTACCGACACCATAGCCGCGATAGCTACCGCGTCCGGCTCTGGTGGTATTGGCGTAGTGCGTGTCTCCGGCCCAGCTTGCCAGGAGATAGCGCGTGGCATACTTGGCAACTGCCCTCCTCCACGTCATGCTGCTTACCTGCCCTTTAAAGAGGCCGACGGCAGCCTGATAGATCGTGGTATAGCGATTTACTATACCAACCCCCATTCTTATACCGGTGAAGATGTGCTGGAGTTACAAGCCCATGGCGGGCCTGCGCTCATGCAGCTGTTGTTAGCTCGCTGTATTGCCTTGGGCGCCAGGCAAGCCGAACCAGGTGAGTTTACCAGGCGTGCTTACCTCAATGACAAGCTCGATCTGGCCCAAGCTGAAGCGGTTGCGGATATCATCAATGCATCAACTGCAGAAGCCGCGCGTAGCGCTATGCGCTCGCTGTCTGGGGAGTTTTCTCAACGCATCCATGCGCTGCTCCAGCGCTTGGTGGATTTGCGCATGTATGTTGAGGCCTGCCTGGATTTTCCCGAAGAGGAAATAGATTTTATTTCACAGGGACGTGTAGCAGAAAAACTCGAAGCCATTGCGCAAGAGCTGGACTCCGTATTTAAGGAAGCCAAGCAAGGTAATTTATTGCGCGAAGGCATACAGGTAGTTTTGGTTGGGCAGCCCAATGTTGGTAAATCCAGTTTGATTAACCAGCTTGCAGGCGAAGAGGTGGCAATTGTCACACCGATAGCCGGAACTACACGCGATACGATTAAAAGCGCAATTCAAATCAATGGTGTACCTTTGCACGTTATTGATACTGCAGGCTTACGTGAGACTATCGACGAAGTAGAAAAATTTGGAATTGCCAGAACTTGGCGAGCTCTAGAAAACGCCAATATCGCATTATTATTGGTGGATGCAGCCCACGGTATTACCGAGGCGGAGAAAATCATTCTAAATCGATTGCCAGCAGTTTTACCCAAAATCTGGGTACATAACAAAATAGACCTGAGCTCGGAAGCGCCAAAAATAGAAGAGCTTGCGAATGAGTCGCATATTTTTCTTTCAGCTAAAACTGGCGTGGGTATAGATTTGCTCCGTGCACACTTGTTAAAGCTGGCGGGCTGGCAAGCCACAGGTGAAGGTGTATTTATGGCGAGAACGCGCCATTTGGAAGCGTTAAATCTGGTCAGAGACCATTTATCTCAAGCAAAACAAAAGCTTGTGCAAGCCGAGCTGCTTGCAGATGAATTGCGAGTGGCGCAGGAGGCGCTTAATACGATTACCGGGGCATTTACCCCGGATGATCTACTGGGTGAGATTTTCAGCCGCTTCTGTATTGGTAAGTAGCCTACAAAAGCTCGCGTGCAAGCTAGAGGTTGAGTTAGCTTTTACTGCTCTTTAGGGTTGGTCTTGGTTTCAGGGTTGGCAGCGATTTCGGTATCTAAATTTTCACCGACGGATTTACCATCGCCCTCTTGCTGCACACCAAAAGTGTTCACGGCATCGTTGTCTTCGATAATGCGATACATTTTTTTGTTAGCGCTATTGATGGCGATATAGGTTTTATAGATACGTTTAAGGCCCATCGTCCATCTTGCAAAAACATTGAGTGTTTCACGTGAAACATTTTCATCATCCTCACATCGCTCAGAATTCTCCACATCGTGCTTGATACCGGTAAACATGGCATAAATCAGATTCTCACGATGTAATATGCTTTCGGTAATGACGCCGGTAACGTGGGTGGCGATCAACGCCAGCCAGCCCCAAGCTGCGTAAAAGTGCAATGCCTGAAGCAGCTCCGGGTCGTCAATGAGCCAGCCATCATTATAAACAAGAAAGCCTGTGGCTGCGGTGAGCAGGCCTGTGCCGAGGAGTGCGTAGATAATAAAGGAGCCAGCCGGGTTATGGCCTATGGTTGGCCGGGCTGATCCGCGGAGAATCTGCCAGACATAGCGGGCAGCGTGTAGCGGGTTGAAGGGGAATGCATGAAAGCTGGCATAGCCGGTTTTCATTAAACCCCAAATTATTCTGGCAACAATCAAAGTGCCTGCCGTGTAACCCGCGTTAACGTGGATTACACGGTGCCACTCAGACTCATGTGTGAGGAAGGCAATGGCAAACGCAACAACTAGCGACCAATGAAATATCCTGACAAATGGGTCCCAAACATAGCGCATTAGTTATTTTACGGTTAACAGGTAAGCGATGAAGTTGCCTTTTTCCTGTGCGGTGCAATCGCGGCCAATGATGTCATTGCAGTGCTTGGTGAAATTCTTTTCGACCTTGTCGATGGAAGCAAAGCGTTTTTCATTGACTACAGGGGATAGTGGGCGGATAGGCTTGTTGGTAACAATGTGCTTGCCATTGTCTGCAGGGTTGGCAGTATGGCAGGAGGCACAAGCAACTTGCTTGCCCTTGATGGTGATTTCGCGGTTGAAGAAGTCCTTGCCATCTTCAGCAGATAAACCAGCAGAGTTCGGGTCGATGTTTTTTGCAATAGTTGCATATTTGTCTGCTAGCTTTTGCGCTGTTGCAGTATCGGCGTGAGCGCTGATAGCAGATAAAGAAAATAAGATAACGAGCGCGGCAGAAATTTTGTTCATGATGAACTCCTGTAAGTATTAAAGTTATTAGTGAAATCTTAACGCAACTACCGGCGAATGGTATGCCACTAGTGTGACTTATCAGTTACAAAACTAAAAAACCAATGTTTGTTTCACGTGGAACACTCATTTTAACATGACGTGGACAAGGCTTTGAAGTAACATACGCTTCCTGAGGAAATAAATATTCAAGCACATGCAATTCCCTGAAAAATTTGATGTTATTGTAGTTGGTGGCGGCCATGCTGGGACCGAGGCTGCCCTAGCGGCTGCGCGTATGGGGCGAAAAACCCTGTTGCTGACACACAACATAGAAACTTTAGGTCAGATGTCATGCAACCCTTCAATCGGTGGCATAGGTAAGGGGCATCTGGTAAAAGAGGTCGATGCTCTGGGTGGCGCTATGGCGGCGGCTACGGATGAAGGTGGGATTCAGTTTCGCATACTTAACTCAAGCAAGGGTCCTGCCGTGCGTGCAACCCGCGCACAGGCAGACCGGGTTCTGTACAAAGCGGCGATCCGCCATAGGCTGGAGAATCAGCCTAATCTCTGGCTGTTTCAACAGGCGGTCGACGATATCATCCTTGAAGGTGAGCGTGTCGCAGGCGTGGTAACGCAGATAGGTTTGCGTTTTGAAGCCAGGTCTGTGGTGTTGACTGCGGGCACTTTTCTGGCTGGACTCATTCATGTGGGTATGCAAAATTACTCAGCTGGCCGTGCCGGCGATCCTCCGGCAATCTCGCTGGCAGCGCGTTTAAGGGAAATTGGCTTGCACGCAGGCCGCTTGAAAACAGGTACCCCGCCACGTATTGATGGCCGCACTATAGATTACTCGATGATGCTGGAGCAGCCTGGCGATAATCCCGCGCCGGTATTTTCGTTCATGGGCAACGTCAATCAGCATCCGCAACAACTGCCTTGCTGGATTACGCATACCAACGAAAAGACTCACGATATTATCCGTAGCGGATTAGACAGGTCTCCGATGTATACCGGAGTGATCGAAGGCGTTGGTCCGCGCTATTGCCCTTCTGTTGAAGATAAAATCCATCGATTTGCGGATAAAGAATCGCACCAGATATTTCTTGAGCCAGAGGGTTTGAGTACCAATGAGGTTTACCCAAACGGCATCTCGACTAGCTTACCTTTTGATATTCAATACCAGTTGGTACGTTCAATTCGCGGTTTGGAAAACGCACATATATTGCGCCCGGGCTATGCTATCGAGTATGACTACTATGATCCGCGAGGATTGAAAAACTCTCTGGAAACCAAGGCGGTTCAGGGCTTGTTTTTTGCCGGCCAGATCAACGGCACTACCGGTTATGAAGAAGCTGCCGCACAGGGCCTGCTCGCAGGTGCCAATGCTGCGCTACATGCTACCGGCGACGAAAGCTGGTGTCCGGGCCGAGAGCAGGCTTACCTTGGTGTGTTGGTCGATGACTTGATCACCAGCGGTGTTACCGAGCCTTATCGTATGTTTACCAGCCGTGCCGAATATCGCTTGATGTTGCGTGAAGATAATGCCGATATGCGACTTACTGAAGCCGGTCGCAAGCTAGGTTTGGTTGATGATGCACGTTGGGAGGCTTTCTCGCGCAAACAGGAAGCGGTGATGCGTGAGCAGGAGCGACTAAAAACCACCTGGGTGCAGCCTGCCAGTTTGCCGGAGGCGGATGCGATGCGCGTGCTGGGCAAGGTGATTGACCATGAGTATTCATTGTTTGAGCTGTTGCGTCGTCCGGAAGTGAGTTATGAAGCTTTATTAAGCCTGCCAATTGTCGGCGTTGATGTGAATCTTGGTGAGGCAGATGATGCCGTGCGCCAGCAAATCGAGATCGCAGCTAAATACCAAGGTTACATAGATCGTCAGCAAGATGAGATCACACGCCAGCGCGGCAGTGAAAATACCAGCTTGCCTGAAGATATTGATTATGACGATGTGCATGGTCTTTCCATAGAGGCGCGCCAGAAATTGCAGGCGCACAAGCCGCAGACTTTGGGTCAGGCCAGCCGCATTTCCGGTATTACCCCTGCCACCATTTCCTTGTTGCTGGTTTACCTCAAACGTAAAAGCCGTAGCAAGAACCCAGAAAAAAATACAGAAAAAGTAGCATGAGTCTGGCGTTGAAATTAGCGTCAGGCCTTGAGCGGGCAGGACTGGATATCCCTATAGCTGTGCGTCAGCAGTTACTGGATTATCTGGCATTGATGCAAAAGTGGAATAAGGTGCATAACCTCACCGCAGTGCGCGATGCAGAAGAAATGGTGACTCTGCATTTGCTTGATAGTCTGGTGGCGTTGCCCTATATCAAGGCGCAGCGTCTGCTGGATGTTGGAAGTGGTGCTGGCTTGCCAGGTATACCGCTGGCGTTATGCCTGCCAGATCTGCAAGTGACCGTAATGGATTCCAGCCAGAAAAAGACCAGTTTCATGCGGCAAGCCAAAGCGGAGTTGGGCATAGCCAACCTCGAAGTGGTGTGTGGGCGTGTAGAGCAATTCAAGCCGGCAGCCAAGTTTGATATCGTGATATCGCGGGCCTTTTCTGATCTGGCCCTGTTTATCAAGCTAACGCGGCATTTATGTGCGGCCGATGGCATGTGGCTAGCCATGAAAGGGGTTTACCCCGAGGAAGAGTTGGCAGCGCTGAAAGCCGCGACGGGCTTGGTTCCTGAGCAAGTTATTGCACTTACAGTACCCGGACTCGAAGCGCAGCGGCATTTGGTGTTTTTGCCGAATGCCGACAGGGAAATTCAATCACTTTGACAAAGCGACCTACGATTATGTGGACTAAACAATAATGCGAATTTTGGCCATTACCAATCAAAAAGGCGGTGTGGGTAAAACCACAACCTGCGTTAATCTCGCCGCCAGCCTGGTTGCAGCAAAAAGTCGTGTATTGCTGATAGACCTGGACCCACAAGGCAACGCCACAACAGGGAGCGGCATTGATAAGGCAGGCCTGAAGCAAACGATCTACCATGTATTGATAGGCAAAAAAACGCTTAAAGAAGTGATACAAACCTCCGAAAAAGGCCTGTTCGACATAGCACCGGCCAGTCGAGACCTGGCTGGAGCGGAAGTCGAGCTGGTGAATGAAATCGGTCGTGAGACCCGCTTGAAGCTGGCCTTGGCCGAATTAAATGATAGCTATGATTATGTGTTGCTGGATTGCCCCCCTGCCCTCAACCTGGTAACGGTGAATGCATTGACTGCAGCTAATGCAGTGATGATCCCCATGCAATGTGAATATTATGCGCTGGAAGGCTTGTCTGACTTGGTGAACACCATCAAGAAGGTGCGTACGCATTTGAACTCGACGCTGGAGATAGAAGGCCTACTGCGTACCATGTTCGATAACCGCAATATGCTCGCTCAACAAGTATCGGCACAACTAGTGAGCCATTTTGGCGACAAAGTTTACTCTACGGTAATTCCACGCAACATCCGGCTGGCCGAGGCGCCCAGTTATGGTCTCCCCGCCCTGGTTTATGATCGTGCCTCCAAGGGGGCGCAGGCCTATGTGGAGCTGGCACATGAAATCATCAGGCGTAGTAAGGTCAAAGCCAAAGTTGCAATTTAATCAAAATGCGGAAAATACCGTTGCAATATCAGGGGGTTATAAATGGTAAAACTTAAAGGCTTGGGGCGTGGACTGGACGCTTTGTTGGCAGGCGACTCAGCCGGTGCAGGTGAGGCGGATTCCTTGCGCATGTTGAAAGTCGAGCAACTGCAGCCAGGCAAGTATCAGCCACGTACGCACATGGACCAGGAGTCTCTGGCCAGCCTGGCGGATTCTATCAAGGCGCAAGGCATTATGCAGCCTATCCTGGTGCGCGAAGTCGCCAGTGAGAAATTTGAGATCATCGCCGGCGAACGACGCTGGCGCGCATCGCAGATTGCCGGTTTGCTTGAGGTGCCGGTACTGGTGCGCGAGATTGCCGATGAGGCTGCGTTGGCGATGGCGCTTATCGAGAATATCCAGCGCGAAAACCTGAATCCTATCGAAGAAGCCAATGGTATCAAGCGGTTGATAGATGAGTTCAGCATGACGCATGAGGCAGCCGCACAAGCCGTTGGGCGTTCACGCAGTGCAGTTACTAATTTGTTGCGCCTGCAGAATTTGCATGCGGTAGTACAGGAGATGCTGATGCTGGGGCGATTGGACATGGGGCATGCCCGTGCGTTGCTGGGTTTGGATAGCGTCAAGCAAATCACCGCAGCTGAAGAGATCGTACAAAAAGGCTTGTCTGTTCGCGATACCGAGCAGTTGGTGAAGCGCTTATCCACAGAATCGACAAAACCGGTCAAAACAGAAACAAAAGATAAAGATGTGTTGCGACTGCAATCTGAGCTGGCAGAAAGCTTGGGTGCGGATGTGCAAATCGATGCGGCAAAAAATGGGGCGGGAACCTTGAAGATACGCTATGCCAGTCTCGATCAGCTGGATGAAATTATTGCTAAATTTCGCTAACAAACCCGGCAGATAGGCTTGACTTAAAGTCAATTAAACAAGACAATCGCGGACTTCGCCTGATTGCAGTTGTGGATATTCTCCAAATCTGCCAAGTAGCGAGCAGGACTGTATGGAAAATATTAAAACGGCAGCAGTATTCAAGCAGATGGCGAAATGGCAATTGATGGCCACCTCTGCCGTAGCAGTAGGCGCATTTTATTTCGCAGGTATGCATGGCGCATTATCAGCTATAGCAGGCGGCGGCTCGGCGATTGCTGGTGCTTATGCTGGTTCGCTGATTGCGAGACGCAGCGAAAATAAAAAAGATGCAGGCGCCATACTAATCGGCTTGCTTAAAGCTGAAGGCGTAAAGATTATCGTAATAGCAGTATTGCTGTTCATTACATTTAAGGTTTATACGGCGCACTTGGTTCCATTGGCCCTGATTGTCGGCCTGGGAGCCTCGGCGATTTTGTCGGGGGCAGCGATTTCTGGCCTCAATGAAAAAAACAGTTAAGAAAACTACACTCAAAATAAGTGACAAATTAGGGTTTTGATTTTATGGCTACAGAAGAACACGCACTAACACCATCCGGATATATTGCACATCACTTATCATTTAATGCAAAGTCAATCGGCAATACCAGCTTTTGGACATTACATGTTGATACGCTGGTAATGTCGGTTTTGCTTGGTGTAGTGGCCATGGGCCTGATCTGGTGGGTAGTACGCGGTGCTACTGCCGGTGTACCTACCAAGCGCCAGGCATTTGTTGAGCTGGTGTTCGGTTTTGTCGATGACCAAGTAAAGAATATTTTCCACGGCAACCGCCACTCTTTCATTGCCCCAGCTGCACTTACTGTCTTTGTCTGGGTATTGCTGATGAATGCGATGGATTTTCTGCCAGTCGATATCATGGCTAAAGGCATCTACGAGCCGCTAGGCTTGCATAAATGGCGCAGCGTACCAACTTCTGACATCAATACCACGTTTGCTTTGGCACTGACTGTATGGTTCCTGATGATCTATTTTGCGATTAAAGTCAAAGGCCTGGGTGGTTGGATCCATGAGCTGTTCTGTTCTCCTTTCGGTACCAACCCCTTAGTCTGGCCTGCCAATTTCCTGTTCAATATCATCGAATACGTTTCCAAACCGCTCTCACATTCCTTGCGTTTATTCGGCAACATGTATGCCGGTGAAGTGATCTTCCTGTTGTTAGGTCTGTGGGCGGCAACTGGTGTGACGGGCACGATTTTCGGTGCCATCCTGGGTGCTGGCTGGTCTATCTTCCATATCCTGATTGTGGCGTTGCAAGCCTTTATTTTCATGATGTTAACCGTGGTGTACC
>Ga0208125_100109_pt1 | contig 81002 bp, 63 predicted proteins | sample LakWasM128_HOW14_2_FD_183938 | JGI IMG/M metagenome (GOLD analysis project Ga0208125, IMG submission 183938) | Freshwater sediment methanotrophic microbial communities from Lake Washington under simulated oxygen tension - Sediment Metagenome... | ecosystem: Environmental > Aquatic > Freshwater >...
GCGCAATCTTTGCATGGTTTAGTATTGAATAACGCTAGTTTGGTGCCGTAGCTAACATCTCAACACTTACCGACATGGCTTGTGGATAAAGCGCTGGGCCAAATTGGTTAAATATCGCCACATCAGCTGCGTCGCGCCCATAAGCCACGGTGACACGGCCGCCAATTGGATACTGTTGTGTTGGATCAAAGGTATACCAGCGCCCGCCCACGTAAGCCTCAAACCAAGCATGAAAATCCATAGGCTGTAGTCCATGTAAGTAACCCACCACCATACGCGCAGGAATACACAAGCCTCGACATAGCGCGATGCCCAAATGCGCCAACTCACGGCATACACCTTCGCGCTGCTGGTTAACTTCTACTGCAGATAACTGAAAGTGAATAGAGTCTGAATTAAACTTAATGTTGTCTCGTATCCAAGCCACGATAGTCGCGACTTGATCATAACCAGGCGTCACGCCTGCTACAAGCTCCTGACCGAGGTCGATAAATCGATCAGATTCGCAATAGCGCGTGGGTAACAGATAGGTAAGCACATCATCAGGTAAATTCTGCACCTCATCAAAAGGTGCGCCTGCACAAACATCGATGTTATCTGCAGTCATAATATCGGCTGATGTACGAATAGAAAATTCGCCCGGTGGTGCGATTAACCGCTGGCAAAGGTTGCCATAATTATCGGTATATTCAACCACTGGCACGCTAGGGTTAAGTGTATACGACTCGCGCGCTATCCATTGATTTAAGCCGCTGCGCGGCCTGAGCATCAGAATAAACGGGGTTGCAATAGCCACGTCAAAAGTAATATCACATCGAGTACGAAGCCACACAGTAGTTTTCCTTTTTATGAATCATGGCAAGCGCGACGAAAGTCACACTTTTACAGCTATACTGCCCTGAAGATACAGCAATTACTATACCAACACCTAGTAAATAAATAAGCTTGCTTTGATTAAAGTAATTTGAGTCTATTATTGCCTGTAGGCGTTTTTTGTAACAATTCTCAATTAGCATTAACGCACTAACTAAATACCTTGCCAATTTTCGATGCACCGAAATGGCGCGCCAAACAAATTAAGCTTTAGAAATTAAGTTCTTTACGTTCAACATTTAAACTGCAATTAGCCTGCAAGCCGCATTAAATATACACCTCTGTTACTTTAACCGTAGTTGGCACGCGCCTTGCAAGTAGGACTTTACTATGGCTTCTATTGATTATAAAAATAAACTGCTTGCTGCATTTGATGAGTCTGTAGATTCTAAAAAAAGTGTTAGACAGGTTTACGCACCTTACGCTGACTGGTTAGGTAGCAAAGATTTTTCTCAACTTGCGCAAAAGTCTCGTGATGCAGAGCTGCTGTTTCGAAGAGTCGGTATCACGTTCGCAGTCTATGGCGAGGAAGAAGGAGCCGAGCGCTTAATTCCGTTTGATGTGATTCCACGAATTTTGGCCGCAAGTGAATGGGGGAAGCTGTCAGATGGTGCTTGCCAACGTGTGCGTGCACTCAATATGTTTTTAAATGACATCTATCACGGGCAAGACATTATCAAAGCTGGCATCATGCCAGAAAGCATACTGACCAACGAAATGTATAGGCCAGAGATGCAAGGCGTAGATGTACCAGGTGGTGTTTATGCGCATATTGCCGGTATTGATATTGTGCGTACTGAAGCTGATACATTTTATGTGTTAGAAGATAACCTACGAACGCCTTCAGGTGTGTCATACATGCTGGAAGACCGTCGCATGATGATGCGATTATTCCCCGAACTTTTCAGACAATACTCAATTTCACCAGTTGAACATTACCCGCAACTATTGCTAGAAAACCTACGCGCCGTCGCACCACGTGGCACAACAAGCGACCCAACAGTAGTGCTGATGACGCCTGGCGCATACAACAGCGCTTACTTTGAACATGCGTTTCTTGCACAGCAAATGGGTATTGAGCTGGTTGAAGGTCGCGACATGTTTGTAAAAGGCAATGCCGTATTCATGCGCACCACGGAAGGGCCTAAAAGGATTGATGTGATTTATCGTCGCATTGACGATGACTTTATTGACCCCTTGGCATTCAGGCAAGACTCCATGTTAGGTGTGCCAGGGCTGGTTTCAGTCTATCGTAATGGCGGTGTAGCGCTAGCCAACGCCATCGGCACAGGTGTGGCTGATGACAAGGCAACCTATACCTACGTGCCAGACATGATTAAATTTTATTTGGGTGAGGAGCCAATTTTGTCAAATGTGCCCACCTATAAACTCAGCAAGGAAGATGACAGAAAGTATGTGTTAGAACACCTTGCTGAATTGGTTGTTAAAGAAGTGCAAGGCTCTGGTGGTTACGGCATGCTGGTTGGCCCAACCTCCAGCAAAGCGCAGATTGAAGAATTTAGATTACGCATTTTAGCCAATCCCGATAATTACATTGCCCAGCCTACACTGGCACTCTCTACTTGCCCAACTTTGGTAGAGCAAGGTGTTGCGCCTCGGCATGTCGATCTGCGCCCTTATGTATTAACCGGTAAAACAACCTCAGTAGTACCAGGCGCATTGTGCCGTGTGGCAATGAATGAAGGGTCTTTAGTAGTGAACTCGTCGCAAGGTGGCGGCACTAAAGATACATGGGTGCTGCAATGCTAAGCCGTACCGCTGATCACCTTTACTGGATGGCACGCTATATTGAGCGTGCAGAAAACATGGCGCGTATGCTGGATGTGACTTATCGCATGTCGCTAGTACAAAATGCCGCACAAAGTGAAGCTGCACTTTGGGTGCCGTTGCTACATATCTCAGACACCGTAGAAGACTTTCATAAAGCCTACAATGAAGTCACTGCGCACAATGTGATTTACTACATTGCGATGGATAGTCGTAATTTATCGAGCATTTACAATTGCCTACGTGCCGCGCGCGAGAATGCCCATGCAGTTCGCGTAGCGATGTCTTCTGAGATGTGGGAAAACATCAATAGCTTGTGGCTAGAATTTCAGCAAATGGACAAAAAGCTGATTTTAGACAGTGGCTTGTCTGAGTTCTGCGACTGGGTGAAATCACGTTCGCATCTGTTCCGTGGCGTCACTTACGGCACGATGTTGCGTGATGATGGCTTCCGCTTCACACGTTTAGGTGGATTTATCGAACGCGCCGATGACATGGCACGCTTGCTCGATGTGAAATATCACCTCTTGTTACCATCAGCGAGCGATGTAGGTGGCGCGGTAGATTATTACGAATGGAGTGCGTTGTTACGTTCTGCCAGTGCTTATGAAGCTTATTTAAAAGTTTACCGTGATGCGGTAATGCCATTGCGGGTGGCCGAGCTACTGGTGTTACGTCACGACATGCCGCGCTCATTACATGCATGTATGGATGAACTAACAACGATACTCGACCAACTAACAGGTGATGCGGGTCGTGAATGCAAGCGCCTTGCTGGTGAAATGCACTCGAGCTTACATTACGGACGTATAGAAGATATTTTCAGAGGTGGATTGCACGAATTTTTAGAAGCGTTCCTCAGGCAAAATAATCGCCTAGGTGTTGAGATTCAGCGTACTTACCTGAATGCGCCAATTATTAACGAACCCGAAAAATCTAATGTTGGGGAATTACAAAGCCAAGGATAAGTATTAGCAATAGAGATTAATCATTTAAGTGGGAGAATCGCGATGAAATTTAATATTGAACACCATACCCGCTTCGCATTCAATAAGCCTATCGGGTACACCATACAGCAGTTGCGCCTCACGCCACAGGATGGCTTTGGTCAGCGCGTGAGCAACTGGCAAGTCAAGGTAAGCGGGCTATCATCCACTCAGATTGATACTTTCGGCAATACTACTCACACCTTGGTGATGGATACACCACACCAAGAAATTATCATTAGCGCCACTGGTGAAGTAGAAACTGATCTGGCTTGGCCTGCCGACTTGCTAGCAAAAGATAAAACAAAGCTCGATGATTTAGCGCTGCCTATCTACCTGAGAAGTACTGCGCTCACTGCGGCCAATAAACAAGTAACTCAATTCGCACAACAAGTGGCATCGCAGAACCAAACGATTAATAATGACTTGCTAACCGAGCTGATGAACAGCATCTCACAAACCGTCATGTTGGATAAAACAACAGCTGAGAATCAACAGTCAGCAATCGCAACCTTAGCCGCAGGTAAAGCGTTAAGTCAGGGTATGACGCATCTTTTTATTAGTTGCTGCAGGGCTTTAAAAATACCCGCACGGTTTGTACATGGCTATTGTTTTAACCCGACAACTAAGCAACTTGAACACCACAGTTGGGCAGATGTTTGGCTGGTTGGCACTGGCTGGCAAAGCTTTGATGTGGTCAATAATACACCGTCAAACGGCATACATATACGATTGGCCACTGGCTTAGATTATCGCGATACATGCCCGATTAGCAGCGTGATGCACGATATTGGCAACGAAAAAATGTCGGTAGATTTTAAAGTACATGAAATGTCACAAATGCAGCAATAGCTGCATCAGTCTTTCTATTTTCTACCTAATAGCCACAGATATATTTACATTTCGGATGTCCTAATGAACTCATTGCAACACCAACGTCATGGCGACAAGGTCAATTCACCTTGGTTTGAAGAATTTCTGCCCAAGCTGCTGGAAGATAGAGATCGCATCGGCTTGACTGATATGGTGCATGAAATTGACGCCATGATGATTACCGTTGAGCCGGGCTGCTCAGTGGCTTACATCAGCGAATTAGCCTTGATGACGCCGTATCATTACTTAGTCACGCTAGAATCAGAATCGCATTGGACGCATGTACTGCGCATTGATATGAATTCGCCTGATGTAATTGTGCGAGAGGTGCGCGACCCCAATATACACGGTATCTTTCGCAGTTTGAATGAGGTTTATCCGATAGGTGCACATAAGCCAAACTCACGTTATATGGGCGAGATTTTTCGCGTGACTAATCAGCATGAAGTGGTTGAACTGCAAAAAGCCCGCGAGATTCGTTTTTTCAATCAAGATCAAATTCGTAAATTAGAGCTGCCGGGCAATATGTCTATCGTCAAACCATCGCCCTACACGCATAACATTGTGGGGTATTGGGAGCGACCAGTAGGCGATATTCGTATTTACGCACTTGGTGTGAGTGTGATTCATGAAGATGTGAACCGTGGCTATCTAGAAGCCAAAGAAACGCAAGCAAAGCTAGGTTTAGATAAGCTGATTTTACCAATTGACCACTTGGCAACACGTATCTACAGCCAAAATCGTGAAGTGGCGATACTAGAATATCTCACGCTTTCCAGTTATTATTACTGGGGTTCATACGACATTGCGAGCCAGAGCTCTTCGACCAATGTCACTAAAAGCGCTCACTACAATAATGAGCAAAAAAGCCCTGCTAAGGTTTTCACTGCGGCTAATCACCCTTATTTCGTCAATCACTTAGTCGGACTGCCCTCACCTACTGAAAACTTTGTACGCAATTATGGTCCACGTTTGCACCACATTGCACTGGGTGTGGCAGATGGCGAAACCAATGGTCAGATTAACATTGACTACGTAGTTGATGCGATCAGGGAAAAAGGCAAAGACTTCTTATTGGATGTGATTGGCTCACGCGAAGAAGGCCTGAAACAGATTTTCTCCAGCGCGTCAGAACACTCTTCGCTCATCATCGAGTACGTGCAACGCTTTGGCGATTTTGATGGTTTTTTTACTAAGCAAAATGTCGCCGAACTGACTGAAGCAGCCGGTGTTGAAGAGAACTTACGCTTATTGCAAGCTGAAAGTTCAAGCTAGTTTTGCCAGTTAGAAACACAACGATGACGACTCCAAAAAGGTAACAAACTAATGACTATTCGAGTCGCGCTCCACCATAAAACAGCTTATCACTACGATAACCCAGTACAACTTGCGCCGCATGTTTTCCGCCTGCGCCCAGCGGCGCACTCGCGCACGCCTGTGAGTGCTTACTCACTTAAAATCAAACCTGAGAACCACTTTATCAGTTGGCAGCAAGATCCATTCGGCAACTATTTAGCGCGTGTGGTGTTTCCAGAGAAATCTACCGAACTATCAATCGAAGTCGATTTAATTGCTGAAATGACGGTAATTAATCCCTTCGATTTCTTTTTAGAAGAATACGCAGAAAATTACCCGTTTGCTTATCCAGAACAGTTGCTTAAAGAGCTAGCGCCTTATCTTGAAGTTCGTGAACACGGACCTTTACTAAAAGCGTGGTTGGCGGAAATTGATGTTGGTAAAAAAGCCATTGTAGATTTTTTAGTGTACTTAAATCAGCGCGTGAATCAATCGATAAACTACTCCATTCGTATGGAGGTTGGTGTGCAGACTTGCGAAGAAACCCTAGACAAAAAACTAGGGTCTTGTCGTGACTCTGCTTGGTTACTAGTGCAAGCTTTGCGCCACATGGGCTTAGCGGCTCGATTTGTTTCAGGCTACTTAGTGCAGCTCACAGCTGATGTGAAATCTTTGGATGGCCCATCAGGTACCGAAGTAGACTTTACGGACTTGCATGCATGGGCTGAAGTGTACATCCCCGGTGCTGGCTGGATAGGCTTGGATGCGACCTCTGGCTTACTGGCAGGCGAAGGTCATATTCCGCTAGCATGCACGGCTGATTATGTCAGCGCGGCACCCGTCACTGGCGGCTATACGGGTCAAGCCAATATCGAATTTAGTTTTAGCAATAACGTCACCCGCATTCACGAAGACCCGCGCGTCACCAAACCTTATAGCGAAGAGCAATGGGTAGAGATTAACGCACTTGGTCAAAAAATTGATACGGAGTTAGAAGCAGGTGATGTGCGCCTAACCATGGGCGGCGAGCCAACCTTTATCTCTATCGATAATATGGATGCGCCCGAATGGAACATTGATGCAGACGGTGTGGAAAAACGTAAGCTAGCTGGCGAGTTAGTCAGACGCTTGCGCGATAGCTTTGCACCGGGCGGCTTGCTGTATTTTGGTCAAGGTAAATGGTACCCAGGCGAACCACTACCGCGTTGGCAACTCGCCTGTTTTTGGCGTAAAGATGGCAAGCCAGTTTGGCGTAACCCTGAGTTATTAGCCGATGAAAACAAAGACTATGGCTTTCATCGTGAGCATGCCGACACCTTCATTCGTGATCTATCAAAACGACTTGGCCTAAAAGGCAGCCATATTTGTGCGGGCTATGAAGATCCGCTTTATTATTTATTGGCTGAAGGCTTAGTACCGAATAACCTGAATCCGCTCAAGTCTGACTTGAAAGATGATTTAGAACGTAAGCGCCTAACAAAAGTGCTCACGGGTGATTTAGGTATGCCTGTTGGATATCTACTACCGTTGCATTGGAGTTATCAGCGCAATGCATGGAGCAGCAGCGCTTGGGAATTCAGACGTGGCGAAATGTTTCTCGCGCCAGGCGATTCGGCCATGGGCTTACGCCTACCGTTAAATTCGTTGCCTTGGATAGCTTTTGAAGACCGCGACCATGAACACGAGCGCAGCTTGTATGAAGCTGTAGAGCCACTAGCTGATATCGACTCTGAAGTGAGCCGTCGTTATAGCAAATTCACCAAAGAGAATATGCATAGCAATGAAATGGATATGGTTGATGATCAAGGTGATATTGAGGACTCTGCTCCAACTGACCCAGAATTCACGCCGCATACTGCGCTATGCGTGGAAACCAGAGGCGGACGCTTACATGTTTTTCTACCGCCAACCAATACGCTAGAGCATTATTTAGACATCATTGCTTCGATTGAAGCGACTGCCAGCACATTGAAAATGCCAGTGGTCATTGAAGGTTATCAACCGCCTCACGATTTGCGTTTAACACGCCTACCTGTCACGCCCGATCCTGGGGTGATTGAAGTCAACATTCACCCAGCCGCCAGTTGGGATGCCTTGGTTCACAACACAACCACGCTCTATGAACAAGCACGCTTAACCAGACTAGGTTCTGAAAAGTTCATGCTCGATGGTCGCCATACTGGCACGGGCGGTGGTAATCACGTCACGCTTGGTGGTATTACGCCAGCAGATAGTCCGATTTTACGTCGCCCTGATTTACTGCGTAGTTTGATTACTTATTGGCAGCACCACCCTTCTTTATCTTACTTATTTTCAGGCTTGTTTATTGGCCCAACCAGCCAAGCGCCGCGCGTGGATGAAGCACGAAACGATAGCTTGTACGAACTAGAAATCGCCTTCCAGCAAATGCCTGATGGCGAAGTGCCGGCGCCTTGGCTGGTAGACCGCTTACTACGCAATTTGCTAGTGGATATGACAGGTAATACGCACCGCAGTGAATTCTGTATTGATAAACTTTATGCACCCGGTTCTGATACGGGTCGCTTGGGTTTATTGGAATTACGCGCCTTCGAAATGCCGCCACATGCGCAAATGAGCTTAGTGCAAATGCTGCTGTTACGGACTTTGGTCGCACGTTTCTGGAAAGAGCCGTACAAAAAACCATTAGTACGCTGGGGCACACAATTGCACGACCGCTTCATGCTGCCACACTTTATCGCACGCGATATTGAAGATGTCGCGCAAGATTTACAAGCAGCTGGCTATGCATTTTCTACAGACTGGTTTGCACCGTTTATTGAATTTCGATTCCCGCGCTGCGGTACCTTAGAAATTCAAGACTTACAACTAGAACTTAGAACCGCAATTGAGCCTTGGCATGTATTAGGCGAGGAAATCACTAGCGGCGGCACGGCTAGATATGTCGATTCCTCCGTTGAGCGCTTGCAAGTCAAGCTCACAGGTATCACAGGTGAACGTTATGCGATTACCTGCAATGGACGACGCTTGCCGCTACGTGATACTGGCACGCAAGGTGAAATGGTTGCAGGTGTACGTTACCGCGCTTGGAATCCGCCTTCTGCATTGCACCCAAGTATTGGTGTACAAGCGCCGCTGGTATTTGATGTGATAGATACATGGAACGGACGCTCTATTGGCGGCTGTACTTACCATGTCACACACCCGGGAGGCCGTAACTACGACACCTTGCCAGTCAATGCTTATGAAGCGGAAGGTCGCCGCGTGAGCCGATTTACGGTACTTGAGCATACGCCGGGTAATATTAAATCACCCAAGAAATCGGTTAATAAAGCAGTAAAGTTGATGGAACCGCCAACTGAGTTAAACAATCGTGAGTATCCATTTACTTTAGATTTAAGGTGGCATGCGAACTAGAAGGTCTAACACTTAAATAGTAAGTCATTGAATATGCTTGGTTTGAGGAATTAAGAAATGAATGCACCTATGACACCCGCTGAAGCTACGCTTAAAGAAAATATTCGTTACCTTGGGCGCATTCTAGGCGAGGTGATTAAAGACAACGAAGGTGAGAAAACCTTTGAAACCATAGAAGCAATCCGTCAATCTGCTGTGAAATTTCATCGTGAAGGCGATCAAGAATTCACACAAAAACTCGATGGCTTATTAAAAGAGCTGACCAACAGCCAAACCATTGCGGTAGCTAGAGCCTTTAGCTATTTCAAGCACTTAGTGAATATTGCTGAAGACCTTTACAGCAACTACCAATATAGACTAGAAGAAAGCGTAGAAGCGCCAGGTGGCGTGGCGAACTCAATGCGCTCTTTCAAAGATGAAAAATTAGAGCTAAAGCAAATTGATGATTTCTTTAAATCAGCCTTAATTTCGCCCGTTTTAACCGCGCACCCGACTGAGGTGCAAAGAAAAAGCCTGTTAGATACTGAACAGGTGATCTCATCATTACTCGCCAATAAAGCGCAACTTATGTCGCGCCAAGAAACCGAGAAAAACTCGCGTATGCTTTACGCCGCAGTCACTGCTTTGTGGCAGACCAGAATGTTGCGTTTTGACAAACTGACAGTGAACAACGAAATTGACAATGCACTTTCCTACTATCGCTTAAGTTTGCTGGATGCGATTCCTGAACTATTACAGGATTTAGAGCAAGATATTGGCGATTTGTTTGGCAAAATAGGTAGCGAGCGTTACCAACTTCCAAGCTTTTTACAAATGGGTAGCTGGATTGGTGGTGACCGCGATGGCAACCCCAATGTCAATGCCGCTACTTTAGACATGGCGACCATACAACAATCTACCGTAGCGTTTGAGCATTATTTACGCGAAATCAGCAGCTTGCGCAAAGAGCTCACGCCTACAACGCGTCTAGTCAAAGTTTCGCAAGCGTTGCTAGATTTAGCCAGCACCTCGCAAGATCAATCCCCGCATCGGCAAGATGAACCGTATCGGCTTGCCATCATGGCGGTAATGGGGCGGCTTTCATTAAGTTTTCAAAATCTAATCGGCAGTGAAACCAGCCTGCATATTGAAACTAACGTAGCCGAGAACTTAAAACCATACACTAGCGCAGATGAGCTTCTAGCTGATTTGAACATTATTGCCAATTCATTGATTGAAAATCATGGTGAACTATTGGTTTACCCAAGGCTAGGCAAGCTTATTAAAGCGGTTGAAACCTTTGGTTTTCATTTAGCCACAATAGATTTAAGACAAAGCTCAGACGTGCATGAAGCCGTGCTAAAAGAGCTGTTTGTGAATGCAGGTTACAGTTTTGACTATGCAGCACTCAGCGAGACTGAAAAAGTAAACATCCTGCTAGAAGAACTCCGCCAGCCACGTTTGCTGTTTTCACCTTTTCAAAAATATTCAGACTTGCTGCAAACAGAAATGAATGTGATTAGAAAAGCCCGCGAAGTGCGTGCAAAATTTGGCAATCGCACGGTACGCCATTACATTATCTCGCACACTGAAACCATGTCGGACTTGCTTGAAGTGGCATTGCTGCAGAAAGAAGCAGGCTTGCTACGCGGTGCGTGGGGTTCTGCCAGCGTAGAGATGGAACTCAATATCGTACCGCTATTTGAAACCATTGAAGATTTACGCAACGCGCCAAAAATCATGAGTGAGTGGTTGAGCTTGCTAGGCATACGCCATTTGATTCGCTATCAAGGCAATGAGCAAGAAATCATGCTTGGCTATTCTGATAGCAATAAAGATGGTGGTTTCTTAACTTCAAACTGGGAGCTTTATAAAGCCGAAGTCTATTTAGTTGAGCTATTCAGTCAGGCCGACGTGAGATTACGTTTGTTTCATGGCCGTGGTGGCGCGGTTGGCCGTGGCGGTGGCCCAACTTATCAGGCCATAATGGCGCAACCGCTTGGCACTGTGGCAGGGCAAATACGTTTGACCGAACAAGGCGAAATTATTGCCAATAAATTCTCAGACCCCAAAGTGGCAAGGCGCAACTTAGAAGCCTTTGTAGCCGCCACCATTGATGCCTCGCTTTTTCCGCAAGACCAGCTGCCCAAAACACAACGCAGAGCTTATGAGATGTTGATGGATCAACTCTCAGCCAGTGCCATGAATGCTTACCGAGACTTAGTCTATGAAACACCACGTTTTGCGGAATATTTTTTTAGCTCAACGCCAATTTCAGAAATTGCGGACTTGAACCTAGGCAGCCGCCCCGCCTCGCGTAAATCTACACAACGTATTGAAGACTTACGCGCAATTCCATGGGGTTTCTCATGGGGGCAATGCCGATTATTACTACCAGGTTGGTACGGTTTTGGCAGCGCAATAGATACCTATTTAAGCGCAAGCAAAGATGAAACTGATAAAGAACAGCGTATCCATATTTTACGAGATATGCTTGCCGCTTGGCCTTTATTCAAAACGCTCATCTCTAATATGGATATGATGCTAGCAAAAACAGACCTCACAATAGCCGCCTGCTATTCGGAACTGGTGCAAGATGAAACACTCAGAACCCCCGTGTTTGAACGCATACAGAAAGAGCATGCGCTCACTAACCAAGCACTCAATTTAATTCTACAAAACACCGAGCGCCTAGCCAACAACCCCACACTAGCCAACTCAATTAAAAACCGACTGCCTTACTTAGACCCACTCAATCACCTACAAGTAGCGCTTATTAAGCGGCACCGAAGCGGCGAAACCGATGTGCTGGTGAAACGTGCAATTCATTTGACGATTAATGGCATTGCGGCGGGATTGCGTAATACGGGGTGAGTGGCTTTAATACATTTACTCTACTCATGGACTTTTACTGTGAGAAAAAATATTGGTGAATGTCTGTTTTCGTTACAACCGAGAAGTTCGCTTAATTTTACTTACTGCCCGCTCAACTTGCTAAGAAGTCATCTCTGCAAATCGGTGGCTATTCTCAAGTAGAGCCTCAAATTCATTAATCGGAGTAGGTCCTCCAAAGAGATAGCCTTGGAAGTGGTTACATCCATAATTTCTTAAGTATGCTAATTGATTATCTGTTTCCACACCTTCCGCAATCACATCTATATTGAGTCCACGTGCCATAGCGACAATCGTTTTAACAATTGCTTGGTCGCTACTATCCTCAGTAATGTCTTGTATGAATGATTGATCAATCTTTAACTGTTGCAATGGCAATTTCTTTAGATATTGAAGAGATGAATAACCAGTTCCAAAGTCATCCAATTCAAAACGTATTCCCATAGTCTGCAATGCAACCATCGTGATAATGATGTGCTCAATATTATCTAACAACATACTTTCAGTGAGTTCCAGTTTCAAGAGGTTTGGATTGATTGCATGATTTTGCACGGTAGTTTTTACCTGTGTCACAAAATCCGCCTGATTGAATTGTTTTGCACTGACATTAATTGATAAAGAAAGATTATTTGTTAGTGGGTTCTGCTCCCAAGCTTTGAGTTGAGTACATGCAGCGTTCAGTACCCATTGTCCAATAGGTAGAATCAATCCAGTTTCTTCAGCGAGTGATATGAAGTTAAGTGGTAATACCAAGCCTCGTTTAGGTTGATTCCAACGAATCAAGGCTTCTGCTCCCAATGAACGGCCCTCTCCATCAACTTGTAATTGATAATAGAGTTGAAACTCTTTATTCTCAATGGCTTGTCGTAAATCTCGTTCCATCTCGACACGTGCATTGATCACATCTTGCATATTAGGATCGAAGAAACGCAATGTATTTCTGCCAGCTTTTTTCGCTTGATACATGGCAATGTCCGCTTGTCTGAGCAGCTCTTCTAACTCTAATTCACTGCTGTTAAATAGCGTGACTCCGATGCTTGATGAATTGAAATACCTGTGTGAAGAAAGCAGATACGGTAGATTTAGTTCATTTAGTATTTTTTCGCCGACCATTTCTGCTTGAGCTGCAGCATCAAATGGCTGATCACTTAAATTCTCAATCAGCACTACAAACTCATCGCCCCCTATGCGAGCTACGGTGTCGCCTTCTCGCACGCAGGCCATCAGTCTCGTAGCAACTTGTTGTAATAAGAAATCACCTATGTCATGGCCTAGAGTGTCATTCAGTGTTTTAAAATGATCAAGATCTAGAAATAGTAATGCACCACTCTGACCACTGCGCGCACTGTTACCTATGGCCTGATTGAGTCGATCAACTAATAGCCGACGGTTAGGTAGCTGAGTCAGTGAGTCATAAAATGCAAGTCTTTGAATCTCATCGCTGGCAGCTTTACTCACTGTAATATCAGTTAAAGTTGATACGTAGTTAGTTATTTTGTTACTGTTACCCTTAACTGCGGTGATAGTTAAATGTACCGGATATATTTCACCATTCTTGCGCTTATTCCAGATTTCACCTTCCCATATACCTGTATTGTTGATAGTGGTCCACAAGGCATCGAAAAAAGTAGCATCATGTTTACCAGACCTAAATAATCGTGGTGACTGTCCGATAAGCTCATCTTCGCTATAGCCGGAGATTTTTAAGAATGCTTGATTTGCACGAAGAATGACATTATTAGCATCCGTCACTAATATACCTTCATGAGATTCGAAGGCTGTGGCTGCAATGCTAAGCTCCACTGTTCGCTGTTCAATAATAGTTTCAAGATACTCTTCATGAAATTTTAATTCACGCGTTATTTTATGCAGCTTATCAATGGCCAGTTTTGTAAATTTTGTAAATGGATAAAAAATCAGCGCCGCCTCAAGCGCCAGTAATAATAAAGTCAATGTCCATAACAGAGTTTCTATTTTTTCCAACCGGATGATGGATGCTTCTCCTTCCAGTTGATACTGATGCACCATTTTGTCCAGAGATGAGCTTAGTTTAGTCAATGCCGTATTCGTGATGAGGACTAAGGTCGCACTATCAATAGTCAAATTATTACTATCGGCTGCAAGTAGCTCATTAACGCTTTTAATATAATCTTCAACTTGAGTATTCAGTGGACTCTTGCCTTTGAAGTACATCGCATTGACTGTTTCAGACATATTTGAAGGCAGGCCTAACAGTTCGTTACCATGTATCAACGCATGGTGAGATTGAGCCATCAGCTCAATGCTCTCCCTTAACTTACGGTGAATTTGGGAGCGTTGATCTGCTTGCGCATGGACTAATAAGTTCGAGAGCAGCGCAGTACGCTGACTTAACATACGCTGCCGTCCACTTACATTGACTATTGCTGCAGTGCTTTTTTGTCTGGAGATGATAAGTTCAAGGCTAAACCATGCAGATGTTGATAATGCAGCGATCAAAGTCAATGCTAATGCATAACGCCAGGTCAGGCCTAGAGCGATGTTCGTGTCATCTTTTATTTGTAGTTTCATTAAAAAGCTCTTAGTCACTGCCATACAGCTTTTTTGCCTGCATTGTTAAATTTTACTTCAATCTTATATCAATTCCATACCTACATAAGTAATAGTTTTAGCTACCAATTCAGTGGTTTATGTTGACTTAGATGAGTAAGCCTAAGCCATATCGAGCAGTGTGACGCTTATTGAGAGTCAGCCTCACTATAGAAAGTAAATCTATTACGACCTGCAGCTTTTGATTGGTACATAGCGGTATCAGCTTGTTTAATTAACTCGCCGACACTTTTAGTTTCCTTGTTAAACAGAGCGATTCCTATACTCGGTGTGCTTAAGTGCTGATACCCATCAAAATCAAAAGTATGGTTTAGTTCACTCAGTATTTTGTTGCCTATCATGTGTGCAAATGCAGAGGCTTGATCAACATCATCATTTAAATTTTCTATCATGATGACGAACTCATCGCCACCAAGTCTTGCAACCGTGTCTTCATCTCTTACACACAGCTTTAATCTCGTGGCGATCTCTTGCAAAAGCATGTCACCTTTGTCATGTCCTAATGTGTCGTTAAGGGTTTTGAAGTTATCCAAGTCTATAAACATCAGTGTTCCATAGTTTTTACTTCGCACACACGAAACCAATGCTTTTTCTAACCGATCCTCCAATAGCCTTCGATTAGGTAACTCAGTTAAGGAGTCGTAGAAGGCCATTTCTAGGATTTTATTTTCAGTGAGTTTTCTGCTGGTGATGTCTGACTTCACTGCAAAAATGGATTTTGGTCTGCCTTCATTGTCGCGCATCAGCGTCCAGTGGGTTTCTATGTCCAGCATCCGGCCATCTTTATGGTATTCAGTAATTTCCCCAACCCACTCATCGTGCTCGATTAACTCTTTTGTCGCATTAGCAATAGTCGCCACGTCATGTTTAAGTAGTTGATGAATCGGCTGATGAATTGCTTCTAAGCTGGTCCAGCCATAAAGTTTTTCTGCGCCCTTATTCCAGAAAGTGATTCTATCGTTCATATCTCTTACGACGATGGCGTCACGCGTTTTGTCTAAAAGAGAAGCTTGCTCCTGAATGCGATTATTCGCTTCCATCCGTTCAAGCTCACTGGCTGTGCGCGCTGCAAAAATTTTCAGAGTAGATCTTATTAAATCTAATGAGCTTTCTGGGATTGGTTGATGAAAGAACACAAACAGTAAGCCAACATCTTCACCCTCGGCGTTATGCAAACATAATGCAGCAAATGCCTGATATTTTTGAAAGCGCATCATGCTGATATGAGGAAAGTCTTTGTAAGCATTATGCGTAGCAATGTAAAAGTCGCTAGCTCCGAATAGCTTCTCCGAAAGATCATCAGGGATCGTATAGTCAAAATTATCAACTTTATTACCATCTACCATGGCTGCGAGCATGCGACCCTTCAATGGTTTTTCTGGTAGTAATCGAGCAATATAACCTGCTTGCGCTCCAGATGTTCCCACCATATTTGTTACTAATTGCTCAAAAAAGCTGTCGCCACTTGCAACATTCACAGACTTAGCAAGATTCAGCATAGCCAAGTTGAGCAATTGTCTTTCTTTCTCTAGCCGTATATTAATAATGCCTGCCGCCAGATTTTCTGCGAGCTCTAGCAATAAACCAACTTCCTGTTCTGCAAAGTCCCTAACTTCTGCTGCATACATCGCTAAAAAACCAAATACTTTGTCCTTAGTCTTCAAAGGCAGGGATATGAGAGCCATATAGCCTTGCTCGTATGCGGCCTCTTTCGCTGGGTAACTAGGATCTAACATCAAGTCTTTAACGACTATAGGTTTTCCCTCTCGGATTGTTTTACCGCCAGGTCCTAGCCCATTTTTATGTTCATCAGACCAGCTTAAGTTAATGTTTTCCAGAAATCGAGAGTCCCCATGGCCATAATTAGCTTTAGGCTTGATTGATTTGTAATCATCCTCTTCTGCATAGCCTACCCATGCCATACGATAACCACCAATTTCAACGATGATGCGACAAATCTCTTTGATGAGTTTTGTTTCATCTCGCATGTGGATTAACGTCTCATTGCTTTTACTTAAAATTAATAAGGCGCGATTCACCCAAGCCAAATCTGACTGACTCTTTTTTAACTCGGTAATATTTTGGAATGAGCCCATTAGACGCACGACCTTACTATTTTTATAAATAGCAGTGCCTTGTGCTCGCACCCAAAGATGATTATTTTTAGCCGTGATAAATGGCAACTCTAAATCCCATGATCCACCCGTTGCTATTGCACGTTTTACCGCAGCCTTAATGATCAATTGGAACTCTGGAGTATAGTGTTTGAAGCAGTCTTCAACAGATGGTGGCTCTGTGACCTCCAACTCATGAATGGAATATACCTCTTTAGTCCATTGGATATGCATAGTCCGAAGGTCAAGAATCCATCCACCTACTTTAGCCATCCGCCCAGTACTTTCTAGGAGCTCAGTCATTTCCTCAATTTTGAGCATAGACATACGATGCTCAATTTGAGCAACGACTTGGCGTCCTAAAATTCTAAGGGACTCACGCTGGTCTTCACTTAATTGACGTGCTGTCTGATCAATAACGCATAATGTTCCTAGCCCATATCCATTTTCAGTAATCAAAGGCATACCAGCATAAAACCGAATATTAGGTTGCTCTGTGACTAAGGGATTATCAAAAAAACGCTCGTCATCAAGTGCGTTACTGATCTCAAAAATATCATCTCCTAGAATGGCGTGACCACAAAAGGAAATATTGCGCGGTGTCTCTGTAGCATCAAGGCCTATAGCACTCTTAAACCATTGACGGTTTTCATCCAGCAGCGTAATTAATGCGATTGGTGTGCCGCATATTTTTGAAGCAAGCTTGGTAATATCATCAAATAATAGTTCAGAAGTAGTATCAAGAATTTGATACTGTTTGAGTGCAATGAGGCGTTCTATCTCATTCTTAGGAAGTTTAGGTGTCTGCATGTTGACTTAACCATTCCAAGTTGACTTGTTATCTAAGTTAATAAGCCGTGGATTAATGTTATTCGTATCAAAATAGATGTCTAGCTGAATTCTAAAATTTCAAAGTTGAACAGTTATTATAATAAACAATAAATTATTACTAATAGGCACACTGGTAACCTAAATTTTACCAACTTAATTGATTATTTCAGAGATATTCTTTGAGCACTAATGATCAATTAGCAACAAAGGTCACGCTTCATCAATAACTATGATCACTAACTTATGCCATCAAACATTCCACATGCACTGACACATCTAGCTCATGCTGTTGGCCGCCAAAAATCACGCCTTTGAGCGGTGTAATGTCTGCGTAATCTCTTCCCCAACCTAATGTGATGTGTTGCGTATTGGGCATTTGATTATTAGTGGGGTCAAAATCTATCCAGCCTTGCTCGGGCACGTAGACTGCAAACCAAGCATGCGAGGCATCAGCACCTATCAGTTTGGTTTCGCCTGCGGGTGGTAGCGTTTCGATGTAGCCACTCACGTATCTTGCGGCTAGTCCTACCGAGCGTAAGCAGCCGATTGCAAGATGCGCAAAGTCCTGACAAACGCCTCTTCGATGCTCTAGCACGGTGGCTAGCGGAGTCGCGAGCGTTGTAAAGTCTGGGTCAAAAGTAAAATCGCGGTAAATGCGTTGCATTAAATCGTTCACCGCTTCGGTGATTGATCTGCCTTGTGTAAAAGAGGGTGTCGCATACTCTGCAAGCTCTGAAGTCACGGCAACCAAAGGTGAGTCTAGCGTGTATTGGCGCGCATCCTGCGTATCTGCGACTTGTTTTACAACATGCGTCTGCTGAGTCAGTAAGTCACGTACCTCTTCCCAAGAATAACCTTGATAGAAATCTAACTGAGCTGGATTTTCCTGCAGCTGCACCTCACTGATAGCGGTAATGGTAAAAACTTTGTGTGCTTGCTGTATAGAAAAATACGCCACATGGTTGCCAAAAAAATCTTCGCGAATACGAAAATCTGCTGCGTAGGGTTCTATATTCAACGTAGATGAAATCACCTGCTGATTGATGCAATTTCTAGGCATTAATCTGGCTTCGCTATACGACCGCCCTACTGCATCGGTGTAATCATATTTGGTGATATGGGTGATTTTATAGTGCATGCTGAATCTCGTTAGACTGGTTTAACCGCGTTTAGAGAATGTTGCAGCTGCCCATGCTGAAAATAGGTGGCAGTAATCGTGTCAGATAGCGTGGCAATCAGGTAATACAAGCGGCTAAGCGTTTGGTCTAGATTTTCTCTCACATTACCGTCTGTGGTTTTAATCAGGTCATTAATATTGGTTAAATCCAGCATACTGCATGCTTCTAATATCAAACGCTCTTCCATGCTTAGCTTAGCATTGTTTGATTTTCGTGGCATTTTGCTCACGTGCTTTTGAATGCGGTTAAATTGGTAAGCTAAAGAACGTGGATTATTTTTATCCAGCATCAGCAATTCAATAAAAGAAGGTAATTCAATGCTATTACGATAATGCTGGCGATAACAAATGAGGTTGTCACTGGTATCTAGCAAAGATTCCATCAACAATTGCTCCGTGCCTTCTGCCTGCGCGCTAGAGAAGCAACTGCGTAACAGCGAAATAAGCAATAAAGCGCGCTCTAACCGACGACCAATGTCTAAGAACAACCAGCCATGGCCGCGCGTCATGCTTTCCATAATCAAGCCGCTAAATGCTGACAGTGCGGTGATTAATCTGTCCATGTGTTCTTGTATATTCCACAACGTTGACTCAGTGAGTTGCTGCGATTGTTCTAAATGGCTCTTAATCTCATCCATCACGCGCCATGTGTCAGACGACCACAGATTACGCACCGCATAACCCGCTTGTACTAAACAACGCTGATTATTGGCAATGCTACCGATTTTTTCTTCATCTAACATGACAGACAGCAGTTCGTTATCGGGTGTTTCAAGTAGCTCTGCGGAATCTTTACCGAGAAAACCTGGGTAGGTATTAGTGATATTGGTCAGACCGCGCAAAATAGCATGCAAACTATTTTTGTAATGTGCATTGTGATTATCTGGGTTGATATAAAGCTTTTTAACCGTGGTACGTAGCAAGCGAATACTACCTTCTGTGCGCTCCGCATAGCGACCTACCCAAAATAGATTTTCTGCAACACGGCTTGATAATGTACTGCTGTAAGTGCTGGCAATGAATTCTGCATGTTTGTTTTCTGCCGTACTGGCTTGAAGCGCGGTATTGCCGCCCACTATCCAAGTATCTTTACTCATGGCGCCCAGCTGATTTGAAACCAGCACATCGCCTGTTTGCGTCGCACTACGTGTGAGGCTTCCTGGCATGAGATTGTAGCCACGGTCTTGAGCAACCATAAAACAGCGCATCAGTGACTGACGCGGTTCTAAACGACCATCAACTAAAGATGGTGCGGTAGAAAATACCTCATGCTCTTGCCCCACAAAGAATGCTGGGGTGGCACGAATACGATCACGCCAATATGCGATTTGTTGCCGATTCAACTGGCTACCAAAAACCGAAGTCATAGCGCCACGGCAAATATGCTTAATCACCAATTTATGTAGATTGTTTAGTACATAATCTAACTCTTTGGGCTGGCCACACCACCATGTGGCTGCGCTAGGTAAACGTAGTTTCTTACCCAAAAAGTATTCGGCAATTCTTGGCAGAAATGGCAATAACCCGGGGCTTTCTAATACGCCGCTACCTAAAGGGTTGGCAATAGTCACATTGCCTCTGCGTGCCACTTCTAACAGACCGGGAATGCCCAAGCGAGAATCATCACGTAGCTCAAGTGGGTCACAAAACACATCGTCCATACGGCGCATAATGACATCCACACGCTGCAAACCGTTGAGTGATTTCAGCCAGACAAAACCGTCACGCACCGTCAGGTCATCGCCCTGTACCAAAGGATAACCTAAATGTGAAGCGAGGTAAGCATGCTCAAAGAAGGTTTCATTAAACGGCCCTGGCGTAAGCACCACCACTCGAGGCGCATCAGAATTTTGCGGCGCAATTTCTTGCATACCATGACGCAACGATTGGAAAAAACCATCTAATCGTTGTACTTGGGTGTCACGAAATATATTTGGAAACACGCGAGACAACGCCAGTCTGTTTTCCAAAGCATAACCAGCACCAGAAGGTGCTTGGGTACGATCACCAATCACCCACATACGATTATCAGGGCCGCGCGCTAAATCTGCCGCATAAAGCACTAATTGATGTTTACCGGGGATTTTAACTTTGTCACAAGCACGCAAAAAGCCGCTGTGATTGAACAGCATGTCTATCGGTAACAAGCCTTGCCGGATAAGCTCACGCGGCCCATAGATGTCCGTTAAAATCAGGTTTAGCAGTTCTGCACGCTCTAGCAGACCCAACTCGATATCGCGCCATTCTTCATTTGCCAGCAACAAGGGTACAGAATCTAGCTGCCAAGGGCGACTGCTGCCGTCAGGGTCGCCATACACATTGTAAGTCACACCGTTTTCGCGGAGTAACTTATGAATCTCATTTTGCCTTACGCTAACTTCACCTTGCCCTAGTTTTTGCAAGGCTTGGATATAATATGCCCAATGCGGACGAACCTTGCCAGATTGGTCGAGCATCTCATCCAACTTGCTTGCGCCAGCAGAATACCCAGCCGCATTATCTAGCCATGCATTAGCTTTGGAAGCTTGTGAAAATTGATTTGAAGTTGCCATGTTTTATCTTAAATACCTAAGTACATTTTAAGCTTAAATTCGGTTTAGCGGGTAAGTTGCATCATCAGAAATACATTCTTGCCAGTAAATACACAACATCACCTCATTAGAGCCTGATTTAACGGGATTTACAGCGTAAACAAGTTGCTTGTTTATTCATTAAAAAGTTATTATTAATGCTTTATTTATCAAGCTGCACTTATGACCTACTGTGTTGGAATACTACTAGAATCTGGTTTGGTAATGGCGTCTGATACACGTACTAATGCGGGTGTTGACCAAGTGGCTACTTTTCCTAAAATGACCACTTTTGAAGTGCCAGGTGAGCGCACGATGGTGATGCTAACCGCAGGTAATTTAGCAGTCACTCAAGCAGTATTACAGCACTTGCATAAAGACATTGCAAACAACGAAACGCATCATTTACTCAATGCTACCAATATGTTCGACGCTGCGCGCCTTGTGGGCATGGCCATACGCACTGTGCATAAAGAAGATGCCGAACATTTACGCCACCACAATACAGATTTCAATATCTCCGTTTTATTTGCAGGGCAAATTGCAGGTGAGCCTACACGGCTATTCAATATTTATTCTGCAGGCAATTTTATTGAAGCCAGCCAAGAAACACCGTACTTTCAAATCGGTGAAACAAAATACGGCAAACCGATTTTAGACCGCGTCATAAACTACAAATGTGGCTTAGAAGACGCGCTTAAATGCGTACTCATCTCATTTGACTCGACCATCCGCAGCAATGTGTCTGTTGATTTACCCGTTGACGTGCTGGTGTATAGAAATAACAAACTCAGCATAGATTACAATCACCGTGTAGCTAAAGACGACCCTTACTTTCTTTCAGTGCGTCAACATTGGGGCGAAGGCTTACGCAAAGTCTTTGCTGAAATTCCGAGCCCTGATTGGTGTTAATTAGTTTTTAGTTTTAATTTTAAAAGCCCGAAAGGGTTTTTTTTATATCAAAAATATCTAATTTTGAATAAGTGCCATCCAGACCAAAGCTCATGGGAATGTTAGTTAATGCTTAAAGAATTTAAATTCTCTGAAATACTGCTCTAATTGTTCTATTGCCATAGGTTTACTGTAGTAATAACCTTGTACTTCATCGCAGCCCTGAGCTCGCAAATAGGTAAGCTGCTCAATGGTTTCAACACCTTCAGCGATTGTTTGTAAGCCAAGACTTTTAGACATACTGATAATGGCGCTAACAATGGCTTTATCTTCAGGATCTGTGCTGATGTCTCGCACAAAAGATTGGTCGATTTTAAGTTTATAGACTTTAAATTTCTTTAAATAACTTAATGAAGAATAGCCCGTACCAAAATCATCAATAGACACGCGAATGCCAAGTTCGTGTAGATTATTCATCATCTCAATCGCACCTTGAGGATCATACATGGCCACGCCTTCAGTGAGCTCCAACTCCAAGTATTCTGGAGCCAGCCCAAATTCCTCAAGTATTTGTGTGACCACGTTAGGTAAATCTGGATGACGGAACTGTATTGCTGAAATGTTCACTGCCATGATTAATGGCTGGTGCCCCTCTTCCATCCATAACTTAGCTTGTTTCACTGCTTGTCGTAGTGCCCATTCCCCAATTGAGATGATCAAACCCGAATCTTCAGCAATTGGAATAAATTCGGCAGGTAAAATAGAACCTAGCTCTGGGTGCTGCCAACGTAATAAAGCTTCCGTTCCAATGATACGATTCTGCTGAAGCGATACCTGAGGTTGGAAATGCAAGCTTAGTTGATCTCGTTCAAGCGCATAACGTAATGCAGTCACCAATTGTAGATTTCTTGAAGAGGTTGCCTGCATTTCAGCAGTAAAGAATCTATAGTTGTTTCTGCCTTCTTGTTTGGCTCGATACATCGCGGTGTCGGCTTTTTGAGAAAGTATCTCAAAGTCAGTACCATCGTTTGGATATAACGCCACACCCACTGAGCCTGTGACGGTAAGTTCGAAAGAGTCTATACGATAAGGCATAGCCATCAGATTAAGCAGTTTTTGCGAGACGTTAGCAGCGCCGCGAGAATCAGTGCCGGGTAATATTAAGATGAATTCATCTCCACCTAAGCGTGACAGCGTATCCTCTTCACGTAAGGTCGACTGTAATCTATTCGCAACTTCTATCAGCAGTAAATCGCCAATACTGTGGCCTAGGGTGTCGTTAATATCTTTAAAGTGATCAAGGTCTAAAAATATAACGGCTAATTTATCATTATTGCGTTTAACTAAACTTAACGCATATTTGAAATGGTCCTGCAACAAAATACGATTGGGTAAATTTGTGAGTGCATCGAAATGTGCGAGCTTCTGTATTTGGCTTTCAGATTCTTTACGCTCTGTAATATCTCTTACGAATGCGCTAAAAAACAGCATATTGCCAGTTTCAATTTTCGCCACAGACATTTCAACGGGAATTTCTGTGCCATCAAATCTTAAAGCGCTCACTTCTACGCGTCGACCGGTCATATTGGACTGATTAGTGGCAATGACTCTATTCATTCCCTTCATATGTGCTTCTCTATCTCTCTCCGGAATAATCAGATTAGAGAGCTTTTGACCAAGGGCGTCTCCTCGCTTATAGCCAAACATCTTATAAGCAGCACCGCTCCACTCAATCACCAGACCTTCACTATCCATATTGATGATTGCATCTAATGAATTCTCAAGCACTAATCTGGAGATTTCCTCACTTTCTAACAACTTCCCTTTAAATTGCTCACGCTCAAATTCAACATCAAAATTATCCAACGCAAAATCTATGTCTGACGTCATTTCAATCAGTAAATTCTGACCTTCTTTATCAAACACATTCTGGTCATCTGCAAATATATTAAATGTACCAATCACTTTACCATTGCGATGCAGCGGTAAGGCAGCAGAAGCGCCCCATTCAAAATTTTCGCTAAGTTCATGCCAAAATCCAGTGGCAGGATCACCATGGAAATCAAGACACCAAAATGGTCTATCTTCACGAAATGCAGTTCCGCTTGGACCTCGACCAGTCTTATCTTTAGCATCAACTGAAATTTTGAGTAAATCTAAATATTCTGTGCCCGTTCCATAAGATGCAACAGGTACTAACAGTTGACTCTTATCATCAAACAATCCAATCCATGCCATCTTCATTCCACCAAAGATTACGGCGTCTTGGCAAATTTTAGGGAAAAGTTCAGTCTCGCTTTTACTACGTACAATCGCCTGATTACATTGACTTAAAGCTGCATAGAGTTGAGTTTGTCGATGACTCCGTGCTTCAGCAGCTTGATGCTCACTATTAATTTTAGCCAATTTCATCTGTGTTTGAGACAACCATCCCATCACGCTATTTTCCATACCTTGTCTGACAGGGATTTTAGATAAAAAATCCCCACTGCCAATTCTAACTAAATGCGCATGAACTTCATCTGCTGTAGCACCTAATGTTGTATTTAGCGCCTTATAGGCACGCCATAGCGTAAATGACAACAACACACCGAACAGAATGACAAATATCCTCAACACAGTAGTGATTGTTTCTGCGTAATGAATACTAGCGAGCGTGCGCTTATCCATCATTTGATAAAAATTACTGATGGGCTGCATAATGCCAGCTTTAGCCTTGTGGTAAGCCAAGTCATTTAGCATCAGGCTAGCCTGATGACGTTTAACCTCATTTGTAGCGTTTGTCGGCTCGACTAACCTCATCGCAGCAAACTCTATATTAGTTAACAAATCAGAGTTAACCTTAGCTTTTGATAGCTCTGCAAACTCTTCATCAGTAAAACCTGCCTCTTTCATAAGCTCAAGTAATGGTTTTTTTTCTCCATAAGCACGTGGTCTTATATTGTCAGGTAGTACTAAATCCCAATATATATTGTTGTAAGAAACTGGGCGGCGAAGCTTGCCATTACGTATATCCAGAATTTCTTGAAAATGCTGTTTATAAATACTATCGCCAGTGATGACATAGGTACGAACCATGCGTGTAAGATCATCAGATGATTGACGCAACTCTGCTGCAAGAAAATAAGACTGTATTCTTAAGTCATTCGCGCGATCAATTTGCTTTTCTGAATAAATATACGCAATAAATACCGCACATAAAATAAGCAACATCACCAAGGTTAGCCGGTAACTCTTTGAAATTCTGAGTAATGTTATGTTAGTTGCCACTTACTTAGACCCTAAATAAATCCTACCTTAAACTACTCACCACATACGCATAAGACGCCCACGCGCAGATGAAGTTTGATATCGAATTAAATTGAAGCTTATATTGATTAGATTACATCAAAGGTGAATAGAATCATTGCTTAAACTAACGCCTAATCACTACCTTGTTTAGAAAGTAGTGATTAGGCGTTAGAAATGTATTAAGTTGAGCTTCAGTCTTGTAATAGTTGCTGAAGCTACTGCTGTAACAGCCCAAGATCGGCAGTTTATACAATCTACTTTCCTCAGTATTGATGATAAAAAATTGTTAATAGTATTTTATCATTCAACTGCATCAGAAATTTGTTCTGCCAACAGCCTAGTTCTAACAAAATTAATATGCCCGCGCAATCCGTAGAACATATCTGCAAACGCTGCGGGTATTTTAATTTTACTTAATCTCGCTTCTAACTCATCTAGACTATTCATGATCTCTTGACGCTTATCCACATCATTGGTGGATCCAAATGCATCTTTTTCGAGCTCAAGTAAGGCTCTATAAAACGGATAAATTGCGAGTTGAATTTTCCAGCGATAGATACTTGGCGCTAATTTTATTGCAGGTATCAATATCAACAATAGTGGCACCAAAACGACCAATATTCTATTAATAAAACTGGCCATCCAAAATGGAAAGTCGCGATACAGAAAGCTTTTACCAGACTTGTAATAGCGAGTTGCATCAGGGCTGATTCGGTATTCCTGAGTTGTCAGATTAGGGAATTCTCCACTTTTCACAAACAGATTTGCCGTACCGTGTACTTCATTTGCTGCATCAAGTAACAAATCTGACAAGGCTGGATGTAAGGTGTCGCGGGCTACTAACTCCACCGTAGGCGCTATTAAATTTAAATCGTTTACAGGAATATTTTTACCTAAGTCGATTGAGCCCTTAGGTAAAATCAATTTATGTAAATACTTAATACGCCTTGTATAGCCATCTGCTTGATCAAAATTAAAAATGTTAATACCCGGTGTTTTGACCAAGTCTTTAATCATTTGTAATGAGACCGAGTCACCCATCACAAATATGGCATCGATTTTATCCTGCAATAAGTCCTCTACTGGATTGATGCTTGGCTTTTCAATGAGCTTCGTGCTGTCTCCTGGTAAAATTCCATTTTCTTTTAGCATACTCAATGCCAAAGAATGCGTGCCACTTCCAAGCTCGCCAATATTTAATCGCTCACCAGTAAAATCGGAAAGCAAGTTTTTACTTTCACCACGATAAAAAATCATCATGGGCTGATAAGCAATACTGCCAAGCGACATTAGTTTATCGGTCTTGATTTTGCCGACAACCCCACTTTGTACAAAACCAACATCAACGTTTACGCGCTTATCAGCCAGTTTATTGAGGTTATCAATAGAGCCATTAGAGGACAATATATTAAGCGTCACACCTTCTCTAGCTAAAATCGCTTTGTATTTCAACGCATTCTTTTGGTAAATGCTACCTTCCTCACCAGCTGTAATGGTTAAGCTAGTCGGTGCAGCCGAATTAAAAAATATAAATAATGCGATGCAAATGATAGCTAAAAGCCCAAGCACCCAGAGCATCATCAGGAGAACGCTGCTGCCATAGATGGCTGCCAACTTGGCCCATATTTGTTTAAAAGCTGTTTTTAATTCAGTCATGTCATTTTAAATTCCGTAAGCTGCCATTATTTGCATACATTGATATCTGCACAGCACTCTTAACTAGCACCAATTGCTAAGCTTTTTACTGATTATAGTTCTTTTAAATTTTATTATCGTAGCTTTGCCGAGAGGCCTCTATATTTGGCCATTCGCTGACCATCCAATCAACTAAAGCCTTGACTGGCACAAGAAAATTTAGACCTCGTTCTGTAAGAATGTACTCTACGCGTGGCGGTACTTCAGGATAAAGATGACGGGTAACAATGCCGTCTCTTTCAAAATTCTTCAAAGTCGATGAGAGCATTCTTTGAGATATGCCACTGACTTCACGCTGTAATTCAGAGAACCGCAAGCAATTATTTTCTGTTTTTGCCAATGCCACTATTATTAGCATGCTCCATTTGTCTCCCAATCTAGATAGCAGATCATGAACAGGACAAGCTTCGTGAATCTGAGCTAAATCTTCATCTGTAATTTTTTGATTGTTTTGCATGACTTACCTTAATGTAACCAACTAAACAAAAAGTGCGTTCTTGTTTTCAATTTAGTAATTATATATTATCTAGTTACTTTTTAATACTAATGGAAGAAATAGCATGTCAACTACTGTTTTAAGCATTGAAACCAGCCCTCTTGGCGATTACTCAGTATCACGCAAATTAACGGCTAAAATCCTGTCTGAGCTTAAAGCTAAACGCACAGATACTCAAATAGTCACTAGAGATTTAGCGGCTTCTCCTTTACCACATTTAGATGGTATGACAGTAGGTGCATTTTTCACGCCCCCAGATCAGCGTAATGGTGCCCAAAATTCAGCATTAATATTATCTGATACTTGTGTTAATGAGCTAATCGCAGCTGACGTGATTGTGATTGGGGCGCCCATGTGGAATTTTGGTATTCCTTCATCGTTAATGGCATGGATAGACCACATTGTTCGCGTTGGACTGACATTCCAATATGGGGCTGGAGGGCCAGAAAGTCTATTGCCACCTGGTAAAAAAGTGATTATTGCATCTTCTCGTGGTGGTGTGTATACCTCTGGTCCTATGCAAACGATGGACCATCAGGAATCTTATCTTAAAACTGCGCTTGGATTTATTGGCCTGCACGATGTTTCAATCGTAAGAGCCGAGGGTGTAGCTAGAGGTGAAGATGCGGTTAAAGGCGCAATGGCTTCTGCTGATTTGCAACTGACCGATATTATTAAAAACTTTGCATAAATGCAGCCTTGTATTCAATGATATATCTATAAATTTCATACAGCTTTACCTTAGTAAACTGTAAATTTGGAGTGGTAACCATGCTTAATCTAGTTGATAAAATAGACGCTTTTCACGAACAAAAGATTGCCCTTAGGACTAAAGGTCATCAGCATGGCCCCATCACGCGACTGGTTAGCCCTGGCGATTTGGGCGAACTCATTAAGCCATTTGTGTTTCTAGATATGTTCGACATGGATGCCAGTCGTAGTAATTTGTTTGGATACCATCCACATTCTGGCATCGTCACCGTGACAGTTATTTTTGAAGGTAATATAGAATACGAGGATTCAACTGGTAAAGCTGGTCTGCTAACAGCCGGCACTGTCGAATGGATGCAGGCTGGTGGAGGCGTTTGGCACACTACTAAGCCAATACCTCAGATTGGAGCGCGCCTGCGTGGGTTTCAGCTTTGGTTAGCACTTCCAGCATCACTTGAAAATTCCACACCAGAGAGCCTTTATATTGAGGCAAACGAAATACCCAAAATTGGACCAGCCAGAGTGATTATTGGGGAATACCAAGGTGCAGTTAGCCCTTTGCCACAAATATCACCCATTACTTATCTGCATGTTCAACTTGCGGATGGAGAGGTTTGGACATTCGACCCGCCAGCAAACCATGATGTGCTTTGGATAGCAATAGGCGAAGGCAGCATTAGTGTGTCGGGTGAAAAGCTATCAAATGAAATTTCTATTTTTGATGCAGGCTCTACGCCATTGCTTGTACAAGCCCACGGCGACGTTAACTTTGTGCTTGGCTCTGCTGTAAGACATCCACACCCATTGTTTACTGGCCACTATTCAGTTCATACGACTGATGATGCATTGAGAATAGGTGAAGAAGGGATCAAAAATGTTGGTAAAAGACTAAAATCTGAAGGACGAATTTAAAGTGGCAACAATAGAGCGTTTGCATAGTATGCAAAATATTAAGGAAGGTGCTAATACAGAAGTGCGAGCAGCCTCGGAGGTGTACCCATGGATAAGCTAAAGTTTATTGATGCATGTGAGTTACCCACTCCTTGGGCAAATTTTAGTTTACATGCATTCCTTGAACATGCGACAGGCAAAGAACATTTGGTACTGACCTTGGGTGAGCTAACTAATTATAGCTCTGTACTGGCACGCGTGCATTCTGAATGCCTGACTGGCGATGCTTTATTCAGTCAACGCTGCGATTGCGGTGCGCAACTTGAAAAAGCCATGCAGAATATTGCTAAACACGGCTGTGGCATGGTTCTCTACCTACGTCAAGAAGGACGTGGCATCGGTCTGCTGAACAAGATTCAAGCCTATCACTTACAAGATAAAGGTGCCGATACAGTTGCTGCTAATCAAGCGCTAGGTTTTGCTGCAGATTTACGTGATTACACCCTATGTAAAGAACTGCTAGCGCACTTTCAAGTTTCAAATTTGCGCCTGATGACAAATAACCCCGCAAAAGTTAAGGCACTGCAAAACCTAGGCATAATAGTCAGCGAGCGCATTCCACTGATTACGGGGCTGACGCCGCATAACTTACATTATCTTGGCACCAAAGCTAAAAAACTTGGTCACGTTATTCCGAAGCATCTTTTATCAAACCAGAAAAATGCAGTATGTTGAAACTCCTCATGTTTTTCAGTTAAGAGACAAAAATGTGGCGTTAATATTTCCCTTCTTACAGCCTTAATTTGTGTATTAATACCGAATCAGTTTGCATATTTTCTAGTTTAGATAAAAATCGATACATATTTGTTGACAGGTAGATATTTAAATGTAATAGTGTCGGCTACACAGTAATAAATTAATCAATTATGCCAACTAGTTCACGCTTTGCTGTTGCAGTTCATGCGCTTGTCTCCATTGCAGTTATGGGGGGTAAGCCAGTACGTTCCGAAGATATTGCTCATTCTGCCAATACTGGTGCAGTGGTCATACGTAGATTGTTATCTCAGCTGAATGATGCGGGATTGACTACCTCACAAATGGGGGCTGGCGGCGGCGCCTTACTTGCAAAGCCAAGCGAGAATATTAACCTTTTGGACGTTTATGAAGCTGTGGAGGATACGGAAATCTTTACTCTGCATCGCGCAGCTCCTTTTGAGGGTTGTGCAGTTGGCGGAAATATACATGAAGCAATTCGACCAACATTGGAAAGAGCACGGTTAGCTTTTGAAAGTGAACTTGCTAACGTCACTATTGCTGATATTGCAGCCGAGGTGGCACGATTAGGGAAATTCACGCTTCCACTAGTTTGGTGATGGTATGCGTGTCGCGAACTGATGAATAAGTGTTTATTTGCCGCCTTATGTAACTGTGTAATTTACACATAATCATTAATGCAGCGTGTCAGCAAATTGGTATGTTGTGGTCGTCAGCCTAGGGGCGCTGACGTCTTGAGTTTATCTGCCCCATTTATTATAAGGAGTAAGTAATGAAAATTGGTATCATCGGTTCTGGCGCTCTCGGTTCTAACGTAGCGCGCGCACTTGCAAAAAAAGGTCTTTCAGCAACACTCGCCAACAAATCTGGGCCTGCGTCTTTAACAACACTAGTCGCAGAATTGGGATCAACTATAACGGCGGGTACGATTGAGCAAGCAGCCAGTGCAGATATCGTACTTGTGGCTGTACCTTGGGTTGCACTTGAGACATTATTAGGTAGCTTGCCAGCATGGAATAATCGTATCGTGATTGATGGTACCAATCCTGTGCTTTTCCTTGATCCGAATTCTCCAGATGCAAAAGATCCAACTAACCCGCTCGCTGCGTATGGCATCAAGGCGATAAATCTTGGTGGCAAGTATGCTAGCGCTGTATTCCGCGATCTAGTTCCAGGCGCGCGCGTGGTTAAGGCGTTTAACCATTTAGATGCCAATGTGTTATCGCAGCCAGAAGTTGCTGGCGGTCAGCGTACATTGTTCTACTCAGGTGACGATGCTGATGCCAAAACAGAAGTACGTAAAATACTCGATAGTATTGGTTATTTTGCGGTTGACTTAGGTTCACTGGATGTTGGTGGTCCATTAATGGAACTACCATTCGGTGCGCTAGCAATGTCTAATTTCATCAAAGTTTAAACTATTAAGCGTGACCATCACCATCTCATTTGGAGATGGTGACCCCACACAAGTTTGCCTTCTACATCTGAAAATTCAATACGCCATCAGTCAGGGCGTTAGCTCATCAATAGAGTAACGCTGTTGCTCTTTGCTCACCAGTAGATCAACAAAAGTGCGAACTTTAGCGGGACGAAAGCGTGCTGATGGAAAAGCAGCATAGATGCCACCGGCAGGCAAACTCCATTGCGGCAGCACTTGAATCAGACGTCCCGTGGCAAGGTCGTTCGCTATCGCATAATCTGGCAGCACCGAAAAACCTGCGCCTTCTCGCACAGCTTCGCGTACAGCAAGAGTTGCATCCAAAAAAATCGATGCGTGCACACTCACACTACGCCGTTCAATCTCATTCAACGAGAAATTCCAACGCAATGGTTCACGCAAGGCAGAGTTGGCAACAAACGGAAGAATAGCAAGATCTTCTGGGCCTCTGAGCCGTTCGATTTGAGATTGCATACTTGGCGATGCGACTAGCAGTTGTCGAAATGTCCCGATTTTTCTAGCTTGTAAATTGGTCTCAGTTAACCAGCCGACACGAATTGCGAGCTCAATGTTGCTAGACATCATGTCTAGCGTTTGATCACTCAGGACCGCATCTACTTTGCAATTGGGATAGCGCTGAGTGAATGCAGCGATCACTGGTACGACGACACTCATACCGTAGTCGAAAGGCGCGGTCAACCGTAGCGTGCCTGAGGGCTCCGCCACAGCCTCAGATAGTTCATCAAAGGCATCTTCAGCATCTCGCAGAATCAGGGTGCAGCGTCGATAGAACGCTAGCCCAGCCTCGGTCGCTTGTACTTTTCTTGTAGTACGAACCAAAAGCGAGGTTTTGAACTCTTGCTCAAGTCGGGCGACCTGTTGACTGACCACGGCTTTGGTGATGCCAAGACGCTCCGCTGCTGCGGTGAAGGAGCCAGTTTCTACAACTGCTACAAAGTAGACTAAGCGTCTCAGGTTTCCCAAACTGCCAGCACCATCTTCAAGTTTATTGTATGTTTTTAACATACAGAATATATACCATGGATGTATTTAAAGAACAATAAGTCCTGCCTATAATTCCTCACATCAATAAAGGAACTCTCTATGAAGACTACTATTCACTATTTGTTCGATCCCCTGTGTGGCTGGTGCTATGGCGCTACACCTACCCTTTCTGGCATGGTTGATGTCACCGATGTTACGATTGAACTGCTACCAACTGGACTTTTTTCAGGCGAAGGAGCGAGGTCAATGGACGAAGATTTTGCTGCTTATGCTTGGAGCAACGATCAGCGCATTGCCCGCCTGACTGGGCAAAGCTTTTCTGTTAACTATCGCACACTGGTACTTGGAGATCACCAACAATTGTTCGACAGTGGCCCAGCCACAGTCGCACTAACAGCGGTATCACTAACTGCTCCAACACAAGAGCTACAAGCGCTTAAAGCAATACAGCATGCGCGTTTTGTTGATGGGCAAGATATCACCAAATTACATACGCTGGTCTCCACCCTTAAAGCACGTGGACTGGAAGATGCCGCTTTGATGCTTGAAAGTCCTAATGTAGATCTCCTAAATGCCAATCGCCTTCGCATTAACCGAGCAAAAGATCTCATGCAAGAGTTTAGCGCACGTGGTGTACCGACTTTCATCGCCAGCTCTGAAACAAAGCGCTGGATGCTACATACGAACGAAATTTATTCAAACCCCAATGCATTGATTAGTCAGCTGAAGGCTGCTTGACTGGTCTCTAGGGCTTGACTAAACAAGACCCAACCCCGCAATTCAACTTTATTTTATAGAAAGTGAGAAAGCCATGACAAGACGTGATGCCCTTAAATCCATTGCCGCAACAGGTGTTGCAATGACTATGACTGGCAGCGAGAATGCTTTTGCAGCGAACTCAATCCTGAGCTGGAAGCATTTCCCAGCTGGCGAGCATGGTTTTTTCCGTGCTCCAGTATTAATTACCGGCGCCAAAGAAGCCATACTTATTGACGGTGGCTTTACATTCCCAGATGGCAAAGCGCTCGTCGAAGCAATCAAGGCCACAGGCAAAGAGTTGACCACGATTTATATCAGTCAAAGCGACCCTGACTACTACTTTAGTCTTGCTCCAATCAAAACCGCTTTCCCATCGGCGAAAGTAATTGCTGCGCCAGCAACCGTTGAAGCCATAAGGGCCAGTGTTGATAAGAAGCTCGCAGTTTGGGGGCCTCAGCTTAAAGAGAATGGCCCTCAAACTCTGGCTGACGTGGTAATACCCGAAGTTTTTGATGGCCATACATTAAAACTGGAGGGACACACTATTGATATAATAGATGCAGATGGGCTTGCTAATCGCCGTTATCTTTGGGTACCTTCACTCAACGCAATCTTCGGTGGTGTCTTGGTCTTTTCAGGCGTCCATGTATGGACTGCAGACACCAATAGTGTTGAGGCACGTGCAACTTGGGTGAAAAACCTTGATGCGATGGCAGCGCGCAAACCAATAGCCGTGATTCCAGGCCATTTAAACCCAGGTGCTGCGATTGATGTCTCAGCGATTACATATACCAAGAACTATCTATTAGCTTTTGAAGAAGAGTTGGCTAAAACAGCAAATAGTGCTGATCTTATCGCCGCCATGACCAAGCGTTATCCAGATGCAGGAATGGGCATCGCGTTGCAAATCGGCGCAAAAGTTGCTACTGGCGAAATGAAGTGGGGTTAATGGCAATGCCGACCAATCTCGACATCATTCGCGCAACTTATGAAGGGCCGTCAGAAGAGAATGGTAAAAACCTGCTCGCTGCCTTAGCACCCGATACCATCTGGATCGAGGCAGCTGGTTTCCCATACGCTGGAACCTATACTGGCCCAGACGAAATTATGGCCAACGTATTCCAAAAGCTGGCTACTGAGTGGGTGGGTTATCAAGCAAAGGTACATACCTATCTGGCAGACGGTGATCGAGTCGCTGCTTTTGGCGCTTATTCCGGGACTTACCAAAAAACTGGCAAATCCATGACTGCGACTTTTGCGCATCTCTATCTACTCAAGGATGGGAAAATTGTCAGCATGGAACAATACGTTGATAGTGCAATGGTGCAACAGGCACTCCTGGGAACTTAGTCGCTAGAAACCTTACTTCTTGGAGTCTAGGGTATTACACAAATGCGTCTATATTGCGACCTAATACAGCATTACTTGCTTTTTCTACACTATTAGCCTGAGCAGCAGAAGCTGAGTTCGACTTTTCACCTTTTTTTGCCTCAATAGCATGCTGTGCTTGTTGCTGTATCAATTGTTCTAATCTTGCTTGGGTTACTTGTATTTGCATTTGAATAAGTTTAGCTTTGGCTTGGCCTGCCTTGCTTTGCTCGCCTATTGCATCTTTCAAGTCTTTTTGGAGCGAAACGAGTTTTTTCTTCAAGCCCTCAATGGTAGAGTCGCCACCTGCGCTACTTCCACTCGCGCTAGCCCCACCACCCCGACTTACCACGCTACTAGGCTTAATTGAAACTGACTCGGCCATTTCGATCTCACGTTATTTAGATATCTAACTAAGTTATCGGTTTAGATTGCCAAAGCTTGAGGTTTTATAACGATTACAAAAACCCTTTACTTGTTTTTAACTTAATCGCTTTTCACTGTAGCTAATCCTACTTGCCATGATGATGTCGAGAAGCAGAGTTTTAATTCAACAGAAGCTATTGGTTTACATATGAAAAACTTTGAATCTGGTCGCATCCTAATGACGTGAGAACATCTAATAGCGCTTGCTGTTGAATTGCACTCATTAGTTTTTCTATAAAAAAAGCCCTTTCGGGCTTTTTTTATAGAGTTTAGAGAAAATCTAAAAATGAGAGAAAAATCTAGAAATCAGTGGGAACCTAGAAGAACCTACAAACAACTAAATATCTAAGTTACCCACACCTAATGCATTGCTTTCAATGAAGGCTCTTCTAGGTTCTACTTGATCGCCCATTAATGTGGTGAATATTTCATCTGCGGCAATTGCATCATCAATTTGTACTTTTAATAAACGACGCACTGTTGGATCCATAGTGGTTTCCCATAGCTGCGATGGGTTCATCTCGCCTAAGCCTTTATAGCGTTGTATATTGAGATTATGTTTAGCTTCTTCTAGCAACCAGTCTAGCGCTTGTTTGAAGGTGGTAATAGTTTGTTCTTTTTCACCGCGTTTGATTAATGCGCCTTCGCCTAGCAAACCTTGCAGCATTACAGACATTTTGCTAATTTGACGATAATCACCTGAGCCTAAGAACTCAGCATCAATCACGCAGCATTGCAAGTTACCATGTACGTATTTATTGATCTCTAAACGATGTGTGCCTGCTTCTTTGTCAAAACCCACAATGACATCACTGCCAATAGCACCCAATATAGGACGTAATTTAGCAGCTGCAATTTCTGTGGTTTCCTTAGTGCTTAAACTCATTTCACCTAAGTCTTGCATGGCGCGCAACACGCTCTCATCATAAAGCGCTGCAATTCTACGAATGACTGCTTCTGTCAGTACCATTTGTTTAGCAATTTCTGCTAACGGTGCGCCTGTAATGATTTCAGCGCCTGTTTTAGTGGTGAGCTCTGCGCCTTTTAGTGCAGATTGTAGTAAATACTGATCTAGCTCTTGTTGATCTTTTAAATAGCGTTCATCTTTACCTTGTTTTACTTTATACAAAGGTGGTTGAGCAATATAAATATGGCCACGTTCTACTAGTTCTGTCATTTGACGGTAGAAGAATGTTAACAACAACGTACGGATATGCGCACCATCAACGTCGGCATCGGTCATGATAATAATACGGTGATAGCGTAGTTTTTCTGCATTAAAGTCCGCTTTACCAATACTGGTACCGAGCGCGGTAATGAGTGTTGCAATTTCTTGCGAGCCTAGCAATTTATCAAAACGTGCTTTTTCTACGTTTAATATCTTACCTTTTAGTGGCAAAATAGCCTGAAACTTACGATCACGACCTTGTTTAGCTGAACCACCCGCTGAGTCACCCTCAACTAGATAGATTTCACATTTTGCTGGGTCGCGCTCTTGGCAATCAGCCAATTTACCTGGCAAGCCCATGGTATCCATTACACCTTTACGACGGGTGATTTCACGTGCTTTACGGGCTGCCTCACGGGCGCGGGCTGCATCTACCACTTTACCGACGATAATTTTTGCATCTGCTGGATTTTCAGCTAAAAATTCAGCCAATTTAGCTGAAACCACTTCTGATACCACTGGCTGCACTTCACTAGAAACTAATTTATCTTTAGTTTGTGATGAGAATTTTGGGTCTGGTACCTTTACTGATAACACACAGCAAATACCTTCGCGCATATCATCGCCAGTTGTTTCTACTTTGGCTTTTTTGGCAATATCGCTTTGTTCAATATATTGGTTCAAAGTACGTGTCATGGCCGTGCGTAGACCAGTTAAATGCGTACCACCATCACGTTGTGGTATGTTGTTGGTAAAACATTGTACAGTTTCAGAGTATGAGTCATTCCATTGCATGGCAACTTCAATCGTCATCCCATCTTTTTCACCCATCGCATAAAAAGTTTTAGGATGAAGTACTGTTTTAGTACGGTTCATGTATTCCACGAAGCCTTTAATACCGCCTGAGTAGGCAAAGTTTTCACTTTTACCTGTGCGCTGATCGACTAACTCAATTTTTACGCCATTATTCAAGAACGATAACTCTCGAATACGTTTCGCTAATATTTCAAAATGGTATTCAACCAATACAAAAGTTTCTATTGAAGCTAAAAAGTGAACCTCTGTACCGCGTTTTTCTGTGGTACCTGTTTGCACAAGTGGTGATACTGGCACACCACGTTGGAACTCCATTTGATGCACTTTACCTTGGCGATATATTTTCAAGCGTAACCAATCAGATAATGCATTGACTACAGAAACACCCACACCATGTAAGCCGCCAGAAACCTTGTATGAGTTTTGATCAAACTTACCGCCAGCATGCAGTTCAGTCATCACGATTTCAGCGGCTGAGCGCTTAGGCTCATGCTTGTCATCATCTTTAATGTCTGTAGGAATACCACGACCATTATCAGACACGCTGATTGAGTTGTCTGAGTGAATAGTGACTTTAATATCATCACAATGACCCGCTAAAGCTTCATCAATCGCGTTATCAAGCACCTCGAATACCATGTGATGCAAACCTGATCCATCAGACGTGTCGCCAATGTACATACCTGGGCGTTTACGAACTGCATCTAAACCTTCTAAGATTTTAATACTTGATGAATCGTAATCTGGAGAAACTGGTTTTAGTTCTGGTTGATTTTCAGCCATGCTTTTTGTCTTTGTATAAATATATATTTGGGTTTAATTGAGTGTTTCACGTGAAACATGCGCTTATATACGCATTGGCATGACCACATATTTGTAATCATTATTATTTGGCACAGTAATTAAACAGCTACTATTTGCATCAGCAAATGAGAAAGTGGCTTGCTCGCTGCTAGTATTATTCAACACATCAATCAAATAGGTAACGTTAAAGCCTATGTCTAGGCTATCACCAGCGTAATTGATTTCTAACTCTTCTTCCGCTTCTTCTTGATCGCTATTCGTGCTGATTAATTTTAAGTTGTTATTACTTAACACCATACGAATACCACGGTATTTCTCGTTAGATAAAATTGAAGCGCGCTGCATTGCTAACAACACACCTACTCTATCTGTTGTAAATGAGTTTTGATGACCAGTTGGAATGACGCGATTGTAATCAGGGAATTTACCATCAATTACTTTTGAAATTAATTTAAAATGACTAAAACTAAAGTTTACTTGGTTACTCGCCAACTCAATCTGTACATCCTCATCGCTATCATCTAACAACTTGATTAATTCAATCACTGTCTTGCGCGGCAAAATTACATCTTGCTTGTCATAATTTTGTTTAAGTTCTGTAGATGTAAAGCTCAGTCTGTGGCCATCCGTACCCACAATATTCAAACGATTGGCTACCACTTCAAATAACAAGCCATTTAAGTAATAACGAATATCTTGTTGCGCCATGGCAAACTCAACTTGCTTTAACAAATCCTTTAACTGACGCTGACCAATGGTTACCAAAGTGCTTTCACCTTGTGTCTTAGTCATCACAGGATAATCTGCAGCTGGTAGCGTTTGTAGATTAAATCTACTTTTGCCTGCTTTTAAAGTAATACGGCTGTCATTAGTTGCCATGTTAATTTCTGAACTGTCTGGCAATGAACGACAAATATCTAATAATTTTTTAGCAGATATTGTTGTTGAAAAGTCACCAGTCGTTGCACTTTCTATTGAAAGCGATATTTGCATTTCTAAATCTGTGGCGGTTAGATGAATTTTGTTTTGTTTAGCTTCTAGTAACAAATTAGACAATATAGGTAAGGTATGTCTTTTTTCTACAATACTTGTGACTGAAGTCAAAGGCTTTAACAATGTTTCGCGGTTGATTTGTATATTCATCTTTATAACCTAAATAATATATATATAAATAATAACAATAATAATGTTGCAATTTTCTGTTGGTAACTGATTATTTTTTAATTAAATCAGTAAGTTAATTCTAATTTTTTTATCTTGATAAAAGCATATTCTACTGTGGATAAATTGTTGAGTAAAAAACTCAATTCACAAATACACAACCTTATCCTATTTTTATCCACAGAAAGTTCATAACTTAACTTTGTATTTCTAATCTCTAATGACTTGTACTAAAAAACTAATATCGCGCGTAAATGTAGGGTCATTTTGTCTTAATAAATCTACTTCATCACATGCGTGCATCACCGTGGTGTGATGTCTACCACCGAATGCCTCCCCGATCTCTGGAAAGCTATGATTGGTAAGCTCACGTGATAAAGCCATGGCAATCTGCCTAGGGCGTGCAAAATTACGCGTACGCTTCTTGCTATACATCTCTGCGACTTTAATTTTGTAATAATCAGCGACGGTTTTTTGGATATTTTCCATCGTTACCTGCCTACCACGAACGGCTATTAAATCACGAAGCGCGTCTTTCGCTAAATGCACATCGATACTATGACCAGTAAACTTAGCCATAGCAATAATACGATTCAGGGCACCCTCTAACTCACGCACGCTAGAACGTATTTGCTTCGCAATAAAAAAAGCGACATCTTCAGGCAAGTTTAAATTAACTGCTTCTGCTTTCTTCAATAGAATAGCTACACGCATTTCAAGCTCAGGCGGTTCAACCGCAACGGTTAAGCCCCAGCTAAAACGTGTCCGTAAGCGTTCATCTACATCGATAATTTCTTTAGGGTAAGTATCACAAGTAATAACAATTTGTTTTTTCGCCTCAATCAATGAATTGAAAGCGTAGAAAAACTCTTCCTGTGTACGTGTTTTCTTTGCAAAAAACTGTATATCATCAATCAGCAATAAATCTAAAGAATGATATTGGCGTTTAAACTCATCAAAAGCCTTGTGTTCATAAGCTTTTACCACATCTGTGACATAGCGTTCTGCATGCAAATAACGAATCTTGGCATCAGGATTATGTTTTTTTAACTCATTGCCAATGGCTTGTAATAAATGCGTTTTACCCAGCCCTACTCCGCCGTAAATAAACAATGGGTTGTAGGCTGTGCCAGGATTTTCAGCGACTTGTATGGCTGCAGCACGTGCTAATTGGTTAGCACGGCCAGTGACATAGTTATCAAAATTAAAAGCACTATTTAATCCAGAACTAACTTTGGAAGACTCACTAGTTTTTTTATTGATATTCTTAGACGTAGAAATCGCTTGGCTAATTTGACTTATTTTTGATTCCATCAAATTAATATTAGTGCCAACTTCAACTTTAGACGTTTGTTTAAGTGCTGGTTTTTCTGTGCTATTTTTTTGATCTGAATCAGAAATGACAAAATCAATTTTAATATTAGTTAAATGTAAATCATGCGCAAATTGTTCGATTTTTTTAAGAAAACGTTCTTTCACCCACTGCATCACAAAACGATTAGGCGCGATTAGCCTCACTGCATTACCCTCTACTTCTGCCTGTAGCGGTTTAATCCAAGTGTTAAATTGTTGCGTTGAGAGCTCTTGTTCAAAACGACTGAGACAAGTTGGCCAAAAATTTTCCATCTATCGTGATTTACCTAGGTATTTAGTTTGCAGAACAATTGTCAGCGTAATAGCTAACTGTTAACTATTTGTTTTTATTATAATTAATAATATAATTCGTTTATTAATTTCAGACAGTTTATCAAATACATTTTAGCTGGTTTACGTTAACTTATCCACAGGCAAATACAATCTTTACAAAACTAAATAAACGTTGACAAAATAGGCGGTTATCGTGTCTAATAGCGCCCTTTATAGCATTTCGCTCGCTGGAGAATTACATGAAACGTACTTATCAACCTTCAAAAACACGTCGCGCTCGTACGCATGGCTTTTTAGTTCGTATGGCTACTAAAGGTGGTCGTGCTGTTATTGCAGCTCGTCGCGCTAAAGGTCGTAAACGTCTAGGTCTGTAATTTTAAAGTCCGTTAGGGCTTTTATATTACATCGCAGCATTATCAGCGTTAGTTTTAATCGCAGTAATTTTTAATTACAGTATTACTAAAGCAGTTAAAAATAATGGTGCAAACATATAGGCTTGCTAAACAAGCCAAGATGATTAAAACGGATGATTTTTCATCCGTTTTTAATTTCCGCAAACGTTTTTCTTTGAAGTATTTGGTCATGCACTACCAACCAAACAATCTTCAACGTGCGCGTTTAGGTTTAGTTGTAGGAAAAAAAACAGCTAAATTAGCGGTAAGTAGAAACTATATGCGTCGAGTTTTGCGTGAGTTTTTTAGATTAAATCAGCATGATATTTGCCATGTTGATTTAATCATAAGAGTGCAAAAAAAATTTGATAAAGTAGATTTTATTCAAATAAAACAAGAGTTTGATGCACTTATTTACAAATTAAACCAACGCGTTATTGTAAGCCAACAAAAGAGCCCGCAAGTAATGACACAAGCAAATGATAGTCTCTAAAAATCAATGATGAATATAATGGCGCGTATACTGATATGGTTGATTAAAGCTTACCAAGTATTGCTAAGTCCATTCTTTGGTCAGCAATGTCGTTTTTACCCTACTTGCTCACACTATTCGATAGAAGCTATCAATAAGCATGGCGCAATTGTTGGTAGTTATTACACAGTACGCCGTTTGTCGCGTTGCCATCCTTGGCATGCTGGTGGACACGACCCCATTCCTTAACATTTAAAATATTTTATAAGATTGCCCTAAAAATCATGGATACAAAACGTTTAGTTCTGTTTGTTATATTTTCAATGTCAATTTTGATGTTGTGGGATGCTTGGCAGCGCGAACATGCGCCTGCTGAAGTAGCGCAACAAAGTAGTCAAACTGTAGCTGGTGGTGCGACAAACAGCACTGCTGCCGTGACTGGAAATGTCGCTGTAGACAGTGATTTTAAACTCTCAGCGGGTCAACGGATTAGTGTGACTACAGATCTGTACAAAGCGGATATCGAAACTACTGGCGGTGATTTACGTAGGTTAGAGTTGTTGAGGCATCGCGCCTCAGATAACGTTAAAACTAACTTTGTTTTGTTGGATGATGCGGCCAAGCCAATGACTTATGTTGCGCAAACAGGCTTAATTGGTACAGATTTACCTTCACACAAAGCAGTATTCACCTCTGCTGCAACAACTTATCAAATGCAAGAAGGCAAAGATGCGCTAGAGGTGCGTTTAAGCTGGGTTGGCAATGGTGTAACAGTCGATAAAATTTACACATTCCATCGCAATAAATATGCAATCGATGTGAATTATGAAATTAAAAATGGCTCAGCAACTGCCATTACACCAGTAGTTTATTACCAAATCGTACATGACAACGAGTCAAATCAAGGTTCTAAATTGATGCCAACATTTACAGGTGGCACTTACTATACTGAAGCAACCAAATTCAAAAAGCTTGCATTTAAAGATATGGCTAAAGAGCCGCTTAAAGTGACCTCAAATGATGGCTGGGTTGGCTTGTTGCAGCATTACTTTGTGAGCGCATGGATTCCTAAAGATGGTTTAGCACGTGAGTTCTATACAGAAAAGCTTAACGAGCATATGTACAGAATCGGTTCAAAAAGTACATTAAGCACAATTGCACCAGGCGCGAGTTTAACTGTTCCGGCACGTTTATTTTCTGGTCCACAAACTAAGCATGATTTAGTAGAAACCGCACCAGGCTTAGAATACACAGTAGATTACGGTTGGCTAAAAATGGTGGCTTCTCCACTATTTTGGGTGTTATCACTTATCCACAGCTTAGTACATAACTGGGGTGTGGCGATTATTCTACTTACCTTGTTAATTAAAGCAGCTTTCTACCCATTATCAGCAAAAAGCTATCGCTCAATGGCGCAAATGCGTGAGTTGGCACCACGTTTAGAGTCAATGAAACAAAAATTTGGTGATGATAGACAGAAAATGCAGCAAGCGATGATGGAGCTCTATAAAACAGAGAAAATCAATCCTATGAGTGGTTGCTTGCCGATTTTGATTCAAATCCCAGTGTTTATTTCACTGTATTGGATGTTGCTAGGCTCAATTGAATTGCGCCATGCACCATTCTTTGGCTGGATCCAAGATCTTTCAGCGGTTGATCCATACTACATTTTGCCAATAATCATGGGTATTTCTATGATTATTCAAACCAAGCTTAATCCTAAACCAACAGACCCAATTCAAGCTAAAGTGATGACTTGGATGCCTGTTATATTCAGCGTTTTCTTCTTCTTCTTCCCAGCTGGTTTGGTGTTGTATTGGGTGGTGAATAACATCATCTCAATTTGGCAACAATGGTATGTGAATAAATCAATTCACGCTGCCGCATTGCTGAAAAAGACAGGTGGCAAGCACTAAGCCAATAGACACCATTGCCGCCATCGCCACTGCCAGTGGTGCTGGCGGCATTGGCGTTGTAAGAGTATCGGGACCATCTGCTAAGAAAATAGCAGATGGCGTTTTAGGCTCCTCACCTGCTGCACGTCATGCAGCCTATCTAGATTTTAAACAAGCCAATGGTGATTTAATTGACCGTGGCATTGCAATTTTTTACCCCAATCCGCATTCATATACTGGCGAAGACGTCTTAGAGCTTCAAGCTCACGGTGGTACTGCTCTTATGCAGATTTTGCTGGCACGTTGTATTGAGTTAGGTGCACGCCAAGCTGAACCAGGTGAGTTCACCCGCCGTGCATATCTCAATGACAAAATTGACTTAGCTCAAGCCGAAGCGGTTGCCGATGTCATCAATGCCGCGACGGCTGAGGCAGCTAAAAGTGCTGTTCGATCTTTGTCTGGTGAGTTCTCGCAACGTATCAATGCCCTACTTTCGAAACTCATCGATTTACGCATGTTTGTTGAAGCATGTTTAGATTTTCCTGAAGAGGAAATTGATTTTATTACGCAGGGTCGCGTGGCAGATAAATTATCCGCAATTGTTGTTGAGTTGAATTCTGTATTTGCAAAAGCCAAGCAAGGTAGTTTATTGCGTGAAGGCATCAATGTCGTTTTGGTTGGCCAGCCCAATGTTGGAAAATCTAGTTTGATGAATCAGTTGGCAGGTGAAGAAATTGCCATCGTCACTTCAATTGCTGGTACAACTCGCGACACTATCAAAAATGCTATTCAAATAAATGGCGTACCTTTACATGTAATTGACACTGCAGGTTTGCGAGAAACTGACGATGAGGTGGAAAAATTCGGCATCGAGCGAACTTGGCGAGCTGCACAAAGCGCCAATATCGCATTATTGTTGGTGGATGCAGCTCACGGTATCACGGAAACTGAAAAATCGATTTTAGCGCGGTTACCGCAAGAAATTCGTAAAATTTGGGTGCATAATAAAATTGATGTGGCCAATGAACCTGCTTTAGTAGCAGAAAAAGACGGCGCTACGCATATTTATCTTTCTGCTAAAACTGGCGCAGGCTTAGATTTACTAAAAAGCCATTTACTAAAACTTGCAGGTTATGAAAATAATTCTGAAGGTGTTTTTATGGCGCGCGCCAGACATTTGGAAGCGTTAAGCCAAGTGCAAATACATTTGCAGTTTGCAAGCGAACAAATTAATTCTGCAGAATTGGTGGCTGAAGAGCTCAGAATTTCTCAGGATGAGCTGAGCAGCATTACTGGTGAATTTACACCTGACGATTTGCTGGGTGAAATATTCAGTAAGTTTTGTATAGGAAAATAAATAATCCACCAATAAAAAAGGCGCCTTGAGCGCCTTTTCTGATATTTCAAGAAATTAAAACTTAAGCTGTCTGATCGTCAATCGTTGCATCAGGCGCATTTTTTTTCACGGACTCAATACCGTTATCGCGACCCGCTTCGCTTTCGTACATTTGGCTTTGACCAATGACTTGATGGTTGCCAGCTTTAAGTACGAAATATGGCTTCTCAGATTTTGAAACTAAGCGATCATAACGTGCATCATCAGCGGCATTTTTTTGGATTGAAGCGATACCGTTTAATGCGCTAGCTTTGCTCTCGTACATTTCGCTTTGCATAATAATTTGGCCATTACCCGCCAAGAGATTGAAATGAAATTGTCCGCTTTTTGCTGTTTTTAATTCGAATTTACCCGCCATACAGTTCTCCTCAATATTTGTTCGGTGTAAGCGCCGTGGTATTTGCACAAATACGCTTTCCATACTATAGGCGTGCAATCACGCACTCGTCAATACCTTTACTCTTTAATTCACAAGCGCAAATGTTAATTTTTGTGTTTCACGTGAAACAATCGCATTATTGTGTCGATATTTGATAAAGCATAGTAAGTTTTATTGCTTTGCTTAAATCATCACCATCTTGGTCGAAACGTTGCTGATAACAATGTTAGTTAGGTGGCGACGATATATTTGGGCTAGACATCACCTTGTTTGAGTTGGCAGTCTATTGAATTATCTTAATGTAACGCGCATGATTATTTAAGTTAATTGCTGGATATTATGTCCTTAATTAATTCTAATATACATATTTTCGAGGTTGGTGTAACACCGTAAAAGTGGTGACGGGTTGTACCTGTATGATAAATAGCATTCAGGGTAGAGTAAGTTTGAGGGCGTGTAATTTTACATTCTTATGTATGTCTAGTTAGCTTGTATTAACTGTCTTTAAGGCGCTATCAACATGTATGCTAGCTGGCTCCATTTATAAAGTGGTGAACCTAATAATCAGATTGCGAATTAAGCTTTTATATAATATAGCTGCAACTGTATTATATAAAATACTTTTAGATTTACGTTTTTAGGGTTGGGTGGAGATAGGAAGGATAGGCGTAAAAAAAAGCAGTGTTTCACGTGAAACACTGCTTTCTAATTTAAAGCTTAAAACTTATTTTTTAGCTTTTGCTGTTGGTGTTTTTTCTGTTAAAACGTAAGTTATATAGTTGGCTTTTTGAGCTGCTGTACAGTCCATACCCAAAATATCAACGCAGTGTTGTGAGAATTTAGCTTCAACTTTATCAAAGTCAGAGAAACGTTTTGTATTAACCACTGGTGATAGAGGTTTGATTACTTTGCCTGTTTCAATGTTTTTGCCATTATTAGCTGGGTTTGCAGTGTGGCATGAAGCGCAAGCAACTTCCTTACCGTTAGCTGTTTTAACCTTGTTGTTGAAAAAAGCTTTGCCTTCTTCAGCAGAAGGCCCAGCAAATTCTTTATTTTCAGCGATGGCTTGGGTATGGTAAATCAATACTAATTTTTTCGCATTTGCAATGCTGGCATGCGCAGAAATGGCGCTAAAGCCTAATAATGCTACTAAAAGGATACTAAATTTTTTCATTTGCTGCTCCATTATTTTTAATAAAAAATTGTTCTTGCTTAGCAATCGTGCTTCCACATTCACATGATAAAGTAGTTTGCAAAAAGTTGCTTTAATTTTTATAAAGCGAATTTTATGCCAAGATTATTAAGAAATTGTGTCTATCTTGTAAAGCTAACGTTTTAACGCGAAAAGAGTTGACTTAATTCTGTGAAAAAACATGCTTTTACATGACTATTGGCAGCTATTAAAGTAAAATCTAACCTTTGCACAATGCCTTCAATCGCGTCTTAAGTGATTGTATTGCCTGATACTTGTTATATTGTGCCTATTGTTTGAAAGACAAGCTTGAATATATGAATTTCCCTGACGTTTTTGATGTGATTGTAGTTGGTGGCGGACACGCAGGCACCGAAGCTGCGCTTGCCAGCGCCAGAATGGGGCAAAAAACTTTATTGCTCACGCATAACATTGAAACTTTAGGACAAATGTCCTGCAACCCTAGTATTGGTGGTATCGGAAAAGGGCATTTGGTTAAAGAGATTGATGCACTTGGTGGAGCAATGGCTGCAGCTACGGACGAAGGCGGTATTCAATTTAGAATTTTAAATTCCAGCAAGGGCCCTGCTGTACGTGCGACTCGTGCTCAAGCAGACCGAGTACTTTACAAAGCAGCAATTAGACATCGCTTGGAAAACCAGCCTAATCTTTGGTTGTTTCAACAAGCTGTCGATGACATTATTTTAGAAGGTGATCGTGCCGCTGGCGTGGTGACGCAAATTGGTTTACGTTTTGCTTCCAAATCAGTGGTGCTTACGGCTGGCACTTTTTTGGGTGGTTTGGTGCATGTGGGTCTGCAAAATTACAGCGCGGGTCGCGCGGGCGATCCCCCAGCTATTTCATTGGCCGCGCGTTTGCGTGAAATCGGTTTGCCAGCAGGTAGGTTAAAGACTGGTACACCACCACGTATCGATGGCCGTACAATTGATTATTCTGTCATGACGGTTCAGCCGGGAGATGCCCCTGTGCCGGTGTTTTCATTTATGGGTAATGTTTCGCAGCACCCTGCTCAACTGCCATGCTGGATTACGCATACAAATGAGCGTACGCACGATATTATTCGAAGCGGCTTAGATCGCTCACCGATGTACACGGGTGTGATTGAGGGTGTGGGTCCACGTTATTGCCCAAGTGTGGAAGATAAAATCCACCGCTTTGCCGATAAAGACTCGCATCAAATCTTCTTAGAGCCAGAAGGCTTAACCACTAATGAAGTTTACCCAAATGGTATTTCAACGAGTTTGCCGTTTGATATTCAGTTAGCGTTGGTACGCTCAGTCCGCGGTTTAGAAAATGCACATATTCTGCGCCCAGGTTATGCAATTGAGTATGACTATTATGATCCACGTGGTTTGAAAAGCTCGCTGGAAACCAAGATGGTGCAAGGCTTGTTCTTTGCGGGTCAAATCAATGGTACAACTGGGTATGAAGAAGCTGCTGCACAAGGTTTGCTAGCAGGCGCGAATGCTGCGCTTTATTCGCAAGGTAAAGAGTCTTGGTGCCCCGCTCGCGATGAGGCTTACTTGGGTGTGATGGTAGATGACTTAATCACGCGTGGCGTCACTGAACCGTACCGTATGTTTACTAGTCGTGCAGAATATCGTTTACAGCTGAGGGAAGATAATGCAGATATGCGTCTCACCGAAATCGGCCGCAAATTGGGTTTGGTAGATGATGCACGTTGGGAAGCATTTAGCCGTAAGAAAGAAGCGGTTGAGCGCGAGCAAGATCGCCTCAAGAAAACTTTTGTGCAGCCTGCCAATGTGTCTACAGAAAAAATGGTCGAAATGTTTGGCAAGCCGCTTGAACATGAATATAGTTTGTTTGAGTTATTGCGTCGCCCAGAAGTGAGCTATGAAGCTGTGCTCACTTTAGGTGAAATTGGCTTAGGCGAAGTAGAGCCGGCTGTGCGCGAGCAAGTAGAAATCGCTGCGAAATACCAAGGCTATATTGATCGCCAAACAGATGAAGTCGCACGAAGTCGTGGCCAAGAAAATACAAAGCTGCCTGATGATTTGGATTACCGTGAAATTCACGGTTTGCCAATTGAAGCACAACAAAAATTAAACGCGCAAAAACCAGAAACCATAGGTCAGGCTAGCCGTATTTCAGGCATTACGCCTGCCGCTATTTCCTTGTTATTGGTATATTTAAAGCGTAAGTCTCGTAGCAAGCCTGCTGCAGATCTGGCCGCGTAAAATTCCGCATGACTTTGATAAGCACGCTACAAAGCAAGCTGCAATCTGGTTTGCTAGAAATGGGTTTGCAGATAGACGCTGAAAAACAAGCGAAATTGATTGCCTATTTGTTGCTTATTGATAAATGGAACAAAGTGCACAACCTCACGGCAATCCGAGATCCGCTTGAAATGGTGACTTTGCATTTGTTAGATAGCTTGAGTGTGTTGTCACACGTGCAGGCTCTAACACCTAAGTATTTATTGGATGTTGGTGCCGGTGCAGGTTTGCCGAGCATCCCTTTGGCGATATGTTTGCCGGAGTTGCAAGTAACGGCAATAGATTCTGTCGCAAAAAAAACCAGCTTCATGCGGCAAGTAAAAGGTGAATTAGGTTTGAGTAATTTTCAGGTTGAGGTTGGACGTGTAGAAGTCCTTAAAAAAGACATAAAATTTGATGTGATAATTTCACGCGCTTTTTCTGAAATCGGCTTATTTGTGAAGCTTACAAAACATCTGTTAGCAAGTCATGGATTATGGCTCGCTATGAAGGGTGTTGTGCCAGAGCATGAGTTTGAGCATCAAGATTTTAAAAGTGTAGGTGTGCAAGTAAACAAAATTGAAATCTTGAAGGTGGCGGGTTTAGAGGCGGAGCGCCATCTGGTTTTTTTAAGTGCCCTTAGTTAAGTCAACATAGTCGTAAGTTAATCTAGTTAATTTTATTCTGATAAATCTATAAGAAAATAATGAAAATATTAGCAATTACTAATCAAAAAGGCGGTGTAGGTAAAACCACGACTTGCGTGAACTTAGCTGCTAGTTTGGCGAGTTTAGGTAAGCGCGTTTTACTGATCGACCTAGACCCGCAAGGCAATGCCAGTACAGGCAGTGGTATAGATAAAGCACACTTAAAGTTCAGTATATATCACGTGTTGATTGGTGAAAAATCACTTAAAGAAGTGATTTTAACCAGTGAAAAAGGCGGCTTTGATATTGCGCCATCAAATCGCGATTTAGCGGGTGCGGAAGTTGAGTTGGTCAATGAATTGGCGCGCGAAAATCGCTTAAAAGTTGCAATTGCAAAATTAGTGAGCGCTGAAGAAGCTGCACCCTATGATTTTATATTGTTAGATTGTCCCCCTGCCCTGAATTTGGTGACGGTGAATGCACTCACGGCCTCTAGCGCGGTGATGATACCGATGCAATGTGAATATTACGCCTTAGAAGGTTTGTCTGACTTAGTAAACACCATTAAAAAAGTGCGCGCGCGCTTGAATCCAACGTTAGAAATTGAAGGTCTGTTGCGCACGTTGTTTGATAATCGCAATATGCTTGCACAGCAAGTATCGGCGCAGCTCATCAGCCACTTTGGCGATAAAGTGTATAAAACCATAATTCCGCGCAATATCCGTTTAGCAGAAGCGCCCAGCTACGGCGTGCCAGTATTGAACTATGATAAAGCCTCAAAAGGCGCGGTAGCGTATTTAGAATTAGCAAAAGAAGTAATGCGGAGTGATAAAAAACATGGCTAAGTTAAAAGGCTTAAATAGAGGCTTGGGTCGCGGGCTAGATAGCTTGCTTGCAGGTGATATGGGCAGTGTTGGTGAAGCAGACTCGCTCTTGGTGCTAAAAGTGGAGCAATTGCAGCCTGGTAAATATCAACCACGTAGCTATATGGATGATGCCGCCTTGCAAACTTTAGCTGCTTCGATTAAATCGCAAGGCATTATGCAGCCGATTTTGGTGCGTCACATACCTAATGAGCACGGAGATGACGACCATTATGAAATCATTGCCGGTGAACGCCGCTGGCGAGCTAGTCAAATGGCGGGCTTGGAAGAGGTGCCTGTATTAGTGCGTGAAATTGCCGATGAAGCTGCATTGGCAATGGCGTTGATTGAGAATATTCAACGTGAAAACCTGAATCCATTAGAAGAAGCGCAAGGCATTAAACGTCTCATTGATGAGTTTGAGATGACGCACGAAAAAGCGGCAGCGGCAGTTGGTCGCTCACGTGTGGCGGTATCTAATTTATTGCGCTTACTAACTTTATGCGCGCCAGTGCAAGATATGTTGATGCATGGCAAGTTGGATATGGGCCATGCGCGTGCATTAATTGGTCTAGATGGTGCGCAACAAGTGATGCTTGCAACGCAAATTGTGCAAAATAATTTATCAGTACGTGAAGTAGAAAGTCTGGTAAAAAATCTAGAAGCTACAAGTGCTGAAGCACCGCAAAAACAAATACAGAAAACCCATGTAAATCCTGATGTTTTAAGGCTGCAAGAAGCATTAAGTGATAAATTAGGTGCAACAGTCAGCATAAAAGCAGACGCAAAAGGTGCGGGTACTTTAAAAATTAGCTATGCAAATTTAGATCAATTAGATGAAATTGTGAGCAGAATCTCACGCTAAGTGTTTCATTTTACTTAAACAAAATGTAAATGCTTGTAACTTAATCCTTGACTAAAAATCGGTAATAATTCAAAATCGCGGTCTTTGCTGCATAGAGCATGTAAAAATCGTAAAAACAGCAGCAAAACACAAAAACATTAAGCGTCAAAATTAACTAGTTTTCAGTTATTAGGGTTTAAGCAATTGTCAACATCCAACACATCAGATGTATTTAGCAAAATGCTTAAAATTCAACTAGTTGCTACGTTTAGCGTTGCGGTTCTAGCATTGTTCGTGTCGGGCTTGCATGCAAGCTTTTCAGCGATGTTAGGTGGTGCTAGTGTAGTGCTTGGCGCTTGCGCTGCGGTAGCGGTAGCAAAACGCGGCGAAAATAATAAAGATGCTTCAGCAATATTAATCAATTTATTGAAAGCTGAAGCCACCAAGATATTAATAATTATCGTGTTATTGGTAGTTATATTTAAGTTGTACAAGCAATTGGTGCCATTTGCGCTAATCGCTGGTTTGGCAGCAGCAGCATTGTTTTCAGGTGCTGCTTTAAGCAGACTGAAAGTTTAGTAAGTTAAAAATTTAATTTAAACGAATTTTATTAAAGTAAATAATAGATTATGGCTATAGAACAAGCAGAAAAAGCACTCACCCCTTCTGAATATATTACGCATCATTTAACTTTTAACTCGCAACCAGTTGGTGATGGTAGCTTTTGGATGTTAAATTACGACAGTCTTATTATGTCTGTATTGCTTGGTGTAGTCGTAATGGGTTTGATTTGGTGGGTAGCACGCGGTGCAACTGCTGGCGTACCTTCAAAAGGTCAGGCATTTGTAGAGCTAATTTTCAGTTTTGTAGATGACCAAGTAAAAAATATATTTCACGGTAATCGTCATAGCTTCATTGCACCAACAGCATTAACAGTATTTTTATGGGTTTTAGCCATGAACGCCATGGACTTTTTACCTGTAGATGTGATGCACCACTTCGTTTACGCGCCATTAGGGCTAGAGCACTGGCGCAGTGTTCCAACTTCAGATATCAACACAACTTTTGCATTGGCTTTAGCGGTATGGTTCTTAATGATATTCTTCTCAATCAAAGTTAAAGGCTTTGGTGGTTGGATTCATGAGCTTTTCTACACGCCATTCGGCACTAAATTCTGGGTTTTACCGTTGAACTTTCTGTTCAATTTGATCGAATACGTATCAAAACCACTTTCACACTCATTGCGACTATTCGGCAATATGTATGCTGGTGAGGTTATTTTCTTGTTGCTTGGTATGTGGGCTGCCACTGGTATTTCAGGCACAATCTTCGGTGCAATTCTAGGTGCTGGTTGGTCAATATTCCATATTTTAATCGTGGCATTACAAGCGTTTATTTTCATGATGCTGACTGTGGTTTATTTATCAATGGCACACGAGTCACATTAAGTTTTTAGTTTGTTTTTTTGTAGTTCTAGTTTAGTTGTAAGTTTAATTTTTGAGAGGGTAATAAAATGGATGCATTAGCAATGATTCAAGCCTACACAGGCGTTGGTATTGGTTTAATTATTGGTTTAGGCGCTGCAGGTGCTTGTATCGGTATTGGTATTATGTGCGCAAGCTTCTTAGAAGGCGCTGCTCGTCAACCAGAAATGATTCCACAATTGCAAGGTAAAGTATTCTTGCTATTAGGTCTTATCGATGCTTCTTTCATTATTGGCGTTGGTCTTGCGATGATGTTTGCATTTGCTAACCCATTATTAAGTGTAGTAGCTAAGTAATTAGCTTATAAATAATTTGGCGCTACTTAAATTTAGCGCAAATTAAACGACTTAAATATTGGAGTAAGTAATGAATATTAACTTTACACTTATCGCACAAGCTATTGCATTTGCTGTGTTGATTTGGTTCACAGTGAAATTCGTTTGGCCACCGCTGTTATCAGCGATTGAAACACGCCAAAAGGAAATTGCAGATGGTTTAGCGGCAGCTCAAGAAGGCAGAAGTGCTTTGGATGTTGCAGCTAAGAAATCAGAAGCGACATTAGCTGAAGCTAAACAAAAAGCGAGTGAGATTATTGGCCAAGCTGAAAAACGCGGTACACAAATCGTTGAAGAAGCTAAAGGTAACGCTAAAGCTGAAGGCGAGCGTATTTTAGCTGGTGCTAAAGCTGAAATCGACCAAGAAGTAAACCGCGCTAAAGAAGGTCTTCGTTCACAAGTGTCTGCCCTAGCAATTGCTGGTGCTGAAAAAATATTGCGTAAAGAAATTGACGCAAAAGCGCACAGTGAAATGTTATCTAAACTTGCAGCAGAACTTTAAGGATAAGACATGGCTGAAATATCAACCATCGCAAGGCCTTACGCAGTAGCTGCTTATAAATTAGGTCGCGAACAAAAATCGTTGGCTAAGTGGTCTGAAATGTTAGGTTTTGCATCAAGTGTCGCTAGCGACGGGCAGATGCAAGCTTACATTCAAGATCCAAAAGTGGTCAGCAGCGAATTGCAAGCTGCCTTTTTGAAAGTGTGTGGCGATAAGCTTAACGAACAAGGTCAAAACTTGATTAAAGTATTGGTTGAGTACGGACGCATGTCTATTTTGCCTGCGATTACTGAAGCGTTTGAAGAGCTTAAAGCGTTAGACGAAGGTACATTAGATGCGCAAATTATTGCCGCAGCAAAACCTAGTGCCGCAGAAGTCAAAGATTTAGTAAAGCGCTTAGAAGCTAAGTTCGGTAAAAAGATTGAAGCCAATGTTTCTGTAGATTCAGAACTTATTGGCGGTATTAAAATTATTGTTGGCGATACCGTGATAGACGCATCCGTCAAAGGTCAGTTACAAAATTTAGCGTACACGCTTTCAGCTTAGGCCTAAGCAAAGAATAATTTAGGCAAAGAAAATTATTAGGAGTCAAAATGCAGTTATCTACATCAGAAATCAGTGAACTGATTAAAAGCAGATTAGAAAATTTTTCTACCTCAGCTGAAGCGCGTACTCAAGGTACAGTAATTTCAGTAACCGACGGTATCGTTCGTATTCACGGTCTTTCAAACGTGATGGCTGGCGAGATGATCGAGTTCCCAGGCAACACATTCGGTTTAGCGCTTAACTTAGAGCGTGATTCAGTGGGTGCGGTTGTTCTAGGTGACTACGAGCATATTACTGAAGGCGATATCTGTAAATGTACAGGTCGTATTTTAGAAGTGCCAGTAGGTCCAGAATTAATCGGTCGTGTTGTAAATGCACTAGGTCAGCCAATTGATGGTAAAGGCCCAGTTAATGCAAAAATGACTGACAAGATTGAAAAAGTTGCGCCAGGCGTTATTGCACGTAAATCAGTTTCACAACCAGTGCAAACAGGTTTGAAATCAGTTGACTCTATGGTTCCAGTTGGCCGTGGTCAACGTGAATTGATTATTGGTGACCGTCAAACAGGTAAAACAGCCGTAGCGATTGATGCGATCATCAATCAAAAAGGTCAAAACATGACCTGTATCTACGTTGCGATTGGCCAAAAAGCCTCTACAGTAGCTAACGTGGTACGTAAACTTGAAGAAAACGGCGCGATGGCTTACACCATTGTTGTTGCTGCGACAGCTTCTGACTCAGCTGCATTACAATTCTTAGCACCATATGCTGGTTGTACTATGGGTGAATACTTCCGTGATCGCGGTGAAGATGCATTGATCGTTTATGATGATTTGACTAAACAAGCGATTGCTTACCGTCAAATTTCATTGCTATTACGTCGTCCACCAGGCCGTGAAGCTTACCCAGGTGACGTGTTCTACATCCACTCACGTTTGTTAGAGCGTGCAGCTCGTGTAAACGAAGAGTATGTAGAGAAATTCACTAACGGAGCTGTAAAAGGCAAAACTGGTTCATTGACTGCATTGCCAGTGATTGAAACAGCGGCTGGTGACGTTTCTGCATTCGTTCCAACTAACGTGATTTCTATTACCGATGGTCAGATATTCTTGGAAACTGACTTGTTCAACGCTGGTATTCGCCCTGCGATCAACGCTGGTATTTCAGTGTCTCGCGTTGGTGGTGCTGCTCAAACTAAAGTCATCAAGAAACTTGGTGGTGGTGTACGTTTAGCATTAGCGCAATACCGTGAATTGGCTGCGTTCGCGCAGTTCGCTTCTGATTTGGATGAAGCAACACGTAAACAATTAGACCGTGGTCGTATGTTTACAGAGTTGATGAAACAAGCGCAATATGCACCATTAAGTGTTTCTAAAATGGCGATTACATTGCTAGCAGCTAATAAAGGCTACTTTGATGATGTTCCAACCAATAAAGTGTTAGCTTTTGAAAACGCATTACACGGTTTCATGGGTTCTAAATACGCTAAATTGATGGAAGGCATTGAATCTAGCAAAGATTTAGCTGGCGATAACGAAAAAGCAGTTGAAGCCGCAATTCAAGACTTCAAAGCTACAAACGCTTACTAATAATTCTACTATCTAGGACTAAAAATGGCTGGTAGTAAAGAGATTAGAACCAAGATCAAGAGTGTAGAAAATACACGCAAGATCACTAAGGCGATGGAAATGGTTGCCGCTTCTAAAATGCGCAAAGCGCAAGATAGAATGCGTGCAAGCCGTCCGTATGCTGAGAAAATTCGTAACGTTGCTGCGCATCTTTCATTTGCAAACCCAGAGTATAAGCACCCATATTTAATCAAACGTGATGTTGTTAAAAACGTTGGTTTGATTGTGGTGAGCTCAGATAAAGGCCTATGTGGCGGTTTAAATACTAACATGTTGCGTCTATCAGTTAACCAAATGAAAAATTGGGAATCTGAAGGTAAAGCGATTGCGGTCAGTGCAATTGGTAACAAAGGTTTCAGCTTCATGAACCGTGTTGGTGCTAACGTAAAGTCACACATCATTGGTTTAGGTGATGTACCGCATTTAGAGAATCTAATCGGTACGATCAAAGTGATGCTAGATATGTATGAAGCTGGTGAAATTGATCAGCTTTATATCAGCTATACCAAGTTTATCAATACCATGAAGCAAGAGCCAGTGATGGAGCAATTGTTACCATTGAGCGGCGAGCAACTAGGTAGCCCTAAAGGTCATTGGGATTATATTTACGAGCCTGAAGCTAAGCCAGTAGTTGATCAATTGATGACACGTTATATCGAATCATTAGTTTATAACGCAGTGGCAGAGAATATGGCTTCAGAGCAATCATCACGTATGGTGGCGATGAAATCCGCGTCTGACAATGCGAAAGAAGTGATTGGCGATTTGAAACTGGTTTACAACAAAGCACGTCAAGCAGCCATTACCAAAGAGATTTCAGAAATCGTCGGCGGCGCGGCAGCGGTATCGTAACTATATTTATTGAAATTAATTAAAGCTGACTAACGAAGTTTAGTAAGGAAAAAATGATGGCAAAAGCAAATGAAGTAAAAATAGGTCGTGTTGTTCAATGTATTGGCGCCGTGGTGGACGTTGAGTTTCCACGCGATCAAATGCCTAAAGTATTTGAAGCGTTAATTATTGATGATGCAACAAGCCAAGCAGAAGCTGGTTTGACACTTGAAGTGCAACAACAATTAGGTGACGGTATTGTTCGTACTATTGCCATGGGTTCTTCAGATGGACTTGCACGTGGTACATCATTCAAATCAACAGGTGATCAAATTACTGTGCCAGTTGGTGTTGGTACACTAGGTCGTATTATGGACGTGTTAGGTCGCCCTATCGATGAGGCTGGTCCTATCGATTCAAATGAGCGTCGTTCTATTCACCAAAAAGCACCAACTTTTGAAGAGCTATCTCCATCTGTTGACTTGTTAGAAACAGGTATCAAGGTGATTGACTTAGTTTGCCCGTTTGCTAAAGGTGGTAAGGTTGGTTTGTTCGGTGGTGCTGGTGTGGGTAAAACAGTTAACATGCTTGAACTTATCAACAACATTGCAAAACAACACTCAGGTTTATCAGTGTTTGCAGGTGTAGGTGAGCGTACTCGTGAAGGTAACGACTTCTACCACGAAATGGCAGAAGCTGGCGTTATTAAACTTGACGACATGAAAGAATCAAAAGTAGCGATGGTGTTCGGTCAAATGAACGAGCCACCAGGCAACCGTTTACGCGTAGCTTTGTCAGGTTTGACAATGGCTGAGAAATTCCGTGACGAAGGTCGTGACGTATTGTTCTTCGTTGATAATATCTATCGCTACACATTGGCCGGTACTGAAGTATCAGCTTTGTTAGGTCGTATGCCTTCAGCTGTAGGTTACCAACCTACTCTAGCTGATGAAATGGGACGTTTGCAAGAGCGTATTACTTCAACTAAAACAGGTTCTATTACTTCTATCCAAGCGGTTTATGTTCCTGCCGATGACTTGACTGACCCATCACCAGCAACAACATTCCAACATTTGGATTCAACAGTTGTTCTTTCACGTGACATTGCTTCTTTAGGTATCTACCCAGCGGTTGATCCACTAGATTCAACATCACGTCAATTAGACCCATTGGTTGTTGGTGAAGAGCATTACAACGTTGCACGTTCTGTTCAACAAACATTACAACGTTATAAAGAACTTCGCGACATTATTGCTATTTTGGGTATGGACGAATTGTCACCAGAAGATAAATTAGCTGTTGGCCGTGCACGTAAAATCCAACGTTTCTTGTCACAACCTTTCCACGTAGCTGAAGTGTTTACTGGCGCACCTGGTAAATACGTACCACTAAAAGAAACAATCAAAGGCTTTAAAGCGATTGTTGCTGGTGAATACGATCACTTGCCAGAGCAAGCGTTCTACATGGTAGGTGGCATTGAAGAAGCAGTAGAAAAAGCCAAAACTTTAAACTAAGCTGATTTAATACTTAGTAAACTTTAAATAAAGTATAGAGAAAAATATGGCAAATACTGTTCATATCGATGTAGTAAGTGCAGAAGCCAGCATTTTTGCTGGTGAGGCTGAGTTTGTTGTAGTTCCTGCAAGTACAGGTGAAGTAGGTATATATCCTCACCATGCACCTATGGTCACTACAATCAAACCAGGTTCATTGCGTATTAAACTGGCTGACTCTGCTGTAGAGACTTTGATTTTTATCTCTGGCGGTTTGTTAGAAGTGCAACCAGGTTTAATTACTGTGTTGGCTGATACTGCAGTGCGTGGTCACGATTTGGATGAAGCTAAAGCAGTTGCGGCAAAAGCAGCAGCTGAAGAAGCAATGAAAAATCGTACCTCAGACATTGATTATGCAAAAGCACAGGCTGAATTGTCTGAAGCGATTGCACAGATTCAAGCGATTGAGCGACTACGTAAAGTTAAGCATTAGTTACAAAAAACAATTCGGTGTAACGAAAGTTAACACCAGCAAAAAGGCAGCTTAGGCTGCCTTTTTTGTTATACTTTAGCCATGCGAAAATCACAGAATTCTTAAAGGCATGATGGCACTCAATATCATTATTCTAGCAGCGGGTAAAGGCACTCGCATGCATTCCAACACACCTAAAGTACTGCATGAAATTGGCGGCCAATCGATATTGGCGCATGTGATTGATTGTGCGACAGCCCTAAACCCTAGCAAAATCATTGTGGTGTATGGTTATGGCGGTGAAATTGTTCGTGAAGCATTTTCACATGAAAATATTACTTGGGTAAACCAGACAGAACAACTTGGTACAGGCCACGCAGTGCAACAAGCCTTACCCTTTTTAGATGCGGATGCACAATCGTTAGTGATGCTGGGCGATGTGCCTTTGGTTGACGTGGCCGCTTGTAAGGCATTGATTGAACAAGCCAATAACCAGCTAGCGATTCTCTCTTTTAATAAAGCTGACCCTACTGGTTACGGGCGCATTTTACGCGCAGATAATCAAAATGTAACAGCGATTGTAGAGCATAAAGATGCAACGGCGGCACAGCGTAATATCGTCGAAGTAAATACAGGCATTATGGCAATGCCTAATAGCCACTTAACTAAGTGGTTATCTCAACTGGCCAATAACAATGCTCAGGGTGAATATTACCTCACTGATATTGTGGCGTTAGCTGTGCAACAGGGTGTAGATGTTGTTGCAGAAATTACAGATGACGAATGGTCAGTGACAGGTATTAACTCTAAAGCAGATTTAAGTGCTGTTGAGAGAGTTTATCAAATACGCATCGCACAAAAACTACTGCAGCAAGGCGTTACTTTAAAAGACCCTGCCCGTCTAGATGTGCGTGGTTCACTAAGCTGTGGCAGAGATGTGGGGATTGATGTTAATTGCGTGTTTGAAGGTAATGTTACTTTAGGTGACAACGTAAAAATTTCAGCAAACTGTGTCATTAAAAATGCCACCATAAAAGCTGGTGTTCAAGTCGCGCCATTTACACATATTGATGACACTGAGATTGGCGAAAATAGCCGTATTGGCCCATTTGCAAGATTGCGTCCTGGCACTAAACTAGCCGCAGAGACGCATATTGGTAACTTTGTAGAGCTTAAAAATTCGCAAGTTGATGTCGGTAGCAAGATTAATCATTTAAGTTATGTGGGCGACACAACCGTAGGCAAACAAGTCAATATTGGTGCTGGCACCATTACCTGTAATTACGATGGTGCAAATAAATTTAGAACGGTGATTGAAGATGGCGCGTTCATCGGCTCAGACTCACAATTGGTTGCGCCAGTCACCATAGGAAAAAATGCGACCATTGCCGCAGGCTCGACTATTACCAGAGATGCGCCGGCAGATGCTTTAACATTCTGTCGGGCAAAAGAGCAAAAAACGATAGTGGGTTGGAAGCGACCAGTAAAGATTAAAAAGTAAGATTAAGTAAATTAATTGATGAAAGTACATTTATGTGCGGAATTGTAGGCGCAGTAGCAAGTAGAAACGTCGTATCAACCCTTATAGAAGGTCTAAGCCGCCTAGAGTATCGTGGTTATGACTCTGCTGGCGTTGCTGTATTAAGTGGCGGAAACATTGAGCGTGTACGTGCTGTTGGCCGTGTTGCAGCGATGACAGAAAAAGCTTTAGAAATAAATTTAAGTGGTCAAGTTGGCATCGGCCACACGCGCTGGGCAACTCACGGTGGCGTGACTGAGAGCAATGCGCATCCACACGTCTCGAAAGGTGAAATTGCCGTAGTACATAACGGCATTATTGAAAATCACGATGAGCAGCGCACACGCTTAAAAGCGCTTGGATATGAATTTACTTCGCAAACCGATACTGAAGTGATTGCGCATCTAATACACCATTATCACAAAGATTTATCACTCTTAGCCGCTACGCAAAAAGCCGTGGCCGAGCTGACCGGTGCTTTCGCCATCAGCGTGATTTCAGTGAAAGAGCCCGAGCATATGATTACCGCACGTTTGGGCTGTCCTTTGCTAATTGGCTTGGGTGAAGGTGAAAACTTTATTGCGTCTGATGTTTCAGCAGTGCTATCTGTTACCCGCAAGGTGATTTATCTTGAAGATGGTGATGTAGCGGATGTGCGCCGTGAGGGCGTGACTATTTATGGACGTGACGGCAATACTGTAGAACGCAAAGTTCACATGAGTGATGTATCACTTGCTAGCATGGAGCTTGGCCCTTACGCACACTTTATGCAAAAAGAGATACATGAGCAACCTAAAGCGCTTACAGATACTATTGAAGCGCTAATTGATGATAACCAATTCTCACCTGCGCTGTTTGGCGAAAACGCCAGTGAGGTATTTAAGCAAGTCGATAGCATTTTGATACTTGCAGCAGGAACAAGTTATTACGCCGCCCTTACAGCCAAATATTGGTTAGAAAGTATTGCAAAAATACCTACAAATGTGGAAATTGCCAGCGAATATCGTTACAGAGTGTCGGTGCCAAATCCTAAGCAGTTGATAGTCACTATTTCACAATCTGGTGAAACGTTAGACACGATGGAAGCTTTGAAACATGCTAAATCCTTAGGTCAACATCTGACTTTAGCGATTTGTAATGTGCAAGAAAGCGCCATTCCACGCGCTTCTCAACTGGTGTTTTACACGCGCGCAGGAGCTGAAATTGGCGTAGCTTCAACTAAAGCCTTCACCACCCAATTAGTCGCCCTTTTTACTTTGGCTGCTACATTATCTAAACAACGCGGCCTATTGACCGCTGATGAAGAGCAAGCGCACTTAACTGCATTAAGACAATTGGCTGGTAGCGTGCAGCATGCTTTAAATTTAGAGCCGCAAATTCGCGAATGGGCAAAAAGTTTCGCTAATAAACAGCATGCTTTGTTTTTAGGGCGCGGTATACATTATCCAATCGCACTAGAAGGCGCGCTCAAGCTTAAGGAGATCTCATATATCCACGCCGAGGCATACCCCGCAGGAGAGCTTAAACATGGCCCGCTAGCGCTAGTAGATAGCGATATGCCTGTGGTGGTGATTGCACCAAATGATGCCTTATTAGAAAAAGTAAAATCTAACATGCAAGAAGTCAAAGCGCGTGGCGGAGAGTTATTTGTATTTGCAGATTCTGACAGCCATTTTACTGAGTCTGAAGGTGTGCACGTCATCCGTACACCGCGCCACGTAGGGGTACTCTCGCCTATTTTGCATACAATACCTGTGCAGATGTTGGCGTATCACGCGGCGTTGTTGAAGGGGACGGATGTGGATAAGCCGAGGAATTTGGCTAAATCGGTTACTGTAGAATAGGTTTGATTTGAAATTTTCTTATAAAAATTTCTTATTGTTCTTAATCATAAGTTCCTATATTCCAGCATATGCAGTGGATGACAACAAACAATCTTATGTACAAGAGCAAGGCGAAATTAGCCATGCCAAAGAACTAGATAGGCTTGAAGCAGAAATTTCAAAGTTGCAAGATGAATACAAAAAGTCGTCTAAACGAAAATATATTGGTAATGCAACAAAAGATAAACGCTATGCAGTTTATGTTAATAAATGGTGGAAAAAAGTCCAAAAAATTGGGAATCTAAATTACCCACAAGCAGCTAAAAATTTAGGTCTCAGTGGAGCTGTGATATTAACAGTATCTATATTACCTGACGGCAGCATTGAGCGTATTGATGTAAATAGAAGTTCTGGGCATAAGATACTCGACAATGCAGCTATTGATATAGCGAAACTCGCTTCACCCTTCGAAGCATTTACCCCAGAAATGAAAAAAGATGCTGACATTTTAAGCATTACCCGAACTTGGACATTTACACATATAGATGATTTAGAGTTGAAAAGTGATGAGTCATAACTTTAAAACCGTAATGCAAAACTCTGAAGGTCGCTTATATGACTTGATTGCACAAAGGCTATTACCAAATGCTAATAAAGATGAAATAGATCAGCGTATTTGGGATTTGTTTGGCGAAGAATGGTGTGTGATGATGACCGATTTGGCGGGCTTTTCTCGCCGAGTGGCAGAGTATGGCATCATTCATTTTTTGCAGACGATTTATGAGTCTGAGCGTTTGTTATTACCAGTAATTGAGCAGCATGAAGGCTTCTTGCTTAAAACTGATGGTGATTCTTTTTTAGTGATTTTTCGTAAGCCACAAAAAGCATTGCAATGCGCGCTTGTGATGCAGCAGATTTTAATTCCGTACAACGAAGCTAAGCTTGAACAGGAAAGAGTTCATCTATGCGTGGGTTTGGGCTTTGGTAAGATTTTGCGTGTAGGTAATACCGAAGTGTTTGGGGCAGAAGTGAACGCTGCTTGTAAGCTGGGTGAAGATGTTGCTAAACAAGGTGAAACCCTGGTGACAGGCGCATTTCAGCAAGTTTGCGCGGATTTCGCAGGAGTGACTTATCAAAAGCTAGAGCACGCGCCAGCCGGTGCAAACTCTGCCTACAAAGTGATTTTGATTTAGAAAATGCTCAATTAGTTGTGTGCTTTAGTAAGTACTGGGCTCTTTCAAAATCACGGGCGTAATGTCTAAGGTGCCACCATCATGCCCCACCATGATTTGCCCATCTTGAATGGTGCAGCTGATATTAAAGCCACGCTCTGCAATGTTTGCTAACTCTTTTGTTTCGGGTAAATTAATCACCGTTAAGTTGTTGGTTTTAAGCAAGGCTTTACTGTTAGCCGCCCACCACATATCAGCGACTCGCCCACCGTAAAGCACTACCACTACTTGCTTAGCGCGCCCTGCCGCTTTACGAATATCTTTTTCTGTTGGTAATCCAACATCCATCCATAACTCGATGGCGCCAGTGAGATCTTTTTGCCATAAATCTGGCTCTTCATCATCGCTCAAGCCTTTGCCGAATATCAGCGCTTCATTAGCATACATGGCAAAACCAATAAGCCGCACCATGACCCGCTCATCAGTTTCTGATGGATGTTTAGCAATGGTTAAGTTATGTTGCTGGTAATAATTACGATCCATATCAGAAACTTGCAGATCGATTTTATAAATTGTGGATTTGATTGCCATTTAAGCTGTGCCTTTTATCGTTGGCACATTATACCTACATTCCCATCGCCCTATTCACTGCAATCATTGATGTATAGTCAGGGATAGCGAGCAAGCATGCGGGCTTTCTGTTAAGCTTTCATTTTTTATATTAGCAAAACAAAAAGGTATTTATTTTGGCTCAATATGTCATGTCTATGCTCCGCGTGAGCAAAATCGTTCCCCCTAAAAAAACCATTATTAAAGATATTTCTTTATCTTTTTTCCCAGGTGCAAAAATTGGTTTGTTGGGTTTAAATGGCTCAGGTAAATCTACCGTGCTGCGCATTATGGCGGGTGTGGATAAAGAGTTTGAGGGCGAAGTGCAATGGCAGCCCAATATGACGATTGGCTATTTGCCGCAAGAGCCGCAATTAGACCCAGAAAAAACCGTGCGTGAAGAAGTTGAGTCCGGCATGGGCGAAGTAATGGAGGCGCAAGCCAAGCTTGAAGCGGTGTATGCGGCTTATGCGGAGCCAGACGCAGATTTTGACAAGCTGGCTGAAGAACAGGCTAAGTGGGAAAACATTATTGCGGCAAGCGGTAGCGACTTAACTACGCAACTAGATATAGCCGCAGATGCGCTGCGTTTACCTCCATGGGATGCGAAAATCGGTCCATTATCGGGTGGTGAAAAACGCCGTGTGGCTTTATGTAAACTATTGCTTTCTAAGCCAGATATGCTGCTACTAGACGAACCAACCAACCATTTGGATGCAGAGTCTGTGGAATGGCTAGAACAGTTCTTGGTGCGCTTCCCAGGCACCGTGGTGGCGGTAACGCATGATAGATACTTCCTCGATAACGCAGCGGAATGGATTTTAGAGCTAGATCGCGGTCATGGTATTCCATGGAAAGGCAATTACTCCAGCTGGTTAGATCAAAAGCAAGCACGTTTAGCGTTAGAAGAATCGCAAGAATCTTCACGTCGTAAAGCATTGAATACAGAGTTAGAGTGGGTGCGTCAAAACCCAAAGGCGCGTCAAGCCAAAAGTAAATCACGTATTGCACGCTACGAAGAATTAGCCAGTGCCGAATACCAAAAACGTAACGAAACGCAGGAGATTTTCATTCCTGCAGGTGAGCGTTTAGGTGACCAAGTCATTGAATTTAACGGCGTGAGCAAAGCCTTTAAAGACCGCTTGTTGATTGATAACCTAAGTTTCAGCGTGCCAGCTGGCGCGATTGTCGGCATTATTGGTCCAAACGGTGCAGGTAAATCAACGTTGTTTAAAATGATTACAGGTAAAGAAACACCAGACAGCGGCGAAGTGAACATTGGCCAAACCGTCAAAATGGCTTACGTTGACCAAAGTCGTGATGCTCTGAGCGATGCTAAAACCGTATTTGATGAAATCTCAGGTGGTTCAGATATTCTTACAGTAGGCCGTTATGAGACGCCGTCACGTGCTTACATTGGCCGCTTCAACTTTAAAGGTGGCGATCAGCAAAAGATCGTTGGTCAGCTTTCAGGTGGTGAACGTGGTCGTTTGCACTTGGCTAAAACGTTGATTTCAGGCGGCAACGTGTTACTACTCGATGAACCATCAAACGACTTAGACGTGGAAACATTACGTGCGCTAGAAGATGCATTGCTTGAATTTGCAGGCTGCGTATTGGTGATTTCACATGATAGATGGTTCTTAGACCGTATCGCGACACATATTTTAGCGGCTGAAGGCGAATCGCAATGGACGTTCTTTAACGGTAACTACCAAGAGTATGAAGCCGATAAACGTAAACGCTTAGGTGAAGAAGGCGCGAAACCTAAACGTATTCGCTATAAACCAATTACACGTTAAAGCAGTGTTTTATAGATTGCCATTCCGTGCATGACACGGTATCTAGTGTCTTTAAAGACACTAGATACCGATGCTCAAAGGTATGACAAGCTAGAGCCAATCCCAATCTAAGCGCTTCTTATGAGGCGCTTTTTTCATGGCAAAATCCCATACAAATGGTGGTATCAAGCGCATGAATCTTGCTACCCAACCCATTTGCCATGGAATCACACAGAAGCGGCGTTTGTTTTCAACGGCATTGGCAAATTTATGGGCAAATACATCAGCGTCCATTAAAAATGGCATTTTGTATTGATTTACATCGGTCATTGGCGTGCGAATATAGCCCGGTGCAATGGTGGTGACAGCGATGTTGTCTTGCGCCATTTCTACGCGCAGGCTTTCTAAATAACTAATTGCGGCCGCTTTGCTCGCGCTGTAAGCGCCTGCGCCTGGCAAGCCACGAATACCCGCGACACTCGCAACGCCGACTAATTGACCTTGTCCCGCTTGGCGCATGGCGGCAATAAATGGTTGAAAGGTATGCACCAACCCCATGACGTTAATATCCATAATGGCTTGAAAGGCGGCGATATCTTCAACATGCTCGGTAAGCGTTCCACGACTTACGCCCGCACAGGCAATGACGATATCTGGCGTGCCATGTTGCTGCATAAAATCTGCGGCAGCTGTGGCCAGCGCTTGCTGATTACGCACGTCTAGTGGGTAAATTGCACATTTAATTTTGTAGGTTTCTTGTAGTTTAGACTGTAGCTTTTGTAAGTGCTCACTACGTCTGGCTACTAGCCCTATTGTGGTGTCTTTATTTTGAAAGCGTCTGGCATATTCTGTAGCGAGCGCCTCGCCTATGCCGCTAGAAGCGCCAGTAATAAAAACGTTCATGGCTGTAGCCTTAGATTATTAGAACAATTGAATAACAGAAATATTATAGGCGTAAAAAACCCGTTAGTACCAAAAGGCAGAAACGGGTTAATTGATTAAGCTAAAGTCTTATCAGAATCACCAATTAAACATTCTCTTGAAAAAAGATGTTAACCAGTCTGATTCTTCAACTACTTTTTTGCTGGAGCCTTTGCTTTGCTTGCGCGGATGTTACCAACAATAAAATCAACTGTTTTAAGAGCTTGCTCATTACCGCCAGCCATTGTGCTAGAGGTAATGAATTGACCATTGATAATAAAACTAGGTACGCCAGTTGCGCCAGTAGCACGGAAGAAATTAGCAGCTTGGTTCAATTTATTATTCATAGAGAATGATTTAAATGCCGCTTCTACTTTCGCTTTATCTAAGCCACTTTTTTTAGTCATCCAATCAGTAATAGCTGCTTCATTGGTAGGATCTAGTACTTTTTCTTTATGCACGGCGTCAAACAAAACGGTGTGCAATTTGTCAGAGATTTTCAAATCTTCCATAGCATAGAACGCTTTAGCCATAGGTGCCCAAGATGGGTTAGGCAAGCCAGGTACGCGTTTGAATGCTACGTCTGCTGGTAATTTCTTGACCCATGCATTGAGGATAGGATCCATGTGGTAGCAGTGAATACAGCCGTACCAGAATATTTCAGTCACCTCAATTTTACCTGGGTTGTCTGTGTTGATAACTTCTGCGGTTTTATCAAATTCCTGACCCAATTGTGGGTCTGCTGCCAACACATTGAATGAGGCTAACAACATTAATGCGGCCAACAATTTTTTCATTTTTAACTTTCCTTTTAACTTGGTCTAAAATTTAATTATCTAAACTAATAATTACTCACATTACTTACAAATCCAACGTGTGACTTTAAATTTGGCTGACAATTCAATTTACAAAAATTGTCGCCACAATTTAACGTGGCTGGTTTGCATTACTGATTTTCGTTATTTACTTTAATCAAGTCAGCATTAAAGCCGTTACTGACTAGGTCTTTTTTGGTTTTGTTGATTTGGTCTAAGTCGTTCAAAGGTCCTACGCGTACGCGGTGCCAAGTGCCTTTATCAGGAATAGTAGCGGTTTGTACTACCGCCTCAAAACCTTGCAAGGCAAGTTTAGCTTTCAAGTTGTCAGCTTCTTCATCTGTTTGAAAAGCACCAACCTGTAAAAAATAACTTTTTGGCACAACAGGCTGCTGGTCGTTTGCCTTGATTTTATCTTCTTCTTCTTTGGTAACTTTACTCTCGCTACCAGGCAAAATTGTGTAAAAATCAAAACGTGTTTTGTCATCAACATTTTCATTATTATCTGCAGTAGCTTGTTTGTCTTTCTCAGCTGCGGCTTTAGCAGCTTCAGCTTTAGAATCCGCAACAATTTTATCAGCCAATGGCGTTTTAGCTTCTTTTTCTGTTTGCGCGCCGAATGGGCTATCGCCACCTTTAATAAACATCACTACGCTGAGCGATGCCGCAACACCTAATAAAATGCCGACCAATAGACCCGTTAAAAAAGGGCTGCCTTTGCTGCTGCTGCTTTTTGATCTTTCGGGGCTTGGTTTGTAATCTCTACTCATAATTTTCTAAAGTCCTTACATTTGTACTACATTTTTTCGGGTGCACTTACACCAAGTAAACCTAAACCATTTTTTAAGACTTGTTGTGTAGCGCTAATCAAGCTTAAGCGTGCTAGTTTAACGGTTTCATCTTCAATTAAAAACTTATATTCGTTGTAATAACTATGCAAATCACTGGCTAAATCTTTTAAATAATTAGCAATCACGTGCGGCGCTAGCTCAGTCGCGGCATTTGCAACTGTTTCAGGGTAGGAGCTTAAGCGTTGCATTAGTGCAGTTTCATGCGGATTATTGAGTGGGGCTAAATCTACACCGTTTAACTGCGCTGCAACACCGCCCCACTGGGCTAATACGCTGCAAATGCGGGCATGCGCATACTGAATGTAAAACACAGGGTTATCGTTGGTTTGCGCACGTGCTAAATCAATATCAAACACCAATTGTGAGTCTGAACGACGTGCGGCTAAAAAGTAACGTGTTGCGTCACAGCCGACCTCTTCGATTAAATCACGCAGCGTTACATAGCTACCTGCGCGTTTTGACAGCTTTACTTCTTCGCCGCCACGCATCACAGTGACCATTTGATGCAATACATAATCAGGCCAACCGCTTGGAATGCCCGCATCCAAAGCCTGTAAACCAGCACGAACACGTGTAATGGTACTATGATGGTCAGCGCCCTGCTCGTTAATCACGCGTACAAAACCACGTTTCCATTTTTCGGCATGGTAGGCCACATCGGGTACAAAGTAAGTGTAACCACCTTCAGATTTACGCATCACACGATCTTTATCATCGCCAAAATCTGTGGTTTTTAACCATAGCGCACTGTCTAGCTCATAGGTGTGACCGCTTTTAATCAGCGCTTGCACGGTTTCTTCCACTTTGCCTTCTGAGTAGAGCGCGCTTTCTAATGAAAATACGTCAAACTTGATTTGAAAGGCTTTTAAATCTAAATCTTGCTCATGGCGTAAGTACGCTACGGCAAAGGTGCGCACGGCATCTTCGTCAGTAATATCACCATTTGCAGTGACTTGCATATCATCGGCAATCACGGTTTCTTTGTTTAAGAAAGCGTTGGCGATGTCCATAATATAGTCGCCACGGTAACCATTTTCAGGAAAACTGGCATCATCGGTAGAAATGCCTTTGCAACGCGCCAATACTGAAATAGTGAGATTGTCGATTTGCGCACCAGCATCGTTGTAGTAAAACTCACGTGTGACATCCCAGCCATTGGCGCCCAGCAAGCGTGCCAAGCAATCGCCAACCGCTGCACCACGCCCGTGACCTACATGCAATGGTCCAGTTGGATTTGCTGAAACAAACTCGACTTGTACTTTCTGACCATTACCAACATTATTGCGACCATAGTTCGCGCCAGCTTTTAAAATATCATTCACAACAGCTTGCTGTGATTGTGCGTTTAAAAAGAAGTTAATAAATCCTGCGCCCGCGATTTCAGTTTTCGCGATATAGTCACTGGCTGGTAATGCCTCAAGGATTTGCGTAGCAATTGCACGCGGATTCTGTTTTAGCGGCTTGGCTAAAACTAACGCTAAATTGGTTGCAAAATCACCATGTTCGGCAGATTTTGGGCGTTCAAGTAAAATAGTCGCTTCAAATTCAGGCGCAATAGTTTTTGCGGCTGCAGTCAGTAATTGGGTAAGATGTGTTTTCACAATATTTGCATTACATGCTAAAACCGCTATTTTAACCTACTGTCGCCATTTTTTCTTTAATCAGTTGATTTTCTGAACATAACTTTGCCCAAATCCATCATAAAAATTGCTTTAGATGTGCCGCTAGACCGCTTATTTGATTATTTGAGCGGTGGTCTGAGCGCGCAAATTGGGCAGCGCGTACTCGTGCCGTTTGGTCGTAGAAGCCAGATTGGCATTGTGATGGGCTTTGCAGAAACTAGCGAATTTCCCATAGAAAAATTAAAGCCGGTCACACAGGTCTTTGCGGATGAGTTGCCAATTAATACTGAAACGTTAAATTTGATTAAGTTTAGCGCGGATTATTACCAATATCCGTTTGGGCAGGCTTTGTTATCTGCCCTACCCTCACGTTTGCGGCAAATTGCGCCAGCCGTTTCGCGCAAGCAATTTGCTTATCAGTTAACCGAGTTTGGACGTACGCAGGCAATTCAGCTAATCCCGAAACGTCAATTGGTCACGCGCCGAGTGTTTGAGGCTTTGCTGGCGTCTGAATTGTTAACCGAAGCTGAGTTAGATGCAATTTCCAGTGGCGCACGTAAAGCTGCAAAACAGCTAGTTTTGGATGGTTGGGCGAGTAGCAAGCAAGTGCAAGCCGGTTTGCGTGTTTTAGAGCAGCAATCAGCCACTGAGCCAGACTTGAATGATGAGCAAGCACACGCGGTTGACCAAATTGTACAAAATTCCAACGAATTTAAAGCTTGGTTGTTGCATGGCATTACAGGCAGTGGGAAAACCGAAGTATATATTCGTTTGATGCAGCATTTTTTAGCTTCTAAAGACGCGCAAGTATTAGTGCTAGTACCAGAAATCAATCTAACGCCACAGTTAGAATCGCGCTTCAGAAGTCGCTTTGCAAATATTCCGCTAGTGAGTTTACACAGCAATTTGAGTGAGAGTGAACGCTTACATCATTGGCAAATGGCGCAATCTGGTGCGGCTAAAATTGTCATCGGCACACGGCTTTCTATCTTTACACCGCTGCCAAATTTAAAGCTCATTATTATCGATGAAGAGCACGATGGTTCGTATAAGCAGCAAGATAGCATGCGCTACCATGCACGCGATATCGCATTGATGCGCGCCAAGCGTTTGAATATTCCCGTGGTGCTAGGCTCAGCAACACCTGCGTTAGAGAGTTGGCACAATGCGACTGCAAGTAAATACAATCTACTTAGCCTGAATCAGCGTGCGGTCACAGCGGCGCAACTGCCAAATATTGAGTGTATAGATACTACTAAAGTGAATCTGCAACAAGGTTTAACGCCACAACTGATTACTGCTTTAAAGCTAAGGTTAGCGCGTAAAGAGCAAAGCTTGTTGTTTATTAATCGGCGTGGTTATTCGCCTGTTTTGCTGTGTTCAGCTTGCCATTGGATTGCGCCGTGTATGCGTTGCAGCAGCCGCTTAGTGGTGCATTTAGGGCAACGAAAACTGCGCTGCCACCATTGTGGGCATGAGCAAAAAATCCCGCTGCAATGCCCAAGCTGCGGCAACGCAGACTTACATCCAACTGGACACGGTACGCAAAGGCTAGAACAAACCTTGGCGCAATTGCTACCTACTGCGCGAATTGCCCGAGTAGACCGCGATAGTATCAGCCGCAAAAATGCCTTAGTTGAGATTTTAGACAAAGTGCACAATCAAGAAATTGATATCTTGGTTGGCACACAAATGCTCGCCAAAGGGCATGATTTCCCAAACCTGACCTTAGTTGGCGTGATTGATACCGACAGCGCGTTGCATAGCCCAGATTTTCGGGCAAGTGAGCGCTTGTTTGCGCAACTCATGCAGGTGGCTGGGCGCGCAGGTCGGGCAGATAAAGCCGGACAAGTGATTATTCAAACGCAATTTCCAGAGCATGTGCTATTTAACGCTCTGCGTAGCCAAGATTATGTGAGCTATGCCAATGCCATGCTGCAAGAGCGTGAACAAGTGCAGTTTCCACCGTATGTGTTTATGGCGCTGTTGCGTGCGGAAGCGAATGACTTTGCGCTGGTGCAGCAATTTTTAAACCATGCGTTTAAATTAGCACGTGATTTAAGCACTGAAGTCACGGTATATGACCCCATCCGTCCGCAAATGGAGCGCCTAAAAGGCATGGAGCGCGGCCATGTATTGATGCAAACTAGTAATAGAAGCGCACTGCAAAAATTGCTTAGAAACTTGGTGAGTCAATTAAGAGGTCAAACCATCGCGGCTAAAGTGAGATGGGCGATTGATGTTGATCCGCTAGAGTTTTAAAGATTATATTTCTAGCGCGAATTGGGCGAACCCAGCTTATAGCAATAAGCTGGGAATGAAGTTGCAAGACTAAATTAACATCCCACCAGAAACCTCTATGCGTTGCGCATTAACCCAGCGATTATTTTCTGATAACAATGATGCAATCATTGGGCCAATATCATCTGCAACGCCCACACGGCCTAGTGCTGTCTGTGAAGCGATATAAGCGTTAACATCTTTGTTATCACGCACTAAGCCATCACAAAAGTCTGTTTCAATTGCGCCTGGCGCTACCGTATTCACGGTAATCTTGCGCGCACCTAATTCTTTCGCCATAAAGCGGGTCATTACTTCCACCCCACCTTTCATTGCAGAATAGGCGATGTAACCCGGTATAGCAAAGCGTGCAAGCCCGCTGGAAATATTCACGATACGACCACCATCATTGATGAGAGGCAGTAATTTTTGGGTAAGAAAAAATACTGATTTAAGATTGAGATTTACCATCTGGTCAAACATCGCTTCAGTCGTTTCTGCAAAAGAGGCATAAGCACCGCCGCCTGCATTGTTTACTAAGAAGTCGAATCTCTCCTGTTGCCAATTCGTTGTTAGGGCTTGCGAAACTTGCTCGGCAAAACCTGAAAATTGAGATGCGTTGGTCACATCTAATTTTAGTGCCACGGCTTTGCGCCCCATCGCAACAATTTCAGCTACTACAGCTTCTGCTGAATCTTTTTGACTATGGTAAGTTAAAATCACATCCACACCTTGTGCCGCCATCGCTAGCGCTGTGTTTTTGCCAAGGCCGCGACTGCCACCTGTAATTACGCCTATTTTTTGAGTTTTCTGAGCCATCATAATTTCTCCATGAGTTGTTGAACTAGCCGCTATCTTATTGGTGTTCCGTGGAGTGATAAATACTCAATAAATGATTATACTGTTCACTTATTATTGACAATTGGCCGTAATATGGAAAATACAGATGCAATAAAGCGCTTTGTGCGCGTGGCAGAGCTAGGTAGCTTTACCAAAGCGGCAGATGCGCTTGGGCTGCCAAAAGCGAGTGTATCTCTAGCCGTGCAGCAACTAGAAAACAGGCTGGGCACTCAATTACTGCATCGCACTACCCGTAAAGTACAGCTGACACCCGATGGTCAGATTTTTTACGAGCGCGGTAAAGACGTGTTAGCGGAGATGGATGAGCTAGATAGCTTGTTTCAAACCGACGATGCCAGTATTCGCGGACTGATTCGTGTCGATATGTCATACCCAATGGCGCACAATATTGTGATTCCGCGTTTGCCAGAGTTCTTAAGTCGCTATCCAAACCTACAACTGGATTTGAGCAGTACCGACCGTCAAGTAGATTTAATTGCTGAAGGTTTTGATTGCGTGATACGTACAGGCAAGCTGCAAGATTCTGGTTTAATTGTGCGCCATCTCGGTGTTTTACAGCAAACTAACTACGCCAGCCCAGCCTATCTCGCGCAGAATGGTGAACCCCTAAAGCTAGAGGATTTAAGCAGGCACTGGCTGATTCACTATTGTGTCAATTCTGCCACTAAATTTGATATGTTCGAGTACTGGGATGGTCAAGCTTGCCAGCGAATTCCAATGCTGAGTCGGCTAAGTGTGAATAACGCAGATGGTTATCAGGCAGCTTGTTTGGCAGGTTTGGGGATTATTCAAGCACCATTGATAGGTGGCGCCAAGCTTATCGCTGAAGGCAAGTTGGTGGAAATACTTAAGGATTATCGTGCTCCTGCAATGCCAGTGTCGCTGGTATATCCGCATAGGAGAAACCTTTCTAAACGGGTACGAATCTTTATGGATTGGTTAAGTGATTTGGTTCGGCAACATACACACAATGAGTTGACTAGACTTTAAGGTAATCGAAAGTGCAGGCAAGTTGTTAAAGCACTTTCCAAACTTTGCCTCATCAGTCTCTTTTAATAGTTTCAGCGGTCTTTATCTAAGACCGTTACCTAATAGTCGTTTATTTAAATTATGTATTTAAATCATATCTTTCTCACCTCAATAGGGCTATATTGAAATGACTTTATAAAACAATTTGTAACTTCAAAAATTGAATAACAACAATCATATTTCCGCAAAGCAAATAAGTTTATTTCTTGCAGTTTGTATTAGCTGCATTTTAATAAACACTTCGGTATATGCAGAAGAAAACACCGCCAATAAAAAGCTAGCAGAAGTCGCCCTCCAATTAAAGTGGCATCACCAGTTCCAATTTGCTGGATATTACGCTGCACAAGCTCAGGGCTTTTATAAAGACGAAGGCCTCAAGGTTAATATTCTCGAAGGCGGTGAAGGTAAATCTTCCGCAGCGGATATTGTAAGCAATGCTAAAGCCCAGTTTGGTGTCGGCGATTCCGAGATCTTGCTCGATTTCTCCCACGGTAAACCTGTTGTAGTCATCGCCGCAATATTCCAACACTCTCCTTACATCCTTTTAAGTAGGCAAGATTCCAAAATCCATACCCCGCTGGATTTAGTTGGAAAGCGTGTGATGTTAGGAAAAAATCAGGGTGAAGCTCAGTTTAAAGCCATGTTTTTGCATGAAGGCATCGACCTTCGCAATATCACTATTGTTGAGCAATCATGGAATTTACAAGACTTGATTGACCATAAAGTGGATGCAGTTTCTGCTTATTTGTCCGTTGAGCCTAATTACTTAATCTCCAAAGGCATTCAGCCTGCCTTTCTTAGTAGTGTGAATTATGGCGTAGATTTTTATGGTGACACTTTATTTACTAGCAAGCACGAGTTGGAAACACATCCCAAACAAGTAGAAGCTTTTTTAAGAGCAAGTCAAAAAGGCTGGGCTTATGCGCTAGGCCATAAAGAACAACTTGCCGACTATATTATGACAATGCCTGGAGTTAGTGAGCGAGGTCTGACGCGTGAAATTCTGTTAGCCGAAGCGAACGTGATGGAGTCCTTGATTCTGCCTAATGTGGTCGAAATCGGTCATATTAACCCAGGTCGTTGGCAACATATTGCTCAGGAATTGGCAGGACTGGGGTTAGTTGAAAAAAACATGGATTTAACGGGTTTTATATATGACCCCGATGATATCAAGTCAGCCGCTATACGAAAGAAAATTAAATTTAGCTCATTGATAGTTGCCATTGTGTTGTTGGGAGTTGGTAGCTGGTTATTTGTAACGCGACGTAAATTACGCAAAAATTCAGCGCAGCTCGTCACAGAGGTCAATCGTCGCGAGCTAATCGAGTCGGATCTGCTCATTGCTCAAGCCCGCATTAACGATATGTACAGCGCTACTTCAGCGGGTATTGCCATTACCACGATTGATGGACGTTATGTCACGGCTAATCCAGCTTATTGCAATATGTTGCAGTATTCAGAACAGGAATTACGGCAAGTTGATTTCGCCACACTCACTTATGAAGCTGATCGCAAAGAAAACTTGGCTCTAATTAAGCAAGTCATCGACGGGGAGGTCTCAGACTTTGTTATAGAAAAGCGTTATATAAGAAAAGATGGTTCATTAGTGTGGGTTCGCGCTAGCGTCACCACTATACGCAACACTAATGGGCAGCCGACCAATTTAATTGCGGTGACTGAAGATATTACTGAGCAAAGAGTCATTAAGGAAAGGCTAAAACGCAGCGAGGATCTGCTTAACATTGCCAGTACTCTTTCGCATTTAGGTGGCTGGGAATTAGATTTAATCAGTAGGCGGCTGACTTGGTCTGATGAAGTGGCATTGATGCATGACATGCCAATAGGTACATCGCCAAGCCTAGATGAAGGCGTTAGTTTGATTGCACCAGAATATCGCGATGAAGTGAAGCGTGTGCTACACGAATGCATCGACACTGGTAAGGCATACGATATCGAATTTCAAAAGCTTACTGTGACTAATCGCCTGATATGGGTGCGCTCTGTCGGCGTTGCTGTGCGTGATGAAGCGGGTAAGATTATTCGTATACAAGGCGCATTTCAAGAAATTACTTCTTACAAAAACCTTGAGATATTTAATCATGAGTTATCAGTCATATTAGCCAACATTGCCTCTGGAGTTCCTCTAAAAACGGTACTAGAGAATTGTGTAAAACTTGTCGAAACGCAATTTCCTCAACGGATTTGCGCTGTAAATCTGCTGGATGAAAATGGTACACACTTGAAAACAGGCACCTCACGTAACTTGCCTGCTGAATACCTTAAAACCATTGATGGTTTGCTCATAGGCGAGAACGTAGGCTCTTGTGGTACGGCGGCCTATCTTAAGAAAGAAATCATTGTCAGTGACATTGAACATGACCCACTATGGGCAGAATATAAAGAGTTTGCACTTAAACAAAATTTACGCGCATGCTGGTCATGGCCTATATTTTCCAGTAAAGGTCAGGTCATCGGTACCTTTGCGGCTTATTCACAAGTAGTCGCTAGTCCAACGGAAGACGAAGTTGAATTATTTCACTCTGTGGTTAAAACGGTAGGTATTGCGATTGATAAAGAAAAGGCTTCCGATCAGATTTATTTACTTGAATCTGCCATTTCAAGAATCAACGATATTATTTTAATTACCAAAGCAGAACCAATCGATGGTGACGGTCCAGCCGTTGTCTTTGTGAATGAAGCTTTTGAAACGCGGACAGGTTATACCAAGGCAGAGATCATTGGTAAGACGCCTCGCTTATTGCAAGGACCTAAAACACAAAGAGACGAGTTAGACCGTATACGGACTGCTTTGGAAAAATGGCAGCCAGTTCGAGCTGAGTTGATTAACTATAAGAAAAGTGGCGAAGAGTTCTGGCTTGAGCTTGAAATTGTACCTCTTGCTGATTCAACAGGCTGGTATACGCACTGGGTAGCAGTGGAACGTGATATTACTAGTCGTAAAGAGTCTGAACTGGAAATGCTACGTCTTAATCGTGCTTTGCGTTTGTTGAGTGCTTGTAGTGACTTGTTAGTAAGAACGCATGATGAAACCGAGCTGATAAATGAAGTGTGCAAATTAGCGGTTGAAATAGGCGGCTATAGTATGGCATGGGTAGGCTATTCCGCTAACGATGAAAGCAAATCGATAACACCAATGGGTAGTTATAGCGATAAAGGTGATTTCTTGCTTGATCTAAAACTGAGCTGGTCAGAAAGTAACCCTAGAGGCCAAGGACCAGGAGGTAAAACGATACGCCAGAAAGCAACTGTCGTGGTTGAAGATATCGCTAATGACTCCAGCTATCCCGCTATTAAATCGGCTCTTGAGCAAGGCTACTTAGCTTTAGTTTCACTGCCGCTATTAGATAAAGACCGTTGTTTTGGCTTATTTGCAATGTATGCCCCTGAAGTTCGTTATATTCCCGCTGAAGAAATCAAACTACTGGAAGAAATGGCGGAAGACCTGTCCTTCGGTATTTTGAATATCCGTGCGAGAGTAGAACAAGAAAAAATTCAATCAGCAGTCACAAGGTTAGCAAGTAGCGTTTCTTTTACTACCAACAACCAGTTTTTTGAGCAACTTATCCAGAACATGGTATCCGCCACCGATGCAGATGCCGGGTTTGTAGCAAAAATAATCTCTGACAACCCGCTAACCGCACGTACTTTAGGGGCAGAGGTTGATGGTAAGCCAATGGAAAATATTGAATACGACGTTAGCGCTAGCCCTTGCAATCAGTTGATGTATGCCGATCATTTTGTGCTATCAGAATCTGTGAGCGAGTGTTTCAATCCATCAGAAACCATGGTGGCATTAGGTATGAAAGACTATATCGGACAGCGGTTGCTAAATAACAATGGTCGTATTATCGGCATGATTTTTGTCATGAGGCGCAAAATCTTTAGCCAAAATGAATTTGCAATTTCTACACTAAAAATATTCGCCACTAGGGCTGCAGCAGAAATCGAACGGCAGGATTACGACAGACATGTCCGCAATCAAGCCTCATTACTAGATCAGGCGCAGGACGCTATTGTTGTTCGGGGCATGGATAACCGTATCCAGTTCTGGAATAAAGGCGCAGAGCGCATGTATGGCTGGTCGCAAGATGAGGTGATGGGAGAGTCTATTGTCGATTTGAGCTATGTGGATAAAGCTGAATTTTTAGAGGCTGAAAAAATACTACTTCGAACTGGGGAGTGGAGTAAAGAGGTCGCACAAAAGCGTAAAGATGGCGGAGAGATATTTGCAGAAGTTCACTGGACGCTAGTTAGAGATGATAAAGGCCAGCCACTTTCAGTGCTGTGCATCAACACTGATATCACTCAACGCAAAGTTGCTGCTGGGGAGATTCGACAACTGGCTTTTTACGACCAGTTGACTCACCTACCTAATCGCTCACTCATGCAAGATCGTTTGCAGCACGCAATAGCTACCAGCACCCGTACTGGCAAATATGGTGCCGTATTGTTTATTGATATCGACAACTTTAAAACCATTAACGACACGATGGGTCATGCCGCAGGTGACAAGCTGTTAAAAGCTATTGCTCAACGTTTGATTAAAAACACACGAGATAGCGACACCGTCTCTAGATTGGGCGGCGACGAATTTATTGTGATGGTGGAAGAATTAAGTGAAGACTCTGCTGAGGCGGCTATTCAAAGTAAGTCATTTGCAGAGAAAGTAATACTTATGTTCCAAGAGGGTTTTGAAATTGAACAGCATCTCTACCACAGCACCCCAAGTATAGGTATTACGATATTCCATGATGATAAACAGACGGTGAGCGAAATTTTGCAACAAGCAGATCTGGCTATGTATCAAGCCAAAGCTTCAGGGCGTAACACACTCAGGTTTTATGATCCACAAATGCAAATTGCCGTGACTACGAGGGCGGAGTTAGAAGAAGATTTACGTGCAGGTTTAAAGAAAAATGAATTTCTGCTTTACTACCAGCCACAGTTTGATGCTCATAATCAGTGTATAGGTGCCGAAGCACTGCTGCGTTGGGTGCATAGTACTAAAGGGATGATCTCTCCTGCGGAATTTATCCCTTTGGCAGAGGAGACCTTATTGATTCTTCCTATAGGTGCTTGGGTGCTCAAAACCGCTTGTGAAACCTTACTAAGGTGGCAAAAAATACCAGCGATGGCACATATGACACTCGCTGTGAATGTGAGCGTTAATCAGTTTCAGCAGGTAGATTTTGTATCACAAGTGACCGATATCATTCAAATGACTGGCATTAATCCAGCACTTTTGAAGCTTGAACTCACTGAAAGTTTATTTGCGGAAAATGCGCAGGACATCATTGCTAAAATGACGGCGATAAAAAAATTGGGAGTTGTTTTTTCACTCGACGATTTTGGAACTGGCTACTCTTCCCTTTATTACCTAAAAAGACTGCCATTAAAACAACTCAAAATTGACCAATCCTTTGTAAGAGAAATACTCACTGATACCAATGACGCAACTATCTGCCGCAGTATTATTACATTAGCAAATAGCTTAGGTTTGGAAGTTATTGCAGAAGGAGTGGAGCTGCTGGAGCAAAAACAGTTTTTACATAAAGAAGGCTGTTACTTGTATCAAGGTTACTATTTCAGTAAACCACTGCCTATCAGAGACATCGAAAAGCTTATTCTAGGCAAAAGCCTACATTAAGCTTTTAATTAAACTTAAATGTCCATTAATACACTAATAAATACAAGCTTAGTGCGCTATGCTGAAATAAAACGTAATCTAATTTGCCAGTAAGCAACTCAGCCAAGTAAAATATCACTTTTGGCGGGTGTAGTTCAGTGGTAGAACGCTAGCTTCCCAAGCTCGATATGCGGGTTCGATTCCCGTCACCCGCTCCATTTAAATAGATGTAATCATTTAGCGCAGAAACATTATGGCCAATCAATCACCACCCTCAGTTCTAACCTTTGCTGGCACAGACCCTAGCGGTGGCGCGGGTTTGCAGGCAGATATTCTCACTTTTGCAAGCATTGGTTGCCATCCGCTTTCTGTGGTGACGGCTATTACCGTACAAGATACACGTGGTGTTGATGGCGTGTTAGCGATGGATGCCGATTGGGTCAATGATCAAGCGCGAGCGATTCTGGAAGACGTTCAGGTATCCGCATTCAAGCTAGGTCTGTTGGGTTCAGTTGAAAATATTGCGGTGATTGCTGAAATCATGGCGGATTATCCTGATATTCCATTGTTGATAGATCCAATCTTAACCTCTGGTCGTGGTGATGATCTAACCAATGACGACATGATGGATGCAATGATTGAATTGTTGTTTCCACAAGCCACATTAATAACCCCAAATAGCTTGGAGGCGCGTCGATTGGCGTTTGCTGATGCGGATGATGAAGTGGCTCTGACTTCGCTGGATGAGGCCGCTGCGCGCTTGTTAGAAATGGGCAGTGAATACGTGTTGATTACTGGCACACACGAACGTAGCCTGGAAGTCACCAACACGCTGTATGGTGAAAATAAGCTCATTAAAGCGTACAAATGGGAGCGATTGGCTGGTAGCTATCACGGCTCGGGCTGCACGCTTACTAGCGCTATTGCCGCCTGCATGGCGCATGGTTTGAGCATGGAAGAAGCAGTGATGGAAGCGCAAGAATACACTTGGCAAACGCTCAAAAATGGCTTTAGACCGGGCATGGGGCAGTTTATTCCAGACCGCATGTTCTGGGCGCGAGACGAAGAAGATGCCGTTGTGAATAGCGGTGATGGCAGCGTTAAAACGCACTAAGCTAAGTTACACATCATTTTATGATAAGCGGTTTATACGCAATCACGCCAGACGAAGCTGATACAGATCTACTGCTTGCTAAAGTAGAAGCTGCGCTTCAAGGCGGCATAAACGTGCTGCAATATCGTAATAAACAAGCAAGTTATAAGTTACAAACTCAGCAAGCAAGCGCTATTTCGCCGCTGTGCAAGCATTATCAAGTACCGTTTATCATCAATGACTCTGTAGAGCTTTGCCTCACTTTAGATGCAGATGGCGTACATATAGGTGCAGATGATGGCAATATCGCCGAGGTTAGAACAAGATTAGGCGTAAACAAAATACTAGGCGCATCGTGCTATAACCGCTTAGATTTGGCTTTAAGCGCGCAACAGGCTGGTGCAAGCTACGTGGCTTTTGGTGCTTGCTTTACATCTAGCACTAAGCCGCATGCGCCTGTAGCAAGCTTAGATTTATTCAAACAAGCAAAAGCGCAATTACATATCCCAGCCGTGGCTATTGGCGGTATTACGTTAACGAATGCGCCATCAGTGATACAAGCTGGTGCAGATTCAATCGCTGTGATTAATGCAATTTTTAATGCAGATGACGTAAAATTAGCGGCTCAGCAATTCGCACATTTATTCAAAGAATCAAACCTTAAGG